>WNFC01024179.1_pt1 | contig 12717 bp, 10 predicted proteins | sample 5400541 | NCBI WGS metagenome assembly WNFC01 (sample SAMN13153342, study PRJNA577476) | soil metagenome | isolation source: 120 cm saprolite under Douglas fir tree site 2 hole 2 replicate 1 | place: USA:California | collected 2015-04-18
TGCAGCTGCAGGGAGTGACCAAGAAGTTTGGTGCCGTCACTGCCGTGAACGACATCACGCTCGAGATTCCCGACAAACAGTTCACGGTGCTCGTGGGGCCCTCGGGGTGCGGGAAGACGACTGCTCTGCGATTAATCGCGGGACTCGAAGAGGCCAGCGGCGGCGACATCTTCATCGGAGACCGTCGGGTGAATGACGTTCCCCCGAAGGACCGCGACATCGCGATGGTGTTCCAGAACTACGCGTTGTACCCCCACATGACGGTGTACGACAATATGGCGTTCGGCCTGCGCCTACGCAAGTACCCCAAGCCGGAGATCGACCGGCGGGTCAAAGAAGCGGGCGAGATGCTGGGCATCGGCACGCTGCTCGACCGCAAGCCCAAGCAGTTGTCCGGCGGACAGCGGCAGCGCGTGGCGTTGGGCCGGGCCATTGTCCGGGAGCCGCAGGTCTTCCTGATGGACGAGCCCCTCTCCAACCTCGATGCCAAGCTCCGCGTCCAGACCCGTGCGGAGATCAAAAAACTCCACGCCCGCCTTCAGACGACCACGATCTACGTGACCCACGACCAGATCGAGGCGATGACGATGGGGGACCGCATCGTCGTGATGAACGTCGGTCAGATCCAGCAGGTGGACACGCCCATCAACCTCTACGAGAAACCTGCCAACCTCTTCGTCGCAGGATTCATCGGCAGCCCGGCTATGAACTTCATCGACGCCACGGTGGCCGACAGCACCGGGCGGTTGTTTGTCGATGCGGGAAGCTTCCGCGTGGAAATCCCCCCGAGTTGGGTGCCCACGGCAAAGCCGTGGGTCGGTCGTCGCGTGATCTTTGGGATTCGGCCCGAGGATATTGCCGACCGCGCGTTAACAAACGGGGCCTCGCCGTCTGAGACGATCCAGGCTACTGTCGACGTGCACGAGCCTCTGGGATCGGATGTTATCCTCTACCTCACGACAGGCCCCCACTCCATCGTGGCGCGCGTGGAGGCGCGGTCGCAGGCGAAGATGGGGCAGAATATCGAGGTCGTGATGGGGATGAGGAAGATGCACCTGTTCAATCCGGACACGCAGCAGGCCATCATCTAGAAATCCCCGGCCCGGCGGGGGCTCCCCCGCGGGCCAGGTCTGCCTTCGGCGCGCAGAATCGCGGCCTGACGTTCCCCTTCAGCGCGCAGGATCGCCGACTGTTTATCTCCTTCCGCGACGGTGATCGTGGCCTGGCGCTTGCCCTCCGCCTCGGTGACCACAGCCCGGCGGGTTCGCTCGGCGGACATCTGGCGGGTCATCGCCTCCTGCACTTCGCGCGGCGGCAGGATCTCGCGGATCTCCACCGTCGTGACCTTCACGCCCCACCGTTCGGTGACCTCGTCGAGTTTCGCCCGCAGCACCTGATTGATTTTCTCGCGCTGGGCTAGCACGTCGTCGAGGCTGATGTCGCCGACGACGGCACGCAGGGTGGTCATGGCGATGCCGCGGGCGGCGCCGGCGAAGTCAGTGACCTGAATCACCGTCTGGTCTGGTTCAAAGACCTTGAAGTAAATCAGGAAGTCGATGTTGATCGACGCGTTGTCCTTGGTGATACACGTCTGCGACGGGATCTCCAAGAAGAACTCGCGCAGATCCACCCACACCGGTTTGTCGACGATGGGAATCAGGAAGACCAAGCCGGGGCCTTTCTGGCCTTGGGATCGGCCGAGCCGGAAGACGACCAGCCGTTGGTACTCCCGGACGACTTTGATGGCGGAGCTGATGATCGAGAATCCGACGATCAGAATCGCCGCCACCACTGTCAACAACGTCAGAAACGAGGACATCCCGCTACCTCCTCAGACCTATATCTCGCGATCCGGCTTTCGTACTCTTCCTGCCTCGCGTAGGGGATTCCTATCCGCGACCCACGCCGCGGGGGCCCCGACACCCTTGAGAGCAGAGCAATCAGTCGCGGACGGCGGTGAGGCGGGGGGCGAGGGCGGACAGGTCGATGCGACGCTGCACGAAATTCGTGTACACTTCGCCCCGGCGGAAGAAGGCGTTATCCAAGACCATGAGGTGGAACGGGATCGTCGTGGGGACGCCGCTGATCTCAAACTCCATGAGGGCACGCCGCATACGGGCGATCGCCTCCGGGCGATCGGCGCCCCAGGCGATGACCTTCGCGAGCAGCGAGTCGTAGTACGGAGGAATGACATAGCCCGCGTACGCGTGGGTATCGACCCGGACCCCTGGACCTCCTGGAGGGACAAAGGCGGTCAGCGTGCCGGGGGAGGGGCGGAAGTCTTGGTGCGGGTCTTCCGCGTTGATCCGGCATTCGATCGCATGCCCGCTGTAGTGCACATCCCCCTGGTTGATCCCGAGTTTCTCTTTGGCCGCGACGGCGATCTGCATCTTGACGATGTCCAACCCGGTGATCATTTCGGTGACGGGATGCTCGACCTGGATACGGGTGTTCATCTCCATGAAGTAAAAACGGCCATCGCGATCCATGAGGAACTCGATCGTTCCGGCCCCCGTGTAGTTGATGGCGTGCGCCGCGCGCACGGCGGATTTGCCTAGCGCCCCGAGGTACCGCTCCCGCAAACTCGGGGGGGGCGATTCCTCGAGTAGCTTCTGGTGCCGGCGTTGAATTGAGCAATCGCGGGCGCCCAGATACAGGGTGTTTTTGAAGCCATCCGCGATGATCTGAATCTCAATGTGGCGAGGTTCCTCGACGTATTTCTCGAGATAGACCTCCCCACTCCCAAACGCCGCCTCGGCCTCGGCTTGGGCGGTTTGGAGCGCCCGGCGCAGATCTTCCCGCGTGTGCACGATGCGCATGCCGCGGCCCCCACCGCCGGCGGCAGCTTTGACGATGAGCGGAAACCCAATCGTCTTGGACACCTCGATAGCCTCCGCCTCATTGCGCACGGGGCCGTTACTGCCGGGAATGACGGGCACCCCGGCCGCTTTCATGCGCTGGCGAGCCGCGGCTTTGTTGCCCATGATCGCGATCGCCTCCGGGGTGGGGCCCACGAAGGTGATGTTCACGTCTTGGCAGATTTCGGAGAAGTGCGGGTTTTCCGCATGAAAACCGTACCCGGGATGGATGGCGTCGACGCCGAGGAGTTCGGCCGTGCTCATGATGTTGGGGATGTTGAGGTAGGATTCCGCGGCCGGCGGCGGGCCGATACAAAACGCCTCGTCTGCCAGACGCACATGCAGCGCGTGGCGGTCGGCCTCCGAATAGACGGCCACGGTGCGAATGCCCAGTTCGCGGCACGCGCGGATCACACGCACCGCAATCTCGCCTCGGTTGGCGATCAGAAGCTTGCGAAACATCGGCATGGGTTCGTACGACCGGTCCGTCCGTCGGGGAGAGAGCCCCCGCGTCCTACCTTATGGGGCGGTGGTGTCCACGAGCATGAGCAGCTGCCCGTATTCGACCGGGGAAGCGTTTTCCACCAGAATCTTCGCTACGCGTCCCCGGACCTCACTTTGGATCTCATTGAAGAGTTTCATTGCCTCGATGACGCACACCGCTTGTCCGGGTTCGACCGCGTCGCCTTCGGCGACGAACGGCGGCGCGTCGGGCTTGGGCGCGCGGTAAAATGTCCCGACCATCGGGGCCGTGATGGGCACGAGCTGGTCGGTCGGCCCGGTCGTCACCGAGGGCGGGGCGAACGGGACTGCTCCAGGGGAGGTGGAGGGGGAAGCAGAGGGGGTCGAGACGACCGCCCGGACTGCGCCCGCGACCTTTCTCACAACAACCTTGAGGGTCTCCGACGCCACCTCCAACTCTGCGACGTCCGGCGACTCACTGGCAATCTTGATGACAGCCCGGATCTGATCAAGGTCGAGCTTCGGCTCGGTCACCATCGCCTCCCGCGGCCAGGGTCTCGACGACCCGGCCGATGCGGCGGTACTTCGCGTACCGTCGGTCTAGAAGAACTTCGCGGGGCACCTCGCGCAACGCCTTCAGGTGTCGGCCCAGCCCATCACGCACGACGCGAAAGACCGCCTCGGCATCCCGGTGCGCCCCGCCCAGGGGCTCGGGAAGGACTTCGTCTATAATGCCCAGGTCCTGGAGGTCGCGGGCGGTCAGCTTGAGGGCGGCGGCCGCATCGCGCGCGCGCGAGGCGTCGTGCCATAGGATCGCGGCACAGCCTTCGGGAGAGATCACCGTGTAGACGGCGTACTGCAGCATCAAGACCGCGTCACCGACCGCGATCGCTAGGGCCCCTCCGCTGCCGCCCTCCCCTGTGATAACCACAAGGATGGGGGATTTTAAGCGGCTCATCTCTTGGATGTTGCGGGCGATCGCCTCCGCCTGGCCCCGTTCCTCCGCTTCAGCACCCGGGTGAGCGCCAGTGGTGTCGACAAACGAGATCACCGGGTAGCCGAATTTCTCGGCCAGCCGCATCGCCCGCAGGGCCTTCCGGTACCCCTCGGGATTGGGCATCCCGAAGTTTCGGGCAACGTTTTCCTTCGTGTCCTTTCCTCTATTATGGCCCACCAATCTCCGTTTCCCGCGACCCGGACTGGTCGCGGGCCCGCACGCGCACGATTTCCTTCTCAAGTTCGGCGAGCTGATGATCGAGATCAACAGCCGGGCGAGGGGGGCGTTGCATCATGGCTGCGCGGCGGGGGCGGGCTCCTGCGGTGTCGGCGCAACGCGAGGAGCACCGAAGAAGGCGAGGAGCCGGGCCAGGGTGGGGCGCATCTCGGCGCGCGAGACGACCATGTCGATTAATCCCCGCTGCAGGCAGAACTCGGCGGTTTGGAAATCGTCGGGGAGTTTGCGGCGAATCGTCTGCTCAATGACCCGGCGACCCGCGAACCCGATGAGCGCGCCCGGCTCGGCCAGGATCACATCGCCCAAGAAGGCGAAGCTAGCCGTCACCCCTCCGGTCGTGGGGTCGCACATGACGGAGAGGTAGGGCAATCCGGCCTCGTGGAGCCGGCCGATCGCGGCACTCGTCTTGGCCAGCTGCATCAGGGAGAGGACACCCTCCTGCATGCGAGCGCCCCCGGAGGCGGAAAAGACAACAAGCGGCAAGCGGCTCTCCACCGCCCGTTCCGCGGCGCGCGTAATTTTCTCTCCGACCGCCGATCCCATCGAGCCTCCCATGAAGTTGAAGTCCAAGGCGGCGATGACTGTGCGCCAGCCGTCAATTGTGCCATCGCCCGTGATCACGGCCTCGGCCTGGCCCGTTTTCTCTCGCGCCTCGGCGAGTTTGGCGCCGTACCCCTCGAAGCCCAGCGGGTCGGTCGAGGTCAGCGATGCGTCGTACTCCTCAAACGCATGCTCGTCTAGAGTGATTTCCAAACGCTCCACGGCCGAGAGGCGGTGATGGTAGCCGCACTTCGGGCACACCATCAGATTCCGCTCCAGTTCTTTGCGGTAGATGAGGTTGCGGCAGCGCGGGCATTTATCCCAGATGCCGGCCGGCATCTCGCGGCGCTCCAGCGAACCGTACTTGGGCCGGCGCAACCAGTTCAGCACGTCGCACCTGCCGGGAGAAGAGAGGATGACTGCGAAATACGATTATAGCCTACCCGCGTCGTGCCGAGCAAATCTCGGTTACGCACCGGCGGACGCGGATCGCACCCGCGCGCGTGCAGAAGAGAGAGTCCATCGACCGCTCGCGCATCCAGATGCGATGGAAAGTGTACCCATCTGGTCATTCTTTCAGTCGGCGCGCGTCGACGATCCTGACGCAGGGGGATCCATCCCAGAGTGCTTGCGTTCCCGTCTTCAACGTCGAGTACGCGCTGAACCTGGCGCCGGATGCCTACGCGAAGTCCTACGCCCATGGATTTGTTCCCGATGTCACGCGGAGCTCGCTGGGCGCGCTGACCACGACACCGCCACCAGACTCCCTCAAGACGGACGCGCCCAAGTAGGCATCACGGCACCCAACTGGGCTACCTTCCCCTGCGTTGCTGGTGCGCATTCAATTGTTATAATGAACAGAGCAACTATTCGTTCGCGCAAGGACTCATTGCGATCGGCTTGAAGCAGCCAATATGGCGGGGCAAGACAGTCGATTTGCAACCCACTGATCCCACCACATAGGAAGCGGGGCTGAGGCGTTCAATGCGCATGCGTTTGAACACGACGCCGAACAATTTTCTCGTCCTGGTCGTGCTTGCCGCGGTCGTGGGCGGCACGGTAGGCACCGCCGTTTTGCCGAAGTACGTCGGCGGGGCTTCGCCGACCAACTCGGCCCCCGCGCCTGAGATGCTACCCCCGCAGATTGCTCAGACGCCACCTCCGCCCCCCACGACGCTCACGCCAGAAGAGCTCACGATCATCCACGTGGTCGAGCGGGTGCGCCCGTCCGTCGTGAACATCGATACGGTGGCCCAGGTCCAGACGGCGGTCGGGATCTTCCCGCAGAAAGGCGCGGGGTCCGGGGTGATTGTGAGCCCCGATGGCTACATCTTGACCAATAACCACGTTGTGGAGGGTGCCCAACAGATCAGGGTCACCTTATTGTCGGGCAAATCCTACACGGCACGGCTGGTGGGCGCCGACCCTTTTTCCGACGTCGCGGTCGTCAAGGTGCAAGCCCCCGATCGCCTCTCCGCCGCGCAGCTGGGGAACTCCGGGGCGCTACGGGTCGGTCAGCTCGCCGTGGCGATCGGAAACCCCTTTGGGTTAGGGCACACCGTGACGGTCGGCGTCGTGAGCGCGCTGAATCGTAGCATTGAGCGGGAGAGCGCCGCGGGTCCGAATATCGAGAACCTTATTCAAACCAGCGCCGCAATCAACCCGGGCAACAGCGGCGGAGCGCTGGCCGACAGCGCCGGGTCGATCATCGGTATCAACACCGCGATCATTCCCTACGCCCAGGGCATCGGCTTCGCGATTCCGATCGATGCGGCGCGCGCGATCATGGATCAACTGATCCGCAACGGGCGCGTCATCCGGCCGTATGTGGGGATCACGTTCGGCGGCGACATTGACCCCGGCACCGCCAACCAGTACAACCTCCCGGTCGACCACGGCGTGTTCGTGCGGGAGGTCAGCCCCGGCGGTCCCGCGGCCGCGGGGGGATTGCAGGCCGGCGATATCATCGTGGCGGTTGACGGCAAACGCATCAGCAATTGGAATGAGTTCATCCGCGAGCTATTCAGCAAGCGCCCGGGAGATCGTGTCCGCATCGAGTACTTCCGCGAGAGCAAGCGGGGAACGGCGGAGGTTACCCTCGGCCAACGCCCCTAGCAGCCGGTCTGGACGGACACCACGCCCCGGCGGCCACCGGTGAGTTCGACGCCGCGGGTCCCGCGTTCCCCATCCTGTAGAGAGCCGAGTTCGCACTGACGTGCTGTCCACGCAACGATGTACACATACGAACAGACCAAACGAGACATCGTAGAAGCCATCCGCCGGGCCGCAGGCGCCGACGTAGATCTCGCCCTGTCCGTCCCCCCCTCAGGGGTCATGGCGGACTTGGCTCTTCCGTGCTTTCCGCTGGCGAGCCGGCTGCATAAGTCCCCGCACGAAGTCGCTTCTTCTCTCGCGGGGGTCGTGCACCCCGGACCGCGGGTGGACTCGGTACGCGCTGACGGCGGATATCTTAACTTTACGTTGGCCCGTGCCCCGTTCGCCGCCGGTGTGATGTCCGACCTAGCCCGGTGGAAAGACCGCTACGGTAGTCACGACGTAGGGGCCGGGCGTGCAGTAGTGATCGACTACTCCTCGCCCAATATCGCCAAACCGATGTCGGTTGGCCACCTGCGCTCCACGGTCATCGGTGCCGCGTTGCACCGTCTGTATGCCAACATCGGGTATGCGGCGGTGGGCATCAACCACATCGCCGATTGGGGGACGCAGTTCGGCAAGCTGCTGTACGCCTTCACGGCGTGGGTCGATCGTCAAGCCTACGCGGAAGCCCCTCTCCGCGAGTTGCTGCGTCTCTATGTAAAGTTCGAGCAGGAGGCGCAGCGTGATCCGACCCTTGAAGAGCGCGGCCGGGAGTGGTCCTTGAAACTCGAGCGCGGTGACCCGCAGGCGCGGGCGCTGTGGCAGGAGTTCGTCCGGCACAGTATGAGTGAGTTCAACAAGATTTATGATCTCCTCGACGTCCGGTTCGAGCACACACTCGGCGAGAGTTTTTACGCGGATAAAGTCGACGAGGTGATCAACGAGGCGATCCGACGGGGGGTCGCCGTCGAAGATCAGGGGGCGCTCATCGTACGGCTGGACGACGTCGGGCTGTCCACGCCCCTGATTCTCCGGCGCAGCGATGGAGCCACCCTGTACCACACCCGCGACTTGGCCGCGGCCATTTACCGCATCCAGACGTGGAATCCTGCACAGCTCATCTACGTCGTCGGCGCGGATCAGCGACTGCACTTTCGCCAGCTATTCGCGACGCTGCGGAAACTGGGCTACGAGGGATTGTTCGTCCACGTCGACTTCGGACTGATCACGCTTCCGGAAGGGCGGATGAGCACGCGCAAAGGCCGGGTTGTGTTTTTGGAAGATGTCTTGGAGGAAGCGATGCTGCGGGCCCGGCGGCTGGTAGACGAAAAGAACCCGGAGCTGTCCGCAGACGAACGCGCCGAGGTGGCGCGGATCATCGGGATTGGCGCCGTCAAGTACGCGGATTTGTCTCAGAACCGCGTGAAGAACATTGTCTTTGACTGGGACCGGATGCTGTCGCTGGATGGGGATAGCGCCCCGTACCTGCAGTACACCTACGTGCGGGCCCGCAGTATCCTGCGCAAGAGTGGCGAGGTTGCTCCCGAGGGTGTGTTTGACCCGCGCGCGGCTGCCTCCGCGCCCGAATGGGGGCTCATCGCCCTGCTGGCGCGGTTCCCCGAGATCGTGCTCGAGGCCGCGCAAAGCTACCATCCGCATCTCGTGGCCACCTTCCTCCTCTCGCTGGCGCAGGCCTTTCACGGGTTCTACCATGAGGTCCCGGTGCTGCAAGCGGAGGACGCGCCGCTGCGGCAAAGCCGCCTGCAGCTTGTCGGGGGGGTGGCGTCGGTAATGCGATGTGGGCTCGACTTGCTGGGGATTCGTGTCCCCGAGCGCATGTAACGCCGAGGATATGTGGGGCCCAACTAGGGGTATAATAGACGGAGATAGGGGACCGGCAGGGATTCTCTTCCCTGAGACGAACCGTCCCCGACGAGCCTCTAGACAGCAAGACCCCGGACGGCCGGCACTCCAGCCCGGTTTTGGTCGCGTGTATCGAGTGATTCCAGTCCACCCCGCCGGCGGTCACATAGGATAGCCAACCAGGCCTTCCCAACTGGTAGACGATTTAGAGGAGACAGGATGAGAAGACAGATAGAGCACCGCTGGCACCTAAGCGCGTGGACGGCCGTCGTCTTGGTGGCCGCCGTCGCGGGGACCGCGGCAGGGGCGATCTTCGGCGACGTGGTTGGCCTGCCCGCGCAGCGAGCGATCGAGCGGTTGGCGGCAAAGGGCATCTTCAAGCTTGGGGATGACAAATTCACCCCGGCCGGTATGCTCTCGCGGGCGGACTTCTCCGTGTTGCTGACTCGTGTCCTGGCATTGTCTGGCCAGGGGGTGCCGTTGCCTAATTTCAAAGACGCGGCCGAGATTCCGAAGGATGCCCAACCGGCCGTCGCCGCCGTGACCAATCTGGGAACAGTGTCGCCAACAAGAGCAGAGGTGCGCACCGGCCCGCTGGTTTACGTGCTCGCCACCGACAAGACGGTCTATGGGCCCACCGACACAGTGCAACTGACCTTTACCATCTCCAACACCGGCAAGGAAAACGTCAAATTCGAGTTCGCGAACTCGCAGCAGTACGATTTCCTCATCAAGAATGGCGAGGGAGCAGAAGTCGCCCGGTGGTCGCTGGGTTTGGCGTTCCGCCCGGTGGACGGGCCGATCACGCTGGCGGCAGGGAAATCATTCGAGTACCACACTATTTGGAAGCAGCTCGATCAAAACGACGAACCGGTGTCTCCCGGTCGCTATGAGCTCCAGGCGATCCAGACGACCAAGAGTTCTCCCACGGTGCTCTCGGTCGTTTTGTACCGTGGAGTCCTCCCTGGCTATGCGGATAACACGTTTCGCCCGAAGGAGGACGTCACGCGGGTCGATGTAGCGGCCGTCATCGTGCGGGTGCTAGGCTGGGGCGAAACTCCCCAACAGTCCCTCGCCGTGACCGATGTAGACGCGATCCCCTCCGCGTTGCGTGGTGTCGTCGGGGTCGCCCTAGAGCGCGGCGTCATTAACGCCCTGCCTGATCGGACGTTCCGACCGGCGCAAGCGGCGACGCGTGCGGAGATCGCCTGGGCGCTGGACAAGGTCATGGATACTCTCCAGCGCTACGACTTCTCCGCGGGCAAGTTAAAGGATATCCGAGTGGGCACGCCGACTCTGCTCGTGGTCGAGGATCTCAAACAGGCTCAACGCACGTACCGCGTGGCTCGCGCGCATGCCGTGTACCGCAACAACGCCGCAACGGAGCTCGCAGCGCTGAAGCCCGGCGACGCCCTGCTGTTCCTGAAAGTCGGCGACGTGGGCGACGTGGCCTATATCGAAGCGACCGGCAACTGATCGGAGGGATGCGCCGATGAAGTTCTTTCTTGATACCGCTAATGTCGAGGAGATTCGCAACGCGCATCGTTGGGGCATCCTGGATGGGGTCACCACCAACCCCACTCTCATCGCGCGGGAAGGGGCCGACTATCGCACGGTAGTGCGGGAGATTGCCACCATCACGAGTGGACCAATCTCGGTGGAAACCACCTCTGATCGCGCGGAGGAGATGATTACGCAGGGGAGGGCTTATGCCACGTGGGCCCCCAACGTCGTCGTGAAGGTCCCGGCCACGCCCGACGGAATCACCGCGGGCGCCACGCTGGCACGCGAGGGGCTCCGGGTGAATGTCACCCTGATTTTCTCTGTGAATCAAGCATTGCTCGCCGCGAAGATCGGCGCGTACTTCGCGAGCCCGTTCTTGGGCCGGCTGGATGATATCGGCCAAGACGGCATGCAGGTGGTTCGTGAGGCGGTCCAGATCTACCGGACGTATGGGTTCACGACGCAGGTGCTTGCCTCCACTTGCAGGCGCACACATTGCCACCATGCCATTCAAGGTGGTCTCAGCGCTCTTCACCCACCCCCTGACCGCCCAGGGGCAGGAACGGTTCTTGTCCGACTGGCGACAACTCCAGGTTGCACTCGAGCAGCGAAAGACAAAAGTGTAGAGGGGATCAGGCGACCCGGCCCGCGCCGTCAACGGCGGAATCGCGGGACCACGGCGCTGTCTACCTGTACAAACACGGTGGTATACCGCACCCGAGGGGGCATAGGCAGTGACGGCAATTGCTGAGCTAGAGACCAAAACAATGGCGGAGCTCCAGGATATGGCCAAGGAGCTCAACATCGCCAACTTAAAGCGCTATCGCAAGCAAGAACTAATCATGCGTATCCTGCAAGCCCAGACCGAACAATCCGGCTTGATGTTCCGGTCAGGCATCTTGGAGATCATGCCGGAAGGGTATGGATTCCTCCGTCATGAGGGCTACCTTCCGGGGGCCGAAGACATCTATGTTTCGCCCTCGCAGATCAAGCGCTTTGGGTTGCGCGTGGGCGACGAAGTGTTGGGCCAAGTGCGGCCGCCCAAGGACAACGAGAAGTACTACGCGCTGCTGCGGGTCGAGGCCGTCAACGGATTGGATCCTGAGCAGGCGCGCAACCGGCCCGATTTTGAACGGCTCACCCCGGTCTTCCCCCATGAACGCATCAAGCTCGAGAGCGACGGCGACGTCACGACACGCATGATCGATTTATTCGCCCCGATCGGCAAAGGGCAGCGCGCGATGATCGTCTCCCCGCCCAAGGCAGGCAAGACCACCATCCTGAAGAAGGTCGGGCAGGCTGTCGTGAGCAACTTTCCGGAAATTTACGCCATGGTGCTGCTGCTGGATGAGCGGCCCGAAGAGGTGACGGATATGCGCCGCTCGGTGGAGGCGGAGGTGGTGGCGTCCACCTTCGACCGGCCCCCCGAGGAGCACATTCAGGTGGCCGACCTGGTCCTGGAGCGGGCCAAACGCCTGGTCGAAGGCGGGCGCGATGTCGTCATCCTGCTGGACAGCCTCACCCGATTCTCCCGCGCCAACAACCTGGTCATCCCCCCCTCCGGCCGCACGCTGTCCGGAGGCCTGGATCCGGCCGCGCTGCACCGCCCCAAGCGCTTCTTCGGCGCCGCGCGGAAGATCGAGGAGGGCGGGAGTCTCACGATCGTGGCCACCGCGCTGATCGACACTGGCAGCCGGATGGACGATGTGATCTATGAAGAGTTCAAGGGCACCGGCAACATGGAAATGCACCTAAACCGTAAGCTCCAGGAGCGGCGGACCTTCCCGGCCATCGACATCAAGATGAGCAGCACGCGGCGGGAGGAGCTGCTGTTAACGGAGGACGAGTTGCGCAAAGTGTGGGTGCTGCGGAAGAGCCTGGAGCAGCTCGACACCGTGGCGATGACCGAGTTAATCCTCGACCGGCTGCGCAAGACCGCCAACAACCAGGCATTCCTCAAGTCCATCGTCAAGAGCGCCGAGGAGGATGCCCAGTAGGGCGACGGCACTTCGTTACCTCCTGCGGATGACACGCAGGCGGCCAGGGGGCGAGGTGTCTGCGCGCCACCCTCTCCGGAGGTCACTGCCCCGCTTACCGTGGGCGCGTCTTCGTCTCGGGGCCTCGATGCCTGGGCAGAAATTCGATGCGCTGCGTCGGAGA
>WNFC01007489.1_pt1 | contig 12714 bp, 11 predicted proteins | sample 5400541 | NCBI WGS metagenome assembly WNFC01 (sample SAMN13153342, study PRJNA577476) | soil metagenome | isolation source: 120 cm saprolite under Douglas fir tree site 2 hole 2 replicate 1 | place: USA:California | collected 2015-04-18
CCACGCCCGAGGCGATGGACGAGCTGCGCGAGATGGGCGTGCGCACGGTGCCCGTGGTGGCGCGCGGGCGCGAGTACGTGTTCGCGCAGGCGCTCGAGGATGTGTCGCGCTTCCTCGGCAAGGACGTGCAGATGAAGCGCCTGCCGCCCGAGACGCTGGTGCAGAAGTGGCTGCAGGTTCTCGCCGCGGCACAGCGCCATGTCATGCAGCTTCCCGCCGCAAGGCTGGGCGAGCGCGCCACCCCAGGGCGCGACCGCAGCATCCGCGACCTGGCGTATCACGTCTACCAGGTGCCGGACGCCTTCCTCCAGGCGGTCGAAAACGGCGTCGAGGACCTGACCGCGGTCTACAACGCGCCGCCACCGCCGCGGGTGAAGACGGTCGAGCAGATCCGCGCCTACGGCGCCGGCGTCGCCGCGCGCGTGCAGCGCTGGTGGGCCGCGCTGCCCGACAAGTCGTGCCGGCAGACGGTGAAGACCTACTACGGCGAGCGTCCGCTGCATGAGTTGCTCGAGCGCTGCACCTGGCACTCGGCGCAGCATGCGCGGCAGATCATCGCCGTGCTCGAGGCCTTCGGCATCCAGCCCAATGAGCCGCTGACCGAAAAGGATTACTCCGGCCTGCCGATGCCGAAGGGGCTGTGGGAATAGTCAGTTCGGCGTGATGCCCGCGGCCTTGATGAGCCGCGCGTTGTCCTGCAGCTCCTTGCCGATCATCGCCTCGAATTCCGCCACCGACATGGTCAGCGGATCGGCGCCGAGCTTCCTGATCCGGTCGCTCACCTCGGCGGACTGCACGAGGGCATTGATCTCGCGATGCAGGCGCTCGACGATCTCGCGCGGGGTTTTCGCCGCGACCAGCGCGCCGACCCAGAAGTTGTAATCCGAGTTGGGATAGCCGAGCTCCACGGTGGTGGGCACCTTCGGCATCAGCGCGCTGCGGCGGGGCGAGCCCAGACCGAGCGCCACCAGCTTGCCGGCTTCGATGTGCTTCTGCGCCTGGAAAATGAGCGCGAAATAGCACTCCGCCCGTCCCGTGAGCACCTCGGTGAGCGCCTCCGAGGCGCCTTTCATGTGAACGTTCAGGAACTCGACGCCCGCGGAAAAGCGGAAGCGCTCCAGATGCATGTGCGTGGCGCTGCCGACGCCGGCGGTGGTGCAGGCCAGCTTGCCCGGCTGGGCTTTCGCCGCGGCGACAAAATCGCCGATCGTGCGGTAGCCTTTTTCGGGCGAGGTCACGAGCACGGTGGGCACCGTCGCGACGGTCGCGACTGGCTGCAGGTCCTTGGGATCGAGGCCGGGATTGAGCAGCGTCGAGACTGTGAACGCGGAGGCGTACATCATGATCAGGTGGCCGTCGGGCTCCGCGGCCGCGACGTACTTGGCGCCGACCAGCCCGCCCGCGCCAAGGCGGTTCTCGACGATCACCGGCTGGCCGAGGGTGACGGTCATTTTTTCGGCCAGGATGCGCGCCATCGTGTCCGAGGCGCTGCCTGGCGTGACGCCCGAGACGAGACGCACGGTTTTGCCGGGGAAGGTTTGCGCATTGACGGCAGAAAACGCAAATGCAAACAGCAATGCAAAGACTCTCACCGGCATCCTCCTAGATTTTTGGCAGCCCGAAGCGCTCCGCCAGCCAGTCGGCGGAGCGGCTGCGGTAGCGGTACGGACGGTTGTTGGCGTTGTGGCCGCCGTCCTCGACCATCAGCAGCTCGACCGGCCCGGACACCGCTTTCGCGAGCATCTCGGCGTGCGATGCGGGCACCAGCCGGTCCTGGCGTCCGGCGACGATGAAGATCGGGCAGGTGATATTCTTCGCCGCGTCCTTTAACGTCAGTTTTGCGGCATTTCTTTTTGCATCATTTTCGTCTGCGGAATGGCTGCGCAGACGGAATGTGCTTCGGGTGAGCTCTGGCAGCCCATCCCAGATCTGCGCCCAATCGAACGGACCCGAGAGCGCGATGCAGGCCTTGAACCGCTTCTCGTAGGCCGCCGCACGCGGCGCGTAGTAGCCGCCGAGGCTCACGCCCCAGATTGCAATCTTTCCAGAATCGAGATCCTTGCGCTTCTCGATCCAATCGACCACCGCGCTCGCCGCGCGCTCGTAGTCGCCGCAGATCGGGATCTCGTACTCCGCTTCGCCATGCCCCGGCCCGTCGATCGCCAGCGTCGCCATGCCGCGGTTGAGGAAGGAATCCTCATAGGCATGCAGCTCTTCTTTTGTGGAGTCCAGCCCCGGGGCCATCACCACTACGGGGCCTTTGCCCCGCAATACGCCGTAGAGAGTCTTGCCTTCGAAAGGTATCGCTACGCGTTCCCCGGGAGGCCGGATCAGCGGCAGCGCGTCGCGGTAGCACTCGACCGCCTTCATGTGCGCGGCGCGCATCTGCTGCGGGTCCTGCACGAACACGAACTTGGCGAAGTGATAGTAGATCGCGGCCCGCACGAGGTGCTCGCCCGCCGTGAGCCGGAAACCATTCTTCAATGAATCACGACCCAGATCTTCATGCAGCCGCGCGCGCGCGGACCACGCCGCGCACCAGTCCTCCCAGCGCTCCAGCGAGCCGGTGACTTCCTCGAAGTCGGCGAGCAGCACGCCGTTCGAGACGAAGCGCGGCGCCCAGTGCGAGATGGCAGAGGAGACCCGGGGATCCTTCACACCTTGCCCAATGCTTTCAGGATCCGCTCCGGCGTGAAAGGCATGGCAGTGACACGGGCGCCCAGCGGCGCGAGCGCATCGTTGATCGCGTTCATCACCGCGGCCGGCGCGCCGGCCGTACCGGCCTCGCCCACGCCCTTCGCGCCGAGCTGCGACTGCCTGGTCGGCGTCTCGAGGTGTGCGCAGACGATGTCGCACATCTCGCCGCTCATCGGCACGAGGTAGTCCGCCAGGTTGCCGTTCAGGAGCTGCCCGTCCGGGCCGTAGAGGCATTCTTCATACAGCGCAGCGCCGATGCCCTGCACCACGCCGCCGCGGATCTGCTCGTCGGCGAGCATCGGGTTGATCAGCGTGCCGGCGTCCTCGACGCACCAGTGCTTGAGCAGCCGGACGAAGCCGGTGTCCGGGTCCACCTCGAGCCAGGACGCCTGGATGCCGTTGGTGAAGGTGAAGCCGTACTCGCGCGGCGTGTAGTGCCGCGTGACGCTCAGCTCGGACTGGAAATCCATCGGCAGCGTGTCGGGCCTGAAGTACGCGACCCGGCCGAGCTCTGAAAGCGGCATCCTGGTTTCGAGAGTCAGCTTGTTGATCACCTCGTTGTTGAGGATGTCCAGTGTCGCCTTCTCGGCCTTGAGAATCTGGGAGGCAACATCCAAAACGTTGGAGCGCAAAGCGCGTCCCGCGAGCAGCACCGCCTCGCCGCCGATGCCGGCGCCGCGCGAGGCCCAGGTGCCTCCGCCGTAAGGCGTGACGGCGGTGTCTCCGGTGATGACTCGTACTTTGTCGAGCGTGATTCCCACAGCACTAGCGGCAATCTGGGCGAACACCGCCTCGGTTCCCTGGCCTTGCTCGGTGACGCTGCACATCACCGTCACCATGCCGGTCGGCTCCAGGCGCAGCGTCGCGCCGTCCTGCGCCGAGATGCGCGCGCCGCCGACGCCGTAGAACGCGGGCGAAGGATTGGTCACCTCGATCATTGCAGCCAGGCCGATCCCTCTATAAATGCCTTTGCTTCTCAACTGCCTCTGTTCTTCTCTCAACTGGGAGTAATTCGTGATTTTCAAAAGCAGATCGAGGCTCTTGTGGTGGGAAAGCTTCTCGAACTTGATGCCCGAGGGGAACGTATACGGATAGGCGTCGTCCGGGATCAGATTTTTTCTTCTGAAGTCTGCCGCATCCATGCCGAGTTTCTGCGCCGCCAGGTCGACGATGCCCTCGGTGAGCGCCACCGCGATCGGGTGGCCGACGGCGCGGTACTGGCAGGTGACGTTCTTGTTGGTGAACACCACGTGCATCGTCGCGCGGTATTTCTGGTGCCTGTACGGCCCGCCGGTCAGGTTGACCACCTGGTTGCCTTCGATGCCGCTGGTGCGCGGGTACACCGAGTAGGGGCCGATCGCGGTCAGGTCGTCGAGCTCGAACGCCAGTATTTCTCCCGATTTGATGCAAGCCAGGCGAATTCTCGCCTTGTGCTCGCGCGCGTGGATGTCGGAGAGGAAGGACTCCAGCCGGTCGGCGACGAACTTCACCGGCCGGCGCAGCATCACCGACAGCGCCGCGGTCGCCATCTCGTCGGCGTAGACGTGTACTTTGATGCCAAACGAGCCGCCGACGTCCCGGGTGATCACCCTCACGTTCGCCTCGGGGATGTTGAGGTGGCGCGAGAAGATGTCCTGCATCATGTGCGGCGCCTGCGTCGCGTGGTATACGGTGAGCGAGTGCTCGGCGGCGTTGTAGTCGGCGAGGATGGCGCGTCCCTCGAGGCACACGCCGGTGTGGCGCCCGAAGTGGAACGTGTCCTCGACCACCACGTCGGCCCTGGCGAACGCCTCGTCGACGCCGCCGGTGTCGAGCTCGCGCTTGAAGCAGATGTTGTCGCCAAGCTCCGGGTGAATCACCGTGTTTCCAGCAAGAGCCTCGTCCATGTCAACGACAACGGGCAGCTCTTCCCACTCCGCTTCGATGAGTTCCACAGCATCCTCGGCCTGGCTGCGCGACTCGGCGACCACTGCCGCCACCGCCTCGCCCTGCCAGCACGCGCGCTCGATGGCGATCGCATGCTGCGGCGGCGACTTGATGCCTTTCAGGTGTGCTAGAACTGCGATCCAGGGGGTGCAGTATTCGGCGACCGATCGGCCATCGAAAACGCCGATAACGCCTTCAGCCTTTGACGCTTTTGAAAAGTCCAGCCGTTTCACGTTGGCGTGCGCATAGGGGCTTCTGAAAAAAGCGACATGCGCAAGCCTTGGAAAGCGCAGGTCGTCGAGGAAGGTACCGCGACCCTGGAGCAGGCGCTGCGCGTTCGGGCGAGGGACGCTCTGCCCGATGTAGCCCTTATCGAGCTGGGTCCCCGGTGCGTGCAGCGGCAGCTCAGCTTTGGCCATTCAATACCTGCTCGATGGCGTCGACGATGGCCTGGTAGCCCGTGCAGCGGCAGTAGTTGCCGGAAATATGGTTTCGAATCTCTTCTCTGGAGCACTTCTTCTTTTGCAGAACCAGATCTTGAGCGGCCATCAGCATTCCCGGCGTGCAGAAACCGCATTGCAGCGCGTTCTTCTCGTGGAAAGCCTTTTGCAGCGCCTTCAGCTCGCCGGAATCCGAAAGGCCCTCGATGGTGTCCACCCTGCAGCCGTTCGCCTGCACGGCGAGCATCAGGCAGCCGCGCACGATATCGCCGTTGACCCTCACGGTGCATGCGCCGCACACCCCGTGCTCGCAGCCGATGTGCGAGCCGGTCAATCCCAGTTCCTCCCTCAAAAAGTCCACCAGGTGTTGGCGCGCGGGAATGCGCCGACGCACCGGGCTGCCGTTCACCGTCATCGACGTGTCTAGAGCGTGTTCCATGCGCGCTCGAGCAGCACTCTTGCGAGGTGCAGCTTGGTGGAGGAAGAGTGATAGAGATCCGCCGGGGGATCGAGGTCCTCGCCGAGGGCCTTCTTCGCCTCTGCGAGCGATTTTGCCCTCGATGCGTTTTTCGCGAACACCGGCGTCGCTCCGGCACCGAGAAAAACGAATCTCTTCTGGGAAGCGACTTGAGTGCCTGCAAGACCAATAATTGCATAATCGCCGTGACGGCGGGCGAGCTCCACAAACACCGCCTTGTCGGCGGGCGGGAATTCGGCCGCGGTGAGAATTTCCGCGGGCCGCAGATCGGTTTCGAAGAGCCCTTTGAAGAACGCCCCTGCCTTTACCCGTCTTTCGCCTTTCTTTCCTGCAATGACGAGGGTGGCGTCGAGTGCGACTGCGCAGGCCGGATACTCGGCGGCCGGGTCGGCGAGCGCGAGGCTGCCGCCCAGCGTGCCGCGGTTGCGGATCGCCGGGTGCGCGATGTGCGGCGCTGCCTGGGCAAGGAGCGGCGCGTGTTTCCTTACCTCCGGCGATTTTTCGATTTGCGCGTGAGTAACGAGTGCGCCGATGCGCAAGGCCTTCCCCTGGAGCGATACCCCCTGCAGTTCCCTTAACCCGTTGATATCGACCAGCAGCTCGGGGGACGACAGCCGCATGTTGAGCGAGGGAATGAGGCTCTGGCCGCCGGCGAGGATGCGCGCGCGCTCGCCATGGCGCTCCAGCAGATCGAATGCCTCGGCCAGAGTACCAGGCCGGGCGTAGGCGAACGACGGCGCTTTCAAACCGCTCCTCCTCGCGGGCGATTATATCCAGCGCTCGGCAGGCACGCGGGAATGCCAGTCGGTTTCGTGCTGGAAGGCATGCCCGGCCGCGAGCAGCGTGGCCTCCGCGAACGGCCGCCCGACGAGCTGCAGGCCGATGGGCAGGCCGCGCGAATCGAAACCGCAGGGAACGACGAGCGAGGGGACGCCGAGATAGTTGACCCAGCGCGTAAGCCGCGTGAGCTCCGCCAGCAGCGCCGGCATGTCGGCGCCGCCGCGCGGCCCGGTCTGCTCGAGGGTGGGGACGCGCACGTTCATCGCCGGCAGGAGATAGAGATCCGCGTCGGCAAGCGTCGTCGAGCAGAAGCGCTCGAGCCACGCCGCGCGCAGGCGCAAGACCTCGAGGTAGGCGGCCGCGGGAACGGCGAACCCCGCCTCGAGGCGCGAGCGGACCGCGGACGAATAATCGCCCGGGCGCTCGCGCATCCAGCGCGCATGCTGCGCCGAGGCTTCGGCCTGCATCACGGTAATGCAATGCACGGAAAGCGTATCGAAGTCCGGCGGCTCGACTTCGGTCAGGGTGGCGCCGAGCTTGTGGGCGACGGCCAGCACGGCGGCAGCCACGTCCGGCTCGGCATGCTGCTCGATCCAATCGCTGGACAGGGCGACCCGGAATTTCCTTTTCGCAAGAACATAATCTCCTACCGGCTCGCGCGAGCTCAGCGGATCCTTCGGGTCGAAGCCGGCGATTGCGGCGAGAATCAACGCGCAGTCTTCGGCGCTGCGCGCGAGCGGACCGATGGTGTCGAGCGAATGGGAAAGCGGCATCGCGCCGTGGCGCGAAACCCTTCCCAAGGTGGTCTTCAGCCCGGTCACGCCGCACGCCGCCGCCGGAATGCGCACCGAGCCGCCGGTGTCGGAGCCTAGCGCGCCGAAGACGAGGCGTGCCGCGACCGCCGCCCCGGAGCCGCTCGAGGAGCCGCCCGTGATGTAGTCCGGGTTCCACGGATTGCGGCAGTCGCCCCAATGCTCGTTGTGGCCCGTCGGGCCAAAGGCCAATTCCACCATGTTGAGCGTGCCGATCTGCGGCATGCCGGCGGTATCGAGCCGCGAGAGCGCGGTAGAGGTTTCCTGCGCGATCCAGCCGCGCCGGATCCTGGATCCGCAGTTGGAGATGCGGCCCTTACGATAAAACATGTCCTTGTGCGCAAGGGGCACCCCTTCGTTTGGAGCGTGTTGTTCTACCGAGATAAAGGCGTTGATGCGAGGTTGCCAGCGCGCGATGCGCGCCAGGCAAGCCTCCGCCAGCTCGCCTGAGCTGATGTGCCGCGCGCGTAGCGCCTGCGCAGCCGCCGCGAGAGAAAGAGCGGCCGGGTCGCTCATTTTGCCTTGCGGCGCTCCAGGGCGAGCGCGTAGCCGGTCGGATCGGAGTCAAATTCCAGAGGGAGAGAAGCGGATACAGTGGCGGCGTTCAAGGCGTTCGCGATCTTCTCGGCACGACCAGGCGCCAGGCGAATCCCCTGCGCCGCGAGCATGGTCTCGATCGCTTCACTGCTCCACTGTTTCGCCGCGGTCACTTTATGAGCCTCCCTCACTATGATAAGTCTTCGCTCGCGATGAAACGCAAGCTCGTCACCGCGCCCGGCGTGCCGACGCCGATGGCGCATTACTGCCATGGCGTGATGGCGGGCGACACGGTGTACGCCGCCGGCCAGATCGCCTCGGACTACCGCACCGGCGTGCCGCCGGAGGCAAGACAGGACCCCGCGTTCCCTTACTACGGCTCCGACATCCAGAAGCAGGCGCGCTACATCCTCAACAACCTGAGGAGCGTGTTCAAGGCGGCGGGCTGCGACCTGAAAGACGTGGTGAAGTCGCAGGTGTTTCTCACCGACCTGAGGGACTTCTACTACTTCGACCAGGTGTGGAAGGAGTTTTTTCCTTCGCCGCCGCCGCGCACCACGGTGCAGGTCAGCGGGCTGCTGGTGCCGGGCTGCCGCGTCGAGATCGATCTCATCGCCGTGCGCCCAAGCGTGACGCGGCGCGTGATGACCGGCGCCGGGACACCGACGCCGATGGCGCACTACTGCCAGGGCGTTCTCGCTGGCGAAACGATGTATGCCGCAGGCCAGATCGCCTCGGACTACCGCACCGGCGTGCCGAGCGGCTCCGACATGCATAAGCAGACGCGCTACGTGCTGAATAACATTCGCAGCGTCTTGAAGGCAGCCGGCTGCGACCTCAAAGACGTCGTGAAGTCGCAGGTGTTTGTCACCGATCTGAACGACTTCTCCCCATTCGACGAGGTGTGGAAAGAGTTCTTCCCTTCGCCGCCGCCGCGCACCACGGTGCAGGTGAGCGGGCTGCTCGTGCCAGGCTGCCGCATCGAGATCGATCTCACCGCCGTGTTGCCCGGCGTGGCGCGCCGGGGCATGTATTCCCAGGCGATTCTCGCCGGCGAGACGCTGTACGCCGCCGGGCAGATTGCTGCGGATTCGCGCGGCGGCTCCGATATCCAGAAGCAGACGCACTATGTCCTGAATAACCTGAGGAGCGCTTTCAAGGCAGCTGGCTGCGATCTGAAGGATGTCGTCAAGGCGCAGGTGTTTCTCACCGACCTGAAGGACTTCCACTACTTCGACCAGGCGTGGAAAGAGTTCTTTCCCTCGCCGCCGCCGCGCACCACCGTGCAGGTGAGCGGACTGGCGGTGCCCGGCTGCCGCGTCGAGATCGATCTCACGGCGGTCCTACCTTAGGAGAATCCCATGCCCCACGCCACCGCCAAGGACGGCGTCAAGCTCTATTACGAGGCAGCGGGCAGCGGCACGCTGCTGCTGTTCATCCATGAATTCGCCGGCGACTATCGCAGCTGGGAGCCGCAGATGCGCTTTTTCGCGCGCTACTTCCGCTGCATCGCCTTCAACGCGCGCGGCTTTCCGCCCTCCGACGTGCCGGAGGATCCGGCGCGCTATTCCCAGGCCCACGCGTGCGACGACATCATCGCGGTGCTGGATCATCTGAAGCTCGACCGCGCGCATATCGTCGGGCTGTCGATGGGCGGCTTCGCAGCCTTGCACGCCGGCATCACCTACCCCGGACGCGCGCGCTCGCTGGTGATCGCGGGCTGCGGTTACGGCGCCGAGCCCGACAAGAAAGAGAAGTTCCGGGCCGAGTGCGAGGCTGCCGCGTCTTCCTTCGAGTCCGACTGGGCCGAAGCGGCGAAGAAATACGCGCTCGGACCCACGCGGGTGCAGTTCCAGAACAAGGACCCGCGCGGCTGGGCCGAGTTCGCCCGCCAGCTCCTCGAGCATTCGCCGAAAGGCCAGGCGCTCACCCTGCGCGGCGTGCAGATGCGCCGCCCCTCGCTGTGGGAGCTGGTCGACGGCATGAAGCGAATCGACGTGCCGACGCTCATCATCACCGGCGACGAGGATGAGCCCTGCCTCGAGCCGGCACTGCTCATGAAGCGCAGCATCGCGACCTCGGGGCTGGTCGTCCTGCCGCACGCGGGACATACTATCAACCTAGAGGCTCCGGACGCCTTCAACCGCGCCCTGTTCGATTTCTTCATGCTGGTCGATGAAGGGCGCAGCGGCCGGCGTGACCCGCGCTCCTCGGCGGCCGGCATTCTCGGCTTCAAGAAATGACTTCTTAGCGTGGTTGGGAGCACATCATGAACCCTGACATCGCCTGGCCGCGCAACGACTACTCGCGCGTGCCGTTCTGGCTGCATCACGACGCGGCGATCTACGAGCTGGAGATGGAGCGCATCTTCCGCGGCCCGGCGTGGAGCTACCTGTGCCTGGAAGCCGAGATCCCCCATCCCGGCGATTTCCGCACCACCTGGGTGGGCGACACGCCGGTGATCGTGTCGCGCGACAAGGAGGGCGCGATCCACGCTTTCGTCAACCGCTGCTCGCACCGCGGCGCGATGATCGTGCGCGCGCTGCGCGGCAATGCCGACCGGCTGGTGTGCCTCTACCACCGCTGGTGCTACTCGAGCTCCGGCGAGCTGACCGGGCTGCCGTTCCGCAAGGGGCTGAAGGGCGAAGGCGGCATGCCGCAGGATTTCGACATGCACGCCGTCTCGCCGCGCAAGCTCGAGGTGGCGAGCTGCCACGGCATGCTGTTCGGCACGTTCTCCGACCGCGCCGAGCCGCTCGAAGCCTACCTCGGCGAGTTCGGCACCGGGATCATCAAGCGCTTCCTCTCGCGCCCGATCCGCATCCTCGGCTACTCGCGCCAGCGCATCCACGGCAACTGGAAGCTGTACGCCGAGAACCTGCGCGACACCTACCACGCGAGCCTCCTGCACGAGTTCTTCGTCACTTACGGCGTGGACCGCGCGACGCAGAAGGGCGGCGTGAAGATGGATGGCCGCCATCGCCACAATATGAACCACGCCTACGCCTCGACCGACACCCAGGAAGACGCGAGAGCGGCGTATGCCGACACCGCGGCGCGACTCGACCGCATGCAATTGCGGGATAAAAAGCTACTGCAGTTCACAAATGAATTCCCCGACGGCATGAATCTCGCCGCGCCGGTGTTCTTCCCCAACGCCCTGCTGATCCAGATCAACAATTCGCTCGCCACGCGCCAGATCCGGCCGCAGGGCGCCGGCGCGCACGAGGTGTTCCAGACGCTGTTCGGCTATGCCGACGACGACGCGGCGATGACGCGCCACCGCCTGATCTCGGCCAACCTGGTCGGCCCGGCGGGCCTGGTCAGCATGGAGGACGGCGAGGCGATCGAGGCGGTGCAGAAGGCGACGCGCAGCACGCGCGACGGCTGCGCCGTCATCGAGATGGGCGGCCGCGGCGAAGTGCGCGACCTCGCCCACCGCGTCACCGAGACGCCGATCCGCGGCTTCTGGTCGTACTGGGCCGAGCTGATGGGAGTCGAGCCCCCCGGCGCGATCAGGTGAATCGTCTTTACGATTTGATGGCGGAATACGCGATGGCGCTCGACGAGGACCGCCTCGAGGACTGGGTCGAGCTGTTCGACGAGGACTGCGACTACCGCATCGTCACGCGCGAGAATGTCGAGCAGGGGCTGCCCAACGTGCTCATGTGGTGCGACAACAAGAACATGCTGCGCGACCGCGTCGAGTCCTACCGCAACGTCAACCTCTACAACCCGCACTACGACCGGCACGTCATCGGTCCGTTGCGCTTTACGGATAAAAGGGAATCCATCTTCTGTTTCGAGGCAGGCTACAGCCTGTTCCAGACCAGTCTCGAAGGCGAGTCGCGCCTGTTCAGCGTCGGGCGCTACCGCGTCGAGGCGCGGGTCGACGGGAATCTTGCGAAATTGAAAAGCGTCACCGTGATCGCCGACACCGGGCTGGTGCCTTCCCTCCTCGCGACGCCGATTTGAAAGCACGCGCCGGCGAGCGTCCCGACTTTATGGACTATCGGGGCTCGGCGGCCAAAAGCAGCATTGCACCCAAAGTAGGGCTATCGCCTGCTGGACGACCTCCTCGGCGCCATGGCTTGTCCGCCACCAGGCCTCTGCGTCGTAGTCAGGAGACTTGACCGCGAACACGCCAACTTTGATTTTGGGTCCGAACGCCAACCGGTACAGTATGCGGGAGCGGCGCGCGTGCGCGCCCGTGGAAAAAACGTCGAGCGCCTCGAAGTTGAGGCCGGAACGTTTCGCCCACTCGCGGACGACGACGGCACTCAGGAAAGTACGGTCCCGCATTGAATCTGGAGCGGGCACAAGCTGCCCGCGGCTCGCGAGCGCAGGATCTCTCTGGACGACTAGCGTTTGCCGGATGCCTACAAAAAAGAAAGCCCCGGGCGGGGATAATGGAGGGATGCGCCCGGGGCTCCACAGCGCCGCGTATTTAGGGGGGATGCGCGGTGTCGGCAACATAGCGCCAAGCCGTCGGTTCTTCTACCTTGGATCGCAATACAACCGCCGTGTGAGGAAAAGCCTGACATTATCTTTTCCTTCCGAGCCAAGCTTAAAGGAGCAGCCATGATGCTCGCGGGAAAGGTTGCCATCATCACAGGCGGGGCACGCGGGATCGGGCATTCGACGGCCGTCAAGTTCGCCGCCGAGGGGGCGAAGGTCGCGGTGTGCGACATCAATCCCGAGTTGATGCAACAAACGCTGGCGGCGATACGATCGAAGGGCGGAGAGGCCGAGGGCTATCCGGTCGACGTGACCAAGAAGGAGACGCTCGCCGCGATGGTGAAGGCCGTGATGACCAGGTGGGGGCGCATCGACTGTGTAGTCAACAACGCGGGCATCGTCATGGACGCGCAGCTGAAGAACATGACGGATGAGCAGTTCGACAAAGTGATCGACATCAACCTGAAGGGCGTCTACAACTCGACGCGGATGGTCGTGGACATCATGCTGGCGCAGGGATCGGGGGTCATCCTGACGACCTCCTCGGTCGTCGGGCTGTACGGCAACTTCGGCCAGACCAATTACG
>WNFC01015670.1_pt1 | contig 12714 bp, 12 predicted proteins | sample 5400541 | NCBI WGS metagenome assembly WNFC01 (sample SAMN13153342, study PRJNA577476) | soil metagenome | isolation source: 120 cm saprolite under Douglas fir tree site 2 hole 2 replicate 1 | place: USA:California | collected 2015-04-18
CCGGCCGCGGCACGGCGTTCGCACGATCCACCGGACGGCACAAGCTCGCCTCCGTGCCGACCCGAGACAAGGTCTCGGGTCGATTGCATCGGCGGCGCGCTCCCGAGTAAGACGGGTGTCATGGAGAACGGCGCGCGCACGAGCTACCACGTCTGTCCGCTGTGCGAGGCCACCTGCGGGCTCGCGATCCACACCCGCGGGCGCGAGGTGGTCGGCATCCGCGGCGACGAGGCGGACGTCTTCAGCGAGGGCTTCATCTGTCCCAAGGGCTACGCCCTGAAGGAGCTCGACGCGGACCCGGACCGCCTGCGCGTCCCGCTCGTGCGCCGGGGCGGCACGCTCGAGCCGGCGACGTGGGACGAGGCCTTCGCCGAGATCGACCGGCGCCTCGGGCCGATCCTCCGCGCGCACGGCCGCGACGCGGTGGCCGTCTACCTCGGCAACCCGAGCGCGCACAGCATGGCGCTCGGCCTCTACGCCCAGGTGCTGCTGCGCGCGCTCGGCACGCGCAACGTGTACTCGGCGAGCACCGTCGACCAGATGCCGAAGCAGGTGTCGGCGGGGCTCATGTTCGGCACGCTGCTGAGCATCCCCGTGCCGGACCTCGACCGCACCGACTACCTCCTCATCCTGGGCGCCAACCCCTTCGTCTCGAACGGCAGCCTGATGACGGCGCCCGACGTTCCCGGTCGCCTGCGCGCGATCCGCCGGCGCGGCGGCAAGGTGGTGGTCATCGACCCGCGCCGCACGCGCACCGCCGCCGAGGCGAGCGAGCACCACTTCATCCGCCCGGGCACCGACGCGTACCTTCTCTTCGGCATCGTCCACACCCTCTTCGCCGAGGGTCTGGTACGCCTGGGGCCCCTCGCCCCGCACACGGCCGGCGTCGAGCAGGTCGAGGCGCTCGCGCGACCGTTCACCCCCGAGGCCGTCGCTGCGCGCTGCGGAATCGCCGCGGACGTCATCCGCCGCCTCGCGCGCGAGCTCGCCGGCGCGGGCCGCGCCGCCGTCTACGCGCGCATCGGTACCTGCACGCAGGAGTTCGGCACTCTCGCGAGCTGGCTCGTCGACGTGGTCAACGTCCTTGCCGGGCACCTGGACCAGGCCGGGGGCGCCATGTTCACGAAGGCCGCGAGCGGGAGCGCCAACACGCGCGGGACACCGGGGCGCGGCAAGGGCGTCCGCTTCGGGCGGCGGACGAGCCGCGTGCGCCAGGCGCCCGAGGTCTACGGGGAGCTGCCCGCCGCCTGCCTCGCCGAGGAGATCGAGACGCCGGGCGAGGGGCAGGTCCGCGCGCTGCTCACGATCGCCGGCAACCCGGCGCTCAGCACGCCGAACGGCGCGCGCCTCGAGCGCGCGCTCGCGACGCTCGACTTCATGGTGAGCCTCGACATCTACCGGAACGAGACGACGCGCCACGCCGACGTGATCCTGCCCGGCCTCTCGCCGCTCGAGCAGTCGCACTACGACCTGGCGCTCCGCCAGCTCGCCATCCGCAACGTGGCCACCTACTCGCTGCCCGTGTTCGATCCGCCGGCGGGTCAGCTCCCCGAGTGGGAGACGCTGCTCCGTCTCGCCGCCCTCGTGTCCGGCCAGGGGCCGGCGGCGGACACGGCGGCGCTCGACGACTTCGTCACGCGCCAGCGCGTCGAGCACGAGGCGGCCTCGCCGGCGTCGCCGATCCACGGACGCGACGCGGCGGAGATCATGGCCGCGCTCGCCCCGCGCCGCGGCCCGGAGCGCCTGCTCGACCTGATGCTGCGCGCGGGCCCGTACGGCGACGCCTTCGGTGCCAACCCCGGCGGCTTGAGCCTCGCGGCGCTCGAGGCGAAGCCGCACGGCATCGACCTCGGGCCGCTCGCCCCGCGCATCCCGGAGGTCCTGCGCACGCCATCGGGCAAGATCGAGCTCGCGCCCGAGCCGCTGGTCGCCGACGTCGCGCGCCTGCAGGCGGCGCTCGAGCGACCCGGGAGCTCCATGGTCCTGATCGGCCGCCGCGATCTGCGCTCCAACAACTCCTGGATGCACAACCTCGGCGTGCTCGTGAAGGGCAACCCGCGCTGCACGATGCACGTCCACCGCGCGGATGCCGAGCGCCTCGGGCTCGCCGACGGCGGCCGGGCGCGGGTCGTCTCGCGCGCGGGCGCGATCGAGGTGCCGGTCGAGGTGACCGAGGCGATCATGCCGGGCGTGGTGAGCATCCCGCACGGCTGGGGACACGACGAGCCCGATGTCCGCCTGCGCATCGCGACGGCGCACGCCGGGGTGAACAGCAACCGCCTCGCCGACGAGCGCGCGCTCGATCCGCTCTCGGGCAACGCCGTGCTGAACGGCATCCCGGTCACGGTCGAGCGCGCGAGCTGAGCGACGCCGCGCGCCGCCTTCCGGTCAGGGCAGGCGCTCGATCCGGTAGCGGAGCGAGAAGGCGCCCCCCGTCGTCACGCAGCTCTCGGGCGACGGGCAGTCCTCGTTCACGACGCAGACGAGCCCGGCCGTCGTCGAGCAGTGGCCGCCCTGGCCACCGCTGCTGACCGTCTCGTAGTCCATCGACCCGCCGCCACCGGCTCCGAAGTCCGGCCCCGGGTAGGTGAGGTCGAGCGTCCCGGGGGGGTGCGCCGTCGCGTTGAGGCACGTGAGGCCCTTCGTGAAGCCGAGCGCCGCCAGGTTGGTCGCGAGCGACTTCCCGTACAGGGTGTCCACGCACTCGTGAGCGGCGCCGGTGGCTTCGAGGTGCACCGCGCCGGTCGCCGGCAGGTACTGGTCGTAGACGAGCGCCTCGGGGATGACGTCGCTCGTGTTCACGACGTCGAGGCCCGTGAGCTCCTGCCACTCGCCGTTGATCCCGGCCTGCAAGACCCAGCTCTTCACCGGGCCGACGCCGAGGCAGGACTCGCCGCTCGGACAGTCGGTCGCCGTGTTGCACGGCTGACTGGTGGTGCTGGAGCACGTCTTCGGGGCCACGGGGGTCGCGAGCTGGAGCGCGTTGTTTACCACAAGCCCGGTCACCGTCACTCGGACGTGCGTGAGCGGCGTCGGGTCGTTCAGCCAGCCCGCGACGATCGTACCGGCGTAGCCGGTGGGCATCATACGGTGGACGGGCCGGGTCATCCGAACGACGACGTGCAGGTGCGGCTGCGGGTCCCTGAGCTTTCGGTGCACCCGGACGCGCGGCGCGACGCCGCCGGGCGCCGGGAGCTGGGTGATCAGCCAGCGTGGCCTGCCGCCCGCCGGCCGGGGCGGCATCGGCAGGTCGAACTCGAAGTCCTGCGCGTTGATCGGAGCGACGGGCCCGACGAGGGGGAAGCACTGGACACCCAGCAGATTGAGCGGGTCGGGCAGGTGGTTCAGGATGCACCCGTCCCCGGCCCCGCCCGCAAACGAGCTCACGTAGATGTCGGCCTTCGTGGCCGGGACCGACGTCGGAACGCGCGACGACACGATGCCTCCGCGGCCGCTGCGGATGGCCGCCGTCGCCTGCGGTGGGTGGAGCTCCGCGCTGTACCCGAAGTGGGCGCCGACACAGGTCTCCCCGTCGCCGCAGGTGGAGCAGGTCGGCGAGCTGCAGTCGCTGTCGAGGACGCACTGCACGTTGGTGGTCACGGAGCAGTTCCCCGGCACCGCGCCCGGGTGCCCGCAGTCGAAGATCCATCGACCCATGCCGACGATCCGGTCCCCCGTCCCCGCCCAGGCCCACGCGGGATAGGCGCCCGCCTCCCACTCGAAGTGGAGCTGGAGGTCGTCGTTGCCGGTGGCGAGCCGGTCGGCATCGGCGGCGTCGAGGGCCACGAAGTGGTTCACGTCGGCGCGGACGTGAGTGGCGGGAAAGTCGCCGCTGGTGTCGCCATGCATGCCCTGGACGGTCCCGTGCACCGTGATCGGTGTCGACGCGACGGTCATACCGTTCATCAGGGGCGCCCATTCCGGGTTGATGAGCACCAGCATGTCGAGCACGGCCGGGTTGATGCCGGTCGGATAGCATCCCCCACCGAGCTGGGCGGTCGCGAGGTCGCTGTTGACCGGTGCGGCGAGCGCCGCTCCGACGCTCAATGCGAGCACCAGCAGACCCAGTTTCACGTCTCTGAGCGCGTGCTCTCCCATGGCTCCCCCTGGCGCTACATGCGTAGCCGATCGGCGCTCCGATGGTCAACTGAAAATCGTGGCGTCCCGCATTTTTCGCTTGCGCGCAGCGCCCGCACGGCGGTACAGTCCGCACCGAGGAGGGCCGTGTGATGATTCGGATGTCCGCCGCCGCTGCCGCCGCGGCTTTGGTGAGCCTGCTGACGCTCGCGCCGGGGGCCCGGGGGGACACCTCGATCGCGGCCATCGTCGACCATCCCGACGACTACGCCAACCTGCAGGTCACGGTCGTCGGCACCGTCGCCGCGCCGAGCCTCGGCTACCTCGGTGAGAGCTTCTACACGCTGTTCGGCGACCAGCGCCGCATCAGCGTGGTCAGCCATTCGCCGGCGCCGGCGGTCGGGGACCGGCTCGAGGTGACCGCCAAGGTGGGCCGCCGCCCTCCCGACGAGGAGTTCGATTTCCCGCCCGTTCTCGTCGAGAGCGCCCGCCAGCCGGCGCCGTAGGGGATTCGCGCACCTCGGGCCGGTTGGGTGACGGAACGGCGGGTGTAGGGGGACGCGACCGCGACGGCCTCGTGCCGCTCGCGCTGGCTAAGGCGCACGACATCGGGGGCACCGCGTAGCGGCGGCGAGAAAGCTCCCGTTCTGCTCCGTCCCGAGCTCGGCGAACGTGCTGCGCGCACGCCCGCGCATCGCGGACGCGAAGTCAAAACCCTCTTCGGCCCCGGAGAAGGTGCCCTGCGCGCGTGCGTGCCGGAAGAATTGCCCGGCGAACGCCGGTGACGCGGCCGCCAGGCGCCGCCGAGCCCCGCGGCCCTTCCACGTCATCTGGAAGCTGACCGTCGCCGGCGTCTCGCCCGCGGTCGCCGCGCGCTCGTCCACGACCGCCACGTCGCGCGCGTCCACCGTGACGAGGTTGCCGGGCGGGGCGACGGTGAGCGCGCCGTCGGGAATGCGGACGGTCCACACCAGGCCCGCCGGCGAGATGCCGCCCGTGAAGTCGTGCACGCGCGAGCCCGAACCGGGCTCGAAGAGATCGATTCAGACGAAGGCGAAGCTGCCCTGCCGCTGGATCCCGTCCGCGGAGACGTAGTCTCCCTGGAAGAGCCGCATGTCGTTCACCATGATCCATCGGCGGCCGCTCGAGTCTCGCACCCTGCCGCGCATGTACGCGAGCGCGACGAGGCCCCGGAAGTTCCCGATCGTGCTCGGGTCGGCGGCGAGGCCGTGCTTGAAGCCGAGCGCGCGCGGGCCCGGCGAGAGGATGGTGTCCCCGGGGAGGACCGGGACGGGATCGCTCGCCGTGTCGGCCCGTGCGCGGGGCGTGTGGATGGCGCCCGCGACGAGCACGGCGACGAGTAGAAGCGGCCGAACGGCTCTCGACTGCGGCATCGATCTCTCCTTGCTGGTCGCGGACTCGGCCGGCCTCGCCCGCCGCTGTCATAAACTGCCGCGCGCTCGGCACGTCAAGCGCTCGGGCGCGGCCTCCGGGCTCCATCGCGCGGGCCGATGTCGCTCAGTGTCGGTGGCGGTGATGCAAGGCCATCGCAGGCGCCGGCCGCGTGGTCCCCGTCGGCCGCGCCGGCGGGCCAGCCTGATTCCGCGGCGGCTACTCCGCGGCGCGGCCGTTCCACCGCAGCTGCTCGGCCTGCCGTCCCGCGATGTGGTGGCGCACGCGCGGTCCGCTCCCGCCGCGGTTGAAGCGGGCGGCAGCCTCGAAGAGGACGCGGTCGTCGGCGGTGACGCGCTCGTGCTGGCGGAGGTGCTCGAGCCAGGACTCGACGACGAACACCTCGAGCCACCGGTTCGGGTCCTCGGTGTCACGGTAGATGTTCCAGCGGATGGCGCCGTCGCGGCGGCGGACCGGCTCGAGCCGCCGCACGGCGCGCAGGAACTCCTCGGTCTCGGCGGGATCCACCTGGTACTCGAGCGTGACCAGCACCGGGCCCTCGTCGCCGTCGAGCTGACAGGCGGTCTCGGGCAGCGACCAGCGTGGGTCCGGGCGCAGGTCGAGGTTCGAGAGGCCGTGCAGCGCGAAGCGGCGCGAGGCGAGGGCGCCGACGAGCAGCATCGCGGCGGCCGCGACCAGCGCCGTGGGGATGTCCGAGTGCGTCGCGACCACGCCCCAGAGGAGGCTGCCCAGCGCCATGCTGCCCTGGACGGCCAGGAGGCCCACGGCGAGCGCCCGTGCCCGCACCCACGCGGGCACCGCGTTCTGGGCGGCGACGCTGAGCGTGGACATGGCGCCCATCCACGCCATGCCGCCGACGAAGAGCCCGCCGCCCGCAATCAACGGCGCGTGCGCGAGGGCGACGGCGGCGGACACGGCGGCGAAGACGGCCGTGCCCGCGAGGACGAGACGATCGCTCGTCAGGCGCTCGCGGACGCGGGGCAGGATGGCCGCGCCCGCGATCGCGCCCGCGCCGAGGCAGCCGAGGAGGAGCCCATAGCCCGTCGCCGAGAGCCCGAGTCCCCGGCGCGCGAAGAGCGGGAGCAGCGCCCAGAGCGCGCTCGCCGGCACCACGAAGGCCGCCGTGCGCGCGAGGACGGCGTGAAACGGTGCCGAGTGGCGGACGTAGCGGACGCCCGCCCGCATGGCGCCGGGCACGTCCTCGGGCGGGAGGCGCGAGCGGGGGACCTCGCGCTGCCAGCGGGCGAGCACGACGACCACGCCGAGGAACGACGCAGCGTTCAGGAGAAAGACCCAACCCGCGCCCAGGGCCGCCACCAGGAGGCCGCCGAGCGCCGGGCCGACGGCGCGCGCCACGTTGACCGAGATGCCACCCAGCGCGACGGCCGCCGCGAGCTCCTCGCGCGGCACGAGGTCCGGCGTCGTCGCCTGCCAGGCGGGCGCGTTGAGCGCGTTGCCCAGGCCCATGCAGAAGGTGAGCGAGAGCAGCAACCACGGTCCCGTGAGGCGGAGCACCGTGCAGACGCCGAGCGCCGTCGCGGCGACCAGCATCCACACCTGCGTTACGAGGAGCAGCCGGCGGCGGTCGACGATGTCGGCGAGCGCCCCGGCCGGCAGCGCCAGGAGGAAGAACGGCAGGCTGGTCGCCGTCTGCATGAGCGATACCATGAGCGGTGAGGGCGCGAGCCCGGTCATGAGCCACGCGGCGCTCGTGTCGTGCATCCACGTGCCGACGTTCGAGACGCACGAGGCGAGCCAGAGTGCCCGGAAGACCGGGTGGGCGAGGGGGCTCCAGGCTGACGAGGGCCGGATCCGAGCCTGCTACGCTGCGCGCGCGTGGCCGGTCAAGTATACGGGCCCGGAGGGCGTGGAGGGAATTGCCACGACCGACGCGAAGGGAGAACATCGGGTGACGGGACACGCTCGGCGCAAATGGCAATCATTTATGCGTCTGTTCCTGGGCCTCGGCACCGGCCTCGGATCGGCGATGATCATCGATGGCGCCCTCGAGCCGATGGAGCTCGCGCACCTGCCGTACCGGAAGGGCCGCACCTTCGAGGACTACGTGGGACGGCACGGCCTCGAGCGCCTCGGCAAGAAGCGGTGGCGCCGCCACGTGGCGGACGTCGCGGAGCGCCTGAAGGCGGCGCTGGAGGCCGACGACGTGGTGGTGGGCGGCGGCAACGCCAAGCTCTTGAAGACCCTCCCGCCGGGCGCGCGGCGGGGCGACAACGCCAACGCCTTCCTCGGCGGGCTCCGGCTGTGGGACGACCGGCTGGCGCACGCCGACGGCGTGCGCGCGCACGACACACACGGCCGGCGGTCTCGCGGGCTCGGCCGGGAGCGGGGATGACCCCATGACGAGCGGAACGGACGATCGCGCGTTGCAGGCCGTCGCCGCACGGGCGCTCGACCTGATCGGAGACGGCGCCAGGGTGGGCCTCGGCTCGGGCCGCGCGGCGGCGACGTTCATCGCCCAGCTCGGCGAGCGCGTGCGGCAGGGGCTGCGGGTCGCCGGCGTGCCGACCTCGGAGGCCTCGGGGCGCCTCGCCCGCGCGCTCGGCATCCCCCTCATCGAGCTCGACGAGGAGGTGGAGCTCGACCTGACGGTGGACGGCGCCGACGAGGTGACGCCCGCCCTGGACCTGGTGAAGGGCCGCGGCGGCGCGCTGGTGCGCGAGCGCATCGTGGCCTCGGCCTCGAAGCGCCAGGTCATCCTCGTGGGGCGGGACAAGCTGGTCGGTGCGCTCGGAGAGCGTGGGCCGATCCCCGTCGAGGTGATCCCGCTCGCGCGCGGCCCGGTGACGCGCCGCCTGCGGGCGCTCGGTCTCCGCGTCATGCTGCGGACGAGCGCGGACGGCAAGCGCCCGCTCCTCACCGACAACGGCAACCTGACGCTCGACTGCGCCCCGCCCGCGCCGCTCGCGGACGGAGGTGCCGCGCGCACGCTCGACGCCACCGCGCGCGCCATTCCCGGGGTGGTCGACACGGGCCTGGGCGATCCGGACGGCCGGGTCGACGTGCTCCTCCGGAGGGCCCCCTGAGATGGCGACACGTGCCGAGGTCGAGGTGCTCCCCACCCGCGAGGCGCTGATGGAGGCCGCGGCCGCCTGCTTCGTCTCCGCCGCCGGCGCCGCGCTCCGCGCCTCGGGCCGATTCGTCGTGGCGCTCGCCGGGGGCTCGACCCCGAAGGCGCTCTATGCGCTGCTCGCCGGCGCGCCGTGGGCCGGCCGGGTCGACTGGTCGGGCGTCCACGTCTTCTGGGGCGACGAGCGCTGCGTGCCGCCCGACGACCCGGCGAGCAACTACCGGATGACGCGCGAGGCGCTGCTCGCACACGTGCCGCTCTCCGAGCGCAACGTCCATCGCATCCGCGGCGAGGACGACCCCCGCGGCGCCGCCGCGGCGTACGAGCGGGTGCTCCGCGAGACGTTCGCCACGCCGGTCGGCCCGCCGCGGCATGCGCCGGGCGCGCGCTTCGACCTCGTCCTCCTCGGCATGGGGGACAACGGGCACACCGCCTCGCTCTTCCCCGGCGGGACGGCGGTCCGGGAGACCGAGCGGTGGGTGGTGGCGGAGCGCGTCGATGCGGTCGAGATGTGGCGGGTGACGCTCACGCCGGTCGTGCTCAACGCCGCCGCCGAGGTCGCGTTCCTCGTCTCCGGCGCCGAGAAGGCCCCCATGCTGCGCCGCGTGCTCGAAGGACCCCACGAGCCCGACGCGCTGCCCGCCCAGGTGGTGGCGCCCCACGACGGCCGCCTGCGCTGGCTCGTCGACGCCCCCGCCGCCGCCCGGCTCGACAGGAGGTGAAGGGATGGCAGCGCCGAGCCCCGTCGTCTTCCTCCTCGACGTCGACAACACGCTGATCGACAACGACCGCGTCGCCGCGGACCTGAAGCGCTACCTCAGGCGCGAGGTCGGTCCCGAGCGCGAGTCACGCTACTGGGCCATCTTCGAGGACCTCCGCGCCGAGCTCGGCTACGCCGACTACCTGGGCGCGCTGCAGCGCTACCGGGTCGAGCACCCGCGGGATCCCCATCTCCTCGCGGTTTCCTCGTTCCTCGTGAACTATCCCTTCGCGAACCGGCTCTTCCCGGGCTCGCTCGACGTGCTCGAGCATCTCGCGGCGTTCGGTCCGACCGTCATCCTGTCCGACGGCGATGTCGTCTTCCAGCCGCGCAAGGTCGAGCGCTCGGGGCTGTTCGACGCGGTCGACGGCCGCGTCCTGATCTACATCCACAAGGAGCGGGAGCTCGATGACGTCGAGGGGCGCTTCCCCGCGGACCACTACGTGCTCATCGACGACAAGATCCGCATCCTGACCGCGGTCAAGGAGCGCTGGGGCGACCGCCTCACGACCGTCTTCCCGCGCCAGGGGCACTATGCGCACGCCGCCGAGGTGGCCACCTATCCGCCGGCGGACATCGCGGTCGAGCGGATCGGCGACCTGCTCGGCTACGATCTGCCCACGCTGCTCCAGCCGGCGCGGGCGAGGGAGGCACGATGAAGGCGACCCAGCTGCTGCACGATGCCGGCCAGAGCCTCTGGCTCGACAACATCACCCGCGCACTGCTCGAGAGCGGCGGCCTCCGCCGCTACATCGACGAGCTCTCGATCACCGGGCTCACCTCGAACCCGACCATCTTCGACCACGCCATCAAGAACAGCCACGACTACGACGCCGCCATCCGCGAGAAGACGGCGGCCGGCACGTCGGGCGAGGGGCTCTTCTTCGAGCTCGCACTCGAGGACCTGACCCGGGCCGCCGACCTCTTCCGGCCCATCCATCGGGCCACCAACGGGGTCGACGGCTGGGTGTCGCTCGAGGTCTCGCCGAAGCTCGCCTACGACACCGCGAGCACCGTCGCCGCGGCGAAGGAGCTCTCGGCACGCGCCGCCCGGCCGAACCTCTTCATCAAGATCCCGGGCACCAGGGAGGGCGTCCCGGCGATCGAGGAGGCGATCTTCGCCGGGGTGCCGGTCAACGTGACGCTCCTCTTCTCGCGCGAGCACTACGTCGCCGCCGCGCAGGCCTACGTCCGCGGCATCGAGCGGCGGGTCGCCGCCGGGCTGAACCCGCACGTGGGCTCGGTCGCTTCGGTATTCGTCAGCCGCTGGGACACCGCGGTCGCGGGCAAGGTCCCCGCCGCCCTCCAGGCCCAGCTCGGGATCGCGATCGCGAAGCGGACCTACAAGGCCTACCGCGACCTGCTCGCGTCGGATCGGTGGCTCCGGCTCCTCAACGCCGGCGCCCGCTCGCAGCGGCTCCTGTGGGCCAGCACCGGCACCAAGGATCCCAAGGCCTCGGACGTGCTCTACGTGAAGTCGCTCGCGGCGCCGCACTCGGTGAACACGATGCCCGAGAAGACGCTCCTCGCGCTCGCCGATCACGGCGAGATCGGCGCCATGCTGCCGCACGACGGCGGCGATGCCGAGGAGGTGCTCGATCGCTTCACGCAGGCGGGCGTCGACCTCGACGCCCTCGCGGCCGACCTCCAGCGCGAGGGGGCGGCAGCGTTCGTCAAGTCCTGGGACGACCTGCTGGCCTGCCTGCTCGAGAAGAGCGCGACGCTCAGGCAGGCCGGCTGAGCCGTGAGCCCCCCATCCCCACCGAACGGCCCGGAGGTCCCTCGGGAGCCTTCCCCGAGCACGCACGACAAGGCGCTTCGCATCAACCTCGACGAGGCGAAGTATGGCACCTTCGCCGAGATCGGCGCGGGGCAGGAAGTGGCCCGCTGGTTCTTCCGCGTCGGCGGCGCGGCCGGCACGGTGGCGAAGACGATCTCGGCCTACGACATGGCGGTGAGCGACGCCCTCTACGGGCCGACGGATCGCTACGTCAGCCGGCGGCGGCTCGAGGCGATGCTCGAGCGCGAGAGCGCCACGCTGGTGGAGCAGCTCGGCGCGCGCCGCGGCGACCGGACCACGTTCTTCGTCTTCGGCGACACGGTGGCCACGCGCAGCTATTCGCGGCGCCAGGACGGGAATGGTTGGCTCGGGGTGCGGTTCCAGACCGTCCCGCGCGCGGAGCCCTCCGAGGTCATCATCCACGTCCGCCTCCTCGACAAGGAGCCGCCACGCGAGCAGGCGGCGCTCGGCGTGCTCGGCGTGAACCTGCTCTACGGCGCCTTGTACCAGCACGAGACGCCGCCGGCGCTCATCGCCTCGCTCCTCGATGGGCTCACGCGCGAGCGGGTCGAGGTGGACATGATCGAGCTGCGCGGCCCCGCGTTCGCCGGAGTCGACGACCGGCTCGTGAGCCTCCAGCTGGTCGAGCAGGCCTTCACCGACGCGGCGATGTTCACCGCCGACGGCGAGGTCGTGCAGCCCTCGGAGGTCCTCCACGGGCGGCCGATCCTCGTCGAGCGGGGCACCTTCCGGCCGGTAACGAGGCTGACGCTCGACCTGCTCGACAGCGCGCGGGAGCAGTTCCTCCAGGAGCCGGAGCTGCACGGCGAGGAGCCGGTCGTGCTCATGGAGATGACGCTCCGCGGCCTCACCTCCGAGCGCGGCGTCGACCACGAGGACTTCCTCGCGCGCGCGGAGATTCTCCACGCCCTGGGACACCACGTGCTGATCTCCAATTGCGAGCGGTACTTCAGCCTCGTCGAGATCCTGTCCCGCTACACGAACAAGATGATGGGGATCGCGCTCGGGGTTCCGAGTCTGCGGGCGATCGCGGACGAGCGGTACTACGGGGATCTCGCCGGCGGCAGGCTCGAGGCCATCGGGAGGATGTTCGGGAAGGCCGTGAAGGTCTACGTGTACCCGTACAAGGACCCGTCGTCCGGTGAGATCGTCACTGCGGAGAGCCCCGGGCTCGCACCCTCCCTGCAGCACCTGCAGGCGTTTCTCCTCGAGAGCCACCGGCTCGAACCTCTTCGCCGGTACGACGAGGACTGCCTCCCGATCCACACGCCGGACGTTCTCCGCCGGATCCAGTCGGGTGACCCCTCGTGGGAAGCCCTGGTGCCACAGTCCATCGTGGAGATCATCAAGAGGCGCAGGCTGTTCGGCTACCGATGAACGCCGCGCGCGTCCCCGAGCCCGATCGCCTGCTCGCGATGGGGCCGCTCGCCGCCGTCGTCCGGCTGGCCGCGCCCACGACGCTCGTCATGGCCGTCGCGGCCGTCTCGAACGTCGTCTACACCTACTTCGTGAGCCGGCTCGGGGTGGAGGCGATCGGCGCCGTATCGCTCGTCTTCCCGATCTCGCTCCTCGCCA
>WNFC01006671.1_pt1 | contig 12712 bp, 13 predicted proteins | sample 5400541 | NCBI WGS metagenome assembly WNFC01 (sample SAMN13153342, study PRJNA577476) | soil metagenome | isolation source: 120 cm saprolite under Douglas fir tree site 2 hole 2 replicate 1 | place: USA:California | collected 2015-04-18
TGAAGAATAAAGGTTCACAAGCACATAAGAAAGGTCGCAAGCGCCCCAAATATCAGAGTCCATGGAGGGAACATCCTGAGACAGCTCGGATCATTGCAGAGACGGATATCCATGCCAATCATGCCGAAGCGTTCTGGAGTGCCCTGCGCCGCAAATGTGCCGCCTTTCGCCGCAAGACCAACATGTATGCCAAAGCAACCACGGGATTGCAGAGGCTGTTACGGGTGTACTGGGTGGTGCACAATTTCCTTCGTGTTCATTTTACCACCCGAGAAGTTCCCGCGGTCGCTTTAGGTCTACTAGAAAGGCGGCTGTCTGTGCAGGAAATTTTTCAGATTCAAATGGCATAAGTGATTATTTCAAAAGGCAAAAACGTTCCCATTAAACTGAACCAGTGCCGTATAGTCGAGATAAGCTGAAATGCCGGTAAAAGCGTTTTGGAGGAGCGCCTTTTTAATCTTGTTCGTATCACGTTTGAGACCGAGTTCCTGAGCAATACTGCGCAGACTCCCTAGGTAGATCGCCTTGGGAACAGGCCTACCATATTCGTGGATACGTCGGTTAATAATAAGGGTGTCGAGCCTGTAGGCTAATTGACGGGCATCGCCGTATTTTTCGCTATATGAGATGTCCCAGTGGAGGGACAGTTCCCCACGGGCGTTTTTTTTGACAATATGGATGTCCACTTTACCTCGTTTCGCGAGATTATGGATGGGAAGTCGGGAGAGGACGGTTTCAGTCCGGATGATATGGAGGGGTGTAAACTCGGCTGGCTGTAGTTCTGCCTTTCTGTACTCTATAAGGCTGTTTTCGGTGGATGGAGGCATAGCACTTGTCTCCTGCTAATAATGGCCTATACACACCCGTGTGTCAAAAGGTTGAAGAGTCTAAAAGTCTAGGAGTCCTGAGGAGAAACTCTATTGATTTTCCAGGAGTTGCGGGAAATTTTGTCTCCTCAAAGCGTGCGATACGTCGCCCCAAAGCGTGCCCTTCGTCTCCTCAAAGCATGCGATACGTCTCCTCAAAGCGTGCGATATGTCGCCCCAAAGCGTGCGATGTTAGATAAGAGTCTCCCCAAAGCGTGCAGTATTTTCTACACTGCACAAGAGACCATCACGAATATGAAGTTTCCTCAAAGCGTGCGATGCGTCTCCCCAAAGCGTGTCCGCAATAAAGGACTGAACATCTTGTTGGCTATGAGAAGCTTCCATCGCTACGATCCCTTATTCTTCACTGCGAGTTGCTCTAATAGATGACCGATCTCATTGTATAAATGACGCAACGTGTGGAGCAGAGATTCCTCTGCGACCTCTTCATCAGCTACCATCTGCTGCAGTTGTTTGACCAACCCTCTCCCGGCTTCAAGCGCTTTGTCCGGAGGATGTTTCCTTGTACCTACCCCTTGGGACATTCTCTTCGTTGCTCGTGCTTCACGGACGGTCATACCACCGTGCTTCATATGCTCCCAGAGCGTGAGCTGCTCCTCTGCCGTACCAACTCTTGCTATCTCAATGAGCGTCGATTTAGGAATGGCGGACGTCCGCCATTCTTCTTGAATCCGCTGCGGGAGGGTTGTAAGCACGAGTAATTCGCCGACCGTGCGACGCGCTTTGCCAACCACCTTGCTGACCTCATCCTGCGTGTAGCTGTGTTTCTGCATTAAACGCGTGAGAGCCTGCGCTTCTTCTAAGGGATGAAGATCTTCACGCTGGATGTTTTCGATCAGGGCAATTTCAGCCGGATCGCCAGTCGTGATGATAGCCGGGATGGTCTCTTTCCCTAAGTGCTGGAACGCGCGGTACCGACGCTCACCCGCCACGATGATAAAGCCGGCCGGATTGTCTGGGTCGCGGGCTACGGCAATCGGCTGGATGAGTCCATGTGTGGCGATAGAACTTGCGAGTTCCTCAAGCGCCATGGGGTCAGTCGTCGTACGTGGCTGCTCAGGATTGGGTCGTAACTTCGCTAGATCGACTTCGATAATCTTCGGAAGGTCAGGAGATGTTCCAAAGAACACATCTCGTCCGAGCTTCTGTGAGAGAGGGGTTGTTTTAGGCTGCTTGGCCATAGGCGATCAGGTAATCAGCGAGGTTATAATAGTTCTGCACCCCAGGCGTGTCAGGGCGCCATTCGAGGGTTGAGCGACCTTCTACCGCAGACTTATCGAACCAGGTACTGCGTGCAATGGGTTCAAAAATATGGAGCGGTTCAAGTGAACGGTGCAGTTCAGCTAGGGCTTCGTTATCATGGGTATTACGCGCGCTGAACATGGTGGGCAACACTCCCACAATGCCAAGATGGGGGTTCAGCCGCTTGCGCACATTCTCAATGGTCTCGATTAGCAAGGAAATACCCATAATACTCAAGTAATCCGTTTTGACCGGAATAAGCACCGCATCGGCTGCCACGAGGGCGTTGATCGTCAGCAAGGTGAGCGTCGGGGGACAGTCCAGAAGGATACAATCATACTGCGTGCGTAGTGGGGCAATCTTCTCTTTCAAGAAGGAAACGGAATCCCACTGCAGAGCGAATTCCTGTTCAGCTTTCGCGAGTTGAATACTGGAGGGAATGAGGGCGGGGTTCCCAGGGATAACCAAAGACATGAGCGGAAGGTTGTCCTTGCACAGACCCCAATAAGTGGTTTTCTGCTGGGTTTCAAGTGCTCGAGGGTCTTGACCAAAGTAAAGTGTGAGGCTTGCCTGGGGGTCGACATCAACTGCGAGCACATGCTGTGCTTTTTGTGACAGGGCATATGCCAAGTTGATAGTTGCAGTAGTTTTACCTACCCCACCTTTCTGATTTGCAAGGGCAATGACACGACTCATATAGCTCTTCCAGCACAACTCATAGCAGACAATGAGTGGCTAGTTTCTTCTGCATACACGCTACGCAGAGCATGCAATGGCGCTCTATCTGATGCGAGAGAGTTCATACGACCTAGCGCAGCTCTCCTATACCTGCACTGACGCTCCGCTCTTCTTCAAAAGGCAGGATTACATCTGCATCAACCAACTTTTTCGGCTTGATGACCACTCTGCCCCTCACGGCCTGCACTTCCACGAAGTCCCCCTCTTTGAGGCCTACTTTGTCGCAAATTTCTTGGGGGATGACGACATGCCGGCGACGGCCGAGCTTGCCGATAGGCATCAATAGGCTCCTTCTCGATATAGCACGTCTACCACCTCCACAGGTAGACTATGACAGTTTCCCTAGTATTGTCAAGGAGATTAACAACTAAACACCTCAGTTGCTCAGTTGTCAGTATCTTCTGAAAACTACCATAAAAACAGCTAGTTATCGCGTAAGGTTGAAAATCTCAGCCGTCGTTATGCCATTGAAGTTCCTCAGGTAGGGTGTATACGGCACTGACCAACTTTGTCGTTGCCTCCAACCCCAGGACACGCCGTGATCCTCCACATGCTCATCGCCATGGTTGCCGGCTGGCTGCAGCGGCACCAGCAACAGGTCATCACTTCCCTTATCAAAGAAAATCGCGTCCTCAAAGCCCAACGCGGCCGCCGCCGGCTGCGGCTCATCCGCTCGGGCGTCAGTGCCTGCAAGAGGTCGCCACGATCGCCACGCTACATCAGAGTGCAGAACATTGGTACACAGCAAGGTACTCGTGGGGCACGAGTCCTTTGGTGCCATGCGGTTTTCGTGAGAAGCTTACTGTACGAATCTCATGAACGCTGATTTAGACACGTTCCTGTGTTGGTACAAGCGACTGACCGCCGAGTAGTGTGATGGCAGCATGAAGCGCCAACCGTGTGGCAGACTTCGTGGCGCCGAGGAGATCGAGCAGGTGGCCAAGCGCATGGCCGAGGAGCATGCCACCTGGGGCTATCGGCGTCTCCAGGGTGCTCTGGCGAATCTGGGGCACTGTATCGATGCCATGATGGTGCGCAAATATCCTGCGCCGGCACCACAGGGACCCCCGCCCTACAACGCTGCAAGGTGGGTATGCGCTGGGCGCAGTTGCTGCAACGCCGCTGGGAGGTGCTCGCCGCGCCGGACTTCTGTACGGTGGAAGTCGCCACGCGGCCTTCATGCCGCAATGTGCGCGGCCGTTGACCGATCCCTGCGCCGGCTTCCTCCTGGAGAAGCGGTCTCTCTTCTATGATAGGTGTAACGGCCTGTGTGAGTTCCACGAATTAATGCGACTGCGTGAACGAAGTATCAAACACTTACAGCCATTTTTCACATTGAAAAATGCGACTGGCGACATTATTTGTTGCAACCGGGTTGATTTTTACACGAATTAATGCGACTGCATTGCCCGCAGCCTGACAAGCTCCCTTTGAAATGTCTTGCGTTACGTATAGGGAGTTGCATTTCTTGTTGTGCCAGTCGCACGTTTGCTTGTCGAGTCGCATTAAATGATAGAACTCACAGCCTGCAATCCAAATGGGCTGGGCCTGCAATCAGCGCAAGTTTGGGACCACATTCACTGCAACTATCGTCCCCTCCAGGACCGGATTCATTGCAACTGAGACTGCAATCATCCACGCGGGCCTGCAATCCATGGCGCCAGGACCACATTATCTGCAACTGAACGGGCTCACAGCGGCAGGCCTGCTCTGAGCATGCGATCCCGTAAGGCGGCAGTGCGGGTCGGATCGAGCTGGTTACTGAACAACGCTTTGATTTCCGTCGGTTTCGCGTCGAATTGTTGGGCCAGATCGGCGATGTGGTACCCGTGCCGGGTCAACGTCGGCTCCAGGTCGTCAAATTGTTGCGAGAGCACCGTGTCGACCATACTCGCGGAAATCGGCTGCTCGCCCGTCTGAGAGCCGACTTCCAGGGCGAGCGTGAGATGCCGCTGCATTTGGAGGGGCGTCCGGAGTTTGCTGGCCAACAGATCGATTGCGTCTGGCGTCAGTAGCATCTCCGGCTCGATCTTCCCTGCGGTACAGACATGGAGGAGCCACTGGAGATACTCGCGCTGGCTGCCGGCAATGCCGTCCAAGGTAAAGACCTCGGTCCGGTAGCCGATTTCTTCCATGGTGGGCCGGCGCAAATCGTTGCCCAATTTCGGATGCCCGGCAAGGACGATTGACAGCTTACCGTCACCATCTTCGACCACTTCCAGCAGGCGTTTGAGGTCCGTGAGCGTGTGCCGTGTGAGGGCGTGCGCTTCGTCAATTAACGTGCAGCTCAACGTTAATCGACTAATGTTGCGACGTTAGTAATGTGGCGTCATGCACTCGACAGCTGGCGAATATTGAACCTCCAGTACAATTACTGCACATAAATATCACAAACGAGTAGCATCGGCACCTGTGCCAATCCCGGCACCACGATCAGGAGAGGGTTCCGATGCTCGAAACGATGTTCCCCAAAACCCATCACCGTTATGCCGCCTTGCCGTTGCTCGGGTCGCTTGTCGACGACTTCGCGGTATGGCTGTCCCAGTGCGACTACCGACCCGAAACCATACGCGTCATGCTGGGACCGATCGACCAGGTTGATCAATGGCTCCGTAGCTATGGCCTCCACGAGATCACCGGCCTGGATGCCCCTGCCCTGGAGGCGTGCTGGCGGCACTTTTATCGGCGCAACGCGGCGCAGGGGCGGACGCTGGGCGGTCTGATCCACGCCCTGGCGCGCTACGTGGAAGCTCAAGGGCTGTTACGCTCTCCACCACCGCAGTCACTGACGCCGAGCCAACGGCTGCTGGCGACGTACACAGCGTATCTGCTCCACGTCCGTGGGCTTGCCCAGGCCACTATTGCGGAGCACGCGCGTACGGCTTGAGAGTTTCTCGGCCACCTCGATTACGATGGAACCCCCGCGGGCCTTGGGAGTCTCAGTGCGAGTCGGGTCGAGTCCTTCGTACGCCTGCGTGCCGGGCGGCTGGGTCGGGGCTCCCAGCAGCACCTCGTCGCCCACCTGCGCAGTTTGCTCCGTTTTTTGGCCACCACAGGCCAGTGCCCCTCTGGCCTCGATACCACCATCGACACGCCACGACTGTACCGTCTCGAGCAGCTCCCACGCGCACTGCCTTGGGAGACCGTGCAGGCGCTGCTGCAGTCGATTGATCGTCACACCACCATCGGTCTGCGTGACTACACCATGCTCGTGCTTATCGCTACCTACGGGCTACGGATCAGCGAGGTCGCTGCCCTGACCTTAGACCACGTCCATTGGCGCGAAGGGTGGCTCCAGGTTCCCCGGTGCAAGACACGCGACGTCCTGCACCTGCCACTGACCGACAGGGTGGGAGAGATCCTGGTGCAGTATTTGCAGCATGCCCGCCCGGCGCATGTCCCCTGTCGCGCGCTCTTCCTCCGTAGTCGTGCCCCGATTCGTGCCCTTGGCCCGACTGCCGTGTCGATGGTCTTCGATCGCTGGGCCAAACGGAGTGGCTTGGCGATCCCGTTCTACGGGGCCCATTGCCTGCGCCACACCTACGCCGTGCATCTCCTGCACACCGGCGCCTCGCTCAAAACCATCGGAGATTTGCTCGGGCACCGCGACCGCGACAGTACCTACGTCTATCTGCGTCTCGCGACTGAGGAGTTACGCGACGTGGCCTTGCCCGTGCCCACCCTCTCCACCCACCCTCAGCCGTCGGAGCGTGAACCATGAACCCACCCCCTGAGTGTACCTCGCCTCTTGCGCCCGTCATGACCCGGTATCTGGACCTCAAGATCGCTCTGGGCCGTCGCTCCGCGACGGAGCGACGGCTGTTTCGCGGGCTCGACGCCTTTCTGGTGGCCGAGCCCGCGGCCGAGCTCACCCTGGAGGTCTTCGAGCGCTGGTGCCAGACCCAGGCGCACCGCAAATCCGGTATCCAGCGCACGCAGATGCGCATGGTCCGCAATCTCTGTCTCTACCGACGTCGTACTGAGCCCGCCTGTTTCATCCCTGATGTCGCCTTCTTCCCGCCCTGTCATCAGTACGCACCGCCCTATCTCTTGACCGAGGACGAGATAGCCCGGCTGCTGGCAACCACCCGCCTCTTGTATACCACCTCCGCCTCTCCGCTCCGCGCCCAGGCGATTCGCGTGGGCGTGGTGCTGCTCTACACCGCCGGTCTGCGCCGGGGGGAGCTGCTGCGCCTCACCCTACGCGATTATGATCCGCAGGCCCACACCCTCCTTATCCGCGCGTCCAAGTTCCACAAATCTCGGCTGCTCCCACGGTCTCCAGATGCCGTGGCGGAACTGGCAGCGTATCTCGCGGTGCGCAGGGCGGCTCGTCCGGACACCAGCACCGCGGAGGCCCCGCTCATCTGGAAAGGCGGTACAGCTCTGCACGGCTACAGCGGGTCGGGGTTTGGCCGCGTGTTTCGCACGCTGGCGCGGAAAACGGGCGTCCTCAAGGCCAACGGGCAGCCACCGCGGGTGCATGATGTCCGTCACAGCTTTGCGGTGGGCGCCCTGCTCCGCTGGTATCGCGCTGGCCTCAACGTGCACGCCAAGTTGCCCCTGCTCTCGACGTATATGGGGCACGTCTCCATCGCTTCTACTCAGTACTATCTGCACTTTGTCGAACCCGTGGCGCGCGCCGCCAGTGAGCGCTTCGCGCAGCACTATGGCCACCTACTGACCCCACATGCCCAGGAGGAGACACCATGACCGGCTCCCAACCCAACGCCTTGGCGCGGACCTTGCGCCAGTTCTTCGCCGACCATCTGCCTGGCGTACGCGGCGTGAGCCGTCATACCATTGACAGCTACCGCTATGCCCTGATCTTACTGCTGCGCTTCCTCGCCACGTCCCACGGACGCAGCGTCGCCGAGTTGGATCTGGTCGATATTGCTGCCGAAGACGTGATCACCTTCCTAGCTCACCTGGAGGACGAGCGCCACAACACCGTGGCCACGCGGAATGTGCGCCTCGCGGCCCTGCATGCCTTTTTTCGCTACGTGGCTGCGAGCGAGCCGGAGCAACTGGCGCGCTCGCAACGGATCTTGCAGATCCCGTTCAAGCGGGCCGACCACCGGACCATCGACTACTTGGAGTATGCGGAGCTCCAGGCCGTGCTGGAGGCTGTGGAGCGCGCGACCGGGGCGGGCCGGCGCGACTACGCTTTACTGGCCACGATGTTCAACACCGGGGCGCGCGTCCAGGAACTCCTCGACCTCCGGACCTGCGATCTGCACCTCGATAGACCGTGCCAGGTACGGCTCTTCGGCAAGGGGCGCAAAGAGCGCATGTGCCCGCTATGGCCCCAAACCGCCACCTTGCTCCGCGCACTCTGTGCCGAGCGGCATCTGGACCTGCGGGCCGCGGTGCCCATCTTTGTGAATCAGCGCGGGCAACCGCTGAGCCGTTTCGGCGTGCGCTACATCCTGGCCAAATACCTCAAACGCGCGCAAGCGACCATGCCCAGCTTAACAGGGAAACATCTCCATCCCCATAGTATGCGGCATAGCACGGCGGTGCATCTGCTGAAATCGGGGGTCGATCTCAGCACCATCGGTCAGTGGCTGGGGCATGCCAGTCTGAACACGACCAATAAGTATGCCACCATCGATCTCGACCTGAAGCGCCAGGCGCTGGCGCAAGCTGACTCGCCAGCGACCGAATCGCTGGTGGGTTGGCGGCACGATGCGACGATCTTGGAGTGGCTGGAATCACTGTAACACTGCCGTAATGTGGGGTTGATGCACGAAAGAGAGCCGTTTCACCCTGCTGTGACACTGCACCGGCGCATCGACTCCACATTACTGACGTCGTAACATTAATCCACCATGAGGCACGTGACGCCAAACTGCACCATCGACCCCATGAGTGTGGGCTTGCGCTCGCTCCAGCGCCCGCGCAGCGGCAGCCCCAGGGCCGTGAACAGTTGATTGCCCAGCGCTTGCTCGCTTGCATCGTTTTTCGGCGCGGTGACCGCCAGGATCGCCGGGGAGCCCGCCGTGCGGACCATGTCGCGAATACCCATCGTCTTCCCGCTCCCCGGATCAGCCACAATCACATGCCAGGAACGCTGGTGCCAGGCCGAACGCAGCATGGCTTGAAAACGGCGCTCAAAGGCCGTCTCGATAAACATGTCCTGGCGAAAGAGCGGATGGGTCATGGCACGGGCTCCTTGCGCACCGGGCGAATGGGCAAGACACGCACGGGACGATCGGGCTCCGCATCCGGGACAGCCGGAGGCAGGGTGAGACCGGAGGGTTTTGTGGTTTCGAGGCTCGCTAACCGTTCGAGCACGTCTGCGGGATGCAGGTCGGCCCGTTGGCGATCCCATTGCCGGCTTTGCTCGGCGTGACGGATGGAGGCGGCTCGGCGTTTGCGCGCGGACCCCGCTTCGCCCTGGATACGCGCGCGGACCTCTCGCCCGTGCTCGTGGGCGATCCTGGCGTGCGTCGCGTCGTGTGTGCGCATGGCTCTGGCTTCCCACTCACTGACGCGACCTCCCATCAGTTGTGGGCAGTAGGCTTCCCCGACATAGTCCCCCTCCACAAAGAGGTAGAGCACCCCCACGTCCCTTCGATCGTAATACACCTCAAACTCTCGGCCCTGGAGTCGCGAGAGCAGGCCAGGACAGACGTACCAGCGCCCCTGAAACGAGAGCCTGTTGCCATCCGAGACGCGATACCCATGATGGGGCGTCTTGCGATTGACAGCCTTCATGAGCAGCAGTTTCAGATCATCGGGCGGTCCCAGATACTGCGGTACCCCACTCTGGGCCACCGCCTGGTCCCACAGCACCGTGCGCCGCTGCCGCCGCAGCGGGTCCCACGCTTGCTGGTAATCGTCGACGACGGCCTGGATGAAATAGCGCTCCAACTCTTCGAGCGTCATGCTGCCTGCTTCCGCTGCGGTTGTGGCATCATGCACGCCGTAGCTGGTAGTGGGCAGACGGCGTTCAAAGCGCTGGGTCATCCAGCGAAAGAGCGCTTCGACGGTGCCTTTCGCGGAGGGGGCGTACGGCGGGGCCTGCTCCGTCATGATCCCGAGGCGATCCACGAGGACTTGGCGCGCGCGCTCGGAGGTGAAGATCTTGCCTCGGTCATGGAAGACGATGGCGGGTTTGCCAAAACACGGCCAGGCATGCTGGCATCCTGCCCGCACGACCTGGTGCTCTTTCGGCTCCAGGGCCATCTTCACCAGGCGCATATAATCCTCCTCCTTCAGGGGACCTCACGCCAGCACGGCACCCATGATGGCCGCTGTTTTGACGCACACGAGGACGGCGGCATGCACCCGGTGGGTGACGGCAAGGCCATCGGGCGTGACGACGTACAGTTCCAGCGCGTGCGCATCAACCTGGGTGAGCAGGGCCGGCGCAGGAATGGCGAGCGCAAACGCTTGGGGGGATTCGCGCAGGCGCGGGAGCGCTTTGACCCCTTCGCGCATTGCCACCAGTTCCGGTTCGCTTGTGAGGCGATGCACCGCTCGGCGCACCTGATCGTAGGAGGGCAGTATGACCGCCTGCCCCGTGTCTGCCGCTCAGCGCGCTGCCACCTGTCGCATCTCCGTATGCTCATGGATGGCGGTCATCGACAGGCGCGTGGGGAGGACATACAGCCGACGAATGCACGCCTGGAAGGCCGGGTGCATGGTCGTCTTGCGCGCATAGGTGCCACGCGGGACACAGGCGATCTGACCCAGCGCACGGGTGCGTCTCACCAGACGCCCCAGCGTCGACCGTGGGATACCGGACGCCGCCGCGACGCTGGTTTGGGGTGCTCCGGCAAGCACGTGCTCCACAGCGCGCCAATGCCGGTAAAAGTGGTCCCGTTGCTGTGCGGGCAACGTGGAGGCATCAAAGGTTGGGCCCGGCACCGGCGTGCCCGATGCGAGAGGGACGGCTCGTTCCCTGCCATCCGGTGCTGACAGCAGGGTGTCGGGGAGAGGAGCAGGGACAAGCGGCGGCGCAGCAGGGGGCAGCAAGGCCAGGGGCAGTTGGCGATCAAGCGTGTGCCGCTCCAGATCGACCAACAGATGCCCTGCGGCCGCCGCATCGGCCACGACTTTCCAGAGGGCGGCTTCGACCAGCGTGGCAGGCCACCGGTGCGCGAGACGGCTTGCGACCTCTGCGACGCTCGCGACTTCCCCCCACGGCCAGAGCGCGTACACCGCCAGCGCAATCTCTGCAAAGGCAGGAAAGCGCTGACGCCTGGCATGCAGGAAGACCAGATTGTCGTGGCGCTGTCGCGTGAGCGTGCGCTCCGTCCCAATCCAGAAGACGCCGCGTTGGAGGCGTGCCAACCGACGGGCGGCCTCCGCTTTGGCGAGGTTGCGATCCCCCCGTTTGTCATCCTCCATGCCCGCCTCGGCGATGAACAGCGTGCCGGAGCTGAGCATCCCCACGACATCGGGCAGGTAGTCATGCGCCTTGCCCTCGAAAGCGTAGCCAATCGCGAATGGCGCGTGTTTCGGGGTGGGCAGTCGATAGGTGGTGGCAAACTGCGGACCAATATCGCCGCGCGCGTAGCAGGCCACCTGAGGGTGGTATTCCAGCCAGAGCAGGAGGCGCTCTTCGAGCTGGCTACAGAACGGTTGCCTGACATGGGACGTCGCACCCGTCTTGAAGCTGGGAATCCACCCGGCAATGGAGCGACCTGCAATTTTGAACAGATCGATGCCTGCAATAGCCGGTGCGACCATCTGTGTCCTTCCTGCAAGAACGATCTATGAAGCGTTCCAACGGGACATACCGTCGCGCGGCAAAGAACAATTGACATCTTTGAGAGGAGGGATACCAGAGGGGGAGCCGTTTTCCCAGCGACATGCGTCCTAGTGCTCAGGCTTCGCACCGATTCATCACTCTTCGCCCTAAAATCTGCTCACTCTTCACGCTTATTACCAGTCCCTTCGCGGACACGCGCGTCCCGCTGCGACGGTCGGGCGCCGCCTGCCGCGACGCGACGCCCGCGCCACTGCCTGCGGCTTACCGCCCCTCAATGCTGAAGGCGAAGAGCTGGGTATTCCCGCTCCCTTCCTCACCGGCTCTCGAGTATCCGGAACCCCAGTAGACTGTGCCGTCCACGACGGCGGGGCCCGCATTGACCGAGCTCCCGGCGCCGAACTGCCACAGCATCGCGCCGGTCGCCGCGTCGAGCGCGAACAGCTGGTGCTGATGCGCCAGCTTGGCCATCGACGCGGCGTACACGACCCCGTTCGCGACCGTCACCGGGGCGAGGTCCCACACACCGACCACGCCCAGACCCGGCAGGATTTCGACTTGCGGATCAGCGGTCTGCCAGAGGATCGTTCCGGTGATCGGATCGAGCGCCGCCCATGAGCCGCCCGTGACGGTCGTGTTCCCGAGCACGCCGTTCTCCGTCAGTTGGTATGGGATGTGGTGATGGTTCGTGATCGACACGTAAATGCGATCGCCGTCGAACGCTGTGCCCCACTCCATGCCGCCCTGATCACCGCCGGGACCAACGAGGGTGTTCCAGATGAACGCGCCGGTCTTCGCGTCGAGGAGCGTGTAGACACCGCTCTTCGCCCCGATCCCGACGACGTCGCGCCCGTGTCTCCCGATCCGCAGACGCATGACGTTCACCCCTGAACCGCCAAGGTCCCACTTCTCCCCGTCCGACTCGGCTGCGCACCACGTCACCGTGGGCGGCTGACTCCCGCATGCCTGCACCCAGGGTCCGTGGCCCTGCACCCGGTACGACCATCGTGGCGCGCCCGTCTTTAGGTCAAACGCCACGACGGACTTCAAATAGGCTCCAGGCTGCTCGCACGATTCCGTGAAGCCACCGTGAGCCATATGGCACGCGGTGACGCGTGCCGGTTCC
>WNFC01006673.1_pt1 | contig 12711 bp, 15 predicted proteins | sample 5400541 | NCBI WGS metagenome assembly WNFC01 (sample SAMN13153342, study PRJNA577476) | soil metagenome | isolation source: 120 cm saprolite under Douglas fir tree site 2 hole 2 replicate 1 | place: USA:California | collected 2015-04-18
TGCAAACTGGCTCGACCCCCACCCCCGACCTCTCCCCACAAGGGGGAGGGGAGCAGAAAGGCCCCGCAAGTTCATGATCCAGCAGCCGGTGGGTGTAATCGAAGGTTGGTCCCAGCACCTGGCCGCCCGGTAAATCCTTGAAGGTCGCGGAAATCCGTCGCCTGATGTCCATGGCGGCGGTGTCGACCGGCGCGGCGGCGCCGAACCGCGGCAAGGTGGTGCGATAAGCGCGCACGAGAAAGATCGCCTCGATCAGATCGCCGCGCGCCTGTTTGATGGCGAGTGCGGCGAGTTCGCGGTCATAGAGCGAGCCTTCACTCATCACGCGATCGACGGCGAGCGCAAGTTGTTCGGAAATCTGGTCGACGCCGAGTTCCGGCACCGACGGATCACCCCGGCGCACCGCCGCCAAGAGCGCGTGGGCGTTTTCGATGGCACGTTCGCCGCCTTTGACCGCCACATACATCAGGACTGCTCCGTCGCGACATGAACCGAACGCGGGAGCGCCGCCACCATCGTGGCGGACGCCACAATGATATCGAGGCCGCGCGGAAACAGGGCTCGATTGGCGCGCATGCGCGCTGCGAAATCCGCCGGCAACGGCGAGGCGGAGAGCGCCCGGCTTCCCCTGATTCCGGGGCCGGACAGGCAAAAGCCGCCGTTGTCAGAGAGGCGCTCGACCTGCAGCACCAGCGTTGTGGCGCGATCCGGATATTCCATGCTGCCTTGGGAGAACGCTTCGAACGGCGGCATCCGTGGCGGATCGGCGATGAAACCGAACGCGGCCTGACGCGGATCGTCCGTGAGCCGGGCGCCGGTATGGAACCTGAGCCAGGCCGCCACCTCGGGCGATTGCGCCAGCGCCGGATCGAGCCACACGGGTGTCTCATAGTCGATGAGCGTAAGCGCGACTGCGGCGGCTACGAGGCCGAGAGGTTGTGGCGCCTGCGCCAGGCCACCCGCGGCGACGATGGTGCCAGGACGCGCCATGGCGTCCATGACGGAGCGGAACACCGCCTGACTGGCACGCACCGGATCCGTGAAGGCGGGCGCCAACATAGGTCAATCCTCGCCGCGAACCAGCGTGAAGAAATCGACGCGCGTTGCCGCCGTCAGCTCCCGCTGCCGCGCGCGCACGCTCTCCTGGCGGGCCCTGATAGGGGCGAGGACGTAGCGCTCCAGCGGCTCGCGCGATGACGGATTCTGCCACAGTGCGTCGCACAGCGCCGCGAGCCGAGCCTTGCGGCGGTCTCGCCCCAACACATAAGAAAAGCCGACTTCGCCGGACGGGATGCGCACGGTCGCGCGCGTCACCGTCGCCTCGCCGAGGTTGAAGGTCGCGCCATCGCCGCCCATCCGGCCCTGCAGCATCACAAGCCCGGTCTCGACCGGGCGCAACTCCACATGATCGATATCGTTGCCGAGCGCTGCAAGCCCGCACGCGATTTCGCTCGCGCGGGCATCCGCGAGCGTCGCCATGGCCGCGCGCCGGCCAATGACCGCCGCGTTAGCGGGAGACCCAGGCTCATTTCCCATTGGCGACTTTTCATTTCCCATCGGCGGATTCCGCTTGCCAAGTTGTCTAATATATTAGACAACTTGGAAACTGAGTCAACCGCAAACGCGTATTCGCCATGTTGAAGGCTTCGAGCGATCGCACCCTGAAGGGCGTTACCTTGTGGCGCCGGATCGCCGACGATGTCGAACACGAGATCATCGCCGGCGTCTATACAGTCGGCGAGCGGCTGCCCGGAGAGATGGAGATCGCGCAGCGCTTCGACGTCAACCGTCACACCGTGCGCCGTGCGCTCGCCGAGCTTGCCCTGCGCGGCCTGGTGCGTGCAGAACGTGGCAGCGGCACCTTCGTCGCGCCCCGCCGCATTGCCTACCCGATCAGGCGGCGAACGCGATTCTCCGAAATCATCGGCGGCACCGGCCGCGAGGTCGGTGGCCGGCTGATCGCCGATTGCGAAGAGCCGGCATCGGGCGCCGTGGCGGAGCGTCTGCATATAGCCGTCGGCGAGTTGGTGGTCCGGCTCGAAATCCTGCGCAGCGCCGACGGATCGCCGATTTGCGCCGCAACGACTTGGCTGCCGGCTAAACGCCTCCCCGGTCTTGCGCAGGTCTACCGGTCAACGCGCGGCATGACGGCGACGCTCGCCCATTTTGGCGTCCGAGACTATCGGCGGCATTCCACGCGGATTTCTGCAACCTCCGCTGACGCACTCGATGCCCAGCGGCTGCGCACGGTGCCAGGCCGTCCGCTGCTTCTCGTCGACAGTGTCGATGTGTTGCCTTCGGGCGAGCCCGTGTTGACGTCGCGCACGCGGTTCGCGCCGGATCGCGTTGAATTGGTAGTGGAAAGCTAAAAGCAGTCGTGCAGGATTCATGATGGATATCCGGATTGAAGGCGGGCGCGTCCTCGTCGGGGACAGGTTCGAGGAAACAACCGTTTACGCTGACGATGGCGTGATCGACGCCGTCGGCGGGGGGAGCAGCGCCGCCGGGACAATCGACGCGCGCGGCCTCATGGTCCTGCCCGGCGTCGTCGATATTCATGGCGACGCGTTCGAACGCCAGTTGATGCCGCGTCCGGGCGTTCACTTCGCCATGGATATTGCGCTGTTCGACACCGACCGGCAGGTGATCGCCAACGGCATAACCACGGTGTTTCACGGGGTCACCTGGTCGTGGGAACCGGGGCTGCGCAGCGCCGGCAACGCGCGCGCGATCCTTGCCGCCATGGAGGAACTGCGGCCGCGACTGGGCGCTGACACCAAATTCCATCTGCGCCATGAGACCTTCAATCTCGACGCGGAGGGCGAAATCATCGACTGGATCGGCTCCCGACGCATCGGCGTGCTGGCGTTTAACAATCACATGCCCGCCATGAAAGACAATGCGCCAGTCCGGCCCGCCAAGATCGCCGAGATGGCCCAGCGATCGGGCATCTCGCACGACGCATTCCAGGAATTGGTCTTCCGTATCGCGCGGCGGGCTGACGAGGTGCCGGGCTCGATCGCCCGGCTTTGCGCGGCGGCAAACACGAACGGCGTTCCGCTGTTGTCTCATGACGACATCAGCCCGGAGCAGCGCCGTTGGTATCGCTCCATGGGCTGCCGGCTCGCAGAATTTCCCACCACCATCGAGACCGCACAAGAGGCGGCCAGCGCCGGCGACCACATCGTGCTTGGCGCGCCCAATGTGGTCCGCGGCGGCAGCCATATCGGTTGGATCAACGCCAAGGACATGATCGCGCGCGGCCTGTGCTCGATTCTCGCGTCGGACTATTATTATCCGGCGCCGCTGATTGCGGCCTTCCGCTTGGCTGCCGACGGCGTGACGACGATCGAAAAGGCATGGGCGCTGGTGTCGGAAATCCCGGCCGCCGCGGTCGACCTCACCGATCGCGGCGTCATTGCGGCGAGACGGCGAGCCGATTTGATCCTCGTCGAGGCAACCGGCAGAAGACCCCATGTGGTTGCCACGATCGTGGCGGGACGCCTCGTTTATCTCACCGAGGCAGCACGCTTCTATTGCGGACATTGACGGCGGCGAACTCAGTCGGGCCGATCATGATGACTGATCCGCGATACGCCATTTACTTCGTCCCGGCCCCTGACACCGCGTTGTATCGCTTTGGCGCCGCCGCGCTCGGCTACGACTGTTTCACCGGCGCCGATATCGCGCCGCTCGACGCACTGCCGGTCGATGCCGGCGCGTGGCGCGAGTTGACTCGGGAGCCGCGCCGCTACGGGTTCCACGCCACCTTGAAAGCGCCGTTTCGCCTCGCCGCAAGGCGAACTGAAGCCGAGTTGATCGGCGAATTTGTCGAATTCTCAGCAACGATCGACAGCGCTCCGGCCATCGAACCGGCGATCTGTCTGTTGCAGCATTTCGTGGCGATCGTACCTGTGACCGTTGGTGCCGGGCTTGATCGGCTGGCGGCGTCGTGCGTGGAGCATTTCGATGGTTTCCGGGCGCCCTTGACCAGCGCCGACCGCAGCCGGCGCTTGGCGGCTCATCTTACGGCGCGGCAAATCGGGTACGTCGAGCGCTGGGGATACCCGTATGTCTTCGAGGATTTCCGATTCCACATGACACTCACCGGCGCACTTTCTGCCGACCGACAGGAGCCAATGCTCGCATATCTGCAGGACGGTTTGGCATGCAGTCACGGCGACGACCCAATTAAGATCGATCGGCTCGCCCTGTTGCGCCAGGATAACCCCGGCGCGCGGTTTGTTGTGTTGGCTCGCAGCGCGATTTCTTAAGGCGGGGATGCGGCCGCATTGCGTGCGCATCTTTAGGGACGACTTCGACCTGCTCGGCTTGCCCGACTAAGTCCGATCTACGCTTGAGATAAGCGCTTCTCAGGGGAGAACCTGTGCCGCAAGCCGTCCAGGCTCAGGACGCCAGGGCCAGCGACGGCGATGTAGAGGAATACAAAGCAGAACAGGATCGCTGCGTCGCCGCCGTTTATCACCGGATAAAAGCTGCGAGGCGCGTGGAACAGCCAATAGGCGACCGCCATCTCGCCGGAAGCGATGAGCGCGGCCGAGCGGGTAAACAATCCGAGAATCATCAACGTTCCGGTGACCGTCTCGACAACCGCGGCGAGCCCGAGCAGCGTCACAAGCGGCTGCTCGCCCGGCGGGACGTCCGCAGGAAAGCCAACCAATTTGACGAGGCCGTGCGCCAGGAAGAGAGCTGCGGCGACGATCCGCAACACAGCGAGAGCATGGGGAGCAAAGCGCGCGACGTTGACGCCCGATATGCGCGAGGTCATGGGTTAATCCTTAATCGACCGTAATGCCACTCCTCGGACGCAGATAGTCATACTGAGGTCCAGGCGGAAGTCGTGACCGTGTCGCAGGACCTTCCTCATCATGTGCGCGTGTTGTAATGTAATTGACGGGAGCAACGTGAGGCTTTTCCGCGGCAGGGAGGTTACGATGCATGGTCGCAGTTTGCTCACTACAATCGCGGTCGCGGCCCTCGCGATGGCGATCGGCAGCGCCAAGGCCGCCGACCCGCCGAGGTATCCGGACTGGAAGGGCGCGTGGGCGCGTTTTGTCGTTCCCGGGCTCGGGGGACAGCCTTCGTTCGACCAGACCAAGCCCTGGGGGTTCGGGCAAGACGCTCCGCTGACGCCTGAGTATCGAAAAGTCCTGGAGGAGAGCCTTGCGGACCAGGCCAACGGCGGGGAGGGAAATTTCTTTGACCACGCCATACGCTGCTACCCCGGCGGAATGCCGCTCAACATGATCGCATTTCGGCCGCTGGAATTCGTTATCACGCCGAACGCCACTTATGTGCTAATTGGCGGCTCCGAGCACTTTCGTCGAATCTTCACCGACGGTCGCGACTGGCCTAAGGAGATCGAGCCGACCTATGTGGGCTATTCGCTCGGCAAGTGGATAGATACGGACGGCGACGGCGCTTATGACACGCTGGAAGTCGAAACGCGCGGCCCGTTCAAAGGCCCTCGCGCCTACGACGCCACCGGCCTCCCCCTGGCGTTCGACAATCAGTCGACATTCAAGGAACGGTTCTACCGCGACAAGGCCGATACGAAAATCCTCCACGACGAGATCACCGTCTTCGACAATGCTTTGACGCGGCCTTGGACCGTCGACAAGAAGTATGTGCGCGACGCCAGTCCCCGTCCCGAGTGGCCCGAGGCTTATTGCACCGAGAACCCGTCGATGATCGCGATCGGCAAGGAAAGTTACTTCTTGAGCGGTGACGGCACGCTCATGCCGGTCCGCAAGAACCAGCTGCCGCCGGATTTGCGGTATTTCAAGCCGTCGCGGAAGTGACGGCGAAGGGTGCGATATTAGAGCGGATTTCGATCGCTTTGAATGACATACCGGCGTCGTCGCCGGGCTTGTCCCGGCGACCCCGAAAGCTCCCTCCCTACCCTCCCCCGCATGCGGGGGAGGGTAGGGAGGGGGAAAACAATCGGGGTGGCCGGGACAAGCCCGGCCACGACCCGAGAAACGCCAACTTGGCTTTGAAACAGACGCCGGCGACTGCCGATGACCCGGCTCGTCACTTCCGCGTTTGCGTGAAATACCGCAAATCGGGCGGCGCCTGATCTTTCTTGGCGGGCATTAAAAGCCCCTCCCCGCTCAGAAAATAGTTTTCCTTGCCGATCGCAATTTGGCCGTTGCCCTCGGTGACATAATATTCGGGCCAGTCGGGGCGCGGATTCGGACTGCGCACGTATTTTTTGTCGACGGTCCACGGACGCGTCAAGGCATTGTCAATCGTGGTGATTTCGTCATGCAGGATATTGGGGTCGGCCTTGTCGCGATAAAAGCGCTCCTTGAAAATCGATTGATTGTCGAAGTGCAGCGGCAGGCCGGCTTCATCGTAGGCCCGCGGTCCCTTGAAGCCCCGGGTCTCGACCTCGAGCGTATCATAGGCGCCATCGCCGTCGGTATCGACCCATTTGCCGATCGAATATCCCGCGAAGGTCGGCTCGATTTCAGAAGGCCAGTCACGCCCATCGCTGAAGATTCGACGATAGTGGTCATACCAGCCGATCAGAATATAGGTGGTGTCCGGCGTCACGACCATTTCCAGCGGTCCAAACCCCATCATCATGTGCGGCATGCCGGCTGCGCGGCCCGTTGTGGTGGGGAAATTGCCCAGTCCGCCGATGGCCTGATCCGCGATGCTGTCCTCCAGCACTTTTTGATACTCGGGAGTCAGCGGGGCTTGCTGACCCCGCCCCCAGGGCTTGGTCTGGTCATGCGACGGCTGGGTGGGAAGCCGAACTGGAATTCGGATCCACTGACCTGACCAGTCGGGATATTTCGGGCCATCAGCCGCTTGCGCGCCGCCCACTGTCATCATCAGCGCGGCGGCGAAGGCGAAAGCCCCAGTCGAGCCTCGGTAAACCATGACGATCCTCCCCCGGCACTGCCCATTGCTAGCGTGGTCGCGATGAACGCCACATCATGGATTGGCGGATTAGGATACACGGCTGGCAGGCACCCGCAAAGGGCGGTTTTGATGGCTGATCGCAATCCGGTTCTACTCGTTTCCCTGCTTAATCGTCACTTCTGGTCCGGCGCGATCGCGGCAGCCCGCACGCCGGACGGCGTTTCGCCTAAGCGCCGGCGGAACGCGCGATTGAAATGGGAGACATCGCAACTTGCGGCCAAGTCAGAAAGCACGCCCCATCGATCGGGCGGTGGCCAACTGCGAAGCGCTCTTGGCCAAGCGATGGCCGTTCGACGGCACATGCCCCACTCAAGTCGAGCCGATATTCCGCGATGCGTTCAAACGGCAGCGGTGGCAGCTCATGCCTCGATAGCTTCCTACTGGCCGGGACGCGACGCCGGAAGGAATGGGTGAGGCCCCACTATCATGTCCGTCAACGACCAATGTGGCTAAGCGTGTTCCCTAGGTAACAGTCGGGGCCCTGTGACTGAACCCCCTGGTCCGCTCCTCCTACTAGTAATCATAGGAAAAGCGCGCATGGGGCGCGTCTAAGCTTTTTGGAGCGAAAAAAAATGGCCAATGTGAGGACGCCCGCCAACCCGGTCAACAAGCGTGGGCTGTGGCCGCCGAAGAATTCCAAGCCGTATCATGTCCGCGACAACGAGGACTGGTGGACCGTGGCACTCTGGAACAACATCGACGTCTGGGACCTGATCGAGTTTAATTTCCAGACCCGGGTGCCTGAGGAGGTTAACTGGTATTTGCGGGAGCTGGTGGGGTGCAAGGTCAGCACGGACGGAGGCCGAAACTATTCGTTCCGGGGTGCCGACCCTGCCAAGGGTACGATTTACCTTCCCCTCGTGCAACAGAAAATTGAACCAAAAGATGAGTTCAAAGATGTTATGGACAGGTTTAAGAAAGCGGTCGAGGCGATGAATCACCCCCGGAAGACGTTCCTCCTCTGCATTATCGAGAAACTTATGGCTGGGGGCGATGATATGGTTATATTATGGTCTCATGTTTTACCGAAACAGATACTCGGGTTTGCTAACCTGAAGGTTAGGACGAGGGCGCTTGGTGATCCTGCAATTAATGAACAATGGCTGCATACAAAGATCAAGTCAAGGGTTGATGTAGAAATACAGCCAACTCAGAATGGTATGACCGGTAGATACGGTTTTGTAACCAGCATGCATAAGTATGTCATGGAGGTGTTTCGTTATTGGCCACTGACTTTGCAAGACACTGTCAACAATATATTTGAAACCCATAATAGTTTGTACGTCTGGGGCCATTTAGATCCTGACCAGGGAGGCGGTGACGCAATGCCCTCGGAATATCGCGCGATCCTTGATTGGGTGGCCGATAAAGAAGCCGACCCCAAGACCGTTCTTAGTTGTGTGGCTTCGATTGGATGGGTTAAGTAATACTGTCGATTGCGGCCGGAATTGAGCGGGGGGCGGAAGGCGTGCCCCCTCGCCCGCGAACGGCAGACGCCAGCGGCGCGGCGCCTTAGATCAATAGGACTCGTTAGGCTGCCGAGGCGGCGAAGTCGGCGTGCCCGTTGTTTTGGTCTTCGACTTCTTTCCCTTCTTCACCACAACCACAGCGTCAACTTGCTGCGCGAGACGAGCGATTGCGGCGCCATCGGCCGGCATCGCAGCGGCAACCGTTGCGCCAGTAGACAGCACGCCCAACGCGGCAATCAAAGAAACGATAGCTCTCATTTTGTCCTCCCGGCTCAGCTCCGATCCACACATCATAGCATGGGCGAGCCGGTCATCGAAAATGAGAGGCGCAGTGTTAGCCGGGTTTAGGTGAGGGTAGCTGAAAGACCGGCCGCGTTCCGTCCGGCGCGGGCGCGCGCCAGATTCCGGTGGACATCGTCGGCCTGTGTCGGCCACACGACAATCGCCGGAGGACGATTCAGTTATTTTGCAAATGTCCTAACCACACATGACTTGCCCCGCCCTCACCGGCGGGGTTTTTCTTGCGTGTTGTGCACAATCACCGCGGGATATCCGATGAGGGCCTTGCCGCCGCAATCGCGCGCACGAGCGTGATCACGCCGCCGAATGGGCGGAAGATGATTCGGCAGGCGGAACTGCCCCCAGTCTGGCCCGGGCAAGAGTGGAAGGCCGATCTTGACACCGGATTGAGGTAATTGGGTCTAGATCACGGCAAATTTGATTGGCTCAATGTGTTGCGAATCGCGGCCGGCGGCCACACGTTTGTTCGAAAGCAGGTCATCCTTGATGATACGCCAGACCGTTAGAGGGCTGGGCGGGAAAGGAGTACCGCTATGTTGCGCAAGATAGCGATTGCGCTCGCGGCAGCCAGCCTTTTCGGCGCTGCATCAATTCCAACAAGCGCCCTCGCGTTCGGACGCGGCGGCGGAGGCCACGGGGGCTTTGGCGGCGCAGGCTTCGGCCATGGCGGATTCGGGGGACGGGGCTTTGCTCCCGGCTTCGCAGGCGGGGGTGTTGCTCGCAGCTTTGCCGCGCCGGGCGTAATCGGTGCGCCTCATACCTTTGCCGGGCATGGCTTTGTTGGCCACGGCTTTAGGCCCGGCTTTCACGATCGCCGCTTCCTCCGCTTCGGCGTGCCGTTCGGCCTTGGCTTAGGCCTAGGATACGGCGCCTACAGCTATTATGGCGACCCATGCTACGCGTGGACGCCGTACGGCTACACGTGGGTTTGCGGTTACGACTACTGATGGGGCAGCCCGTTCCGGCAGGGCGGCATTCGTGTGAGGATCACGGATGCTGGTCGGCGGGCGTAGCATGACCAGCCGCTTCCCAGCACCGTGGCGGATCGTCGAGATCCCGAACGGATTCGCCGTCGATGACGCCAGCGGGCAGCAGCTCGGCGTGTTCTACGGCCGGGCCGACCCGAACACCGCAGGACACACCGGCTTCCTGACGATAGACGAGGCGCGACAGATGGCAGTCGATTTCGCAAGGCTGCCGGAACTGCTCAAGCGGAAAGTCAGGACGGGTCCGGTCGCGCGTGCTCGTGTCCGCGGTCTCGCCGCAGATGTTTGACTATGGACTGCCGTCCGCCAGGCATCGCGTCGCCGCGAATGCAAACAGCCGCCGTTGTCCCAAAAGGTGCGCCGTGAAGGCAAGCGCGCCGAACACCTCTACAAAAGCGGCGTGGCGGATATTGAGCCCACCCGCGTAAGCCCCGAAGGCCGGCATCACCAGGCGCGCTCCATCACTGACAAAGCAACGCCGCGTCAGGGCGCGGCTGCGCCCAATGACGCGCGCCACCGGATGCAAATGACCAGCGATTTCGCCCGGACTTGCCTGCGGCGTCGGCTGGTGGCGAAACCACAAAGGCCACAGACTGAACGAGGTGGCAAAAACGCCGCCAAGATGATCAGCGGGATCGGGGTCGTGGTTGCCGGCGATCCAGACCCAGTCGCGGCCGCGCTGCAGCTCCTTCATCCACGGGTCGCGAACCAGCGGCGGAACGATTCAGGCAGGGTTGAGGTTGCCATAGCTGAGCGCGCAGTGGGCATCGGCTAGTTAGAGCGGTTTCGAATCTCGGCGATCGTCACGGTCGGCAATCCCAGCTCCGCGTCGTTGCGCACGAGCCAAGCGATCACGGCGGCGTCCGGCGTCTTGCGGAGCGTCTCCGAGCCGACATTGTGTCGAGGAAGATCAAAGCTCCGGTCCGGGATCGATCTGCCGGCTCTCCCGGATGATGGCCTCCAGATCGATATCCGTGCCGTACGCACTTGACAGACGCGCGTAGAAGGCGGACGCCGGCTCGCGACCGGCCTCGCGAACCTCGTAAGCTTCAAGCGCGCGCTCGACGATGTCCGCGACCGACCGCCGTTCGCGGCGTGCCAGCCGGTGAGCGAGGTCGCGCGCTTTTGCGCTACGCACAGAAAGCTGCGGTTCTGCCAATACGGTCTCCTGTCTATCCGTGCTCTTGTCACCAAAGTAGGAAAGATGGCAGAAGATGGCAATCCGCGACAGGAGGCCGCCTATGCATCAGCGGTCAATCAAAGCCGGCTCCCGCTCAGGCACCCGTCTACACCGATGGGCGATCCGCATCCTGGCCGGGATTGCTCTGACACTGCTGCCCTTGCTGCCGCACGCGGGCGCAGCCAAACAGGCCGTGGTGCTCGACGTCAACGGCGCGATTGGGCCCGCCATCGCCGATTATGTCGTTCGCAATCTGCGGGCGGCCCGACCGGGCGAAGTCGGCCTTGTCATCCTGCGCATGAACACCCCGGGCGGGCTCGACAGCTCCATGCGCGAGATCAACGCCGCGATCCTGGCTTCCCCGGTGCCGGTCGCAACCTATGTGGCGCCGCATGGCGCGCGGGCGGCCAGCGCCGGAACCTACATCGCCTATGCGAGCTCCATCGCCGCGATGGCGCCCGGGACCAATATCGGTGCTGCCACCCCGATCCAATTGAGGGGGCCGTCCTTCCTTCCGGGCGGCAGCCCGCAACAGCCGCCGGGCCAGGGTAACGACAAGGGCAAGGAGAACCCCGCCGAGCCCCCGGACGCCGAGTCGCGCAAGGCCGTGAATGATGCTGCGGCCTATATTCGCGGCCTTGCCGAACTCCACGGCCGCAATGCCGATTGGGCGGTCGAGGCGGTCCGCACCGCTGCGAGCCTTCCGGCCTCGGAAGCGCTTAAGCTCCACGTCATCGACGTGATCGCTGACGACGTGCCCGATCTCATCCGCCAGATCGATGGCCGCAGCGTGTGGGTCGCCGGAAAAACCGAACGCCTCATGACCGCCGGTCTCGAAGTCGTGACGGTGCCGCCAGACTGGCGCACCGAGATACTCGCCGTCATCACCAATCCAAATGTTGCCTTCATACTGATGCTGCTGGGCATCTATGGGCTGCTGTTCGAATTCCTCAATCCCGGGGCGGTTGCGCCCGGCCTTATCGGCGGCCTCAGCCTGCTGGTGGCGCTGTATGCCCTCAATCTGCTGCCGATCAACTATGCGGGCGCCGCGCTCGTACTCCTCGGCATCGGGCTGATGGTGGCTGAGGCGCATATCGGCAGCCTGGGCCTGATCGGCATCGCCGGCGTCGTCGCCTTCGTGATCGGCGCCATCATGATGTTTCCCAGCGGGGCGCCGGGATTGACCTTGTCGCTGCCGCTGCTCGCGGGCGCTGCGGTCGCTTCGGTGGTGTTCTTCCTGCTGATTCTCGCGATGCTACTGCGTTCGCGGCGCCGGGCCGTGGTGGCCGGCGCCGAGACGCTGATCGGAGCCGAAGGCGAAGCCCTGTTCTGGCAGGGCACCGAGGGGCGCGTTCGGGTCGAGAGCGAGGTTTGGCGCGCTCGCGCCGCCGGGGAGCTGCAGCCCGGCACACGCGTCAAGGTGACCGCCCGCGAGGGGCTCGTCGTGATTGTCGAACCGGCTTAAAAGCCGGACCGTCCCTGTTCGTCCAAGGAGGAACCCATGGAAGGCATTATTCCAGTCGTAGCCATCTTGATCGTTGTGGTCGCCTTTCTGTATTCCGCCGTACGTATCTTGCGCGAATACGAGCGGGGCGTCGTCTTTACGCTCGGACGCTATACCGGGACCAAGGGGCCGGGACTCTTCCTGCTGGTGCCGGTCGTGCAGCAGATGGTGCGCATCGACCTGCGCGTCGTCGTCGACGAAGTGCCGCCGCAGGACGTGATCTCGCGCGACAACGTGTCGGTGAAGGTCAACGCCGTCATCTATTTCCGCGTCGTCGACCCCGAGCGGGCCATCATCCAGGTCAGCAACTATCTCATG
>WNFC01019319.1_pt1 | contig 12711 bp, 13 predicted proteins | sample 5400541 | NCBI WGS metagenome assembly WNFC01 (sample SAMN13153342, study PRJNA577476) | soil metagenome | isolation source: 120 cm saprolite under Douglas fir tree site 2 hole 2 replicate 1 | place: USA:California | collected 2015-04-18
CCAGCCGGCGGAAGGCGACGAACTGCCAGACGGCCACAAAAGCGACGACCGCGCCACCACCGATGAGTAGCCCTTCGTAGCGCGCCGCTCGCCCGGGTTGGCCCGGAATGCGCAAGGTGAATTCGGCCACGGCTGAAGCGTTGGGGTCTTGACGGCTTGGTCGTGCGCTCAGTGGATACGCCATGTCGGTGGTTTATGCGCCCGCGCGCACCTCCTCCTCAATACTGCTCCAGATCTGATCCTCGTACTCGAGGAACCGCGGCTCACGTTTGATCTTCAGCTCGCGCGGTCGCGGCAGGTCAATATCGACGCATCCTTTCACCCGGCCCGGACGCCGGGTGAAGACCATGACCCGATCGGCCAAATACACCGCCTCTTTGATGTCGTGGGTGATGAACAGGGCGGTCTTGCGCGTCTCACCCCAGATGCGCAGCAGCTCGCGCTGCATGAACTCGCGCGTCTGGGCGTCCAGGGAGGCGAACGGCTCGTCGAGCAGCAGCATCTCGGGATCGGTCGCCAGCGCTCGGGCGAGATTGACTCGCTGTTGCATGCCGCCCGACAGCTCGGTGGGGAACGATTCCTCGAACCCCTCCAGGCCGACCAGGCGAATGAACTCGCGCGCGCGGTCGTTGCGCTCACGCTTGGAGGCTCGGCCGAGCAGCTCCAGGCCATAGACGACGTTGCCCAGGACGGTTCGCCACGGCAGCAAGCTGGCCTGCTGGAACACCATGGCCCGGTCTGGCCCCGGACGCGCGATGGACTTGCCGTTCAACTCGAGGGTGCCGCCGGAGATGGGCTGCAAGCCGTCCACGGCGTTCAAAAAGGTCGTCTTGCCGCAGCCGGAGGGTCCGACGATCGCCACGAACTCGCCCGGACGGATTTCCAGGGTGACGCCGTCGATGGCCTGGAATGGCCGCGCCGAGCGCTCGATCCAGTAGTGGATCGTGACGTCGGTGGCGCGCAGTTTGGCCGGGCCGCTGGCGAAGGTCAGAGCAGAATCGTATACGGGCAGCTTCCCGTTGCCGATGGACACTCTACTCCCCTTTTTTCCCGTGCCTCGCGCGAAGGTAAGGTCTGATGATCAGCCCTTACGACGTCGTCGCAGAGCATACGTGCCTAGCCACTGCCCTTCAAGATCCAACCCCACCGCTCGCGCGTAATCCGCTTCTGTTCGGGCGATGGTCCGATCGCTGGCGGAAACTTCTCCTTCCACTCCCATGGACGCGTCGCGTCGATGATGAGGCGACTGTTGAAGCCCTTCTTGCCCGGCTCAATGGCCGGATCGAGCGGTCCGCTCCAGGCGCGATGGATGATGTCCAGGCTGCGCTCGGGATCTGAGCGCGTGCACACTGCCCACATCACCTCGTTCAGGTCGGTAATGTCGATGTCCTCGTCGACGACGACCGTGATGCGGCCGAGGTAGGCGCCCGCGCGGCACTGGCTAGCGACGTGGCCCGCCTGACGCGCGTGGCCCGGGTAGCGCTGCTTGATGGCCACCACGTTGAACAGCCGGCAGCCGCCCACCGTGTGGCACCACGCGCCGACCACATCCGGGACCCCAACCAGGCGCAGCTCGCGCCGCAGGTTGGCGCTGCGCAGGTACTGGCGGAAACGATGCGCCTCGTACGGCGGCTTCTCGGGTGGCACGCCCAGGATGATCGGGTTGTCGCGGTGGTAGAGCGCCTTGACCTCGAAGACCGGCTCGTCGCGCGAGGCTGACGCGTAGTAGCCGGTCCATTCGCCGAACGGGCCTTCGAGCTTGCGATCGGTCGGGTGCAGAAAACCCTCCATGGCGATCTCGGCCCGCGCCGGAATCGGCAAGCCGGTGTACTGCCCGCGCAGGCACTCGACGGGTCGACCGCGCATGCCGCCGACCCAGGCCAGCTCGTTCACGCCCGGCGCCATCTCCAGACAGCTGGCGATGAACAGCAGCGGGTCCATGCCGGGCACGACGACCACCGGTAGCGGCTCGTTCTTCTCGAACGCCTTGTCGCGGTGGATGCGGCCGTGCTTGCCCGGTGAGATGTACAGGCCGGTGTGGTCCTTGTCGTGGATCATCACCCGGTACGTGCCCATGTTGATCCAGTCGGAGTCTGGATCTTTGGTGATGACGCACACGCCCGTGCCGAGGTAGCGGCCGCCGTCCTGCTCGTGCCACTTGGGCGTGGGGAATTTCCACAGGTCGATGTCGTCGCCCTCGAAGACGTTCTGGGTGACTGGCCCGTCGGCGACGATCGCGGGTGGGACGGGCTTGGTGGTGTCCATCAGCCGTTCCCACTCGTCCATCAGGTCAAAGGCACCAATGCCCACAGGCAAGCCGAGGCTCACCGCCAACCGCGGCCGCTCGCCTTGCGCGTTGGTCAGGACGCGGTAGCCGTCGGGGTAGCCGGGAATCTGATCGAACAGGACGGCTGGGGCGCCGTCGGTGTGGACGAGCATTTCGGCGATGCGGCCGATATTTTCCTGCCAGTCGACGCCCTCGAGGACGCGCAGCTCACCCAGGGCGTCGACCTGCTCGAGCCAGTCGCGCATGTCCTCGTGCTGAACGCCGCCGGCGCGCAATCGGTCCGCCAGGCTGCCCCGTTCCGCGTCACTCTTGCTGGTCTTCAGCGTGCCCAGTCGCGCATTGGCGACGCCGTCGGGTTGCGGCGCCCGCTCGAGTTCAAGCGTCATCTCGACCACCTCACTCCAGGGTCGCAGTGTACGCTCGCCAACCGCCGAAGGCAGAGATGTCCTGATGGACTCTTTCGGCGAGTTCGCGCGGGAACAAAATGCCGTCGACAACCCGCCCATCACTCAGGTGCACCGGGCCGCGGTACAGGCCCGGCGGCTCGCCGGCCTCGACCCGCTGCAGGACGTCGTCAGGCACGCGGTACAACTCGCCCGGCACGCTGATGCCGCCTTCTGCGACTTCGAACATGCCTGGATGGACATCGCCGATCGAGTACAGCCGATAGCGCGGCTGCGTCTCGCAGGCCTCCAGGAACTCGGCGCCATCCAGGTTGGCATTCAGCGCCAGCCCGCGCATCAACGTGCCATTCACGAACAGAACGATGCTCATGCGTGCGTTGGCAGCGGCAACGCAGCCAGGAATGCCGCGGATGGCGCGACCCAGCCCAGGATCCCGCCCTGGGCCGTAATCATCTTCAGCGTCATCTCGTAGAACTCCGGAAAGTACGAGGCGATGCAGTCCGACAGGACCAGGCATTCGAAGCCGCGGTCATTCGCTTCGCGAACGGTCGTCTGGACGCACACCTCGGCGGTCACGCCGGTCACCACCAGGCTGGTGATGCCCCGGTTGCGGAGGATGTTCTCGAGGTCGGTGGCGTAGAAGGCGCCCTTGCCGGGCTTGTCTACCACCGGTTCATCGAGGAGCGGCTTGAGCGAGTCGACGATGTCGTGGCCATACTCGCCGCGGACCAGGATGCGGCCCATCGGCCCTTCGTCGCCGATCGTGGTGGCGTGGTGGCCACGGGCCAGCTTGGCCGGCGGGCAGTCGGACAGATCGGGGCGGTGACCTTCGCGGGTGTGGATGACCATCACCTGCGCACCACGGCAGGCGTCGAGCACTGTGCGGGTTGGCTCCAGCGCGCGGCGCAACAGTGAGACGTCGTTGCCGAGCGCCTCGCCGAACCCGCCGGGATCGACAAAGTCGCGCTGCATGTCGATCACGATCAGCGCCGTCGTGTTCGGCTCAAAGTCGAATCCGTAGGGGTCCGCTGATACACGTGGCATTCATGGCTCCCGTAGTCCGCTCGAAGGTGTCCCCGCTGAGGAAACTCAACTGGGTCCCCTCGGGGGAATTCTTGTGATGTGCGTGCCACCTTGCCCATTGACCGCCCCAGACAGGTTAGCGAGCGACGTGATGACGACTTCGTCGCCGCCGCGCTCCAGAAATTCGATCGCCGCGCGGATCTTCGGACCCATGCTGCCTTCGGGAAACTCGCCCGCTTCGAAGTAGGCGCGAATCTCGGCCAGGCTGACGCGCTCGAGCTCCCGCTGATCGTGCCGCCGATAATTGACCGCCACCCGATCCACGCCGGTCGAGACCACCAGCAACGGCACCTCGAGGCTCGCCGCCAGGTACGCCGACGCCAGGTCCTTGTCGATGACCGCCTCGACTCCCGCGTACACGCCCGGCGCCGTCTCCACGACGGGTATGCCGCCGCCGCCCGCGGCGACGACCACGAATCCCGCCGCAAGCAGTGCCCGAATGGCCGCCGTCTCCACGATCCGCACCGGCGTCGGCGACGGCACCACGCGGCGGTATCCGCGCCCGGCATCTTCGACCATCGCCCAGCCGTCGCGTCTTCGGCGCTCAGCCGCCTCCGCTGCTGAATAGGCCGGCCCAATCGGCTTGGTTGGCCGGGTGAACGCCGGATCGTTCTGGTCGACGACCGTCTGGGTCAAGATGCACACGCTCCGGTTGGGCAGTCCGCGCCGACCGAATTCGTTCTGCAGACTGTTGTGCACGATGTAGCCGATGCCGCCCTCAGAGTCGGCCACGCACATATCCAGCGACAGCCTGGGGATGAAGACGCTGTTCTCGATCATCTCTGACCGCAGCAAAATGAACCCCACCTGCGGACCGTTGCCATGTGTGACTACCACCCGCCAGCCCGCCTCGACGAGCGAAGCCACCTCGCACGCCGCCGCCCGAGCATTCCCGAACTGCTCGGCAATGGTCCCGCGCTCCCCCTCGCCGATGAGCGCGTTGCCGCCAATGGCCACCACCACCGATCGCTGCGAGTTCGCGGTCATCAACTCAACTGGGATGACCATACACGGCGTACCCTGGGGGTGCAGTCGCTAGTGCAGGATCAGGGCAGCGTGCTGAGAAAAGCCTGGACTCCGTCGGCGACGCCGCGGGCTAGCTTGTCGGGATCGCTGATGAGCAGGCCACGGTCAACGGAGCTCGTCAGGTAGCCCATCTCGATGATCGCCTGCGGCACGCCAGGTGCGACCGCGTGGCAGTAGCGGCGCGAGTTGAAGGCGTAGTAGTAGCGCATGCGCAAACTGATGTGCTCGTCGTCGCGCGTCAGCTCCGTGTCGGCGGCATAGACCTGGTTCAACGTGTCGACCAGGCGGTCGTCCACATTGGGTAGTGAGCTAAAACCTGGTCGGGCGACCTTAAAACCGCGCGCCTGGGAAACCGCGGGCCTGGCCGGCGGGGTCGCCGTCGGCGTGCAGCGCGATGAACGCGTTGGCCCGATAGCGCGGTGGCACCGTGGCTGGCAGCACGTCCACCTGCACGCCCGCGGCCTCCAACAGTGCCGCCGTCCGCTGGGCGACGTCGAGGTTGACCTGCCACTCCTGTTTGCCGCCGCCCACGGCCCCACCCTGCAGCCGCCCCAGCTCCGGCGGGACCTCTTCGTTCAGCCAGTGGCCGGCCTGCAGGCCGACGCGGCGCGGACCAGGCGGGTCATACAGCTGCGCGGGCGCGAGTGGCGTACGGAACGAGCGGAGGAAGTCCTGTGAGCGCGCCGATCCTGGCGCAGGTAGCGGATCGGGCCGGGCCGTGTCATCGCAGGATGTATCGAGTACTGGCTGGCCGACGATTGGAATCGTGCCGTCGGGTAGCGCCGCCGCATCTGCTAGTGGGGTCGGCACGGCGGTTGGCGGCACCACCTCGGTCGGCATGGCCGTCGGTGCGGTGGTCGCGGAGACGGTAGGTGTCGGCGCAGCGACCACCAAAGCAGGTGTAGCTTCGGGCGCGGCTGGCGCCGTGGGTGCGGCCGTGGCCAGCGGCGATGCGGCACTGCATCCTGCCAGAAGCACCACGACCGCCGCGCGGCCAACGCCGAGAAACCGAGACACCCAGCGCGAGATTAAGGCGCATCAACCAACGCACGCCAGTAATGGCCGAACCTCTCAACCATGGGTCCAATCACCAGAGCCGCTTCAGTCAAGCGACCGACGCTCGGCGCGCGGGTGACGTGCGCCACGACCGCCGGACCGCCAACGCGACGTCGCCAACCAGCACGCCGAGTAGCAGGTACGCCTGGCCCGCGCCGAGTAACTGGCCAACGCACGCGGTCACCGCGGCCAGCACGCCAATCCAGACCTGGTCCAGGTAACGGCCGGGCGACGTCGGCGGATCGGTCAGCATGAACAGCGCCAGGAACAGCGCCGCCTGGACGAACGGCGCCCGAAACATCTCGGCCACCGCCGTCGGATCAGGCAGTGCAACCAGGGTGAACAGCCCGAAGTAGGTAGCGGCGAACGCCAGCACGAGCGGGAACTTGTTGATCCGGTCGACGATCAGCGCACCGCCGACAATCACCAATCCCAGGAACGGCCAGGCGAGGTCGCCACCGGCGCCCCACCAGCTCTGGCCCGTGGCGAACAGCGGGATCGAGACGAGTAGCGCCAGCGCCGCGGGATTGAACACGTGGCCACGCGAGGTCTTGAACAGGTGCTTGGACGCCGTCGCCAGCGCGCCGACCACAAAGGTCACCCAGTGCGCGGTGTCTGGTCCGAGGACGAAGGCCACGATCAGCCCCGAGAGCAGCGCGCTGCTGGGCCACGCCAGGCGTCGGCTAAACAGGCTAACCAGGAGGACTTCGGTCAGGCACGCGCCGGCGACCGCGGCGAGCACGTGCGGCAGAACAAGCGGCCAGCCGGTGGCCGTGCCGGCCACGCCCAGGAGCACGGCGAAGACGAGCAGCAACGTGCCCTTGGGCGTGCGTACGAACCGCCGGGCGGATTCAAGAAATGTATTCACGGTTGGATTCCTTAAAACAAGATTCAGGCGCCCGCTTTGCTGAGCGCCGCTTGGACGGCCAGGCTGAACGCTTGTGCGCTATACGTCGCGCCGCTGACGTTGTCGACCTGACCACTCTGGCGGGCGACCACTTGCGCGGGCAGCGCGGAGATGCGCGACACAGGATATTGGGTGCTGACGCTGGTGATGGTGACGCTGGCGATGCGTCCGCTCTGGATCGTCACCGACACGTTGACCCCGCCGCGACGGCTGGTGCCTGAGCCGGTGTACGTGCCTTCGCGATAGGCAGACGTAGTCGAAGTGGTGGTCGTCGTTGACGTCGCCACAGGCGTGGATGTCGCCGCGGGAGTCGCAGTCGGCACAGCCGTCGACGTCACGACCGCCGTTGATGTGGCGGGCGCCGAAGCTGGTTGGCTGCTCCCACTGGCCGCCGCCGACGGGCTCGCCGTGGCTGTCGTCGGCACGCTGGTTGCGACGGATACCAATCCGGCGTCCGCCCCTTGCGTGTAAACGAAACCCGCCAGGTAAATGGCGGCGACGGCTGATGAGCTCAGCGCAACCAATCCCCGCGGCATTTTCTTAGCCATGTGAACAGTCCTCGGGTGAGAATGAATGAATGCCCTGACTCTAGTCAGCAACCCTTGGAGTCACCTGAGAGCTGCCTGAGATAACGCTCACAATCCATGAGGAGGCGTTCCGCACATGTCTGATGCCAACCAGGTCCAACCACCGCGCCGGCGCTCGGGTCCGAGCCGACGCGCCACAACTGTGCTCGCCGCCGCTGCAGTGGCCCTGATCATGGTCGGCGTGGTCATCGGCCAGTCGCTGCCGATGCCGCGCGCCGCAGCCCAGCCCGTCGGGCCGCAGGTCACCGCCGCGACCAACACGGCCACCGCGGCGACCGGCACCGTCGCCGCGGTCGCCCAGATGGTCGGCCCAGCCGTTGTCAGCGTCCGCACTGACCAGGGCCTCGGCTCGGGCGTGATTTACGACGCCAGCGGCCTGATCCTGACCAACGCCCATGTCGTCGACCAGGCGCAAAGCATCACCATCGGTCTGGTCGACGGCCGCCACTTCAGCGGCAAGGTCGTCGGCGCCGATACAGGCTTCGACGTCGCGGTCATCAAGATCGACGGCGCGAACTTGCCGGCGGCGACGCTCGGTTCCACGGCCAACTTACAGGTGGGCGATCCGGTCGTGGCCATCGGCAATCCGTTCGGCTTCGACCACACGCTGACCACGGGCGTGGTCTCAGCGTTGAACCGGCCGGTGTCCGAGGGCCAGGGCAGCTACAACCAGCCCATGGTGCAGACGGATGCGGCGATCAACCCCGGCAACTCGGGTGGTCCGCTCCTGGACATCAACGGTCAGGTCATCGCCATCACCACCCTGGTCGCCGCGCCCCAGGGCATCCCCGCCCAGGGTCTCGGCTTCGCCGTACCGGTCGATACGGCCCGGCGGATCGCCGATCAGCTCGTCCAATCCGGCAAGGTGACGCATAGTGGCCAACCGTTCCTCGGCGTGGCCCTGAGCGACATCAATCGCCCCGACACCACGCCGGGCTTTCCCGGTCAACCGTCCATTCCGGGTCTGCCCGGTCTACCCGGCGGCCGTCGCGGCCAGCCACCGACCCGCCCGGCCACGCCGAGCGGCGTTGATCACGGCGCGCTCGTGACCGATGTCCAGCCTGGCTCGCCTTCCGCCCAGGCCGGCCTTCAGGCCAGCGACGTGATCGTCAAGTTCGACGCCTTCGACATCTACAACCCCGACGAGCTGCTCCAGCGCCTGGTCCTGCACAAGCCCGGCGACCAGGTCAGCCTGACGGTCATTCGGTCGGCCCAGCCGACGAACCTCACTCTGACAGTAGGAGAGGCGCCGGTTCAATAGCTAGTCCGCCTCGGCGCAACCTGCTGGCCGCCAGGGCCATCACAATCCCTGAGGCCAGCAGGGAGACCAGGCCTATCGCGCCGAAGGCGTACGCGCCGCCGTAGGCATCCCCGAAGCTACCGGCCGCGGGTGCGCCCAGTGCCCGGCCACCGAGGACGGTTGTTTCGCCGAGCGCCGCGGCCACCGCGGTTCGATCGCGACCGAGCCAGCGAATCAGCGCCAGCTCCGCGCCGAGCCGTGTTCCGCTCGCACCCATCCCGAGAACTGACGTGGCCACGACAAACGCGGGCGACCAGCCGACCGCCAGCGCCGAGGCGAAGCTCCCGACGACCAGCACCGCCACACCCACGCCCATGACGCGCCGGGCGGATTGGCGGTCGGCCATGCGCCCAAAGACCAGAAAGCCCAGGCCAGCAACCGCACAGCCAGCCGTGAGCAGCATGCCCGCCTCGGCCAATGGTTGACCGTGGTTGAGCAGCTCGTTGGGCACCAGTGCCGCGCGACCCGCATCGGCGGCGCTAGCCAGACCGAGCGCAGCCAAGGCCTGCCAGGGCAGTCCGCGGCCAGCCAGGGCGGACCAGCCAGCCCACGCCGTGCGCGGCGGCAGCGCCCCAAAGGTCGCGATCGGCAGCATCACGGCACTACCCGCCGCGAACAGCAACAAGACCGCCACCAAGCCGTACGAATCGGCGAGGAAACCGCCCGTCCACGGGCCAAGTGCGCCGCCCGCACCGCCGGCCAGACCCAGCCAGGCCAGACTCCAACCGTCGCGGCCCGCTTTGGACGCGCCGAGTACCAACGCCGGCATACCCACGTACACGGCCATCGCCGGCAGCGCCGACAGGACAAAGATCAGCATCACCTGGCCATTGCCCAGCCCGCCGAGGGCGATCAACGGCAAGACCAACAGAATCAGCACGCCCCCTTGCGTCACGCGGCGTGCGCCGTAGTGCAGGGTCACCGCGGGCAGGAGCAGCGCCGCGGGCAGCCGGCTGATCTCGCAGATGGCGTACAGCGCACCGAGCAGCGCGGTTCCGGCGCCGTCCTGCGTGAGCCGTCCGGCCACCACCGCCGACCATGCGGCCGAGCCCAGATTGAAGGCAAAAATCGCCACCAGAACCGGCAACAGGCCCATTGTGGCCGGCGAGCGCTCGACGTGTGGCAGACGACCGAGCAAGCGGCGCATGGAAGTAGTGGCGCGTTATGCCACGAATCGCGTCCGGACAAAAGAATGTCTTCATCTCAAGCTGGTTGCATCTGTGTTTAAATCTGATGTGATCCGTTTTCCCGACGGCTTTCGGTGGGGCGCGGCGACCGCGGCGCACCAGATCGAAGGCCACAACGTCAACAGCGACTGGTGGCGCTCGGAAGCAGCCGGCCTTCTGCCCTACCGCTCGGACGACGCGTGCGACTCGTGGAACCGCTGGGCTGAAGACATCGACCTCTTGCGCCGAGTCGGCCTGAATGCGTATCGCCTGTCGATCGAGTGGGCGCGCATCGAGCCCGAACCAGGCCAGTTCGATCAGGCCGCTTTGGATAGGTACCGCCGCCAGTTCGAAGGGTTGAAAGAGGCGGGCATCGAGCCAATGGTGACGCTGCATCACTTCACCAGCCCGCGCTGGCTCGCCGATCGCGGTGGTTGGCGCAACCCCGAGATCGGGTCGCGCCTGGCGAACTACGCCGACTATGTCGCGCGGCAGATGAGCGATCTCGTGCAGTGGTGGGTGACGATCAACGAGCCGAGCATCCTCGGTCTCAAGGGCTACATCGAAGGCAGCTGGCCGCCGCACCGGCCGATGGACTTGCGCGGCTACGTGCGCCTCATGCGACATGCGGCGCGTGGACACATCCTGGCGCGTCAGGCGCTCCGCGCACATCGCTCTGACGCGATGGTCAGCATGGCGTTTGCCCTCTGGCCGATGCAGGCGTTGCGCCGGTGGAGCCCGATCGATCAGGCCATGGCCCACGTGGGCGACTGGCTATGGCAGGGCCGCGTGCTCGATCGCGCGCTGCCTGCGCTCGATTGGATCGGCGTCAACTACTACAGCCGCAATGTGGTCGGTTGGCCGTGGCCCACCGCGCCCGCTCTTGACCCCGCGATGCGAACAGACTTTGGCTGGGAGATCTATCCGCAGGGCCTGTACGACGTGCTGCGTCGCGTTGGGGCGTACGGCAAACCGGTGGTGATCACCGAAAACGGCATCGCCGATGCTGCGGACGAGAAGCGCGCCGCATACATCGTGGCGCACGTGCGCCAGATGCATCGCGCGATCTCAGATGGCGTCGATCTGCGCGGCTACATGCACTGGTCGCTGCTGGACAACTTCGAGTGGGCCGAAGGCTACAACCAGCGCTTTGGCCTGGCGACCCGCGACCGCGTCTTACGCCCGAGCGCAGCCATCTACGGCCGCATCGCGCGCGCCAACGCGTTGGAGAAGGCTTAATTCGCCTCCCCCTCTGGGAGAGGGAGTCCGCCTACGACGACGCCGGCCACTTGAGTTGCACCACTTTGCCATCAGTGCGTTCCGGCCGCTGGAAAGCGACGGCCCGCGGACGTTTCTCGGTCACCTGGTACGCCAGCGATCGTCCAAACAGGAGCCGCGTGTGCGCATCGAGCGCCGGCAGCGCGACCAGCGCGAGGCCCGTCACAGGTAGAAGCGCGAACGCGATTCCTTCGCCAACAACCGTGGCCAGGTCCAACTCACCATGCGACCGCCATTTGAGCAGCGCATCCGCCAGAATCGCCAGGACCATTGAAGGCAAGCACAGCCCGAGCAGCGTCGAGAACGCCTCGGTCTGCCACAGCCCCAAAGCTGTCCGCGCGTACTCGGGGTTCAAGAGCGGCGGCAACAGCCCACCGAGCGTCAGCAGGAACCAGTGCGAGGGCCAGACCAGGTGCTCCTCGACGTACCAGCCCACCCGCGCGACGCGCGAATGCCACGGAATATTCCGCGCCTGCAGACCGCGCAGCGCCAGGTACGGCACGTCGGACACGCCCCACGCCCAGCGCCGAATCTGTTGATACGTGCTCGCGGCTGAGCCGCCCCAGCTCACACCCTCGGCGGCGTCGGCATAGACCGGCAGATAGATCGCCCGCGTCCGCACGCGCTGGCCGAGATGCAGCCACACTTTGAAAAACATGTGCGAGTCCTCGGGGACGACGTCGACGTCCCAGAACTCGACCTCGCGCGCCGCCCACCAGGTCAGCGAATAGGTGGACTGCGGGACGAGCTTGTGGCTCACCGCCAGTCGCGCCAAGGAGTACAGCGAGAACACGCTGCTCACCGCCCGAAAGGGCAGCGGCAGGCGTTGGTGATTGGCGTAGAACAGAATCGCCGGCTGGTAGATGTGGCATCGGCCGTCGGGATGCGTCAGCACCTGGTGCCCGAGCGCGGCCAGGTACTGCCGGTCCAGCCGTGAGTCGGCGTCACACACGGTCACCAGCAGGTCGCGTGGATCGAGGCGCCCTGAGCTGATTAGCTCAGCCTCGGCACGCCGCGCCGCCCAGGCCAGGTTGGACGACTTGCCTTTGACTTCGCCCGGCAGATCGGGGTGCATGGTGACCAGCCATTGGCCAAAAGAGTCGGCGAAGCGCTGGCTGAGCCGGGCCGCGCGGGCTGACGCCTGCGGGTCACGCTCCTCGAAGGCGAGCACCACGCCGATGCGCTCGCGTGCCACGGTCTGCTTGGCCAGACAGTGCAGCGTCTCAGACAGGACCTCGTCGCTCTCCATATACGTCGGCACGAGGATCAGGTGGCGCAGCTTGTCGAAGCCCGAAGCGCTCTTGCCCAACGCGAGCCAATCGCGTCGTTGGGTAGCGTGCAGGCGGCGAATACCGAGGAGCAGGCCGACGGTGAACTCACACGACCGCCACAGCCAGTAGCCCGAGAACGCGACCAGGAAAAAGCCGAGCAGTTTCGGCGCGATGATTGAGGCCCACGCTGGCGAGGTCAAGGTCACCCACGCCAGGGCGGGCGGAACCACTTCGAGAATCCGCCTGGGCACGGGATTGAGGCCAGCAATTGCGCGAGTCATTTCAGACCGTTAGGCACTTCGCATGCCGCGCTTGTATCGGCGCTGGTTTCGATTGTGTCGCCGCT
>WNFC01007466.1_pt1 | contig 12709 bp, 8 predicted proteins | sample 5400541 | NCBI WGS metagenome assembly WNFC01 (sample SAMN13153342, study PRJNA577476) | soil metagenome | isolation source: 120 cm saprolite under Douglas fir tree site 2 hole 2 replicate 1 | place: USA:California | collected 2015-04-18
TGTTCTGCGGCTCCCCGCGGGGGCCTCTAGGTTCGAGGTCTTCGCCACGAACCCGCAGTTCGCGCCGCCGCAGCCGAACAGCGCCGGGCTGGACGGGATCGCCTTCGGCGGCGACGGCGCCCTCTATGTGACGACCTACACCGCGGGCGGCTTCTTTCGCATCGCGGTCGAAGAGGGGCGGGCGGGCCGCGTGATCAAGCTGCAGGGGCGGGCCCTCGGCCTGCCGGACGGGCTTCGCCCGCTGGGTCGCAAGAGCTTCCTGCTGGTCGAGGGCGCTGGGACCTTGGACCGGGTCGAGGTCGACGGCGACGGGTTCCGGGCTGCGCCCCTGCGCGCCGGGTTCCGCACGCCAACCTCGGTCACCCGGGTGGGGTCCGTCGTCTGGGTCAGCGAAGGCCAGATGCCGCTCTTCTTCGACCCCGCCCGCAAGGGCCAGTCACCCGCCCTGCCGTTCCGGATCTACGCCGTCCCCTTGAACAAAGGACAGTCCCAATGAAGCTTGATCGTACGTCCTACCTGCGAGCCTTCGGCGCGCTGTCCGCGGCCCTGCTCTCCACCCAGCCGGCCCTCGCGGCGGTAGGACCGATAAGCGTGCCTCTGTCCACTCGCGGAGCCTCCTCGACTCATGCTACTTCACTGTCTGGACCGACACCGCCGCGTCCTCTGCGCGCCTCTATTTTGAGAGCTGGGGCAAGGATTTCGACCGCATGCCCATCGACCTACCAGTTGCCGTGAGCATCTTCAAGGGTGACTTCTTTACGCCGCCGAAGGTGTGGGGCGACGAGACCTATTCGAAACTCTTCTATTGGAACGAGGTTCCGAAGGGCGCTCACTTCGCTGCTTTCGAGCAACCTGAGCTGTTCGTTGCGGTGCGGGACGCTTTGGCAACAAGACCAGGAAGGAAAACGAATGTCGGGAAGACTTGAAGGAAAGACCGCGCTTGTCACAGGCGGCACGGCCGGAATCGGCCTTGCCACTGCGCAGCGTTTCGTCAAGGAAGGAGCGTACGTCTTCGTTACCGGTCGGAGACAGGCCGAGCTGGATTCAGCCGCGAAGCTTATGAGGGGCCACGTCACGGCGGTCAAAGCCGACTCCTCGAATCTCGATGATCTGGACAATCTTTTCGCACAAATCAAACGCGACAAAGGCCGGCTCGACATCGTCTACGCGAAATACCCGCTCGCGACGAAGGACTTCGCGCCGTTGCTTCGGGAGGCAGGTTTCGACGAACCCCGACATCTTGTTCCTGTGCTCGTACCTCTCGGACTCGATCGGCCTCGTGCGTGCCATCAACGAGGTCGGCTTCGAGCCAAAGATGGTCGGCGGCGCCATGATCGGTCCGCAGAGCAGCTCGGTCCAGACGGCGCTCGGCCCGCTCCTGAACGGCCTGGTCAACTACGAGTACTGGCTTCCGGTCCCGAAGATGATGTCGCCGGGAGTCGGCGAGTTGATCGCGCGATATCAGGCGAGGGCCGCGATACTTGGCGCTGACGCGTCGGGGTACTACGTGGCCCCGCTCGCGTACGCGCAGATGCAGGTCGTCGAGCAAGCCGTCTCGGCGACGCAGACGCTCGAGGACGCTGCGCTGGTGGCCTACACGCGCAACGCGTCGTTCGCAACCTCGATCGGCGACGTGAAATTCGCGAACGGAGGCGAATGGAGCGCTGCTCGGGTTCTACAGGTTCAATTCCGGAACATCCGCACCAACGACGTCGCCGAGTTCAAGGATGCGCGGACGCGGGTTGTCGTCTCGCCCGACGCGTTCGCCTCCGGCGAGTTGATCTACCCGTACGCGGACGCGAAGAGAGCGCGATGAGGATCGTCGGCGTGTCGGTGCCCGTGCTGACTGCGGACATCGAGTCGGCGATCGCACGGTACGAGGCGCTCTTGCGCGAGAAGATCAAGGCTCGGTTCGTCATCCCGGAGCGCGGACTGACGATCGCGCTCCTCGGAGAGGTGACACTCATCGGCGGGGCCGAGCGAGACCTCGCTCCTCTGAAGGAGGTGCGGGCCACATTCACGGTCGACTCCCTCGCGGAGTTCGAGGCCCATCTTCGAGCCTCGGGCGCAACGATTCTGCAGCCTCCGGCGCCCACGCCCGCGGGCAGAAACATGGTCGTGAGAGACGTCGAGGGTGTGGTGTTCGAGCTCGTGGAGCCACGGTCGCCGCACTGACTACCGGCTCGCGTCGACGAAGGTGGCAAAGCAGATGGCGAATGACGATGAGAGGATGAATGACATGCCAGACGCGATGGAGCTGCTGCACAACAACCTGCATGAGGTCTTTTCCGAGCGGGACTCTGAACGCCGATGGGCGGCCATCGAGCGCACCTATACGGAAGACGTGACGTTCATCGATCCAGAAGGAGCATTTGTCGGGCGACAAGCGCTGAGCGACCAGGCTCAGAAGCTGCTCGATGGCGTCTTGGCGGGCTTCGCGCTCGAGGAGGACGGGCCGCAGTACATCGGGACCGATATCGCGGCCTTGGCATGGCGTTTCGGGCCTCACGGTCACCCGGTCGCCCGCGGGATCGATATCCTTACGATCCGTGATGGCCGCGTGAGCGTGGTGCGCACGTTGATCGCGCCTTGAATGGATGCGTGATCAGCCCCCGGCTGCTTGCCCTGGTTTTCGCTGGTCGTGTTTGCGCGAGGTAACCAACTCGGTGGCCGCGCACTACGCCCGCGAACCAGAGCGCCCGAATCCCAGGGAGGATCATGCGTTCGCCGCGGATCGAAAGCGCGCAATTCGGGCGCTTCCGAGAGTGAGCTTCGGGACAAGATCTGGACACGGTCGCACGCGGACGCCAGCCATCAAGCATCTAAGATGCTGGCATTGGCAGGGAATAATGGTGAGCAAGAATCCGCGACCTTCGGGTTGCAACCACGACGGACAAAAGAGGCGGCCCCATCGCTAATAGCCGATGGGGCCGATGGAAATTGGTTGCGGGGGCAGGATTTGAACCTGCGACCTTCGGGTTATGAGGGCGGTTCCACCCAACCGGCAGACGGGCGTCGCCCCTCATGTTTCCAGTCGTCCCGAGTAGTTGACTCAAGCGCGGAGTCCACAAAGGTCCACGCAGGGATCCGCGGGTCCCTACCTGTTTGGACAAGATCTGGTCAAAGTTTCGGCGAGCCACTTCGAATCGGCGACCGTCGCCTTGGCAACGAACCCTTCCGGTATGCACGAACCTTCCGGATGTTCCCCGAATCGGCACGGCCCTGCGATTTCATTAGGATCTGCCGCCACCACGGAAAGGCTCAGCCGGTATGTCGGTTCTCACGAGGTAGGGACCCCCTCGTGAGGTTTTTCTCACGAGCATTCCCCCCTCCGGGCTGATTTTTCTCAGCACCTTTCCCCCCTCCCAGCGCGCGTGGCCTTGGCCTACGACTCTCCCTGCCCCGGTGGGCGAGGAGGGTCGATGGCCTATCGCGAGGTCACGATGCTGGAGCTCAAAGAGGTGTTGAGGCTGTGGCTGGCAAGGGCCGGCAAGAAACCGATCGCTGCGCAGCTCGGCCTCGACGTCAAGACGGTGCGCCGGTATCTGCGCGCCGCCGAGGAGTGCGGGCTGAAGCCAGGACCGCAGCTGTTGACCGATGAGCAGCTCGCGCAGGTCATCGCCGCGCTGCGCTCGCCGGCGGAGCGACCACATGGAGAGACGTGGGAGCTGTGCCTGCGCGAGCGCGAGTTCATCGCGCAGCACCTGGCGCAGCACCTCAAGCTCAGCAAGGTGCAGAGACTGCTGGCGCGCAGAGGCGTCGCGGTGCCGTACCCGACGCTGCACCGATTCGCCGTCGCCGAGCTGGAGTTCGGACGGGCGGCGACGACGGTGCCGGTCGCTGACTGCGAGCCCGGCGAGGAGGTGCAGCTCGACACTGGCTGGATGACGCTGCTGGAGCCGGACCTGTTCGGCAAGCGGCGCCGCTTCCGCGCCTGGATCTTCACCGCCGTCCGCTCGCGCCATCGCTTCGTCTACGTCTGCTTCGAGGAGACGACACGCACGGCGATCGCCGCCTGCGAGGCGGCGTGGGAGCTCTTCGGCGGCGTCTTCCGCGTGCTGGTCGTCGACAACACCAAGAGCATCGTGCAGACGGCGGACCCGCTCGCGCCGCGCATCACGCCCGCCTTCCTCGAGTACGCGCAGGCGCGCGGCTTCCACATCGACACCGCCCGTGTGCGCAGTCCGCGCGACAAAGCCCGCGTCGAGCGCGCGGTGCAGCCGGTGCGCGATGACTGCTTCGCCGGCGAGCGGCTCTACTCGCTCGAGCAGGCGCAAGAGCGCGCGCAGCGCTGGTGCATCGAGGAGTACGGTCGCCGCCGGCACACGCGCACGCAGCGCATGCCGCTCGAGCAGTTCCAGGCGGAGGAGCGACCGGCGCTGCTGCCGGCGCCGCATGAGTGCTACGACGTGCCGCTCTGGTGCGAGCCGCTGATCGCCCGCGATCAGTGCGCCCAGGTGGCCAAGGCGCTCTACTCCTTGCCCACGCGCTTCGTCGGCAAGCGTCTGCGGGCGCGTGCCGACCGGAGCACGGTGCGCTTCTACGATGGCGCGGTCCTCGTCAAGACCCATGCGCGCCAGCTCCCCGGCGGCAAGTCGATCGACGCCAGCGACTACCCCGAGCACAAGACCGCCTACGCGCTGCGCGACGTCGTCTTCCTCGAGCAGCAGGCGCGCAAGCACGGCGAGGCCGTCGGCCGCTTCGCCCATGCGCTCCTCGAAGGACCGCTGCCCTGGACCCGCATGCGCCGGGTGTACCGCCTGCTCGGACTGGCCAAGCGCTACGGCGACGCACGCCTCGAAACGGCCTGCGCCACCGCGCTCGCGGTCGAGATGATCGACGTACACCGCCTCGAGCGCATGCTCCAGCTCTCGCCGCCGCCGACACCGACGCCGCCGCGGGCCTCTCCCAAGGTGATCCCGCTCGCGCGCTTTTTGCGCCCGCCGAGCCAATACGCGCTTCCGCTCGCATCCCGCGAAGCGGAGAAACCAGAGGAGAAGACGTGACCACCGAAACGATCTCACCCGATCTCAGGACCGTCCTGCGGAGGCTCAAGCTCTCGCGCATGCTCGACACGCTCCCCGAGCGATTCGTCCTCGCCCGCCAGCAGAAGATGCCTCACCAGGACTTCCTCCAGCTCGTTCTCGCCGACGAGGCCTCGCGGCGCGATGGCCTGGCGAGCACGCTGCGCGCGCAGCGCGCTCGCCTCGATCCGGCGATGCAGTTCGAAGCGTGGGACGACTCCTCCAAGGTGACGCTGGACAAGATGCTGCTCAACGAGCTCGTCTCGCTGCGCTTCCTCGACTCGCATCATCACGTCGCCATCGTCGGCCCCGTCGGCGTGGGAAAGACGTTTCTCGCACACGCGCTCGGTCACGTCGCCTGCCGGCGCGGTCATTCGGTGCTCGCGCTGCGCGCGGACAACATGCTCAAGACCCTCAGGCACGCGCGCCTGGACAACTCGCACGAGCTGGAGCTGCGCAAGCTGATCGCCGCCGACCTGCTCATCGTCGACGACTTCTGCCTCGACGCCATGGATGCGCAGGAGAGCCGCGACACTTACGAGATCCTCACCGAGCGGCACCGGGCAGGCTCGATGATCGTCACCTCCAACCGCGGCCCCGACGAGTGGCTCGCCACCTTTGCCGATCCGGTGCGGGCGCAGAGCGCGATCGATCGCTTCACCAGCAACTCCTACGACCTGGTCATCGACGGCGAGTCGTACCGCCGGCGGCTCAAGCCCGACGCCAGAACTGGACAGCGCAAGGCCAAGTGATCAACCCTCCGGTCGCGCGCGCCCCGGGGGGAATGCTTCTGAGAAACCGGGGTCCATAGGTGCTGAGAGCCGACAGCCGGTACCCCGGCGTCTCACCGTTTCCGCTGGCGCTGCTCGACTACCAGCTCGGACTGACGTGGATGAACGAGGGCCGACTGGAGGATGCACGGAGGTCATTCGAAGCTGCACGGCGCCTGGTGCCCGCCTTCGCGCCGGCGCAGGGCCATCTCGCCGAGGCCGAAGCGGAAGCGGGTGAGTGCGATTCCGCCGTTGCCCGCCTGCGGCCCCTGGCTTTGTCCTCGGACGATCCCGATTACGCTGCGCAGCTCGCGCGCATTCTCGGGACCGCCGGCCACGACGACGAATCGCGCCACTGGCGCCGGCTGGCTGCGGCCCGCTTCGACGAGCCTGATCGCGAGTCACCCGGCGGCCTTCGCCGACCACGCCGCCGAATTCTGGCTCGCCGCGGGCGCCGATCCGGTCAAAGAGGCTCCGGCTGGCGAGGATGAACGTCGAGGTTCGCAAGCCCCCGCGCTCCCGCCGCCTGCTGATACAGGCCGCTCTTGCGAACGCTGGCCACTGACTCCTGCGTCTCACGACCAGTCTGGCAGAGCGCGGCGGTGGCGGACTACACTCCGCCCGCGCGGAGGCTGGAGGCCCTGGCCCGAGCTCAGCAGCGCGAGGAGGACGCGCGGACGTGGTCGACCAGAGAACACGACCATCCACGCGCAGGTCGCGAAGCGCCGCGTTGGCGGCGCTGATGCTCCTCTGCTCGAGCAACGCCTTCGCCCTCGATCCATCACTGGACGTCAGCCAGTACGCGCACACGGCCTGGAAGATTCGCGACGGGTTTACAGAGGGCCCGATCCAAGCGATCGCACAGACGCCCGACGGCTATCTCTGGCTGGGCACGGAGACCGGATTGCTTCGCTTCGACGGCGTCCGAGCCGTGCCGTGGCAACCTCCGGGGGAGCACCTTCCCAGCAACCACGTCACCTCTCTCATGGTTGCGCATGATGGCACTCTGCTCATCGGCACGTTGAAGGGACTGGCCACCTGGAAGGACAGCAGGCTCACGCACTATCCGGAAGTTGCCGGGCAGAGGATTTTGATGTTTCGGCAGGATCGCCACGGAACCGTCTGGTTTGGAGAGGTCGGGTCCGGTCGGCTCTGCGCCGTTCAAGCAGCCAAGGTCCAGTGCGAGCGGGACGAGCGTTTTGGCCGCTGGGTTCTCGCGATGTACGAAGATCGCGCGGGCAACCTTTGGATCACCACCCAGACGGGATTGTGGCGCTGGAAGCCTGGCCCTCCCGAGCGCTATGCCTATCCCCCTCTCACGACCGAGGCGAACGACCTGATCGAGGACGACAGCGGCCGGATTCTGCTCGCTGCCAACGGAGGCAGCGTACCGCGGCTGCAGGGCGACAAACTCGAGCGTCATCCGGTGCCGGGGATCAATCCGGCATCGAGGCCCAGTCGGTTTCTGCGCACCAGCGACGGCAGCCTGTGGATTTCGACTTATGACGGCCTCGTGCATCTCCACCAGGGCAAGGCAGACGTCTTCGGGCTGGCGGACGGTCTCTCGGGGAATCCCTACCTGATCTTCGAGGACCGCGAAGGCAGCGTGTGGGTCAGCACGAGCGGCGGCCTCGACCGGTTCCGCGAGTACACGTTTCCGCTCGTCTCGACGAAGCAGGGTCTTTCCAACCCGTTGGCCTGGGGCATCCTGGCGACGGCGGATGGAAGCATCTGGGTCGCCACGGCCAACGGGCTCAACCGCTGGCACGACGGGCGGATCACCTACTATGGCAAGAGTCCCGTGCCGCCCCACGACCGGCGAACTTCCGTGCCGCTCCTCGAGACGGTCGCCCGGTCGCTGGGGGTGGACGATCGAGGTCGGCCATGGGCGGCGATCACCGACGGTGTGGTCTACTTCGAGGGCGGCCGATTCATACGCGTCCCGGGCTTACCGGGCGGAAATGTCTGGGCCTTCGCTCCGGATGGCTTTGGAAACATGTGGGTCAGTCTCCACGACGTGGCCCTCTTCTACCGGGCGGCGGGCGGCGCCGTTGAACGGTTCCCCTGGAACCAGCTCGGCCAGCAGCACTATGCCGCCTCCGCCTTGTTGCCGGATCGCTCGCAGCGCGGCGTCTGGATCGGTTTCGGGGCCGGCGGCGTGGGTTATTTCAAGGACGGCCGGATCCTCGCTTCATACACCGCGGCCGACGGGCTCGGCGGCGGTGCCGTCACCGATCTTCGATTCGGCGAGCAGGGCGCGGTGTGGGCCGCGACCGAAGGCGGGTTGAGCCGGATTCAAGGCGGGCGCGTCGTCACGCTCAACGCCAAGAATGGCCTGCCGTGCGATCCCGTGCACTGGTCGATGGAGGACGAAGATCGCTCCGTCTGGCTCATCACGCCGTGCGGTCTCGTGCGCCTCGCCCGGTCGGAGCTGGATGCATGGCTGAACGATCCGATGCGGACGATCCGGGTGACCGTGTTCGACGCTTCCGACGGCGTCGCGAAAATGGCGACCATCGGCTGGTATGGCCCGCACGTGACCAGGACCGCCGACGGGAAGCTCTGGTTCGCGACTCGCGACGGAATCACCCGGATCGATCCGCGGCGCCTGCCGCACAACGACCTGCCGCCGCCCGTGCACATCGAGCAGATCACCGCGGACGGAAAGGTCTACGACGCGGGCAGCAGGGCGCTGCGGCTGCCTGCACGCGTGCGCGATCTCGCGATCGACTACACCGCCCTGAGCCTTGTCGCACCGGAAAAGGTGCGCTTCCGCATCAAGCTCGAGGGCCAGGACAAGGACTGGCGCGAGCTGGTCAACGAGCGCCACGTGCGCTACACGAATCTGCCGCCCAAGGATTACCGGTTCGTCGTGAAGGCCAGCAACAACAGCGGCGTCTGGAACGAGGATGGCGCATCCCTCGCGTTCAGCATCCCGCCGGCCTTCCATGAGACGACCTGGTTCCGTGCCCTCTGTGTCGCCGTTGCGGCGGCACTGCTCTGGACCGCCTACCGCATCCGCGTCGGAGTTCTCGAGCGGAATCAGCGACTGATGGAGCGGCACCAGGCGGAGATCACGGCGCTGAACGAACGGCTGATGAAGGCGCAGGAGGAGGAGCGGACCCGCATCGCCGGAGAGCTGCACGACGGCGTCCTCCAGCAGCTCACTACGGTGGCCCTCAATCTCGGGGCGGTCAAATACCAGGTTCCACCTGGCTCTCCGGCGAACACCGAGATCGACGGCGTGCAGGACAAACTGATCGAGATCGGAACGGGCATCCGCCAGCTCTCTCACGACCTGCACCCCGCCTCGCTGCACGAAGCGGGGCTGCCCAAGGCGCTCTCCTCCTATTGCGGAGAGTTCAGCAAGACCCGCGGCATTCCAGTGTCCTGCGAGGCGGACTCCGACGTGAAGGAGTTGTCGCCGGGAGCCGCGCTGGCCCTCTACCGCATTGCGCAGGAAGCGCTCGGCAACGTCGCGAAGCATTCAAAGGCGAAACAGGTTCGCGTCCGGCTCATGCGCGCCGACGGCGTCGTTCGCCTGACCGTCTCCGACGACGGCATCGGCTTCGTCCCTGGCCGCGGTGGCGATTTCGGAGGCGTGGGCCTCGTCAACATGCGCGAGCGCGTTCGCCAGCTCGACGGCACGCTCGAGCTCGAAAGCGAACCCGGCCGCGGCACCATCGTTCGCGCGGAAGTTCCCTTCCGCCCCGCGTAGATCCCCCTCCGGTGGTGCCGGGCACCTTCCCTCTTGCGCCCTGGATTCATTGCGCTATAGCGGGCGCTGGGGGAGCGGATGGACTTCCGGTTTCGGCGCTTCATCCTGGTCTGTTCGCTGGCGATCTCGGGAGCCGCGTTGGGCGAGACGCCGCCGGATGCCAGCTCCACGCGACAGCAAGCCGAGGAGGAGGTCGTCGTCACCGGCTCGCGCGTACCGCGCAAGGACCTGACGTCGCCCGCGCCGGTCGTCATCTACAGCCGCGAGGAGATCGCCGCCAGCGGCGTGGCGACGCTCGGCGACTTCCTGCAGCTCATCCCGTGGAGCGGCGGCGGCGTGAACAGCAAGTTCAACACCGGCTCCGACGGCACGACGCAGGTGTCGCTGCGCAACCTCGGCCCGCGCCACACGCTGGTGCTGGTCGACGGCAAGCGGTGGGTCAACGGCGGGCTCGGCGCGGGCAGCGGGTACGTGCCCGCTTTCGACCTGAACACCATCTCCACCGCGGTCATCGAGCGCGTCGAGGTGCTCAAGGACGGCGCCTCGGCGGTGTACGGCTCGGACGCCGTCGCTGGCGTGGTGAACATCATCACGCGGCGCCGGATGAACGGGGTCAACGTCGAAGGGTACGCCGGCGCCTCCCCGCATGGCGACGCATTCCAGGGCCAGCTGAACGGCACTGCGGGGATCTCCGGCGATCGGGGAGGCTTCCTCCTGTCGCTGGGTGCGTTCCGGCAGTCGTCGATGCTCGCCGCCAACCGCCAGTGGGCCGAGCGTGCCCTCAGCTACAACTTTCCCGCCAGGCGCATCGATCCGTCCGGGTCGAGCATCATCCCCGCCGGCCGCGCTCACGTCGATCCCGCGAAGTGCCCGACGCAGCTCTGCCAGCGGCTCAACGCCGCGTACCCCGGCGCCGGCGCCGTCGACTGGATCGCCGATGGCAACGCCGCGATGGGCGAACCGGTGGTGACCGACCCGGCCACCGGCCTGAGCTGGCGCAAGTACATCGACAGCGGGCCAGTCAACGACCGCTACAACTTCCAGGCCGTCAACTACCTCATTACGCCCAACGATCGCCTGTCTCTCTTCGCCAGCGGCGACTACCGCCTCGTGGACTTCGCCACCGCGCGACTGCAGGCGGCGTGGGTCGACAGCCGTTCGGCATACCAGGCCGCGCCCGAGCCATTCCAGACGATCTTCGCCCAGACGCCCCTCGACCCGACCAACCCGTACAACCCGTTCGGCGTCCCGATTGCCAACGCAGCGAAGCGCCTTCTGGAGACGGGGCCGCGACAACGTGAGAGCGATGCGCAAACAATCCAGCTGAACGGCAGCCTCGACGGCACCATCGAGCGCACCGACTGGTCGCTGTCCTTCGGCTATGGCCGCACGTCCAGCTCCTCCCACGGCCTGGGATCGCTCCAGACGACGACCCTCGGCGCCGGCATCGGCCCGGCATTCCAGGACGCCAGCGGAGTCTGGCGCTGCGGAACGCCGGCCGCGCCGATCGCGAACTGCACACCTGTGAATCTGTTCGGGGTGGGCAGCGTCACCCCGGCGATGGCGCAGTCGCTCGGCGCGTACACCGCCCTCAACGACGGTTGGTCGCAGCTCGCCGTCGTCAATGCCGACCTGAGCCGCGATCTGTTCACCATCGCCGCCGACCGGCCTGCCGGCATCGCCCTCGGGTACCAGTTCCGGCGCGAGTACGGGGGCGTCCAGCCCGACGCGATCGCGGTCGCGACCCATTCCCTCGACTTCATCGGGCAGCCCACCAAGGGTTCGTTCAACACCAACGAAGCGTATGCCGAGCTGGTGCTGCCGGTCGTGAGCGGCGTTCCGTTCGCGGACGACGTCGAGCTGCAGGCGGCTGGACGCGTGTTCCACTACTCGTCGTACGGCACGAACTTCACCTACAAGCTCGGCGCCCGCTGGCGACCCGTCCGGGGGTTCACGCTCCGCGGTACCTGGTCGACCGCATTCAAGGCGCCCACCCTCGACGACCTCTATCTCGGCCAAGTCAACACGGTGGAGCTGGCCACCGATCCCTGCGCTCGCATCCAGGCCTCGAACGCGGGGCTCCGCGCGCAGTGCGCGGCCGGGCCGGGCGGGGCGAGCGCGGTGAACAACGGCGACACGAGTTTCGTGCTCCCGTCCATCTTCGGCGGCAACCCGGATCTGCAGCCCGAGACGGCGACCTCCGCGACCGCGGGCGCCGTCATCGAGCCACCCCAGATCAAGGGCCTCTCGATCACGGCCGATTACTACCGCATCAAGCTCAACGACGCGATCGCGAGGTTCATCGGGACCGCGAACGTCCTCGCCGCCTGCTATCCCGCCTCGACGGGATCCAGCGCGCCACCAGACCCGAGACAGTGCAGCCTGATCACGCGCGACCCTTCCAGCGGGATGATCCAGAACGTGCTGGACATCGCGCAGAACGCCGGATCGGTGCTCACCAGCGGAGTGGACCTGGCGCTGCGGTACGCGCTGCCGACGACCGCCGGCCGTTTCCGGCTGCTCTTCGACGGCACGTACCTGATCAAGCAGGACCTCGTGCTGCCGAACGGGAAGAAGGTGCAAGGCGCCGGCAACTACGACGTCAGCTCCTTCTTCCAGCCGCTGGGCGTGACGCCGCGGGTGCGGTTCAACACGGGCGTCGATTACGACCGCGGTGCTTTCTCCGGCGGCGTACGGGCGAGGTACACTGGTGGTTTCGACGAGTGCGCCCCTCCGTCGGGAACGAGCGCCACTGGCGCGGGCCTGTGCGCCGATCAGAACAAGGACCCGACGACCGGCGTTCCGTACCCGGCCCATCACGTCTCGTACAACATGACGTTCGACCTCTACGCGGCCTACGCGCTAGGGGGCTCGATCGGCGGCGCGACCTCGTTCTCCGCGGGCGTGCGCAACGTCTTCGACTCGAATCCGCCCAGGGTCTTCAACTCGTTTCTGACGTACGCCGACCCCTCCTACGACTTCGTCGGCCGCTACGTCTGGGGTCGCATCGCGCAGAAGTTCTGATGAGCAGCGAACCGGCCGCGCAGGGATGAACCGGAGCAGACCAGCCCGCGGCCGTGCCAGGCACCGGCCTCGCAGGGTGAATTCAAGGCGTAGGGAACGAGAGAGGACCAGTGTCCGCTCTCAGCGCAGCGACTGCTGCAGCACGGGCACGTCGTCCTGCCAGGTCTCCTCGA
>WNFC01012006.1_pt1 | contig 12709 bp, 8 predicted proteins | sample 5400541 | NCBI WGS metagenome assembly WNFC01 (sample SAMN13153342, study PRJNA577476) | soil metagenome | isolation source: 120 cm saprolite under Douglas fir tree site 2 hole 2 replicate 1 | place: USA:California | collected 2015-04-18
AGCACCTTCACCATCGACGAGCGCGAGGTCGACATCCGCGCGGGCGAGACGATCTTCCGCGCCGCGCGCCGGCTCGGCATCAAGCTGCCGCACCTGTGCTATTCGCCGAAGCCCGGCTACCGCCCGGACGGCAATTGCCGGGTCTGCATGGTCGAGGTCGAGGGCGAGCGCGTGCTCGCCGCAAGCTGCATCCGCACGCCCACCCCCGGCATGAAGGTGAGGACAGAGACCGAGCGCGCCAAAGCCGCGCGAAAAATGGTCGCCGAGCTCCTCCTCGCCGACCAGCCGGCGCGCGCGACCTCGCACGACCCCGAGTCCGAGTTCTGGAAGACGGTGACCCGCCAGGGCGTGGAGACGAGCCGGTTCCCGCGCCGCGCGGCGCCCATGCCCGACCGCAGCCACCCGGCGATGGCGGTCAATCTCGACGCCTGCATCCAGTGCAATCTCTGCGTCCGCGCCTGCCGCGAGGTGCAGGTCAACGACGTCATCGGCATGGCCGGCCGCGGCCACGGCGAGAAGATCGTGTTCGACTTCGACGATCCGATGGGCGCATCAACCTGCGTCGCCTGCGGGGAATGCGTGCAGGCCTGCCCGACCGGCGCGCTGATGCCGGCGACGCTCGTCGACGACGCCAACGTGCGCACCCAATTCCCCGACCGGGAAGTGGCGAGCGTGTGCCCGTATTGCGGGGTCGGCTGCCAGCTCACCTATCACATCAAGGACGACAAGCTCCTCCATGTCAGCGGCCGCGACGGGCCGGCGAACGAGAACCGGCTCTGCGTCAAGGGCCGCTTCGGCTTCGACTATGTGAGCCATCCGCATCGGCTCACGCAGCCGCTGATCCGCAAGGACGGCGTGAAGAAGCGCGCCGACGACGCAGTCGATCCCGCCAACCCCTGGAGCCATTTCCGTCCCGCGACCTGGGAGGAGGCGCTCGACCGCGCGGCGTCGGGGCTCAAGCGCATCCGCGACCGCGACGGCGCCAAGGCGCTCGCCGGCTTCGGCTCGGCCAAGGCGACCAACGAGGAGGCCTACCTCTTCCAGAAGCTCGTGCGCGCCGGCTTCGGCACCAACAACGTCGACCACTGCACGAGGCTCTGCCACGCCTCCTCGGTCGCCGCGCTGCTCGAGACGATCGGCTCGGCGGCGGTCACCGCGACCTTCAACGAGTGCAGGAATTCCGACGTCATCATCGTGATCGGCGCCAATCCGACCGAGAACCATCCGGTCGCCGCCACCTTCTTCAAGCAGGCGGCGAAACGCGGCGCGCAGCTGATCGTGATGGATCCGCGCGGCCAGGCGCTCAAGCGCCACGCCAGCCACATGCTGCAGTTCACGCCCGGCGCCGACGTGGCGATGCTCAACGGCATCCTCAACACCATCGTCACCGAAGGGCTCTACGACCGGCAATACGTCGAGGCGCAGACCGCAAACTTCAAAGCCTTCGCCGAGCACATCAAGGACTTCACCCCGGAGGAGATGGCGCCGATCTGCGGCCTTCCGGCGGAGACCCTGCGCACGGTGGCGCGCACCTATGCGCGGGCGAGGTCGGCGATCATCTTCTGGGGCATGGGCGTGTCGCAGCACGTGCACGGCACCGACAACGCGCGCTGCCTGATCGCGCTGGCGCTGATCTGCGGCCAGATCGGACGGCCGGGGACGGGGCTGCATCCCTTGCGCGGGCAGAACAACGTGCAGGGCGCCTCCGACGCCGGCCTGATCCCGATGTTCTTCCCGGACTACCGGGCGGTGGACGATCCCGACATCCGCGCGCAGGTCGAGCGGGCCTGGGGCACCAAGCTCGATCCGAAGCGCGGCCTCACCGTGGTCGAGATCATGAAGGCGGTGCACGCCGACGTGATCAAGGGCATGTACATCCTCGGCGAGAACCCGGCGATGTCCGACCCCGATCTCAACCACGCGCGGCAGGCGCTCGCCCACCTCGAGCACCTCGTGGTGCAGGACATCTTCCTCACCGAGACCGCGTTCCACGCCGACGTGATCCTGCCGGCCTCGGCCTGGCCGGAGAAGGACGGCACCGTCACCAACACCAACCGCCAGGTGCAGATGGGGCGGCAGGCGCTGCCCTTGCCGGGCGAGGCCAAGGTCGACTGGTGGATCACCCAGGAGATCGCGCGCCGGATCGGCATGGACTGGAGCTACCGCCACCCGAGCGAGATCTACACCGAGATGGCCTCGCTGATGCCGGCGCTCGACAACATCTCCTGGGAGCGGATCGAGAAGGAGAGCGCGGTCACCTATCCCTCCGACGCGCCGGACCAGCCCGGGCACGACGTGGTGTTCGGCGACCGCTTCCCGACGCAGGACGGCCGCGGCAAGCTCGTGCCGGCGAAGATCACCCCGCCCGACGAGACGCCCGACGCCGACTATCCGTTCGTGCTCTCGACCGGCCGCCAGCTCGAGCACTGGCACACCGGCGCCATGACCCGGCGCGCGTCGACGCTCGATGCGCTCGAGCCGGGCGCGGTCGCGAATCTCTCGCGCGGCACCATCGCCAGGCTCGGCATCAAGCCCGGCGACCTCATCCGGGTGACCACCCGCCGCGGCACGATCGAGCTCGCCGCGAGACAGGACGACGCCATCCCCGATGGCGTCGTGTTCATCCCGTTCGCCTTCGTCGAGGCGGCGGCGAACCTGCTCACCAATCCGGCGCTCGATCCGTTCGGAAAAATCCCCGAGTTCAAGTACTGCGCCGCCAAGGTCGAGCCGGTCGATGCGGCCGCGCGGGTCGCGGCGGAGTAGGCCTGTCGCAACGACGCGACGCGACGCGCTCGATGGCCGCCTCATCCTTCGAGACGGGCGCACGCGACCGAGTCCGTCCAACTCTCGCGTGCCGTTTCGCGTGCGCCCTCCTCAGGATGAGGCGGATCGAAGGTCGCGCGCCAGTCCCTCCCGGCCTCACGCTGAGGAGCATCGCAGCGCGAACGAGCACAGCAGCTTCCACAACCACGGTTGCGCTGCGATGCGTCTCGAAGCGCGAGGCCGCCCCGACCCGGGCCGCCCTCCTCCTTCGAGACGGCGCAGCGCAGGCAAACTTGCCTGCGCCGCGCCTCCTCAGGATGAGGGCGGACGAGAAGTCGCGGTCCTCGGACGGCGTACGGCATGGCGCGGGCGGGCCGGCGCTGGTAGAGTCCGCCCATTCAAAGAAAGCTGCCCGGGAGGGACCGACATGGCCCAGCGAAAATCGCTCACCGTGAACGGCAAGGCGGTCGCGATCACGATCGACGACCCCGAGATGCCGTTGCTCTATGCGTTGCGCGACAATCTCGCGCTCAACGGGCCGCGCTTCGGCTGCGGGCTCGGCCAATGCGGCGCCTGCACGGTGCACGTCGACGGCAAGGCGGTGCGCTCGTGCATCATGCCGCTGTCGCAGGTGGCCGCCGGGCAGAAGATCGTGACGCTCGAAGGGCTCGGCACGCCGCAGAAGCCGCATCCGGTGCAGCGCGCCTTCATCGAGGAGCAGGCGGCGCAGTGCGGCTACTGCGTCAACGGCATCATCATGGAATCGGCCGCGTTCCTCGCCCGCACCAGGAAGCCGAGCGAGGCGCAGGTCAAGGACGCGCTCGCCAACAATCTGTGCCGCTGCGGCACGCATGCCCGCATCGTCAAGGCGGTCATGCGCGCGGCGAGCGCGTAAGGGAGGGCAGCCATGAACATTCACGCATCCCGGCGCGACCTCCTCAAGGGTGGCGGCGCGCTCGTCGTCAGCTTCTCGCTCGCCGGCACGCTCGACGAGGCGGCGGCGCAAGGCGCGGCGGCAAAGCCGCTCGCGCTCACCGAGGTCGATTCCTTCCTGGCGATTGATCCGAAGGGCATCGTGACCGTGTACAGCGGCAAGGTCGATCTCGGCACCGGCGTCGCGACCGCGCTGCCGCAGATGGTGGCCGAGGAGCTCGACGTGCCGCTCGGCATGATCCGGCTCGTCCAGGGCGACACCGCGCTCACCCCGGAGCAGGGCTCGACTTGGGGCAGCCTCTCGATCCAGATCGGCGGCATGCAGCTGCGCAACGCCGCGGCGACCGCCAAGGCCGCACTGCTCGAGGAGGCGGGGAAGCGCCTCGGCGCCAAGAAGGAGGACCTCAAGGTCGCCGACGGCGTGGTCAGCGCCGGCAACAAGCGCGTCAGCTACGGCGAGCTGATCGGCGGCAAGTCGTTCGCGCTCAAGCTCGACCACGCCAAGCCCGCCGCCGCCAAGGACCCGAAGGACTACAAGCTCGTCGGCAAGCCGGTGCCGCGCCTCGACATCCCGGACAAGATGACCGGGCGCTTCACCTACATGCAGGACTTCCGCGTGCCCGGCATGCTGCATGGGCGCGTCGTCCGCCCGCCGGCGATCGGCGCCCGGCTCGAGAGCGTCGACGAGAGCTCGGTCAAGGACGTCGCCGGCCTGGTCAAGGTGGTGCGGGAAGGGAATTTCCTCGGCGTCGTCGCCGCGAGCGAGTGGGGCGCGATCAAGGCGGCGCGGCAGCTCAAGGCGTTGTGGTCGAAATCGGAGACGCTGCCGGAGGCGGCGAAGCTCTGGGAGCACGTGCGCGCGAGCAAGGTCGTCAAGGACGAGGTGACCAGCAACGTCGGCAACACCGCCGAGGCGCTGGGCCGGCAGGGCGTGAAGACGCTCAACGCCACCTACGACTTCGCCATCCACACCCACGGCTCGATCGGGCCGTCCTGCGCGGTGGCGGAGCTCAAGGACGGCAAGCTCACATCCTGGTCGGCCTCGCAGGCGACCCACAATCTGCGCAAGCAGCTCGCCACCATGTTCGGCATGCCGGCCGACAGCGTGCGCTGCATCTACCTCGAAGGCTCGGGCTGCTACGGCCGCAACGGGCACGAGGATGCGGCGGCGGACGCGGCGCTCCTGGCGAAGGCGGTCGGGCGGCCGGTGCGGGTGCAGTGGTCGCGCGCCGACGAGCACGGCTGGGACCCCAAGGGCCCGCCGACGCTGGTCGACCTCCGCGCCGCGCTCGACGGCGCCGGCAACGTCACGGCGTGGGAATCGGAGTTCTTCATCCCGCAACAGACGCCCAACGGCTTCAACGTGCCGCTCATTGCCGCGACGCTCGCGGGCATGCCGGCCGACGACCACACCGCGCCCGGCAACATCTTCCAGAACTCGGCGATCCCCTACAAGCTCGCCAACGTGAAGACGGTCTGCCGCCGGCTCGAGCGCACCCCGTTCCGTGCGTCCTGGATCAGGACGCCGGGGCGGATGCAGAACACCTATGCCAACGAGTGCTTCATCGACGAGCTCGCCGCGGCGGCGAATGCCGACCCGCTCGAGTTCCGGCTGAAATATCTCGACCCCGGCGACAAGCGCGGCATCGAGGTGCTCAACCGCGCCGCCGCCCTGGCGAAATGGGAGAAACGGCCCTCGCCCAAGCGCGACCAGGGCGGCGACGTGGCGAGGGGCCGCGGCGTCACCTATTGCAAGTACGAGCTCGCGCGCACCTACGTGGCGGCGGTCGCGGAGGTCGAGGTGAAGCGCTCGACCGGCGAGATCCGGGTGACGAAAGTCAGCCTCGCCCACGACTGCGGTCAGATCGTCAATCCGGACGGGCTGCGCAACCAGCTCGACGGCAACGTCATCCAGACCCTGAGCCGCACGCTGATCGAGGAGCTCAAATACGACCGCTCGGCGGTGACGAGCCTCGACTGGGAGAGCTACCCGATCCTGCGCTTCCCGCAGCTGCCGGAGCTCGTCTACGACCTGATCGACCGGCCGAACGAGCGGCCGTGGGGCGCCGGCGAGCCCGCCGCCGCGGTGGTGCCGTCGGCGATCTCGAACGCGGTGTTCGACGCCATCGGCGTGCGGCTGCGCTCGGTGCCGTTCACGCCGGACAAGGTGAAGGCGGCGATGAAGGGCGCGGCGTGAGGGGCAGGTAGGATGGGTTGACGCCCGCGACAACGGGCGGAAACCCATCGCAGCAGGCGCCAGCTGGGTCCCCGCTTGCGCGGGGACGAGCGGTGGAGAGGCAGCCGCTCACCCCCGCGTGGGTCCATAGCGCAACAGACGCCGCCCTCATCCTGAGGAGGCCGCGAAGCGGCCGTCTCGAAGGATGGCAACAGGCACGATCGGGGCCGCCCTCATCCTTCGAGACGCGCGCGCATCGGTCAGAGCGCGCGGCAGCAGTTCGTTACGCGCGCTCCTCAGGATGAGGGCGGGCGAAGGTTCGCGACTTGCTTTTGCACTTGTCCGTCGCCATGGTGCGCCCATGGATACCGCCGCCGCCGAAGGCCGCTTGCGCGACATCGAGCTCGGCGCCGTGCGCCACGACTGGACGCGCGCGGAGCTGCGCGCGCTCTTCGCGCTGCCGTTTCCCGAGCTGGTCTTCCGCGCGCAGACGATCCACCGCCGCAACTTCGATCCGAGCGCGGTGCAGATCTCGACGTTGCTCTCGATCAAGACCGGCGGCTGCCCGGAGGACTGCGCCTATTGCCCGCAGAGCGCGCGCTACGACACCGGCGTCAAGGCGGAGAAGCTGATGGCGCTTCCCGCCGTGCTCGCCGAGGCGGGCGCGGCGAAGAGCGCGGGCGCGAGCCGCTTCTGCATGGGGGCGGCCTGGCGCGAGCCGAAGGAGCGCGACCTCGATCACGTGTGCGCGATGGTCGAAGGCGTCAAGGCGCTCGGGCTCGAGACCTGCGCCACGCTCGGCATGCTCACGGGCGGCCAAGCGCGCCGGCTCAAGGCCGCCGGCCTCGATTACTACAACCACAACCTCGACACCTCGCCGGAATATTACGGCGCGATCATCACCACGCGCAGCTATCGCGACCGCCTCGACACGCTCCGCCACGTGCGCGACGCCGGCATCCGCGTCTGCTGCGGCGGCATCGTCGGCATGGGCGAGGACGTCGAGGACCGCATCGGCCTGATCGCGACCCTCGCCAACCTGCCGCAGCATCCGGAGAGCGTGCCGATCAACATGCTGGTCAAGGTCGCGGGCACGCCGCTCGCGGACGGCGAGACGATCGATCCGATCGACTTCGTGCGCACGATCGCGGTCGCCCGCATCACGATGCCGAGGTCGGTGGTGCGGCTCTCCGCCGGCCGCGAGGACATGAGCGAGGAGACGCAGGCGCTCTGCTTCCTCGCCGGCGCCAACTCGATCTTCTACGGGCCGAAGCTCCTCACCACGCCCAATCCCGAGCGCGACCGCGATCGCGCGCTGATGCACAAGCTCGGCCTCGTGGCGATGGGGTAACACCAATCGGCAATCACTCCCGCTGTCATCGTCCGCGAATGCGGACGATCCAGTAATCGCTGACCTCTCGATGTAAGTTTAGAGGGTTGCGATTACTGGATGCCCGCTTTCGCGGGCATGACAGGTCGAAAATTGGTCAATGCACCGCGGCGGCGGCGCGCGGCAGCAGGGCGCCGCGGTGGCGGATGACCGCGCCGGCGAGCCGGTGCGCGGCGGCGGCGGCCTCGGCCGGGGCCTTGCCGGCGAGCCGCGCCGCGAGATAGCCGGCGTTGAAGCCGTCGCCGGCGGCGGTCAGGTCGACCGGCACCACCACCTCCGGCACCGGCACGAACTCGCGCTGCTCGCCGACGGCGACGAGCGCGCTGTTCGGCCCGTTCTTGACCACGATCTCGGGGATGCCGAAGGCCTGCAGCCGCTCGACCGTCGCCTCCGGGCTCGGATCTCCCCACAGCACCGCTTCGTCGTCGTAGGCCGGCAGCGCCATGTCGATCCGCTTCAACGCCTCGATGAACACGGCTCGGGTGCGCGAGAGATCGCCGCGCCAGCCGCGCGGGCGGAAATTGCCGTCGAAGGCGACCTTGACGCCCTGCCGGCGGACCATCTCGAGGAGGGCGAGGAAGCGGCCGAGCCCGGTGCTGGAATAGAGCGAGAGCGTGATGCCGGAGAAATAGACGAGGCTCGCCTTGGCCAGGCCTTCGGCCACGCGGCCCCAGTCCGGCAGCTCGAACAGCTCGCGCGCGGGCGCCTCGCCGCGCCAGTCGTGACGGCGGCGCGCGCCGCCGGCCTCGCTGTCGACCACGGCGAGGGCGGGGAGCCGGCCGCGCACGCGCAGCACGAGGTCGCTCGACACGCCTTCGGCAGCGGCGAGCGCGAGGATCGTGTCGGAATAGGGATCGTCGCCGAGCGCGGTCGCGAAGCCTGCATCGACGCCGGCGCGGGCGAGATAGACCGCGACGTTGAAAGCGTCGCCGGCGCAGCCGATGCCGAAGCGCCCGTCGCCGCCGCGGACGAACTCGATCATCGCCTCGCCGATGGCGACGGCGCGGGGTGTTTGCTCGTTCATGGGGCGGAGCGTAGCGCGGATTCGGTGTCCCGGGCGAGTGAGGCGAGCGCACTTGCGCGAGCCGAAGGAGACCCGGGACCCAGGGCGGCGAGGTCGGAGCGTGGGGCTCCTGGGTCCCGGCTCTCGCGCGCACGCAAGTCGGGTTTACCCGACTTGCGCGCTTTTGCTGGCCGATCTCGGCTAAAGCCGAGATCGGTGGCGCGCTCGGCCGGGACACGGAGGGAAGCCCTGGACAAGCCGAAATGTTATATTATAACAACCGCTGCAGCCGCGGAGCCGGCGTCCCCATGCCCACCGACGTCCATCCCCAGCATCACCACCACCCGCCCGGCGAGGGCCATCCGCCGGCGTCGGTCGCGCCGTCGATCCTGCGCCTGTCGGTGCTCCACCGGCTTGCGCTCGCCGCCGCCGTGATCGCGCTGATCTGGGGCGCCGTCATCTGGGCCATGCAGGCGTGAGGCGATGACCGCGGCGCTCAATTTCCGCAATCTAACGCTCGGCTACGACCGGCACCCGGCGGTGCATCACCTCGACGGCGCGGTCGAGGCGGGCGCGCTGGTCGCGGTCGTCGGTCCCAACGGCGCCGGCAAATCGACCCTGTTCAAGGGCATCGTCGGGGTGATCAAGCCGTTCGCCGGCCGCATCGAGCGCGCCGACCTCAAGCCGCAGGACATCGGCTATCTGCCGCAGGCGGCCGAGATCGACCGCTCGTTCCCGATCAACGTCTTCGACATGGTGGCGATGGGGCTGTGGCGGCGCGCCGGGGCGTTCGGCGGCATCGACCGCAAGGCGCGCGGCGCAATCGAGCAGGCGCTGGCCGCGGTCGGGCTCACCGGCTTCGAGGGCCGCGCCATCGCCACGCTCTCCGGCGGGCAGATGCAGCGCATGCTGTTCGCACGGCTCCTGCTGCAGGACGCGCGCGTGATCGTGCTCGACGAGCCGTTCAACGCGGTCGACGCCAAGACCTCGGCCGACCTGTTCGACCTGGTGCGGCGCTGGCACGGCGAGCGGCGCACCGTGCTCACCGCCATGCACGACATCGATTTCGTGCGGGCGCATTTCCCGGAGACGCTGCTGCTGGCGCGCGCGCCGGTGGCCTGGGGCCGCACGCCGGCGGTGCTCACGCCGGAGAACCTCCTGACCGCGCGGCGCATGTGCGAGGCCTTCGACGAGCAGGCCGCCGAATGCGTGGAGGAGGTCGGCGCGACGCCCGGCCGCGTGCACTGATGCTGTACTCGACCCTCATCGCCCCGTTCGCCGAGTTCGAGTTCATGCGCCGGGCGCTCGCCGGCGCGCTGGCGCTGGCGCTCGGCGCCGGCCCGATCGGCGTGTTCCTGATGCTGCGCCGCATGAGCCTCGTGGCGCGGGGTTCGTCGTCGCCCTGCTCACCGGACTGGTGGCGCGCACCACCGAGCTCAAGGAGGACGCGGCGCTCGCCACCTTCTATCTCCTCTCGCTCGCGCTCGGCGTCACCATCGTCTCGGTCAAGGGCAGCAACATCGACCTCTTGCACGTGCTGTTCGGCAACGTGCTGGCGCTCGACGACCAGACGCTGGTCCTGATCGCCGGCAACGCCACGGTCACGCTCATCGTGCTGGCGCTGATCTACCGGCCGCTGGTGATCGAATGCGTCGATCCCGGCTTCATGCGCTCGGTCAGCCGGGCCGGCGGGCCGGCGCACCTCGCCTTCCTGGTGCTGGTGGTCGTCAATCTGGTGAGCGGGTTCCACGCGCTCGGCACGCTGCTCGCGGTCGGCGTCATGATGCTGCCGGCGGCGATCGGCCGGTTCTGGGCGCGCGACGTCACGTTGATGATCGCGATCGCGACCGCGAGCGGCGCGCTCGCGGGCTACGCCGGCCTGCTGGCGTCGTTTCATACCGGCGTGGCGTCGGGCCCGGCGATCATCCTGGTGGCGGGGGCGCTCTACGTCGTCTCGCTCCTGTTCGGCCGGGTCGGCGGCCTGCTGCGGCAGGCGTTCCCCGGCCGCCACCTCGAAGCCTGACGACATGGAGACGGCAACGATGCTCACGCGACGACAGACGATCGCGGCCGGCGTCGGCGCCGTGCTCGCGGTGGTTCCCGCGCGGGCGCAGGAGCAGGTCAAGGACCGGCTCAGGGTCGTCGCCAGCTTCTCGATCCTCGGCGATTTCGTGCGCAACGTGGGCGGCGAGCGGGTCGAGGTCGCGACCCTGGTCGGGCCGAACGGCAACGCCCACGTCTATGCGCCCTCGCCCGCCGACGCCAAGACGGTGGCCGACGCCAAGCTCGTGGTCGTCAACGGCATGGGCTTCGAGGGCTGGCTCGAGCGGCTGGTCAAGGCCTCCGGCACCAAGGCGCCGATCATCGTCGCGACCAAGGGCATCACGCCGCGCGAGCGCGCCGGCGATCACGACGACCACCACGATCATGGCCGCGCCGACCCGCATGCCTGGCAGTCGGTCGCCAACGCCCGGGTCTACGTCGCCAATGTCCGCGACGCGCTGATCGCCGCCGATCCCGCCGGCAAGGCCGCCTACGAGGCGAATGCCGCCGCCTATCTCGGCAAGCTCGACGCGCTCGAGCGCGAGGTGCGCGACACGGTCGCAAGAATTCCCGCCGACCGGCGCCGGGCCCTCACCAGCCACAACGCCTTCGGCTATTTCGCGGATGCCTACGGCGTCGAGCTCGTGGCGCCGCAGGGCGTGTCGACCGAGGCCGAGGCGTCGGCCAAGGACGTCGCCGCGATCGTCACGCAGATCAAGCGGCAGAAGATCGGCGGCGTATTTCTCGAGAACGTCACCGACCCGCGCCTCGTCACGCAGATCGCCGGCGAGACCGGCGCCAAGGTCGGCGGCACGCTTTATTCCGACGCGCTGACCCCGGCCGCGGGCGACGCCCCGACCTATATCGATCTGATCCGCCACAACCTCAAGCAGCTCGCCGCCGCCTTGATGGATTGATCCCGCGGCCTGATGCTGACGGCCATCGCGGTTCCGTAGGGTGGGCAACGGCGCTTTACGCGGTCTTGACGCGTGGGCAAAATCGCAGCGCAGTCAAGCTTGCGCAGACTGCGTAAACTTGTCTGCGCTGCCGTTGCCCACGTGTCACCGCTTCAGCGCGCGATTTTGCCCACCCTACGGTCTACGCAATCGGAGCAGCGATACATGCCACGCAGACGCAACGGCAATGCCAGCGGCAAGCCGCGCAGCGTGACGCGGCGGGGCGTGTTGCGGGGCGGCGGCGCGATCGCGGCCGCCGGGCTTGGCGCGGCGCGCGCCGCAACCGTCGGCCCGGTCATGGCGACGCTGAGCGAATACATGGCGAGCGCGCGCGAGCGCGCGCTCCCCGCGCCCGTGGTCGAGAAGGTGAAGCACCACGTGCTCGACACCTTCGCCGCCATGATCTCGGGCGCCGAGCTCCGCCCCGGCCGCGCGGCGATCGAGTTCGCCCGCAGCTATGGCGGCCAGCGGATCGCCACGGTTGCCGGCTCGGCAGTGCTCACCGGCCCAATCGAGGCGGCGCTGGCGAACGGAGTGCTCGCGCACGCCGACGAGACCGACGATTCGCACGCGCCCTCGCTGTCGCATCCGGGCTGCGCGGTCGTACCGGCGGCGCTCGCGATGGGCGAGCGGCACGGCATCGACGGGACGCGGTTCCTGCGCGCGGTGGCGCTCGGCTACGACGTCGGCCCGCGCGTCACCATGTGCCTCGGCGTGCCGGCGCTGTCGCGCGAGGCGCACCGCAGCAGCCACAGCATCGCCGGCGTGTTCGGCGCCGCCGCCGCCGCCGGTTGCGCGGCCGCGCTCGCGGCGCGGCAGATGCGCTGGCTCCTCGATTACACCGCGCAGCAGTCCTCCGGCATCGCCGCCTGGCAGCGCGACAGCGACCACATCGAGAAGGCGTTCGTGTTCGGCGGCATGCCGGCGCGCAGCGGCGTGACCGCGGCGCTGCTAGTCGGCGCGGGGTGGACCGGCATCGACGACATCCTGTCGGGGCCGGACAATTTCCTGCTCGCGAATGCGCCGGCGGCCGACCCGGCGCGGCTCGTCGAGGCGCTCGGCGAGCGCTACGAGGTCGTGCGCACCAACATCAAGAAATGGTCGGTCGGCTCGCCGATCCAGGCGCCGCTCGACGCGCTCGAGCTGATGCGCAAGCGGCGCGCCTTCGCGGCCGACGCGGTGCGCAAGGTCACGGTCCGGCTCGGCACCCGCGAGGCGTCGGTGGTGGGCAACCGCGACATCCCCGACATCTGCCTGCAGCACATGGTCGCGGTCATGCTGGTCGACGGCACCGTCACGTTCGAGGCCGCGCACGACGTCGCGCGCATGCGCGACGAAGCGGTGCTGCGCGAGCGCGCCAAGGTCGAGCTCGTGCCCGACGAGGAGCTCGACCGGCGGGTGCGGGAGGCGATCGTCACCGTCGCGCTCGCCGACGGCGGCGAGCT
>WNFC01014980.1_pt1 | contig 12709 bp, 11 predicted proteins | sample 5400541 | NCBI WGS metagenome assembly WNFC01 (sample SAMN13153342, study PRJNA577476) | soil metagenome | isolation source: 120 cm saprolite under Douglas fir tree site 2 hole 2 replicate 1 | place: USA:California | collected 2015-04-18
ACGAGCGTCTGGACGATCTGCATGCAATGTTTCGCGATAAGGACGTCGACGCGGTTTTTGCCATTCGTGGCGGTTACGGCTCGATGCACTTGCTGGATCGCATCGACTATGATCTCATTCGTCGTAATCCTAAAATCTTTCTTGGTTACAGCGACATCACCGCGATGCATCTGGCAATTAACAAGCAAGGGAAGCTGGTGACTTTTCACGGTCCAATAACGCTGTCTCGCTTCACGGACTACACGCAGAAGTATTTCCGCAAAGCATTATTCGAGAGTCGTCCTATCGGTACGCTCACGAATCCACCAGAGAGCAACGCGCTGCGGCCAAATCATCCCCTGCGGACGATTCGATCCGGCACTGCCACTGGCCCCTTGATTGGCGGCAATCTCACGCTGATTTCGCACACGCTGGGAACGCCCTACGAGATTGAGACGCGGGGAAAGATTCTGTTTCTTGAAGACGTCGACGAAGAGCCATACAGCATTGATCGGATGTTGACGCACTTGCGACTGGCAGGAAAGTTCGCGGGTGTCTCCGGTATCGTCTTTGGCGAATGCCAGGACTGTCGACCTAAGGATTACAAACCTTCCTCGACGATTCCGTTTGGTTTAGGTGAGGTGCTCGACAACATTCTCGGTGATCTGAAGGTGCCGGTGTTTTATGGTTTGACAATCGGCCACACCGACGACCAACTTACGCTACCCCTCGGAGTAACAGCGATCCTGGACGCTAACAACGGGACGCTTGATATCAAAGAGGCAGCAGTCCGCTGACAGAGTTGCGATCGATCTCCTGTGCCCGATCGAGACATCGAGCTTCACCAGCAATTCCAGGCCGATACTCCTGAAGATCTATTCGAGTCGCTCTTGTGTGCCTGGTTTGAAGTGAAAGAGAGCGACCGAAACCGCAAGCTTTTTATCGTCACTGAAGTGCATGAAAATTGGAACCACGTGACCGTTGTAGGCAGATATGCCGCTGTAGTCGCCAAAGAATACTTTCGGATCGCAGGCGAACGCCGGCAAGTCGACTTTGTGATTGAGAAATGTGCGCCCACCGTCGACGCTCCGTGCCAGACGCTCCGGGCCATGGTGAGGTTCGTCAAGGCGCGTTCGGTGTCGCGCCGATCGTAAAAAATTACGTTCACTGAGCCGTCAATCGGATCGACGGACATCCAGGTGAAGAATTGTACCTTGCCGTTCTTGATTGGATCATCATTGACCCGAGCAGGTACAGTCCAAGTCGCGCCGCCGTCGCGTGACGACATCACGAAGACGTCAGGATCTCCATTGCGGGCGTCAATCCAATTGACATAGAGCGTCCCCTGGTTCGGGCCACTGCTTAAATCAACTCCGGTAACCGGCATTCCATTAGCGCGATCGAGACCTTCAACTGAGAAGTCCCAACCGCCCGGTATTGATCCAATTACATTGTCTTTCCCGAACGTCAGACCACCGTCAAGCGATTTCTTAAAAATAAGACCCAGCGGCCCGGCCCAGACGACGTACACTTCGCCTTTGGGTCCTACGGCGGGAACTGCGCCTTCGACTGTATTGTCGCTGTCACGGCAGTCGCCTCCCCTGTCTGAAATGCGAAACGGCATCGCGAAAGTCTTGCCGCCATCAGTCGAACGTGAGAAATAGATCTGAGTGTGGCAGTCTGGGTCGCTGCTGCCGTAGATATCAAACCGGGTCCAGGCCAAATACACATTTCCCTTATGCGGCGAAGTAGCCGCGTTGTCTACCACAATGCCTGGTTTGTCCTCGAAGGGAATGACGGAGTTTATGTGATTGATCGCGGGAATGGATGCATCCCAGTTCAGTCCGCTGTCTTTTGATGTCTCAACCAGAATGCCGTTTTCAGCGCGTGGGGGTCTGGCAACGCGAATTCCTACAAAGGAAAGATGAGCATGGTAGACCGAGCCATCACTGCTGAAGTAGACGGCATCGTCGCCTTGCGTCAGACCCTTTGGGTCTGCAACCGGAATCGTCTTCCAGGTCTTGCCGCCGTCCCACGAGACATAGTTATAACTTCCAGCGCGCGGTCGCGGTGGCTGACCTGTTTGGAACGACGCAGCAACGATGTTGTCAGGGTTCTTCGGATTGATTGCTATCGAAACTTCAGCCGGATTGATTGCGTCAACATCACTTACCCTCACTACTTGTTGGGCAAAAGCGGTGGGTGAACAGAGGGCAAAGGTCGCTAAGGCTAAGGTTAGTTTTTGCTGGAATCTCATGCGGTTCTGCTCCGGCGAGGCTGTTCTTAAATAACACGAATCGCGTCTTCGCTTCACTCACCTGGAGTTTTGGGCGCCGCCGCTTGAGTTTTTTGTTTGAGCTGTTCTACCAGCTGTTGCAGAAGTGGTCTAGCCCTTGGAGAAATGAGCTTCTGGTTGGCCTGCTCTAAAACTTCCACGCCACGCGGATCGCCCAGTTCGACCAACGCCCTTCCGGATGCGCCGAACAATGCAGCATTGAAAGGCGACACCGATTTCAGCAGTGCTTCTGAAATGAGCGGGAACACGCGCGGATCATTCTTGCCGACCGCAGCCAAGACCGTGATCGCCGCGGCTTGTACTTGGCCCGAGTTGCCACTGGCGGAATACTTTAGCGCGATGTCCAGCGAGCGACTGTCACCAAGCGCAGCCAAGCCATTCAATCCAGCCACGTGAAGGTTGTCGCGCCAGGACGAAGTATCGAGCAGTTTCATAAGTGAGTCGTAGCCTGACGAGCTCTTAGTCTGGCCCAGTGCTTCCGTTGCAGCGCGGATGACACCATAGCTTTCATCGTCGAGTGCATCTTGATAAGCAGTCACCAACGTCGGGTCTTTAAGAGCTCCGAGCGCCTGGATAGCGCGTGCTCGCACTCGTGGATTCTTGTCTTTGGTCGCTGCGAGAAGGGCAGTCTTCACGGCGTCTCCAGTGGCATCCTGCAGAGCCGCCGCATCTTCGAATCTCATGCCCCAGAACTTATCTTGAGCGAGAGAAGTCGCAATGGATTTAGCGATTAGCTCCTTTTCAGCAGCCGCCGTTGACTTGTCTTTTCTTCTCTCTGAGAGCTGACCCAGCGCCCACATGCGTCCCATCACATCTTCATCGCGATTCAATTGGTAGATAAGCGCATTAGTAGGCTTGTCAAAATGCAGCTCTTTGATCAACGTGTCACCATAGTCGAAATTGACAAGTTGAGGCTCAGCGTCCACTTGAAAGGTGAATGACTGCTCCTCCTTCGGCTCGATAATCACTCGCTCGACGCGAGCGCCACTCGCCGTGCCGATCTCAATTTCAACTGGAGTCTGAAAGAGTGTCGCTTGCGGGTAAGCATAATTGGAATCGGGTTTCTGCTCTTGCTTAATCTTGAGCGTCAAAGTCTTAGGCGCTGGATCGTAAGTCTGAGTGACGCGAAAGACGGGGTGGCCCATCCTGTAAAGCCATTGGTCAAAGAATGAATCCATCGACTGGCCGGTTGCCTCTTCAATGGCGATACGGAACTGCTCCGTCGAAACAGGCTGATGGGCGTACTTCGTCAGGTAGTGGTTGATTGCTCGCCACCAGTTTTCTTCACCAAGCGTTTTGCGCAGCAGGCCACGCGCCCAGTCGCGGTAATACGTATCCTGATTTCCTCTTACATCGCGGTAAAGAAAGTCGTCGTGACCCAGACTATGCTCGTCCCACATTGCTTGAAAATAAGTCGCAAAACTTTCGTTCAACCAAATGTCCGCCCAGGAGCGACAAGTGACATAATCGCCAAACCACTGATGAGCAAGTTCGTGTGACTGCAAACCGTCGCTCGTTTGATCCAACTCAGTGCGTGCGTCGTGGATCATATTGTCAGTCTGCGTAGTCGCTGAGATGTTCTCCATGCCGCCGCCAAAATCCCGGGTCATTGTCTGCGCATATTTCGCATAAGGATACTTAACTCCAGTCTTCTCGGAAAAGAACTTGACCATCTCCGGCAATCGCGATGTTGTTAGCCGCCCTTCCGTTAGCTGATCCGGATAGACGTAAGAGATAACGGGAATACCCGCATAGTTACTCTCGATGGCGGTATATTCACCGATTACTATCGAGGTCAGGTACGTTGCGTGCGGTTGTTCGATCTTCCAATCAAAGGTGCGCGTGTTGTCCTTGTTTTCTTTCGTGGTTAAGAGCTTGCCATTGGAGATCACCATTAATGGCTTTTCGACTGTCGCGATGATTTCGGTTGTAGTGAAGTCGTTTGGATGATCGTAGCAAGGGAACCAATAGGTCGAGTGTGATGCGGAGTTTCTCCTGCGACTCGTCGGTTTCGAATTTGAGAGGAGCGCCGGAAGAAAGCTTCACGGAGTTGAAGGTCATGTTGGCTGCGTCTAATTCAACCTGACGCAGATTTGTGAGCAACGGCGCCAGGGTAATCGTCTCTGTACCCAAAGCCTGTTCGCGTTCCCAATCAAATTGCAGGTCCAACTTAATATTCTGTGTGTCGAAGTCGTGGCTGGGAATGTATCGTGGAGCGGCAAGTTCTCGTGAGGATTGAATTTGAATTTGTCTCTGCGCCTGCAAGCTTATTGGCGCAAAAAAGGCAAGGCCAAGCAGGAAGCCGATAACTCGCAAGCGAAGATATGAAGTGATTAGTAGGCGCATTATTTTCCTCATTCGGTCCAGTGATAAATACAGTCTTCAGATTCTACAAATGTAAGGCTCATCGCTGGCTAATGCAATTTGAGAGTCGTTCGAAACAAGGTTCTTCACTCCGTAGCAGTGAGATGTTTATCGCATCGCGGCTAGAGTGGAACCTCCTGCGCCGTTCGGAGGAGGAATGAACCTTGCGGTCAGCTCAAACTTTTCTGCGCAGCAAGCTAAGCAGGAATAAAACAGTCGCGACTGAAATTATTGCTGGACCAAGTGAGAGATTGAGAGTCACAGAGCCAAGTGTCAGATGAGAATAGTAGCTATTAATAAGAAATCCAATTGCCACTGATAGAACGCTTGCCGTCGAAGAGGCGGTTAGAAACGCAGGGAGAGTGTGGGTTAACTGCCGCCCAGTTGCCGCAGGGATAATGATTAGTGCACCGACCAGCAAAGCGCCCAGAAACCTCAAGCCCAAGAGTATCGTCAAGCTGAAAATGAGAAGATAATAGAGATCGAGGCGGGCGACATTGATGCCAGTCGCTGCTGCAAGCTCCGGCGAAAACAACGCCAGAATCAGCTTATGACGAAAAGCGTAGATAAACGTGATGATGCCCGAGACTGCTAACACTCCAAGTAGGAACCACGGAAGCGTCAAACTTTGAAAACCTCCGAACAGTGCTTCGATCAAATCCTCGCTTGGCGTCACCAATGTGCCAATCGCCAGCGCCGCAGTGAAGATCACACCGATTGCCACGTCAGTAGTAAGTGTTCCACCTTGTTGCAGGCGCCAGATTAGTAGCGTTCCCAAAAAGAGGGTTGCCGCAGCGCCAAACAGCGGATTGAAGTGGAAAAGCAGCGCCAGCCCTAAGCCGGGGAGCGCGATATGTGAGATCACATCTCCTGCCAGGCTCATTCGCTTCATCAGAGCAAAACTCCCAACAAGCCCGGCGGCAAAAGCTGTCAGAAGCACTAGGATGATGGAATACAAAGCGGGCGCGGTCATCGTGATTGAGAGAATTCAGTTTCGGAAATCATGAACGTCATCGAAACGAAGTGGACTCGGTCTCACTGTGGACCTTATCGCCATGGTCGTGTAAGTAGTAACTGAATGATGGCCCATAAAGCTTTTCGAGAATCTCAGTTGTCAGCACTTCCTGCGGCGGGCCGATACAAACACTTTGTTTATTCAAACATAGAACGCTGCTGGCGTACCGGTAAACGAAACTTAGATCATGCGATACTGTGATGACCGCCAGTTTGTATTGCTCCTGAAGACGATGGATCAGTTCGTAGATGTGCTCCTCACCCGGTTCATCGAGGCTGGCAGTGGGTTCATCGAGCAGGAGTACATTTGGTTTGCCGATTAGGGCAAACCCGATTAACCCTCGTTGGAAGTACCCGCCCGAGAGATGGCCCACTGGCGTTGCCAAGACCTCTTTTGTCAGGCCTACGCTCGGAGAAATCTCTTCGATCTGCTCAGCCGCGACTTTCAGAATTCGACATTTCGAATTGAAGAGATCTGTGTAGGTCAGCGGGAGGTGTCGATCGGCGTCAATCTTTTGAGGGACATATCCAATCCTCGCCGTTGGGTCCCAGACAATCTCCCCAGAATAAGGAATTAACCCAAGCAGGGCCTTCAGCAGTACCGTTTTGCCTGCCCCGTTTGGACCCACAATACTCAATCGGTCGCTCGGTCCTAACTTGAAGCTGAGATTCTCGACAATAACCTTGCCTTCGATACGCACGTACAGATTTTTAACCGTCAATAGATTCATCGAGTACACAATCGGGCTTTTGCGAGCCTCGTGTTGGAATAGAGAAGTCGAATGATACAAACTCCAGCGCCAGGTTCATAGGAATTCTCCGGAGCGGATCGATCTAGACAAGACTCAAACTGTTGCCACGCCGCAAGGGATGGACTGGAGGATGATGCTGGCGCATACTTGCGATAATAGGAAGACGATAATGCCCAGTGGCCTGCACTCATCTCGAAGCGCAAGCAACAAAGAGGTAGAGAGATTTTAGCAATCCCCCAAGAATGCAACCGATGAGACCAATTTCAACGGAGACAAAAAGAAAGGAGTTCTTATGACCGATCAGAAAAACCCCACCCTCGGGCCGACGATTACGACCAAAGACGGCACGCAGATCTACTACAAGGACTGGGGGAAGGGTCAACCAATAGTCTTCAGCCATGGCTGGCCGCTCTCCGCGGATGCCTTTGAGGATCAAATGTTCTTTCTGGCTTCTCGGGGATATCGATGCATCGCACCTGACCGCCGCGGTCATGGCCGCTCGAGCCAGCCCTGGAACGGCAACGATATGGACACCTATGCCGACGACCTCGCGGAACTCACAGAAGCTCTCGACCTGAAGAACGCAATCCACGTTGGTCACTCCACCGGCGGTGGCGAAGTCGCCCGCTATATCGGCCGCCATGGCACGAAACGTGTCGCCAAGGCCGTGTTGATCAGCGCGGTACCGCCGCTGATGCTAAAGACAGACGCGAATCCCGGGGGCTTGCCGATGGAAGCGTTCGACGCGATCCGCGCCGGCGTTCAAGCCGATCGCTCGCAGTTCTTCAAGGATTTAAGTGCGCCTTTCTATGGCGCCAACAGGTCGGGAGCAAAAGTCTCGCAGGGCTTGCGGGACTCCTTCTGGCTGCAGGCGATGCTGTGCGGCTTTCCTGGCGCTTACGACTGCATCAAGGCTTTCTCCGAGACAGACTTTACGGAAGATCTAAAGAAGTTCGACGTGCCAACGCTCATCATGCATGGCGACGACGATCAGATCGTGCCGATCGGCGCCGCGGCCCTGCTCTCGTCCAAGATTGTCAAAGGAGCAATACTGAAGGTCTATCCTGCCGCGCCGCACGGCATGTGTTCGACCCTCAAGGACGAGGTCAACGTGGATCTACTCGCGTTCATAAAGGGGGAGCAGAGATCAGCATCGGCGTGATGAACCACCCTTTAGTAGTGACTTTCGCCTGATCACTCAAGCTCATCACTGGGGCCGATTCATCCACAGATTACGCAAATTACACAGACAAAATGAAGAAGGAGGCGGGAGCAGGAAACAGTGGCAGGACAGAGGGTATTGCTTTGATCTCTTTCCCTGCTCCTGCCTGCTGCTCCTGCCTCCTGTCGTTCTTGTCTGTGTAATCGGCGTAATCTGTGGATAGTCTGTACCAGTGGTGAGCAAACTATTCCACCAATGCGCGTCAGAAGGTTGTTATGAATACTGAACCAATTGTTAAACTCAAGAACGTCGTTACCGATCGAGACCACGTTGCGGGTCCACAAAACGCGCCTGTAACGCTGGTAGAGTATGGCAACTTCGAGTGCATCCACTGCGGACGCGCTTATCCAATAATTAAAGAAGTGCAAAAACTTCTCGGCGACAACTTACGCTTTGTGTTCCGTCACTTCCCAACAGTTCACACTCATCCACATTCTCTCCGTGCTGCCGAAGCTGCGGAAGCCGCCGGAGCGCAAGAAAAGTTCTGGGAGATGCACGACGAATTGTTCACGCACCAGGAGTCTTTGGAGGATCATCATCTTTCGCGCTACGCCAGTCGCATCGGACTTGACGCTAAGAGATTCGAACGCGACATGGCGGAGCATACCTTTCTCAAATCGATCGAAACTGGCTACAACCGAAGTCTCTTTGACGAGCACGTGACCGGCACTCCCACCTTCTACATTAATGAGGTCTTCTATACAGGCGCTACTGATGTGGAGAGTCTTTTGGATGCGATCAAACAAGCGGACACCGAAGGGCGCATCACATTGCCGAAGAGGACTAGCGGAATACGAGGCAAGCTCGCTCGCCTGCGACACGGCTCCAACGGCTGATCCCCAAATACCAACTAAAGGAGCTTCAATGAAAATGTTCATGAGCGCGTTGGTCAGCGCTGTAGGAGTGCTGGTTCTTGTGTCGACAACCAACACCACCGTTCAAGCACAGAGCCGGATCGGCATCGAAGATCGTTTCGCAGAAGTTAACGGAGTTAGACTTCACTATCTGACCGCCGGAAAGGGCGACCCGGTGATCCTCATGCACGGCTACGCCGAAACCAGTCGCATGTGGCGGCCGCTGATGGTTGAACTTGCGAAAAACCATACGGTGATCGCGCCCGATCTGCGTGGCTTCGGCCAGTCTTCAAAGCCGACTGCGGGTTATGAAAAGAAGACAATGGCGCAGGACATTCATGCCCTCGCAACATCTCTGGGATATCAGCGCGCAAGCATCGTCGGTCATGACATCGGACTGATGGTGGCCTACGCTTACGCTGCGCAATATCCCACGGAAGTCGATCGGATTGCTTTGATGGATGCGTTTCTTCCGGGCGTTGGCGAGTGGAAAAATGTTTGGCTACTGAGAGATTTGTGGCACTTTCACTTTTATGGCGAAACACCACTCAAGCTGGTCGACGGAAGAGAGCGCATTTATTTAGAGCACTTCTGGAATGATTTTGCCGCAGATCCAAAGCATTCAGTTCCTGAAGCGGATCGCCAGTTCTATGCGGCGGCTTATGCACAACCCGGCGGCATGCGAGCGGGCTTTGAAGTGTTCCGCGCTTTTGAGCAGGATGCCAAAGACTTCGCGCAATTTGCGCAAACCAAACTGACGATGCCCATGCTGGTTCTGACAGGCGAGAAGGCGTCCGGAGAGTTCTTGATTGAGCAAGCGCGCCTGGTTGATACGAACGTGCAGGGAGTTGTCATTAAAGGCTCAGGACACTGGCTGATGGAAGAAGCTCGAAGTCAGGTCATTCCGCAGCTCGTTGCGTTCATTAACAAATGAGCTCGTAATGGGGAATTGGAGATAGTTATGGCCTATTTGACACCGCAAAAAACCCCTTCATCTCCTGACCAGTTGTTTCCTGTGCTGACGCCGGCGCAACAGGCACGCGTTGCAGCGCACGGACGAGTGCGGCACGTTCAAGCTGGCGAAACACTCGTCGAAGTAGATGACAATGGCAAGAAGTTTTTCCTCGTCGTCACGGGTCATCTCAATATTATTCGGATGTCAGGAGATGTTGAGGAAGTTGTTGCCGTCGATGCGCCGGGGACTTTTACCGGCGAACTCAACATGCTTTCCGGTCGTCGCGCACTCGTCCGAATACGCGCAGGTGAACCCAGCGAAGTAATCGAGATCGATCGCGAGGATTTGCTGGCACTTGTCCAGACTGATAGCGAGCTGAGCGAGATTTTCATGCGAGCTTTCATCCTCCGAAGATTAGAGCTAATTGCGCGTGGAGTCGGAGATGTAGTTCTCATAGGGTCGAGTCATTCCCTGGGTACGTTACGCATCAAAGAGTTCCTGACGCGCAATGGTCACCCCTATTCCTACATCGATCTCGACCGTGACTCAGGCGTTCAGGATTTACTGGATCGCTTCAACGTTGCGATCTCTGACCTGCCGGTTCTGATCTGTCGCGGCGATGTCGTACTCCGAAACCCGGACAATCAGCAGATCGCCGACTGTCTCGGCTTCAACGAGGGAATCGATCAGACGAAGGCACGGGATCTGGTGATTGTCGGCGCCGGACCTGCGGGTTTGGCGGCTGCGGTGTATGGTGCGTCGGAGGGACTTGATGTCCTGGTCCTGGAGTCGAACTCGCCGGGTGGACAGGCCGGTTCGAGCTCGATGATTGAGAACTATCTCGGTTTTCCCATGGGTATCTCGGGGCAGGAGCTCGCGGCGCGCGCATATACGCAAGCGCAGAAGTTTGGGGCCCAAGTGCTGATCGCAAAGGATGCCCAACGGTTGGCGTGCGACCGGAGACCATATGCGATCGAGATCGACAACGGTCCGCGAGTACCGGCACGCACAGTCATCATTGCGACCGGCGCCCAATACCGGAGACTGCCTCTCGAGAACTTGTCTCAGTTTGAAGGTGCCGGTGTCTACTACGGCGCAACACATCTCGAGGCGCAGTTATGTGACGGTGAAGAGGTAATTGTGGTGGGAGGGGGAAATTCTGCCGGCCAGGCCGCAGTCTTCCTGGCTCAAACAGCCAGGCGTGTCTACATGCTGGTTCGCTCGAGCGGGCTGGCAACGAGCATGTCGCGCTATCTGATCCGTCGTATCGAAGAGAGCCCTAAGATTGCCTTGCGAACACACACTGAACTCACGGCCCTCGAGGGGAATGAACAACTGGAGCGCGTGCAGTGGCGGGATAGTAAGACGGGAGGCGTCGAAAATCACAACATAGGGTCTGTCTTCGCAATGACAGGTGCCGTTCCCAATGCGCTCTGGCTCCATGGATGTGTTGCGCTTGACCCGAAAGGATTCATCAAAACAGGGCCGGATCTGTCGACCGAAGATTTGGCTGACGCCCATTGGCCGCTAACCAGGGCGCCTTATCTCCTCGAAACCAGTTTGCCCGGAGTGTTCGCGGTCGGCGACGTTCGGGGAGGCAACTTCAAGCGTGTGGCGTCAGCCGTCGGTGAGGGATCGATTGCCGTCGCCTTAGTACATCAGGTGCTTAACGAGTAGAGGAGGGGATGATGGCTGAGGACACTTGCTCTCACATAGAGGCGATCAAGACAATCAAACATGCGAAGCGGCGGGAGTGCGAAGAGTGCGTGAAGATCGGCGCACGATGGGTCCATCTGCGAACCTGTCAAACCTGCGGCGCGACGCTGTGTTGTGACGACTCGCCGAATCGCCATGCGACGAAGCACGCGCATGCAAGCGGGCATCCAGTGATCGCCTCAGCGGAGCCCGCAGAGCGTTGGCTGTATTGCTATCCCGACGATGCATTTGCGGAGTATTGAGAAACGTCAGAAAACTAGGGTCTGAATAGACCGCGGCAAGCTGCTCACTTCTGCTGCTTGGCCGTCTAGCCAAAGGTAATAAGAAATCTTCTGATCGCTTTTGTTCATCACCACTACAGACACTTTTCCATCAGGATTGATGAAGGCAGTGGAAAGCAACTGGCTTCTGCTGGGTGAGCTGGCGATTCTCTTTGCGCCCGGACGGACGAACTTTGAAAAGTGTCCAATGTAGTAATACGAGTTTGTGTATGTCAGCTGACCCGTTTTCGTGTCGGCGTGAACAGGGGCGAAGCAGAAATTCTTGACGTGATTTGGCCCACCCGTTTCATCCAGCAATATATTCCAATCCGTCCACCCAACAGTACCGTTGTTGAAGTCATTGATCATTGAACGTCCATACTGTTCGCCTAATTTCCAGTCGTTGAGCTTCTGAGCATTGAAGGAATCGCTGCAGCCCTCAGTGAAGATCAGGTTTTTGTCGGGGAAAGATTCATGCACGAGCTTAACGTTATCGAACATCGGCTCGCCGCCGCTCCATGGCTCGTACCAGTGATAGCCAATGCCCCATACGTAGCTCGCTGCTTTGGGGTCAGTTAAGATCGTGCTGGCTCTCTGGTAGACGAGGTCACGGTTGTGATCCCAGGCAATTATCTTCTTATCACCCAGTCCCTCCTTTTTCATAGTCGGGCCAAGATAGTTTTTCAAAAAGTCTCTCTCTGTCTCCGCCGAATAAATACACGACTCCCATTTTTGCGTAGCCATGGGTTCGTTTTGAATCGTGATGCCCCAGATCGGTATGCCTTCCTTCTGATATGCCTTGATGAACTTCGTGTAATAGTTGGCCCAGGACTGATAAAACTCCGGTTTCAATTTTCCTCCATGAAGCATATCGTTGTTGTCCTTCATGAATGCCGGTGGACTCCAGGGACTGCCAAAGAGGGTGAGTTTTCCTCTGGCTGCGGCCAATGCTTGTTTGATAAAGGGAATACGAAATTGCTTGTCGTGATTGACGCTAAAGGACTGCAGCTCCTTATCGCCTTCGGGTACATAGGTGTAACTGCCACTTGAAAAATCACAACTGTGAATGTTGGTTCTTGCCAGCGTGTAACCAATGCCGCTGCTGACATCAAAATAGGCATTTAGAATTTCCCGCTGTTTAGCTTGCGGCAATTTTGCAAACGTTTCAGCAGCGGCATCGGTAAGGGCCCCGCCGATGCCTAGAATCGTTTGAAATGTCTTAGTGGGATCGACAAAGACACAGATCTGAGTTTCCAGGGGCTGGCCGAGATGTTTGAATACCGCGGTGTCAGTAGGA
>WNFC01010987.1_pt1 | contig 12707 bp, 14 predicted proteins | sample 5400541 | NCBI WGS metagenome assembly WNFC01 (sample SAMN13153342, study PRJNA577476) | soil metagenome | isolation source: 120 cm saprolite under Douglas fir tree site 2 hole 2 replicate 1 | place: USA:California | collected 2015-04-18
GCCGGGCTATCGTGAGCAGCAAGCCTCGTTTCTTCAGCTCCTCGAGGTGCTCGTGAAGGTCGCGGTAGCCGCGCGTCGCATCGGTCGCGAGCGGCGCTTCGGTGCGGGGCAGGTTCATTGCTTCTCGATTTTCGCGCGTTCCACGACCGCTTTCCACTTGGCGGTCTCGGAGACGAGCAGCTCGCGCATGGCTTCGGGTGAGCTCGCGCGCGCGTCGACGCCCAGGTCCTGCAAGCGCTGCCTCACCTCGGGCGCGGCCACGGCGGCCGTGATCTCCTTGTTCAGGCGTTCGATCACCGCCCGCGGCGTCTTGGCAGGCGCGGCGACGCCGTTCCACGCGGACGCCTCGTAACCGGGAACGCCCGCCTCGGCGAGGGTCGGCACCTCGGGCAATCCGGCGAAGCGGTGATCGAAAGTCACGCCGAGCGCCCTCAGGTTCCCGCTCTTGATGTGCGGGATGACAGGCGCGAGGATCTCGACCATGCCGTCCAAGTCCTTGCCTTTCACCGCAGTGATGATGGCGGGCGTCGCCTTGAACGGGACGGTCTGGAATTCCAGCCCCGCCATCGATTTGAACAGCTCGGCGGCGATGAACTGGGTGCCGCCGATGCTGGTCGTGCCGACGTTGAACCTGCCGGGACTCGCCTTGGCGGCGGCGATGAATTCCTTGAGCGACCTGTATGGCGAGTCGGAATTCACGAGCAGCGCGAGCCCGAAGAAACCGACGGTCGAGATCGGCGCGAAATCGCGCACGGGATCGTAGGGCAGCGACTTGAAGAGCGATACGCTCACCGCGTGCCCCTGGTTGAGCCACAGGAGCGTGTAGCCGTCGGGCTCGGCCTTCATCGCAGCCTCCGTGGCGACGATCTGGCCCGCGCTCGGCCGGTTGTCGATGATGACCTGCTGTCCGAGCGTCTGCGAGAGCCTCTGCCCTAGCACGCGCGCCGTGATGTCGGCTACGCCGCCCGCCGCGTAGGGGAGGAGCATCTTGACGGGCTGCGCGGGATATTGCGCAAACGCGCCCGTCCCGCTCAGGCACGCCAGGATCGGTAGCGTGCGCCATACGAGCGGGCGCCGGTTTCGATCCTCGCCAATTGTCATGTCGGATACTTCCTCAATCCCGTCAACGCGGGCACCAGCAGTCGGCCCGCACCCGGAACACAGTCTGTGCCGTATCGCCGAGTATGCCTTTCTTTTGCGCTTCGTTGAAGTACGCTCCCTCGACGACTTTCCTGGGCTCCGGATCGCCGATCGGGAAGGGCTGATCCGAGCCGAGCATGATGCGCGCAGGACTCGCTTTTTTCGCCAGGTATTCGAGCGAATCCGCGTCGAAGACGCAGGAGTCGAAATACATTGCCTCGAAGCCCTTGCGCGGGTCGGCGTACTTGCCCTGCGAGATGGCGTGGTTGCGCGCGAGACGCCCGAGCGCATAGGGCAAAGCCGCCCCGCCGTGCGAGAGCACGAATTTCATGCCCGGAAATCTCAGGAGGTGGCCGGAGAAGAGGAGCCTCGACACCGCGATCGAAGTGTCGGCGAGCCGGCCGATCGCGTTCACCAGGTCGTAGTCCGCGAGCCGCGGCTCGCCGCACAGGAACATCGGGTGCATGAATACCGCCGCCTTCAGTTCCGATGCTGCCTGCCAGAACGCATCGAGCGTGGGGTCGTCGAGATTTCCCGCATTGCCTTTCGGCAAAGTACCGATCATCACTCCGCCGAAGCCTTTGTCGAGCGCTTCGCTCAATACTTCGGCGGCGAGTCCTCCGTGCTGTAGCGGCACGGTGGCGAGCGGCGTGAAGCGCTTCTGCTCGCGCAGCTCCTCGTGCAGGCAGTCGTTGTAATAGCGGCTCCAGGCGAGACCTTCGCCCGAAGGCAGCTCGTAGCCGAAGCTGTCCAGCCACCCGCCGACGAGCTGATGGTCGATGCCGTTTTTGTCCATCCAGGCGCACCGGTCGGCAGTATCGGAGAGCTTGGGCGAGATCGGCCGCGTCGGATCCCCGCCCGGGAACTGCATGCGGGTCCCTTTGCCGTCGCGCAATAGTTTGACCCCGGGAAATTTCGCGGCGTTCGCGTCGTAGCGCTCATAGAGCAGCTTGGGGATGAAGTGCGCGTGGACGTCGATGACGATGCTTTTCATGTTGCGGCCGCTTTCTCGCGCGCCCCGCTGATTAGCTTCCAGATCGCGAGATGCGACATCGGCAGCGCTTCGATGGACGTTCCCAGCGGGGCTAGCGCGTCGTTGATCGCATTCGCGATTGCGGCGGGCGCGCCGAGATAGCCGGCTTCACCGGAGCCTTTCTGACCGAAAGTCGTAAGGGGAGAGGGCGTGCAGTGATCGACAATGGCGAGCCCCGGCACTTCCATCGCGCTCGGGATCAGATAGTCCATGAAGGTGCCGCTCGCGAGCTGCCCGTCCTCGGTGTAGGCGAATTTCTCGTAGAGCGCCGCGCCGATGCCGTGCGCGATCCCGCCGTAAGTCATGCCGTGCACGATGTCCGGATTGATCATCACGCCGCAGTCGTGGCCGCACACGTATTTCCTGATCGCGGGCTTGCCCGTGTCCGGGTCGATCTCGACCAGAACGACGTGCGCCTCGAAGGCGTAGCAGGGGTAGATCTGTATACGACCCTCCGGAGTCGGCAGCCCGCCGCCGGTTGGCACTTCCCAGACAAACTTCGCCTGCAGGCCCGGCTCGATGCCCGCGGGAAGCTTGTGGAACTTGCGGTGTGCGATCTCGACGAGCTGGTCCCAGACCAGCCTTTTCTCCGGTGCGCCCTTCAGGCTCACGCTGCCGTCCCTGTATTCGAGGTCCTCGGGCGAGCATTCGAAGTTGTGCGCAGCGATGGCGATGAGCGTCTCCTTGATCTGCTTTGCCGCGCCCGCCGCGGCGCCCCCCAGCATGATCGCCATGCGGCTGCCGACCGGGCTGTTGGAGGGGGGCAGGAGTCCATCCAGGTCGTAGTCTCGTTTTTCGGGTTCATCAGCACTTCAAACGCGGAGTTGCCGCCGCTCGGCTCCAGGCAGCTCGAGATGCCGATTCCGGCGAGGCGCCCCGAGCGCCGCGCCTCGTCCCGCGCGCGCACGAGCGAGACGTAGTCGATCGCCGCCAGAGTCTCGTCGAGCACCGCGTGGTAGTCGCCCGAGTCGTAGGTGGACCCGCTCGGGATGGTGTAGGGGAACTGGTCCTTGCGGATGAAATTCCTCTTTCGCAGCTCGATGCCGTCGATGCCGAGATGGCGTGCGACGCGGTCGATCGCCCGCTCGATCGCGAAATTGGTCGGCGACTGCCCGAAGCCGCGCACCGCCTCCTGCGGCGTCTTGTTCGTCATCACCGAGGTCGGCTCGTACTCGATCGCGTCGATCGCGTACGGCCCGCAGATCGCGGTGACAGGTTTGCCGAGCTGCAAAGGCGAGCGCCCCGCGTAGGCGCCGACGTCGTCCACCGCGCGGATTTTCATCGCGCGGATCGTTCCGTCCGTGTCGAACGCGAGCTGCATGTCGAAGATACGGTCCGGTCCCTGCATGTCCCCGCCGCGCAGGTTTTCCAGCCGGTCCTCGATCAGGCGCACCGCAACGCCGAGTTTTTTCGCGAGATAGCCGACGAGCACGGTGTGCTTGATGCCGCGCTTCACGCCGTAGCTGCCGCCGACGTCGACGTCGTAGTGCACGCGCACGGCGTTGCCGGGAAGGCGCAGCGCGCGCGCGGTCTGGTCGGGGAACTTGGGCATCTGGATCGAGGCCCAGATGTCGAGGATTCCCGTCCCCGCGTCCCACTGCGCGGCGACGCCGAAGGTTTCGATCGGCACGGTGGCGCTGCGCCCCCAGACGGCGCGGAAGGCGATCCTGTGCTCGGTGTTTGCGAACGCCTCCTCGACCGGGCCCCAGACGAACTTGCGGTGGTAGAGCACGTTCGAGCCGTGCGCCTGATGGACGAGCGGCGCACCCGGGGCGAGCGCTTTTTCGGCGTCGATCACGTGCGGCAGCGGCTCGTATTCGACTTCGACGCGCTCCGCCGCGTCCTCGGCGAGCGCGCGCGAATCGGCGACGACCGCCGCCACCCATTCGCCGGCGTAGCGCACCACGCCGCGGGCGAGCGCGAAGCGCGTCACCTCGGGCGCGTCCACCCCGATCGCGAGCGAATCGGTGTTACCGCAGAACTCTTCCCCCGTAAGAACGTAAAGCACGCCGGGCGCGGCGATCGCCGTTTCGGTCTTGATCGAAACGATGCGCGCACTTGCGTGGGGCGAGGCGACGAGCGCCACGTGCTTCATCCCGGGAAGCGCAATGTCGGCGACAAATCGCCCCCGGCCGGAGACGAAGCGCGGATGCTCCTTCGCGCGCTGCTTCGTGCCGATGTAACGGAAGCTCGTCATGGCGCGGAGGGTTTTCCCCTCCTCATCGAGGAGGGGTGCCGCCGCAGGCGGCGGGGTGGTCGGGTGCACCGGTCAAACCACCCCGGCCAGGTGGGGCGGAGGGGCCCCACCCCCTCCTCGGCGCGCCACCCCTCCTTATCCAAGGAGGGAAATCCGGCGAGTTTGCGACGAGAGCGCTCATTTCCCTTCCTTCGCCACGCGCTCCGCCGCGAGCTGCACCGCCTCGACGATCTGCTGATAGCCGGTGCAGCGGCACAGGTTTCCGCCGATCGCATCGCGGATCTGCTCTTCGGTCGGATTCGGATTCGAATTCAGCAAAGCCTGGGAAGCGATCAGCATCCCTGGAGTGCAGTAGCCGCACTGCAGGCCGTGCGTCTCGCAGAAGCTGTCTTGCAGGACGCTCAGCGATCCGTCGGGTTTGGCGAGACCCTCGACGGTGGTGACGCGGTGGCCGTGAGCCTGCACCGCGTACATGAGGCAGGAACGCACCGGCTCTCCGTCGAGCATCACCGAGCACGCGCCGCAGATGCCGTGCTCGCAGCCGATGTGCGTGCCGGTGAGGTAAAGGTCCTCGCGCAACCAGTCCACCAGCGACAGGCGCGCGGGCACTTGGGCCGATCGCGGCTTGCCGTTGACCTCGACGGAAACGGCGTGAAGCGTCTCGCTCACGGGCTTCTCGCTCTCTCGCGCGCTTCGCGCAGCACCCGCGCCGCGAGGACGCCGGCGAGGTGCCGCCGATATTCCGCGCTCGCGTGGAGGTCGCTGCCCGGCTCCGTTTCGGTTGCCGCGGCGTGGGCTGCGTCCTTCACGACCGCGTCGTCGAGCCGGGTGCCGACCAGGCGTGCAGCGATCTTCGGAAACGCGAGCGGCGTTCCGCCGGCTCCGCCCAGGCCGAATGCCGCGCGCACGCAGCGCCCGTCGCCGTCGATCGCTACCTGCGCTGCGGCGGCGACCATCGCGAAGTCGCCGTGGCGCACGGAAATCTCGGTGAAAGCGGAGCCTGTGTGCCGCCAGGACCACGCCGGCCAATGGATTTCCTCGAGGCATTCATCAGTCCGCGCGGAAGTCGCCATGGGTCCGGAGAAGAACTTCTCGGCATCGACCAGCCGCGTGCCTTTCGCCGAGCGCAGCAGCATGCGCGCTCCCAGCACCTGCGCGACGAGCGGCAGCTCGGCGCAAGGATCGGCGTGCGCCAGGCTGCCCCCCACGGTGCCGCGATTTCGCGTCTGCACATGGCCCACCCAGGCGAGCGCCTGACGCACGAGCGGCACGCGCGCGGCGAGAGCATGGTCGCGTTCGACCACGCACTGCCGCGTGCAGGCGCCGGTGCGAGCGGCATCCTTTTCAAGGGAAACGAACTTGAGCGCGGCGATCTCGTTGATGTCGATGAGCCAGGCGGGGCGCACGAGGCGCATCGCCATCATCGGCACGAGGCTCTGGCCGCCGGCGAGGAGCTTCGCGCCGTCGCCGTGGCGGCGAAGCAGCTCGCACGCTTCGGCGACCGATGCTGCGCGGGTATACTCGAAAGGAGCGGCTTTCACTGTCTCATCTCGAAAGGCAGATAATACACAAGGAGGAAATCGGACGATGTTCCGTTTCTGCAAGGAGATTACAGCAACCGTGCTCTGCGCCGCGCAGACGGCTGCATGCGCACAGGCGTGGCCTGCGAAGCCGATCAGGATCATCGTCCCATTCACTCCGGGGAGCGGCACCGACATCATTGCGCGCACGGTGACGGAAAGACTCTCACCCCAGCTCGGGCAGCCCATCGTCACCGAGAACCGCCCCGGCGCGGGCGGCACCATCGGCGCGGCGGTGGTGGCGAAATCCGAGCCCGACGGCTACACGCTTTTCGTGCACTCCTCCTCGTATACGGTCACGCCGTCCACGTACAAGGACTTGCCGTACGACACGCTTCGCGACCTGACCGGCGTCATGCCGCTCGCCTTGCTGCCCAACGTGCTCGTGATGGCGCCTTCGAAGGGCATCCGCTCGGTGAAGGAGCTCGTCGCCGCGGCGAAGGCGAAGCCCGGCTCGCTTAATTCCGCCTCGGTCGGCATCGGCAGTGCGACGCACCTCAACGCCGAGCGCTTTCGTCTCGGCGCAGGCATCGAGACCGTAAACATACCCTTCAAGGGCTCGCCGGAAGCACTTACCGAGATCGTCACCGGCCGCGTCGATTTCTATTTTTGCCCGGTCAACGCGATACTTCCGCTCTTGAAGGACGGCAAGCTCGTCGCTCTCGCAGTGGGGAGCACGAAGCGCTCGCTCGCGCTTCCCGAGCTTCCCACCACGCTGGAGGCCGGCGTTCCCAACTCCGACTACAACTTCTGGGTCGGCATGTTCGCGCCGGCGAAGACGCCGCGCGACGTCGTGAATCGTCTCTATCGGGAGACGGCAAAGGCGCTGCGCACGCCCGAAGTGCGCGAAAAGATGGCGCGCCTGGGTGCCGAGCCGATGGACTACAACCCCGAGCAGTTCAACGCCTACATCCGCGATGAGATCGTCGCCAACGCTGCGCTGGTGAAGGCGGCGGGCATCAAACTGGAATGACGCGACCGCAGAGCAGCGTCACACGAAGGCAATTGCACCGCCGACCAGGGCCGCGACGGCGACCGCAATGAACAAACGGCGTCTTCCCGGGTCGCGCGCGATACGGCTCAGGAACCCGACCGGGCGGGGTGCCCGGGTGAGCAGCGCGCGGTCCCGCCGGGTCGGTTCCGTCAACCGGGCGATCGCATCGGCGCAATCGAACCTGCGCGATACGGGAAGCCGCGTATCGGACCCGATCGCGCCCGCCGCCGGAATGGAGAGCGCGGTTTTCAAGGTGTCTGCGTCGAGCTTGATCGTCTTCGTGGTTTCCCGGTCGCGCTTTTCCGTCGCCGCGGCCTCGCGATTGACGAGCTCGGCGAGGGCGGAGTGCAGGTCGGTCGCGAGCTCGAATGCGTCCTGATAGCGCACCGCGGGATCCTTCTTGAGCGCGCGCTCGACCACGAAGTCGAGCATCGGCGGCACTTCGGGATTGAGGCGGCTCGGCGCGGCGGGCTGGAAGTTGACCACGTTATGGAAGATCTGCGGCGTGTCCTGGCCGGAGAACAGTTTCGTGTGGGTGAGCATCTCGTACAGGACGACCCCCAGAGAGAAAATATCGGAGCGATGGTCGACCGGGGCCCCGGCCACCTGCTCGGGCGACATGTATTTCGGGGTCCCGAGCACCAGGCCCGTGCTCGTCTTGTGGTCGGAGGCGCGCATGCGCGCGATTCCGAAATCCATGATTTTCACCTGGTCGTGCGGCAGCAGCATGATGTTGCTCGGCTTGATGTCGCGATGGACGACACCGTGCTCGTGGGCGTAGCCCAGGCCCTCGGCCACCTGCTCGGCGATGTGCACCGCCTCGGGGAGGCTGATCGTGCCCTCTTTCATCCGGGTGCGGAGCTCGGTTCCCTTCAGAAACTCCATCGCCATGTAGGCGATCTCGCCCTCCTGGCCGAAATCGTAGACCGTGATGATCTGCGGATGGCTGAGCCGTCCGGCGGCCTTGGCTTCGAGGAAGAAGCGCGCCTGGTATTCCGAGCGCCCGGCCGCATCGTCCGAGAGAATGATGGTCTTGAGCGCGACGGTGCGGTCGAGAGCGGGGTCTTCGCCCTTGTAGACGACCCCCATCGCGCCGCGGCCGAGTTCGCTCGTGATTTTGTAGCGGCCGAGCTGCGCCGGTCTCTTTTTTGCCACGGCTAGAGCTTGAATTTCTCGCGCAGGCCGCGGAGATAGGTCTCGCGCTGCTTCGCGGAAAGGCCGAGTTTACCCATCGTCCCGTCGAAAACCTTCGGGTGACCCCCAGTGGAAACCCGCACGGTGATGCCGGTTCCAACGAGGCCGATGGCGGCGGCGACGCCGAGCGCGATGAGTCGCCTCTGCCTGCGCCCGGTCGCCTGCTTGTCCGGAAAGAACAGCTCGTGTGTTCGAAGCCCGGCGTCGGTGAATACTCCCGCCGGGAAAAACCCGCCCGCCGTGCTCGGCGTGACATCCGCCAACGCGTCGCGGAAGGACCGCGAGATCAGCACGCGCGAAGGCGAAGCGAATTCGGCGACGCTCGCCGCCACGGCGATTCCGTCCCCGATCGCCCCGTTGTCGCCGCCGGAGGCCATCTGCACCGTGCCGTGATTGATCCCGATGCACAGGGGGAGTCCGGCCGCCATTGCGGGCAGCGCGCGCTCGGCCAGGCGCAGCGCTTCCCCGGGATCGGCGAGAACTGCAACGGCCGTCCCGTCCGCGGCGTCGAGCACGATCCGGTTCTCGGGGGGAAGGTCCGCGAGGGTCACGGCCAGCACGGCTTCGAGCTGCGCCCGAAGCCGCGCCTGTTCCTGGACCGGCCTGCGGGCGTACTCCTGGATTTTCAGAAAGACGACGCTGGCGAGGGTCGCGGCAGCGTTCGTTGTTTTCATTGGCGAAACATCGAGGGTTTCGTCGATATTACCTCTTACTCAACCCTTGCGCTTACAATCCCGACGGATTGCTTGAACGGCGACGAGAGGGCACATGACGGAACTCAAGGCGGTCAGCCTGGCGGAGGTTTCCGAGGGCATCAGGAAGAGCGTCAAGCCTGTGAGCATTCTCTGGCAGGCGCCCGACACCATCGCCTTCGTCGCGCGCGGGCGAGCGCACCGCAGCGAGTTCCATTCGGATCCGAGCGACGAAGTCATGTACATGATCAAGGGCGAGATGAACCTGCACTACCTGACGACCGAAGGCGCGGAGAAGGTGGCGCTGGTCCGCGAGGGCGAGATCATCTACTGCCCGGCCGGCGTGCGGCACTCGCCGCGCTTCTCGCCCGACTCGTTTCTGCTCGTGCTGGAGCGCAAGCGCCGCTACGAGGAGAGGGACCGCTTTTTCTGGTACTGCGAGAAGTGCCACGCCCAGCTGTACGAAGCGGTCCGGCACGTCGCCGACTACCGCGAGGACCCGGTGTCGCGCGTCTACGAGGAGTTCTATTCGGAAGAATCGCGCCGCACCTGCGGAAAGTGCGGCCACGTCACGCCGAGGCCTGCCGGCTAGCCAGCCGTCAGTATCCGGTAGCAGCCGGCGGTGGCATCTCTTTCGCCGACCGGGTCAGGCTGCAATGGGCGCAGCTTCGCCTGAGCGGCTTGAAGAAGTACCAGTTCTCGAAGAACGCCCTGTTGCAGCGGGGACATGCAAAGCTCGCCATCCGGCTTCCGGCCCAGGCGATCGCGCCCATCCACGCGAGCGCGACAACGAAGAACGGCGCCTCTTGGAGGAGCACGTCGTTCAGCAGATAAGTGAGCAGAAACATTCCGGGAATGCAGCCGAAGAACAGCAGCCAAAGAATCGCGGACCTGCGATTCAGATCACGCCATGCCGTTTCGAGAGCGGGATTCCCGGGCACGCTGTCAGCTCGCCAGCCGGGGGCCGAGCATCCTTCTGCTCTGTATTGCTGCGCTCAAGGTATCCAGGGTGAGTCGGTGCATGCGGCTCGAGCGCCCATAGCTTCGCTCGATGCTGTTCTTTGCGCTTTCCCAATCCCTGCGCTCCATGTGCGAGTCGAAACCGATCGCTCCGTTCAGGCCCCCTCCGGCCATGACCCCCTTGTACCAAGCGTCCATCAGGCGATCCAGCGCTTCGCTGGAATCCGCTCGCGAAACGCGAATTGCCCACGGCTGATCGGGATGGGAAATGACGGCGGCCTATCTTCGAGTTGACGACCGGCCCGGCTTGCCGCTCGCCCTCAACCCTATTCTGTTCATATGGTCCTCACTCGCACGCCCATTATGACCTACTCGGCAGGTTTCTCTGTGCGCCACCACACGGAGAGGGGGGACGCGCCGGCATTACATCCGCAGGATGCGCTCGGCGTTGCCGTGAGCGATTTTCTCGCGGTCGGCGTCGCTGATCGAAAGTTTTTTCAGGAATTCCATTCCCGTGGTGTTCGGCTCGTAGGGCCAGTCCACGGCGAACAGGATGTTGTCCGCGCCGAGCGCGAGCAGCGTGCACAGGAACGCGGGCTCGTACCAGTTGCCGCTGGTGGTGACGAGCAGATTGTCCTTTAGATACTGCAGCGGCGTTTTCTCAAGACCTCTTCGCGCGGCCGCGCGCCAGGTGTGATCGTTCAGCCGGTGCATCGCGAAAGGCAAGCCTTCGCCCAGATGCCCGAGGATGACCTTGAGGCGCGGGTAGGCGTCGAACACCCCGGCGAAGACGATCCGCAAAAAATGGCAGCTCGTATCCACCGCGAAACCCCAGCCCGCCCGGGCGAGGTCCTCGTATCCCTGGAAATAGGCCTTGACCGCGTCCGGATGCGGTAGGGTGGGGTGCAGATAGAGCGGCACGTCGAGCGCCTGGGCGCGCTCGAAGATGACCCAGTATTTCTTCTCGTCGAGGAAACTCCCTTGGGTGTGGCCGTGGATCATCGCGCCCTTGAAACCGAGCTTGATGACGCAGCGCCCAAGCTCCTCGGCCGCGGCGCCGGGGTCGGCGGTCGCCAGCGCGGCGAAGGCGGCGAAACGGTCCGGGTGCGCTTTGACCGCCGCGTGCGCGAGGTCGTTCGCGTCCTTCGCCATCGGGATCGCAACGTCCGCGCCGAAGCCTTGAGGTCCGGGCGAGCCGAACGAGAGCACCTGCACATCGATTCCGGCGGCGTCCATGTGCGCGAGGCGCTTCGCGCCGAGATCCGAATTCTGCTCGACGATGTCGTGGCCGATCTGCTCGCCGCGGGATCTGAGATAGAAATTCCGGAATTCGTTCGCGGCGACCTTCTGCCGGTACATCGGCGTGATGAAATGCTCTTCGATGGCGATTGTTTTCATGTGCTGAAGCTTACACGATGGCGGCGGTCGTCGCGGGGCGGGAGGAGGGCGCGGCCGGCGTGCGTATTGCACGGCCCCGGCCCCATGACATTTGCATAGGTCCGCGGATGGTCTTAGGATGCCCTCCGTGAAGATCTTTCGGTGGCGGCTCCGCGGAGCGAGGTTCGACGAGCGCGAATTGCGCGCGGCGGCGGGCGACATGCTCGACCAGCTGCGCCCGCGCAGGGTGCTGCGCGACGCGCGCGACTTCGCGCTCAAATTCCAGAACGACGATATCTTCCGCGACTACCTCGTGTCCCGCGTATGGGCGGTGCTTCCCGTCGTTCTCGTGTTCTTCCTCGTCAGCACGATATGCTCCATCGATGTCATGTTCAGGACGGTCCGTCTGGTTTTCGACCCGCCGCTGTGGCTGAGGTTCTTCGCACTGCTTCTCGGTGCGGCCGTGTGGCTGTGCGGGGTGGTGGGGCAGCTCTACGTGTTCCTGATCTGGCTCGAGGAAAGGGCGGCGCATAAGGACCGCTCCGAGCGGGGGAAGCGCGTCCGGGTCCCCGCGGGGTTTCTCGCCTACCTCAAGTACAGCCGCGCCCTGCCTCCGTGGATTCTCGTCCTGGTCTTCGTCGTTCTTCCCCTGGCAAACATGGCGCGGGGCGCACCCCTGGCAGCGCTCATACTCGCCGCGCTGGTGGCGCTCGCTCCGGTTCTGTTCAAGAAGTTCGATTCCTGACGTATCGTGCACGGCTCTCCCGCTCGCGCGTTCAGGGCGGAAAGGGAGCCCGGATGGAAACCCGTTTGACGCGGCGCCCTGGGGTGCCGGGGACGAAAAGGCTAGTTGCGCGCTACGGTGAGCGACTCGTCCGCGTGCGCTACCTCTACGACGAAGCCCGGAACCGCAGGGTGAAGACTGTCGAGCTCGTCATCGAGGAGGCGCCGTGGCGCGGCCGCGCGCGGCGTCCGCGGCGCAACGACCACGATCTTGTCGGGGTGAGGATCGCGTGGAACGAATCGGCGCTGCGCTCCGCGGTGAAGCGGGCGGGCGCCATCTGGCGGCCGAGGCAGAAACTCTGGGAGATGTCCTGGGAAGCGGTGCGCACACTCGGCATCGGTCATCGGATGATCACCGCGCCGGTGCAAACGCGATCTATATAGCGGCATATGGTTCTATATACGGGTATATCTTTGCATATACTGGTATATGGTTTTAGCATTGTTCGGTTGACGTTCATTACTAGTTAGGCATCAACAAAACGCACATCGGAGAACGCGACAAGTGGAAAAGCCCAGCGAATCGCCGGAGGCAATGTTTCAGCGCACTCTCCACATGGACGTGAGATTGGCGCAAACGTTGACGGCGGGCGGCATAGTTACGCTCGAGGAACTTGCGTACATACCAATTGCAGAGCTGCTGGGGGGTACAAGGGCTGGAAGAACCCGAAGCGCAGCTCTTCCGCAAACGCGCACGCGCCTACCTACTGGTCGACCCGATGGGGAGCGAAGACGATGGAGATCCGGTTGATGCCTA
>WNFC01006682.1_pt1 | contig 12705 bp, 10 predicted proteins | sample 5400541 | NCBI WGS metagenome assembly WNFC01 (sample SAMN13153342, study PRJNA577476) | soil metagenome | isolation source: 120 cm saprolite under Douglas fir tree site 2 hole 2 replicate 1 | place: USA:California | collected 2015-04-18
GCGATAGCGTGCCTTGATTTCCTCTCTCTGCGCCTCCATCGCCGCTGGATCACTTTTCATGAGCTTGATCGTGGACAGCGGCCTGCGTCCGGGCTTCTCCTGCACAAGCGCATGAAGTGAGCACATAGCGGAGGCGCCGACCAGGATCTGCTGCGCCTCGGCACTGAACAGGTAGCTCTGGAACAACCGTGCCGCGTTGGGATTGGGCGCGCTCTGGAAGACACCGCTCGGAGCGCTAGCCACCGGGGTGCCCTCGGTCGCATAGACGGCCTCTACCGGCGCGCCCCGCTCCTTCAATAGCAGCAGGTTGGAGCCGGCGCCGTCGGCTTGCACGGCGCTCTCGCCGAGCGCGAGCTTATGTGGCGGATCGAGCGCCGACTGTACCTGTATCACCTTCTGCTGGGCGAGCTTCTCGAAATAAGACCAGCCGAGATCGCGCGCTATTTGAAACGTCGCAGTGAGGATCGTGCCGCTATAGTCCGGGTGACCCTTGACGATCTTGCCCTTCCACCTGGGATCGAGCAGGTCGGCGAAGCTCTTAGGCGCATCCTCAGGCTTGACCAGATTGGTGTTGTAGCCGATGGGGCTGAGCATGGCGAACACGGTGGCGTACATGCCGTCCACATCGACCTGCTCGGCCGGCAGGTGCCTGGCTACGTCCTCCGGCACGTAAGGCGCGAGCAAGCCGTCGCGCTTCCAATGGACGAAATGTGCCGCGTCGGTGCTGCAGACGACATCGACCTCATGGAGCCGGATTTCCTCTTCTTTGCCGATGCGCTGGAACACCCGCTCTGCGCCGGATCGCTTCACGCGGACGGCAATGCCGGGATACTTGGCTTCGAACGTCTTGCCGAGGCTTTCCGCGACCGGAATGTCCATTGCGGTGTAGAACGCGACCGCGCCTTCCTTCCGGGCGGCCTGGATCAAGGCCGGGCTGACGGCGCTCGGCTCCGGCGCGGCGGCCTTGAGCGGCTCCGGAAGGACGGCGCCAGCGGCCAGCACCGTCGATGCCTTGAGCACGTCCCGTCTGGAAAACTTCCCACCTCGCATGGCGTTCGCTCCCTAAGCGCGGTCGCGCGCGAGCGGCCCTGATTTATGCACCAGCCAGCTAGCTTGCAACTGCCCGACACGCGATTCGCTGCCTCGAAGGGAGAGTATCGTTCGGCTCCACGAAGCGCTTGTGATCGTCGTTGCCCAAATGCTCTCGAGAAGCTCACATCTCGGGGAATACATTGATCCTCAATCGCGGACGATGAGTCGGGATCTGCTGGACAAAACCGCTGAAGTGCGACAATTCCGACCAACATCATAGCGAGCGTTTTGCGCCGCCAGGTCTCGGCCACCGAGACCGCGAATTCGCAGTTGAGCCCATCGGGCGCCACCGCATAGCGCGCTTCGCCGATCATTGTGCAAGCGCCGTCGACGATACCCTCGGCGATCAGAGCCGGATGCCTGCAACGATCGCCGTGCGTCATGCCATGGAGCTCGCTCGAGGATATCTCGTTCAAGGCACCCAGAAACCGATTGCGCCGCGAAGCGGGAGAGAGGCCGCGTATGTAGGCCTGGATCATGCTCGTGTCCTGCGGGCGCGCCGGCCGGACCGTCACCTTTTCTCCACCCGGCAAATGCACCGCTCGAACCGGGTCGGGCTCGTCAGGCAAAACATCGATCGTCATGACATGGACTCCCGCTTCATCACTGCCCTTGACGAATGCGTATATGCACCTATACAGGCGCATATACGCGCAATGTCAATCCCGAGGACAGCCGAGAATTCGTCATGTCTTTGAATGCCATAGGTGACGGTACGGGATTCCCGAAAGAGCGCCCTGCCCTGCGGGCCGTTCCGGTGCAGTTCGATCCGCGAACGCGGCAGCTGCCGCCGATCGCAACGGAAAGATGACACCCAAGGAGAAATACATGGGCAAGCTTGAAGGAAAAATTGCGCTCGTTACCGGCGGCAATAGCGGCATTGGCCTGGCGACGGCGAAGCGGTTTGTGAACGAAGGCGCGTACGTCTTCATAACGGCACGCCGTGATCCGGAGTTGGCCGCGGCGGTAAAGGAAATCGGAAGAAATGTAACCGGCATACAAGGAGACGTGTCGAACCTTGGCGATCTTGATCGCCTCTTCGCACAAATCGAGCGGGAGAAGGGCAAGCTCGATATCGTGTTCGCGAATGCCGGCGTTGCGAAGTATGCCTCCTTCGGCAAGATAACCGAGGAGCTCTATGACTCGATCTTCAACATCAATGTGAAGGGCCTCCTTTTCACGGTGCAGAAGGCGCTTCCCCTGATGCCGGATGGCGCCGCTATCATCCTGAATGCGTCCATCGTGGCCAGCAAGGGGTTGTCGTCGAATAGTGTTTATAGCGCCACAAAAGCCGCGGTGCGTTCGTTCGCGCGGACATGGACAACGGACTTGAAGGACCGCGGCATTCGCGTGAACGCCGTGAGCCCAGGCTCCATCGACACGCCCGGACTGAGTGACCTGCTGGCTTCTTCAGAAACGGGGGAGCAGCGCAAGAAGATGATTTCCACCATGGTTCCGCTCGGCAGGTTCGGCACGCCCGATGAGATCGCAAAGGCCGTTGTTTTTCTCGCATCCGACGACAGCAGCTACGTCACCGGAACGGAATTGTTTGTGGATGGCGGTATCGCACAAGTGTAGGCCCGTCACGGTCACGTGCGCGGCGCACGAGGTCAATGGAACTTCGCTTTGTGCACGCCATTCTGACCACCGAGGAGCTGCTGGCCCGGGTACCGTATTCGTGAGAGATGGACATTGGCCGCCATAGCTGCTTGAAGGTTGCACAGAACTCGAAGAGAGAGGTGGACTCAAATGACATCCCAGCAATTATCAGTGAAAGTGGCAATTAATTCTTGGCGACAGGTCGTGGAGAGAGCGGATAAGATATTTTCAAATCTCACCGAAGACCAACTTTTGAAAGAGCTGGCACCAGGAAAGAACCGTCTCATCTATCTCTGGGGGCATCTCACCGCTATTCACGACGCGATGTCTTCGATTCTGGGTTTAGGACCGCGGCTGCACCCCGAACTGGATGCCATCTTCGTCTCCAATCCAGACAAGACAGCCACACAGCTCCCTTCTGCGGTAGAGCTAAAAAAATATTGGGACGAAGTGAACGGTAAACTACTTTCTCAGTTTGAAAGTCTTTCCGCGGAGGAATGGTTGCAGCGACACCGCGCGATGTCCGAGGAAGACTATGCCAAAGATCCGACTCGGAACCGTCTGGCTGTCCTCCTAAATCGAACGAATCATACGTCCTACCATTTGGGGCAGGTAATTCTGGCCCCCAAATAGTTCCTGTCGGACGTCTCCGCGTTCACCGATGTTGATCCCGAGATCATTCACGGTGCAGAGAAATGGCTCGTTGGGTAACAGGCTAAAGATGGGCACTGGCAACCGAGGTATGGCTACGATGACAGCGGGCTTGCCGCGTACATTGCCGTTACTCTGGCGGAATCGGGAAAGTTCTTTGTCCAGCAACTTATGTCAGTAAGAACACTAGCTTATTTTCTCCGGCAGGCCGCGAATAATGACGTAGAAACCTGCTGAAATCCCCATATGGCCAGATTAGGACGCTTTTTGTGAGCCTAGCCCTTCTTACTTCAGCCTGCTGGCGAAATAACGGCTAAAATGTTAGACGAGCCCGAGGAGATCGCGGTACCCGCGTGAAGGTTCCATCGCGGGGCTGCTCAACAGGCACACAAGGCTTTCTTCAAGTTTTGTTGCCACGTAAGAATGAGCCCGGAAAATTTGCGTGCGTGATTCTCAAACTGTGAAAAAGAGATCATTTAAAAATCCTGCCTTCAGAACCCTGTTCTCCAAATACTCCGCTTGACTAAGTTTGCACTCACGAGACGCAAGTTCCTCAAGGGCGGAGCCGGGACTGCCGCAGCCGCCGGTCTCGGCGTTGCCATCGACGGGGCTCTTATTGAGCCAAATCATCCCCGGCTGGAACGGGTGGAAGTTATGCTGCAGAGACTTCCTATGGAATTTGACGGCTTTACGGTGGCGCAGTTGAGCGATTTTCATTACGACCCCCACTTCTCAATTACAGCAATTCAGTCGGCTGTAAACATGACCAACCAGCTTAAAGCCGATCTGGTCGTTTTGACGGGAGACTTCGTTACCGTGCCTTTTTTGGAAAGACTTGACGGAGCTACACGGGCAGCGGACGCAATCGATCCCTGTGCGCGTCTGCTGAGCGCTATAAATAGTCGCCACGGTCTGGTGGCGATTCTGGGCAATCACGACGTATTTGCAGATCCCGACCATGTCACCCGCTCGCTCGAGGTTGCAGGAATCAAGGTATTGCGCAACCAATGCGTTCCGATAGAGCGCGAAGGCGCAAGATTCTGGCTCGCTGGTGTTGACGATGTGCTCGGCGGCGGGGCGAACGTCGGCGAGACTTTGCGCGGAGTCCCAGGTGGCGAAGCGGTTATGCTCCTTTGTCATGAGCCAGATTTCGCAGATAAAGTAACGCGGCATCCTGTCGACCTCCAGCTTTCAGGACACTCGCACGGTGGCCAGGTCAGACTGCCTTTGATTGGTCCACTGTACCTACCGGAGCTGGCTAGAAAATATCCGGCTGGCCTGCGGCGGATTGGTTCGATGATGCTCTACACGAACCGTGGCATCGGTACTATTCGACTTCCGGTACGCTGGAATTGTCCGCCGGAAGTTACTCTTTTTACGCTGCGTTCGGCCCTCACTCTGCGCCGCACTCCTTGATCCTGCGGACCACGCCAGCCTGTTGGCCCAACTGCAACATCTTTCACATCGTCTTGGAAGCACCTCCTGTCCCTGCCGCCAATTAGCTCATTCGATTGCCGTTAATCGTCGGTATCGCTTGGCACGTAGATTGCCATTAGACATTGAAGCACTCCAATCGGCGTGCGTTCGTGGAAGGTTATGAGAATATGGCTTCCTTAAGGCGCTTCTCCTGGTTTCTGGTTTTGATGCCCTCCTTATGCGCGGCTTCGGTTAACTGCAGCATAGTTTGGGAAGATTCCGCGCGAACCCCTCTTCAATGGCGCGAGAATTTATTGTGGAAGCCAGCAATGCACGAATCTGAGTTTACTGACATCCTGCATACGAATGCTCGTTCGCGATGTGAGGCTCCACAGCCACCGGAAGCTTTGGCCACGCCCAACCCTCTGCTGAATGGCAGGGACAATGACACGAAGGTGAAGGTGAGCCTTATTGTGGGTACGGATGGCAGGGTTCATAGTCCCCTGATCCTGAAGAGCGCTGGAGAGAACCAGGATCGCGCAGTATTGGACACCGTTCGCTATTGGCGATATCGCCCTGCAATCTGTAACGGAGTTCCCACCGAAGCGGAAGGAAGAGTCGAGTTTTCGAGTCGCTGATCTTACTTTGAAATAGAGCGGCAGTAAAAGCTGAGCCCTGGGCCGGCACGGCTACGTCATCGTCGGGAACCTCAGGCCGGGGACGCCTCGAAAGACTGTATAGCCTGCCTCTTCGGAATCCTACGATGTCTTCACTCCCAGTTTGCTTAGGTCTTGCCGAAGTTGCTCCGCACTTTGCATGTGAATCGTTTGCATGCCCAGTTTTTGAGCAGACTCAAGATTCAGGTCGCGATCGTCGATAAAGCAGCATTGTTCCGCCTGCTTCTGCGTAATATCCAACGCTAAACGATAAATGTCTTTCTCCGGCTTCCGGTAGCCGACAAAGCACGAACTCACAAAAATCTCAAATATTTCGCGCAGGCCGAACCTCTCGATCCGGTAAAGGTTCAGTTCTCGCGACTCATTATTAATCGTACCCATGAGGTACTTGCCGGAATTAGCGAGCGCGCGGGCTAAATCCAGTACGTCAGGCATAGCCTGCGACAGGCCGAACATGAATTGCTTAAACTCGGCGCGCGTGAATGGACGGGCACGATAGAAGACTGTTCGATCCAGATATTCGTCCAGAGTGATCTTGCCTCTTTCGAAGGAAGACACCAGCATTTCGTGGCGGTCGTGGAATTCCTCTGAGTCGAGATGAAATCGTTCCAAAGCCTTCTCCCGCTGTTCGCGATCCCACGCATTGCTTAGAGGCACACCACCAATATCCCAGAAAATCGCGCTGATCTCAGGCAATCGCCCTCCGCACTATTCAAGTCACGTCCCCGGCAGGTGATTGGATTATATGACTCGGCGTGTGCGGGAAAATGAAAAAAGCCCCGGTCACACCATGAGCGTACCGGGGCTTCGGGTTGGCTAGTTTCTTAGTAAGGAGTGAAGTCTTGCCGGTAGTTCACATTGTCCACGTCGCGGAACATGGGCGTGCCCGGCGGCAAGTTCGTAGGATCCAGGAACAACACGTCAAAGGAGTAATCGCGAGTTGGTGGCGAGTAAACCACTGTGCAACACTTAAAGATGCCAGTGGCATACTGCGAATAGTACAAGCTGACCAGCGATCCCTGATAGTGCAAGGGCTGACCCCAGCTCTCTATGTAGCGCAGGAAGTTGTGGACTCCACCATCGGTTCCAAAGTCCTGCGATGCCGCCCATGTGGTCGGCCTCGGGAACGGTATGTTCTTGCCTCCGGCGATCGCCAGGCGATACCACGTCTGACTGGCCGACCGGCTGCCCGGGATAGTCGTATTGATCGTGCTGTTCAGATCGCTCCAGCCGTTCGAGAGCAGCGTAACCGCATCAGCGATTACGGCAGCGGCAGCGTGGGGGTCGGCCCATGAGGCATCGGCCGCGGATGCGTTGTAATCGCCCTGAATATAGACCGGATTTTCAGACCCGACGGTGAACCCTCCCTTACCGTCCGGCCGGGTGGGAAGATTACCGCGCGTGCCGTCCACTATCTTGAGCACGTGACGAGCGCCGGTGACGGCGTTTTTGCGACCGGTGGTCACACAGCTTGCAATGCGTGGGGTGTAAGGGTTGGGAGAGACGAGGCTGTGTGTAGCGGCTGTCGTTGCTGCGCCGAAGGCTTCACCTACGTTCCACGCGCCCCAGATATCCAGCTTTCCATTCTGGTCGACGTCCTCAGGTGATTGCGTAGTGCCAGGGTTACTCGGCTCAAGGGCACCATCCGGTGTGCCGGTCGAAGAACCAGCGTTAACCACATCTTCGAACCCGTACTCACCAACCTTCGTGTTGACAGCGTTAGGATCCGGCAACATGCCACGACGGTCAGAGAAGTAAAGAATGTAACCATTCATTACTGCCCAATCCACTTGTGTACCCGTTCCCGGGATTGTGCCAGCAAGCCAGTCCCGAAGGTTGCGTACGTCGAGTTCAACGGCACTAAGCAAACCGTTTGGTGTGCAGCTGCCATTCCCGAGGTTGGTATCACGGGCTTCGCCTTCGCGCGGGTCGTAGAAGTTAATCGGAAACCAGTTGTACTGGCTCTTTGCTCCGGTAAAGACAGTTGGATCAGTGCCATCCAAAACGCCGTTTCCATTGCGATCGGCGGGTTCCTGGAAAAGAAGGATAGCCTTGGGATGAATGGAGTTGGGGCGTCCGGCCGAAGAGTCAGGGGGCTGCAGCGGGCGGCCGAATCCAAGTCCTAACCATTCCCGGGTGACGGCATGCCATGTGCTGTCAGCGTATCTGACCTCCACTCGTAGAAAGCCATCGATCAGCGGCCACTGTTGCTGTGTGCCTGGCATGGGGTTGCCATGGAAGTTCTGTGGAACAACGAAATTGGCGTCTGAACTGCCTTTTGTGCTGTCAAGATTTGCCTGGGCGAAATAAGCCAACCCCGCAACGCCGCTTACAGTAACGCCGCTTTGAGCAAAACCGCTTCCGCTCGGGAAGAGGTTGCCACCCGGATCGCTTGACTGGACACTAGCCAACTCAACGTCGTCCAAGTCAACAGGCTTGCCGTCATAATGATTTTCCAGGGGGGCGTCGCTTAGCATGACGCGAATCTGAGCCTGGTTATACAGCCTGGAAGTCGCTAGCGTAGAGCCGGGAAGCTCACCGGGTGCAGGTCGCCGGATGATTTGAACCGGCGTGGCTCCGCCGCCCACAAAAGGTAAAGTGAGGGGCGTGGCGCCAGTGGAATGATTGATAATCCAGCCGTTGTAGATGCCCGTTGAGATTCCACTCCACGCTGGGTTATTGGCACTATTCGGGTCAGTGACCTTGCTGCCCTGAGCGTAACCCAAATTAATGCAGTTAGTGGCCGGGACTGCGCCATTGCAGCCCGCCGGAGCATTGGGAATGTATACCGATCCCGTGTAGTTGGTGGCGGTATCCCAGCCGTTCGATAGCCGGGCGCGAATCACCTCTCCGACTGCGGAGAGCTTGTCCTTAAACGTTAAACTTGAGCCCGAGGCTAGGAATAGATTGCCATTGGTGTGAACTCGACCCGCAAAAGCGAAATTCGGACCGGGGAAGTAGCTCAAGTCGCTGTCAGAAAATACGCCGAACTGGAAAACCGGAATCTGTGCCACCTCGACGGTGCGCAACATATGCACCTGGTCGCCCAAGGGCCGTTGTGCCGTCACGGAAAGCGTCATGGGGGTGATTTCGGCGATAAGACCCGCGTTGGGTCCGGCATGTACTGTGTCCACTGCGCTTACCGGCGTGCCATCCGGGTTTGTGGGGATAGTGATCGAGTAGTCTACGAAGTTGACCCCTGTCATGGCCGGAGGAGACCCGCCCAAGGCCACGATATTGGCAACGGTTGGTGCCTGACTGGAAGCGTAGAGGGTTGCCAGATCGGCCGTCATTTTTTCCATGCCGCCTTCCGCAGCATGGTAGGCCAGACTGTTTTCCAGATCGCTGCCGCCAACCCGCGCCTCGGTGTTGACCATATACATCAACCCCATAGCCAAAGCAGACATCAGCACCATTAGCAGTAGAACTGCGATTAGCGTGAATCCGCGTGCACGCTGTGTGTTTGTACTCATAGCAAATCTCCTGAACCTTTCCCTCACTGGTATCGGTCGCGGAAACTCATGTCTCGAACGCTGACCGACGTCGCCAAGTCAACTGCTTGAAAGCCCTGGGTACCCTTCGTACCACTGCGAGCCGTCATGCTGACGATGTTGACCTTGCGAATCTGATTGGGGGACTTGCCGCTGGACATGCCTGCATCCGCCAAATTCGCGGTTGCAGTTCCAGTAGTTTCATCGAAAATGTCGTAGGTAAATTGCAGGTCCGCGATATTCTCTGCAACCGGGACGGGGGGCTGTCCGTTAACCTGCCGCATCAAGCGGGTTGGCGGATCGTCAGCCGTGTAGCGAATGCCATCCGAGCCGGGAGGAACATCAACGTAGTAGGTGATGGCCAAGATACGAGTTGCGGTCGTTCCTGTTCCTAACGGGTTTGCCGGGACGAGGATGGCCTTGATGTTGCCAGTAGCAGCGCCGCTCTGATTGATTCGCAGCGGATCCAGATCGGCGAAGTTGATAGTGTTGTTGTCCGGAATTCCGGTAACTTCCCCGATAGCCGATCCCTTGTTATTGCTCAACAAAATCAAATCGCCCACTTTGATTCCGTACGCCGGATCCAACAGGGGAGGAACCGCCGGGACGGGCTGTGGATTAGGTGGGATCAAAGAAATCGAGACGCCGTTAGGTCCGAACGCCGTGACCTTGTACAAATTCAACGCGTAAGTGTTGTCGCTGTAAACCACGGTGATGATATCGGTGTTGGTGCCGCCCACACTGGTCGGCAAACCAATTCCCGGACTCGGGATCACCCCGTAAAGGTGATTGGTGGGAAAGGCGATGCCGGCCGGAGTTGGACCAGCCACGTAGCATTGAACCTGGTCACAACCGTACTTTGAATTCGTCCCCGTGGCGGTCGGCAACTGCACGCCGCCCACGGGTATCCCTGACCCTGCGAGGCTGATATCTTTGCTGGTCAGACCGACGGCGGCACGGCCATTCTGTTGCATTTCCGCTCGCTGGCTGATCACGAAACTCGCCTTGAGCGCTTGGCTGAACAGATAGGTTGCCGATGCCAGGATGATCAGTCCCACGAACAGGGCGGCCAACAGTTCGACGAGTGTAAAGCCCCGAGTAGAATTTTGACGTGAAATCCGCATGTCTCACCCTTCAGTCTTACCGGAACTGCGAGATGTAAGCGCTCATAACGTAGGTCTTCTGTACCTGCCGAAATTGTGGCGTCGTGTAGTTAATCGTGACCGTAACCTGCCTCAGGAAAGGGTTGTTCCCGCCAGTTGGTGACGGCACGGGCACAATCTTGATCTCACGCGTGAACTGATTGAGCGGCAGATAAACGTCGTCGCTGGTGCCAAGCATCCCGTCTGGACCAGGCGTCTTCAAGCACCTGGCCGGTCCGGGGCATTTAGGGTCCGGATCCGCGACGTCGTCAGCCGTGCCAACGAGACCGTCAAGCCCCGGATCCTGTACTACTTGAGGCCCGTTTTTGAAAATCCCGCCGTCCGCCACATTCTGAATCTGCGCCCATGTGACTTGCGAGGTATTGCGCGCCGTGAAGAGGCTTTCCATGGCTTCAGAAGCTACTTGCTTCGCGATCATGTCTTCCTGGGCTGACTGAGTCGCGGCCACAGAAAGGCTGAACACCGCCAATAGCGCAACCAGGCCAACCACCAGGATGGCGCCTGAAATCACGACTTCCAACATCGTGAAGCCGGATTCCGATTTGCGAACTGTGAGATTTCGCGCCGATCGGTTTGATTTGTTCATATTTGAGTCCACTGCCATGTTCCGGCACTCAGATTCTTCTGTAGCTTCCAGCCCCTGAGACGACCGGTGAGCCCATAAAGAGTTATGGCACGCGAGGTCCCCATTTCTGCGGGGCGAGTGACGTAAACGACACCGTTGTTGACTCTGCCTATGTTGTCGTAAGCCCCGCCATCGGGTTTGAAGTAAATGACATTGCTTCCACCGGTGCCATTGTTGACGTTGAAGTCGATGGGGTAAGCGCCAGTGCCAAAATTGTCTGGCGTGCTGCCGACCGCTACCTGCAGAAACTGAACGTCCGGGGGAAGCGTAGTCGTGCTGATAAGAGGGCCAACAGCTCCTGCATTCAGGACGTTAAGCGTGATGTTGTCAGGAACCGCAGGGGCGCCGCCGTGATTGAACGTGACCATGTAAGTCTTTCGTTGGTCCACCGAGAGCTGCCGCGCGCGGCGCAATGTCATAAGAGTTGCGTTGTACGCTGTGGTGAGGCGTTGGTCTTTTAAGCTGGGCTGCAAGGTAATGAAGCCGATACAGCTGATGATCAAAATGATGGCTAATACGACCGACATTTCGAGCAAAGAAAAGCCGCCGATTCCTCGCCGTAGTGAAACTGCGTTCTCGCTGGTATGAATGCCGCTGCGGTCTTCGTTCACAAACGTCATGCAGCCCCTCCGCTACGCTTCTCCGTCCACCCACGTCCGTCGTGGGGTGAAAATGGGGAAGTGTTCACACCCCAGAGGAGGAGTGTTGCCGGTCGCCTTGGCTCAGAAGGGCGACACAGACTCTTTTCATCGTAGGGAGAGTGCTGAAGCGGGTCAAAGCACTAGGGTACAGTGCTGGGACGCTGGACCTTCGTAACGTAATGGAGACAAGTAACGTTAGTCATGTGATCGCTTTGATATCGGCCTGCCAGCGTCAAAATGTCTGCCTCAACATCCTCTAAACAAGTCAGTTTACCGATTTACTGGAACTATCGATTGTCTCTACCGTTATCTCCATGCGATATTGGCGGAGAAAATCAAAAATCAGGAGTGTCAGCCGCTCGAAACAGCCGTAAGAGAAATAGAAACTATTTGCTGCGGATTACCGCAGTAACTTGTCGTGGCAGTCATGTGATCCTAGGATTCTGAGAATATGGTACTTAAGTCCCTCTTGATGTGCGCAGATGATAATGCAACCGAAATACTGCGGCGCATCCTAGAAGAGCTCGATATCGAAGCTGAGCGCTGTTGCGACTCAGCTTCTGCTACAGCAAAACTTACGGAGCATCGCTTTGACGCGATCATTGTGGATTGCGACGATCAGAAGTCAGCGGCTGAAGTTCTGAAGAAGGCCCGCCTGTCAGCGGTTAACGGGACCTCTTTAGTGATTGCGCTTGTTCATAGCCGCGACAACGTGAGGCAGGTATTTGCGATCGGTGCGAATTTCATCTTGTATAAGCCGATTTCCCCAGAACGCGCCCGAAGCAGCCTGCGTGCGGCACGCGGTCTAATGCGGCGAGAGCGGAGGCGGCACCCTCGGATTCCAGTTCACGCCGAAGCCGGAATCGCCTACTCGAACGTAGAGAACGCTGGTGCTACGCTGATCGATCTAACTGAAGAAGGAACAGCTCTCCAGTGCCAGCATAAATTGCCAGCTTCTGAGAAGGTTTATTTCCAATTCACTTTACCTGGACATAGCAGCGTGATACGCCTGGCCGGTGAAGTCGTATGGCAGGATTCGTCGGGCAGAGTCGGAGTGCGGTTCGTTGACGTGCCACAGACATCGCGCAAATTGTTGAAGGAGTGGCTGCGCCAAAATGCTTTTCGCGGAGCGAAGGCAGTTCCACGAGTGCCGGCTCAGATAGAACAAGCAACTGTTTCTAAGTCGTCAGACGCAGTTTCCACTTCAGCTGACACAGACGACAGTCTGGCTCGCTTTCGTGCCACACCGGGCAATCGCCGCGGTGAATCTCGCCACGCTTGTCGCCTTGGAGCAGAGGTCTATCAGTTGGGTATCCCCGTCCCGCATCGTTGCAGCTTGAGCGATATCAG
>WNFC01006683.1_pt1 | contig 12704 bp, 15 predicted proteins | sample 5400541 | NCBI WGS metagenome assembly WNFC01 (sample SAMN13153342, study PRJNA577476) | soil metagenome | isolation source: 120 cm saprolite under Douglas fir tree site 2 hole 2 replicate 1 | place: USA:California | collected 2015-04-18
GTCTGGAGAGTCACCGCAGAATCGGCGATACTGTTCATGTCGGTCTCCTTGTTGGGAACGATTTTCTTTTTCCTCATCAAGGAGACACATTCTTATGCTGGTTCGCTACTGGTTACATCTCGTTGCGCAATTCGTGGGTTCAATCGGGCTGGAAGCATGGCCTGCTGCGTGCTAGCTCACGTCTCGCGCTGAAGGTGCCCCAGGTGGAGCTTTCGTGCTACCAGCTGGCTCCCCCCGATCTGCCCAGACAACGGCCGGGACATGCCCCAGCGGCCCCGCGTGCGCGGGCACCTAAGCCGTCCACACGTACGTGTGGCTACCAGGTGCAGAGGCAGAGGCGTCAGGCGTCCAAGCAGGCTAAAGGGATCAGAGCAGCCCAAACCAAAGCTGCCCGGGCTGCTCAGCCACCAACGGGAGTCACCTGATCTACTTTTAATTTAGTTCGTCTCAGTGCCGCTTGGCGCATCACTTCAGGTTTTGTCTCCTGGGCGATGCGAGCCGCTAATTCTAAAGCGTCGCCGCCGTCTCGTTTGCCGCCTGGCCGCTCTGCACTCGTGCCAAAGTCGACCCATCCTTCACCGTCCCTGGTGTAGCCAACGCTGGCAGTACGCTCCCCGCGCCACGATGCCAGCCCCATTCCGTTCTTCTCCGGGGGAAGCAGATCCTTGACCTGGTTCCGCTTGTTATGCCACTCTGCCAGTTGCGCCGGGGTGAATTGAAACCAGAGAGAGCAGCCATACTGCTCTTGCCAGCGTTGATCGACCCAGGGTTGAGCCTGTCGAGCGCTGTTCTCTTGCCTGGTACACGGCTGGTTCTCGATGCCAGGCACGTCACCAGCTGGGGCAACTGGCATAGATGCCGAGTCACCAGGCCCATTTACAGGGCCTGGTTCTGAGTCCAGAGGATACTCTGGGACCATTTCAGCAGGGTTCTGGAAAGTGAGCAGAGCCTGCGCGACCTCAACTCCATTAGACGCTAATAACTTGCCATGCGCGTCATAGAGCTTACTCCACTCGGCAAAGCCCGGCTTGACATATTTCCCGCCTGGTAGTCGTACCTTATTCGGGCTGCCAGGCCAGGACTCCTTGATCTTGCCCAGCATCGGGGCATACTGGCAGACGTGGCGCTGTGCATCCCGGGCTTTCACCAGGTCGCTGTAAAGAACCCACAAATGTCCGCCACGTCCGACTGGCGACGGCTCCAGCAGGGCTACATACTCGCCATAGGTGAGGAACCGCGCCGCCGTCTTGAGTTCCTCCCATCCTTCCTCAGTATCCACGTCATAGGCTAAAGCGCGGGTCATGCTATCAGGACGGTGTATCAACCCCCCTTTGGTTTTCCAGCCCTGCAGGTGTGCGCGGGCATCTTGTGATTCTAGGGGCCGATGCACATCATAGTATTTCTTGGGACCACGCGCCGACATCTCAATATGTACCGGGGCAGGCCCAGCAATCTCTACCAGCAGTTGGGCTGCTGCCTTCATCAGGTCAGCCTGGTTGAGTTGTTGTTCCTGACCCTGCTGATCTGGGGCTCTCGTTTGGCTGTTGCTGTGATTCGGCGGGAGGTCCACATCATCATCAGCGCTCACTGGGGGGGTAGTTGGTTCTTGTGCCGGTTCAACGTCCACATCAGCAACTTGCTCCTGAGTCTCCTGAGTGTTATCTGTTGGCAAGTTGCCGTTAGCATCGGGATTGATCTCACTGCTCTGCTCACTGATGATGGCACCGCATTCCTGGCAGACAACGATGATCTTTTTCTTAAGTCGTTCGCTGTGGCAATGGGGACATATCTCGCGTAAACCTCCATGCTGGCGCGGGGCAGCGATGGCGTACTTTTCCGGATGTGCGAGCAGGTCCGTGGTGCCAATAGAGAGTGTGGCACTAAAATCTCCTGCTGCGAGCCCCGGTCGCTCTACCTGTTTTCGGAGAATGCCTAGCTTTTCGGCACAGTAGGTCAGGTTTTTCAGGAAGGTATCCTTACTCTGCCCGGCCTGCTTGCAGACCTTCCAGGATTCAATGGAGACCAGGCCTTGCTCATCGGGGGTGCCACTAAGATACGCCTTAATTGCAGCACGGAGCGTGACCTTATGGCTAGGGGACATAATGGAGGCGGGCACAGCCAACAGTTTGTCGATCCAGCGGATCTCCTGGCGCAGTTGGTTGTTTTCCTGCTCCAGTATACGTATACGATCCTGAGCGCGGTTCAAGGCGGCCAGGAGCGCGGAAGGGGGCATATCTTGAGAGGTTGCGACGGCAGAGGCGCTCATGATAGCACCTCCATTGATTTGAGCATCACAAATGGTTTCGGTCCTTGCTTGCGTGGCTGGTAATCCCACATGGGGTAAGAGCGCCAGCCATAGGTGTTGAAGTAGCGGCAAAAATCACGGCCCTGTTGGTAGCTCCGCCAGTCGAACCGTAGTTTTACCTTCGCAGGATTACCTAACCAGTTCAGCGGCAGAACAAATTGACAAAATGGTTCGCCGCCCCACTCAATAATCTTCACGGCACGTTCGTAGCAGGTCTGAATCGGTTCATTTCCCACGAGGCAGTACACACGCTTCATACGCGGCTTCTCGTTCTTGAGAATGCTCATGGTGCGGCGTACATCATCTACCTCTTTTGCTTCGTCTAAGGCGAACCGCCAGGGGCCACGCAAGACTGATTTCCAACGATGGTAGGTGTCCTCATCAAAGGAGCGCGGCTCAAATCCACTATTTGCGTCCCGCAGGGGTGTCCCCATCTCTTGGTAGCGCCTGATAATGTGGTTTTGAAAGTCCACTGGAAGGGCCGAAAGATTATTATCACAGAGTATAGGAGCAGGGACGAAGTCGGGATCAAAGGTAAATGTTAGCCCTTCTAAGCGTGGCACAATACAAAACGAGCAATTCACCGGGCAGCCGCGTGAGGCAAAACACATCTTGTAATGACCGCGCTGCCTATCGAAGCGCATATCTAAGCCCTTGACAAGCTCTAAGCCAGTCTGCTCTCGCCACCACGCCTGTAAAGCGAAGATGCCGGGCCCGCCGCACCAAATCTCGGCATGATCTTTCATCCTCAGTGCGATTTCACGCGCTCTTGGGGCATGCCAACTGAAGATCACGGAGAGGCACACCAGGTCAGCATCAAGCCCCCATATGCCAGGGTCGCCATCGTAGTAGGTAACTGTGTAGCCTCTGGATTGCAACCAATCATGGAGTTTACGAGCGCCCAGGTTGTAGTGTGGGGCTGAACAGTTGATCACAAGCGTTCTCATCCTACTCCCTCCAGCTCTCGCAACGACTCCTGCATAGTGAGTCCAATGAGTTCGCGGCTATTTCTGATGGTAATCTGGTTGAGAGAGCATTTGAGGAGACAGATGGTCATTGTTGACCCTCCTCTCCCTGCTTGCGCCCGGTTTGAACGATGCGGTGGATGGTCTGGTAGGAGACGTGGTAGTCCTGGGCGATCCCGCGCAGGGACTCGCCCTGCTCGACGCGGCGAAGAATGATGAGCCACTCAGAACGTGGGACCCCATAGTGCGGCTTTAGCGGGCCTGGGCGACGTTGGGCACGCAGTTTGGAAGGAGGATAGAGCGGAATGGGTTGCGAGGTGTTTGGGAAGTTTGTCACTATCCCAAAAGTTGGCGAGAGCGGAACCGACGGGCTACGATACATCGGTCGCCCCTTTACCGTATCCCACTTGAAAAGCTCTTCCCGGGCAGAAATGATATCCTCGTCTACAGACACCCGAACATTGACCTGCCTGATACATCTTCTCTTCCGCAATGCCGACCAGAGCCGGATGATCCCCATTGGAAAATACCCGCTACTGAATGGCCAATTGTTCTTCATCGTGTTGACGAGGGCGAACCGCTGAGAAAAGTGGCAAGCGATTATGGAGTCTCATATGAGACGGTACGGCGTGTGATACAGGCGGCTCGGGCTGGGATGAAGTCGAGCAGGTGATTGAAGTGTTCCGGCGATTCAGGTATCATACGGGCAAGTCGGAAAGGAAAAGCTCTTGAGCCGGAAGAAAGCACAGACATTCAAGATCAGAAACGTTCTTCCCTACGCGTACCATGAGGCTGGGCACGCGGTAGTGGGCCATGTGATCGGCAGGCTGATCGAGCGTGTTTCTATCGCCTCGAGCCTTGAAAACGGCTACCGGGGATATTGTCGCTTCTCACCTTATATGGAATCGGCGAATAGTCATCTGGAATGGCAAGATGACAGCGCGAATCCAGACATCGTCACAATTTATTCTGCCGGTCGGGTTGCAACGGAAATGGTCTGCCAGAGACATGGCTGGGACTATGAGATGTGGCAGGAATGCGATAGGACCGATAGAGAAGCGATTGAGCGGTGGTGTCGTGAGTCACTGGATACTACCGAGCAATATGCTCGTGTGCAAGAGGAGTGTTTGGCGCAAGCCCGAAGCATCCTTGCTCGTTCAGTTGATGCTGTTGACGCTCTAGCTATTGAGTTAGTGCTTCATGAACAGGTAAATGGTGGAGTAGCCCATCGTATCATTCGGCAGGCTCTTGGGGAAAACAGTGATGATTGGCGGCTGACTGCATGGGGTATCGAAGATGAACAGAGCTGAAGTTTCGTCATGCACCTCTGCAATTGAGAACCTGGCAGTAAGACAGCTTTCTTTCGACCGGATTTACCCAATTCCTCCCTTTAGTCCTACAGTTGTAGATGGCTTGCAAGAGCGTTTCGGTGCCTGTAATGGCAGAGCCTTGCGAGGGCTTGATGCGCACGTCGCCAGAATGACCAGGCCAAGCGATACGCAAAAGGAAGAGGCCGTGTTCCTACAAGATAAAAGAAAAGCCGTCGAATTTCGGCAACAGAGAGGGGAACCATCATAGGGAGATTAGAAGATACTTGGGCTTGAAAAGAGTCGGTCTCCTCTGACTCCGGGGCCTGGCGAGACTGTCCAGACTTTTTTTAAGCGCATCTTCTTTCTCATTGGCTCGCAAGACGGTTAAAAAGGCCAAGGCGAGCATTGAGAGAGTCACGTGACGGTACCATCCGTGCCAGGAACGCACTTCGTACTCATCCAGGCCCACTTCACCTTTCCCTTCCTCAAAACACTGTTCCACCGTCCAACGCGCGCCAAAAGCCGCCACCATTCCCTCCAACGAGGTGCCAGCGGGAGCAAAGACCAGCACGTAAGCCATCTCCGCAGGTTTAGCTCCCTCGTCCAGGCTTCGTCGGATCAGCAACCAGTGTTGCCACCCATTGACCTCTGGCGTAACCAGTTCCATACGCGCCCACGCGAAGAGGCGAGGCCCTTTGCTCCCTGCACCTGCACTCAATTCTTGCCACTCTTCTCGAGCGAGGCTGCTGGCAACCTGATCCACTCGCCTGCTGGTTCCTTGCACCTCCACCTGCTCTTTACACGTCACTGCCAGCGCATATGCCTGCTTGCGAACCTCCAGACTGGCCCGCAATTTCTGCGAACTCCCATAGACGGTATCACCTGCTACCCAGGCGACAGGGAGACCTGAATCTAAGGTTCGTTCCAGCATACGCTGCGCCAACTCCGGTTTGGTGGCGAACGTCACCTCTGCTGGTACATGAGCTTCTCGACAACGTTCTGGGTTGTCGGTCCAACTCTTGGGCAAATACAATTCTCGATCTAGCAAGGTGTGCCCACGCGAACTGGCGTAAGAAAGAAATACTCCCACCTGACAGTTTTCGATGCGGCCAGCCGTGCCACTGTACTGCCGTTGCACGCCCACTGATTTGCGCCCCTTTTTGAGAAACCCGGTCTCGTCGATGACCAACACCCCGTGAGGATCTGCAATCGCCTGCGATGTATACGTCCGCAGTTCGTCTCGCACGCTATCACAATCCCACCTGGCTCGGTCTAGCAGGTGTTGCATCGCGTAGGGGGTTGCTTCTCCCACTTCTTCCGCCACTTGCCACCCGTTTTTTCGCGCCACCGGGCTCATCAATCCTTGGAGGTAGGCGAGCGCTCGCTGATGAGACGCTTGCCGCACGAAAAAGTCTGCGATCCGTTGACCCAGGTCCTGAAATGCGGTGGTCCATACCTCTTTGGGAGAGGTGCGAAAACGCTCTGAGGGGAAAAGATGGGGCATACGTGATTTTCCTTCTGTTTGCATGTTTTGCTCCAAACCTCACCCCAAGTTCTCAGGCTCTCACAAGCAGAAGAATATTCCATAGGAGCCTGAGGGCGAAGAAGATCAGAGCAAGGCCACAGACGAGGTTGACGAGGCGCAAGAAGACCGGTGTGACGAAGCGCCGCCCCCAGGCAAGCAGCCCCGCCATGAAAACGGCCCAGAGGAGCGCGCTGATGAGAAAACCCGCAAAGAACGCCGCTACTGCTCTGAAATCGAGGATAACCTGCCCGGTGGCGATCAACGCGGGGAGGACACTGAGCCAGAAGATAACCGGAAAAGGATTGGCCAGAGTCAGCGCGGCCCCGAGAGCGAACTCTCCCCGCACGTTTCCAGCTCTTGCCTCACCTCTTCTTCCTCGATAGGCATCTCTAAGCGCTTGCCACGCGAGCCAGAACAGGAGCAATACACCCGTAATGCCTAGAAGCACTCGCGCGAGCATATTTTGCACAAGGAATGCCACGCCAGCTAAAGCCACAGCGGCCCACAAGAGCAGTCCGAGAAGCGCGCCAAGTTGCAGCAACAGCGCCCAGAGAAAGCCGCGCTGCCCCAGTCCTCGCAACAGTTGAGCGGTGATGGTGCCAGGCATGGCGAAGAAGGCCAAGCCAAGCCCGAACGCCGAAACAAAGAGTGACACGAGAGAACCTCCGCGTTTTCCAGGAGCCAGCTTCTTTTCTCGGCTCCATACTTTTCCTCCAGAGAGAGAAACTGACCTCAAGTTGTGTGATTACTGGTATTCAGCTTGCAACGGCAACGCTACTTCCTCTGCCAGACGACGCAGGATGTTCTGAGAGGCGGGCACAGGGACATGATAGATGATGTGCGTTGCTCCAACTTCGAGAAAAGCGCGTGTCTCATCCTGCGTAGCCTTGAGATCGGTGGGATCAACGGAGATATGCCTGGAATACGCGATGGTCGCCGAATCGCGCCCAATAGCTGTACAAAAGCGCTCCAGGAGTACGCGTTTTTGCGCGTAGATGTCAGGGGTAGCGACACTACAATCCCATATATCTGCATATCGCGCGATGACCTGTAAGGTCCGCTCACCCTCACCACCGATGGCAAACGGCGGGAACGGCTTCTGTACAGGCTTGGGATCGCAGGGGGCTTCGTGTAGCTGGTAATAGCGCCCCTCGAATGTCACTGTTGGCTCGCTCCAGAGGAGCCGGATCAACTCGCACGCCTCGCCTAAACGGCGCACGCGTTCGCCCGGCGCGGGCAACGGGATGCCATAGGCGCGGTGTTGTTGCGGCTCCCACCCTGTTCCCAGGCCAAAGTTCAGCCGTCCGTGGGAAACCACATCGACTGTCGCAGCCATCTTCGCGAGCACAGCGGGATGGCGATAGGTGTTATCCGTGACCATGACGCCAATGCGCAAACGCCGCGTCCGGGCGGCCAGCGCCGCGAGCAGGGTCCACGATTCCAGGTAGGGGCCAGGGGGAGTGTTGCCCAGGCCCAGAAAGTGATCGCTGAGCCAGGCATGCTCGAAGACGGGGAGGCTATCGGCCTCCTGCCACACGTCGAGCAGCGCGTCATGGGTTGTGTACCGTTGCCCCGTTTTGATTCCGAAACTGAGTGGTTTGCGTCTCTCCATAGGTTCTTTGCCTTTCTAAATGCATGTGGACTGATAGAGCTTGTCGAGGTCCCTAGTCTATACCTTGTTTGTGCTAGAATACAGCGAGAAAGGAAGTTCTTTTTGTTGTTTTGCCTGAGAGAAGAAGGGAAAATCCCACCATGACCTTAGAAGTTGGAAAGCTCCTCGATGAAACTGGCTGGCGTTTGCTCGTGGAATTGCAGGAGAACGGGCGTCTCTCCTACAAAGAACTGGGGCAGCGCGTGGGACTCTCCCTCCCCTCGGTCGCCGAGCGCGTTCGCAAGATGGAGGAGGCAGGCATCATTACCGGCTATCACGCGGAGGTCAATCTGACGAGACTCGGTTTCCCGGTCCTCTCCATTATTCGCTTGGGGAGCTTTGTCGGCGAGAGCTGTAGCCGTGTCGCTGACCAAGCCAGCGCGGTTCCTGAAGTGCTGGAATGCTACAAAGTCACGGGCAACGATTGTGTTGTTGTCAAAGTGGTTGCTGCCTCAATGCCTCACCTGGAGCAGGTCATCGAGCAACTCTCCCGCTTTAGCGTCGCCTCGACCGCTATCGTCTTCTCCAGACCCATGAAGAACCGCATCGTCACCCGAGAACAGCTGGAACGAGCGGAGGCCGTGCAAGAACATCCATCGTAAAGGCAGGTACCGGAGGCACTTGTCATCATGGCTCGTTTCCGCTGCCATACTTGGCGAACGTCTGGCAGCAAAGGAGAGTCAGAGACATGCCTTTGCTTTGCCTTTATCCAGGAGGCGAGGAATGCCAAGAGCGCAACGGGAACGGAGAGAACGTACTGATAACTACCACCTGCTGATCCAATGCTGTCGAACACCGGAACAGCGGTTATATGAACAGATGCTGAACGGCAAACTTTGCTTGAGAGACCTTTTGCAATGTGGCGGCCCCCTAGTCTTTCGGCATGAGTACGCTCACGAGAGTATCTCAGGTGGAGTTCCGTGAGATGCAGGCAAGCTTCACTCAGGGAAACAGCGCTACTGTTGAGGGAGTAATGCAACGATGTGCGCAAAGCGCTCGATTCCCGCCAGGCTCTTTGGTTCCAGTGCGACGATCAGATGTGTTATGCCCACTTCGGCGAAGCGCTTGAGTTGGCTGGCGATGGCTTCTGGTGATCCTGACAGGGCTTCTGAGGCTCGCGTGTCCTCCTCTGTTGCAGGAAGCCTCACCCTGACTCCCGCGGTCAAGGCAAGTGATGTCGGGTCGCGACCCACTGCTTGGCAGGCCGACTTGACCTCTTGGCAGCGCTGCTTGACTGCTGTGGAGTCGCTATGCCAGGCGGTGTTCCACCCATCGGCGTAGCGGGCAACCAGTTGCAGCATGCGCGGACCCTGGGCTCCAATCCATAGAGGAGGGCCAGAGGGTGAGGGACCTCGTGGGCGCAGCACACAGTTGTGCACCTGGTAGTGGTGCCCGTGAAAATCCACTCGTCCCTGTCGGAGCAACGGGACAATCACCTGCAGGGCTTCCTCAAAGCGGCCGACAAGATGATCGAAAGGATAGCCGAAGGCTTCATACTCCGGTTGGTGCCACCCAGCGCCCAAACCCAGGATCAGGCGTCCCCCGCTGATCTCGTCAATGGTATCGGCTATCTTGGCAAGCAACGCAAGGGAGCGAAACGACGTACAGGCCACCAGCGATCCCAACGTGATGCGCGTGGTGACTGCCGCCAGGGCGCTCAGCATGCTGAAGACCTCCCAGAGGCCTCGTTCCTCTTCTCCAGGAAAGCGGTAGAGCAGATGGTCTCCCATCCAGAGCGAAGCGAACCCCATCTGCTCAGCGCCCTGCGCCAGCTCGCGCAGATCCCGAAAGCTGGGGGTCCGGCCATGCAATCCCCCTTCCAACGTGGTTAACGCAAGGCCAACTCGCATAGGCCCTCCTCTCTTCGCGGTCGTGGTTCTCATTTGAGGTCAAGACACGTTGCTGCTAGTGGTATTCTAGCAAACTCTCCAAGGAGAGGACTGTTCAAAAGAACGGTTTTCTCTTAGTCCTTTGGACAGGATCGTAAGTGACCTCCCTTTCCTCAACGTCTCGAGGGCGTCTTCCTCTCTCAAGCAAAGTTTGCCATTTAGCGAACAGATTCGCCCCGAAATGGAAGGCAAGCTACGTCCTGAAGTCCATCTCATTTACGCTATGTATTTACAACTGTAGGATTAGAGAGTTCACTAACATCAGCACAAGTTACAAGAAATCCATAGGCGAGAAGTTCTTATGCTGAGCGTTTTTAAGAGTGCTCAAGCGGATGTGATCTGATACCCTCCGACTTTGGGTGGTGCTGGTCATGATCCGCTTTGGAGAAGGGCCTCGGAGTGCATGGAGTAAGACCTTTGGAGAGAAGCCTTGGAGTGCGTAGACTAACTAGTTGTGTGCGTATGCACGCTTTTTACCTGTGTTTGCATTGTCCTTTGAAAGGAGATCACCCATGCGACGAGTCGGGATTGCACTGCTGCTCGCGATGCTTTTGCTCGCTCTCTCGGTCTCAGCGGCTTTCGCCGATAGCCCTCACTTCATTAGCGCCAGCGCCAGTGTCGATAACGCTGGCAACCTGGTAGCGACCTTCAAAGAGGCGGGACTGGGCACTACCTTGAAGACAGAGTCCATCACCCTCTCCGCAGACGCGTCTGCTACCTATGCCTGCATCAATGGAGGTGGAAACCATCCCAAGGCGACGAACAAGGAGACCAAGTCGGGACCGGTAAGTGGGAGCGGTTCGTTCCCCGTGAGGAACGGACAGACCACCGGGAGCATCACGGTGGGGCCGCCTGGGCCAGGAGACTTCTCCTGCCCGAACGGCCAGAAGCTAACGCTTGTCTTGGTCAGCTACACCAACGTCACGCTGACGGGCTTGGCAGGCGACACGGCAGACATCCCCGGAACCTTCTCCAGGTGTTTATTCCCTGGAGTAGGAATATGTTGAGACCATAAGGGCACTGAGAGCCTCCCCGGAGCGTTCTCAAGAACCTTTGTCAATGCCTCACGGTTGCTCCAGGTGAGTCTGCTGGATGCGGACTCTGTGTCAGGCTAATGAAGAAGCCTGGTCCCAGGGCAACCAGACACCGCAACTTCGTCGCCCTTGCTCCCTGGACGGGAGGAGCTTCTCTCAGCAGAGACTCCTCCCGTCCTGTGCATCTCAGGTCCCCTGTGAAGGGCTGCTCGCACCCGAGAAACGTGAATGCTCCTGACAGAAGTGCCAGAGAAAACCGAGTATCATGCCTCGAATGAGCATGCCATACGGAAGAAGATTGAGCAGTTTTGTGATGGTAGGCGATGGTATTATTGTTGGCCGGAGGGTAACACTGGCAACTCCCTGGCTCACTTGGGCATTCTGTATTGCGCTTCCTCCAATACTGCTGCACTGCGGATAGTATGGAGCGCAAATTGCTGAAAGCGGCGAGCCGTCACAACAGCCGCAACCACAGACGCCGCCGTGGTGGGAGCAGCAGCCGCTTCGAGCGTCAACCGTGTGGAGTCTGGCAAAAAGGAACATCGCAAGAACAAGAAGAGGAGAGGCTACAGTGGTTTGCCCGAGCATACTGATGCCATTGTAGCGTGCTGGCTTGGTGGTGTATATAACAGCACCTTATACGAAGCAAAGATCAACTTGAGTAGGGAAATTAAGCGGCTTGTTTTTCTTCTGGTAGCAGGTCTTCAACAAGTGTGAGCCTGTTTTTCCGGTAGACCTCATCAAAGCTAAAGATAGCATCTACCCACGCGATGCGCAACGAGATGACCAAAGCAAGCTAACAGTACAAAGAGAAAAGAGACTTCTCCGGAAGCGACAAGAGCGAGGACGCGAAAAGAGCAGCGGTGTACTGCCGTACTCTACGCATCCTGGCTCTATACGGGAATGAAGCTGTCTAGCGTGCCCCGTACCAGGTCATCTGGCTCAACTCAACTCAGACGCCTGAGTCCGGTAGTCCGCGTACAGATGCCGCAGCTCCTCCCCAATAAACGCGGTGATGACGCTAAAGTTGTCGACAACCAGGCCCACGCGGTTCGTGAGGCGGAGAAACTCCTCGCTGGTGCGCAACGCGTTCAGCTTCTCGCGGTCGCCGCGGACAAGCGTAAAGCCGAGGAGATCGCCGCCATGTGGCTCCAGGCCGACGGACTCGAAGCTCTCGATCGTGCCCTGCTGCTGCAACTGCCTGTAGAACTGGATTGTTTCGTTAAAGACCTGCAGAGCTTTGTGTTCCCGGCCCCGCACAGCAGGGCCCCATCCAATCAAAAGTGCGCCAGTGGTCATTGCACTACTCCTTTCCTGTGCCCCCGCTGGGGCACTATGTACATCTTAGCATGACATGGGCGAAGACGAAGAGAGCGAGAAACGGCTAGCAGAGCGGGGCGAGTGTCCTCGCAATGAGAAGTAGAAGCCGTTTCTCTCTCCTTTTAACCGTATGACCTCCCACTGAATGATCCAATTTTCGCGAGAATAAAGTGATTGACCAATAACCAGATCCCCAAATCTGTGCCAGACTCGCTCTTCGCCCACATTACTACCAGCTTCACCTGCCTGGCATCCCGATCGTCTTTGCCAGGGCTCACGGCCTGGTTCTCGCCTCGTCGACCACGCCCGCATCAGGCTCCTGATGGAGAGCGCTGGGCCGAGTACTGATTGAAGGCGACCTGCCAGGGATGCACATGGGCCTCCAGGAACTGTTCGGAGTGGCCATCTAAACGCAGCAGAAGAACGACGAAGCTCCTTTCTTTGTGCACCTCTTCGTGTTTTTGCAACACACCCTCACAGGTCGAGCCTGTTGAAACCTTTAGTACTACAGTTGGAGTTAGGTGGTAGAATCTGGAAAGGAGAAAGAAAGCAGTCAAAGAAAGTGAGCTGAGCTATGCTAAACTATGGGAATGAAAGCCTATTCCCAAGATGTGCGGCAGCGAGTGTTGCGTGCAGTCGATGCCGGACACAGCCAGGCCGAGATAGCCAAGACCTTTGCCGTCTCGGTAGCGACGATCAAACGCT
>WNFC01006684.1_pt1 | contig 12704 bp, 10 predicted proteins | sample 5400541 | NCBI WGS metagenome assembly WNFC01 (sample SAMN13153342, study PRJNA577476) | soil metagenome | isolation source: 120 cm saprolite under Douglas fir tree site 2 hole 2 replicate 1 | place: USA:California | collected 2015-04-18
CGATGACAATTTCACGCACCCTGACTTGCTCCATCAGCCAATCGAAATCAATCGCACCAGCGCGGGTACCCGTCATCAAACGATCCCGGCGCAGGTAATCGAGTCTGTCGGCGTCGAAGGAACTGGAGACGACAGCATGATAAATGTCTTCCGGGTCATCGGCTTCGATCATTGCAGCGACGGAGTCGCAAAAGCCGCCTTCAGGCCAGTGGCCTTCAAGCAACGGCCGAATGTCTCCCTCGGGGGCTCGAATGATTTCCTCAGTCCATTTCTCGTGCCGCTTCGCAACGCCACGGGATTTCTGCGCACTCTCGAACGCGTGGCTAAACGGCCCATGGCCGAGATCATGCAATAGGGCAGCAACTACCGCGACCTCTGCCCGTTTCGGGTTGAAGACTTGGCCGATGCCGGAAATTTCCCGCTTGATGATCTCAATCAGACTCCTCGCAGTGTGAAAGACACCGACGGAGTGGGCAAAGCGTGTATGTGTGGCACTCGGGAATACGAACTCGGAAACGCCGAGTTGCCTGATACGGCGTAGGCGTTGGAATTCGGGAGCATCGAGTAGCCGCCAAACCAGTTGATCGAGCGGCTTATCTTCACGGAATACAATCAAGCCGTGCACAGGGTCACGAATGCGCTGGGACCGAGGAGCTTCACTCACGGCGAGAACATAACATGAACATAGGCGGATGCAAGGGCAGGAGCACTTATTGGGCCGATTCGGACCGAGTTGCAATTCGGTCGTAGCGGCGGACGAGCCGAGCCCGTGCGGTACGCGCCGACACGAGCAATCCCAGCAGCCACGGTCCGCGCGCAGCCGGCCTCTTTCTGTGCGCGTTCGCGGACACCCACGGCAAGACGTAGATGGTCGGGACAAGCCCAGCCATGACTCTGGAAAAGTGGTTCAACATGACCGGAGTGCGCTCTAGGATCTTCTGTGCCCTATCTTCAAGGAGAAAGTGATGACCAAAGCCAATCGCACGAACGACCTACGCATCGCGTTGCTGGCGGTCGGGCTCGTTACGCTCACGGGCCCGCTCTCCGCTCAGGAGGCGGTGAAGCACCTCAACCCGGTCATTGAGAAGCTTGCCGCCGGCAAGCCGTTCATCGGATTTCAGACCGGCGATTTGTCCCTGCAGAACGCCCGTACCCTGGCCCGCGCCGATATCGACTATGTGTACATGGAGATGGAGCACGGGCCGATGGATTTCACGGGGCTGCACCAGTTCACGGTCGGCATGATCGACAAAGCCGCCATTCTCAAGAAGGGCAACGTCCAGCCGAACGTGGCGATATTCGCCCGCTTTGCGCCTTATGGCCGCGAACAGGCGCAGTGGGTCGTCAAGCAGGCGCTCGACATTGGCCTGATGGGTGTCATTTTCAATGGCATCGACAACGCCGAGCAGGCGTTGCTGGCCGTGCGGAACATGCGCTATCCGCAAAGGAAGACCTCGAAGTATCCTGACCCGCCCGGATTGCGCGGCTACGCGCCAGGAACCGCGGTGTGGTGGTGGGGCGTGTCAGCGGCGGAGTACGAGCGGCGAGCGGATGTGTGGCCGCTAAATCCCGACGGCGACCTGTTGGCCATCATGATGATCGAAACGTCCGAGGGCTTGAAGAACGCCGATGCAATTGCGGCGGTGCCCGGCGTGGGCGCGATCTTCGTGGGCGCAGGGGGAGACCTCCACCAGTATCTGGGCGTCGACAGCAACGCGCCGGAAGTGGAGGCGGCCTTCCAGGTTATCCTGAGGGCCTGTCTGGCTCACAACGTGGCCTGCGGCATTACTGCGCTGAGCGGGCAGGACGTTGCGAGACGGCTGGCCGAAGGGTGGAAAATGATCCGCACGACCAATGGGGCTTTGGTCCAATGGCGGGCGTCTCCGGCTGGGCGATAGGACATCGACCGGGCGGACAGTCCGGTCATCAGTAGCCCGGATTGAGCGCAGCGAAATCCGGGATCGCCCGTCGATACGGCAATGCCGTCCCCGGGTTTCGCTTGCGCTCAACCCGGGCTACGCGGCTACGCCGCCGGAATTTTCGAGGTCATTGAGGAACAGTTGTTACCGAGATCGGTCCGGCGCGCGACTCGATCGTCGCGGTGCGGTGCAGGTTAGGCTCGACCGTGGCGGTGCTGGCGCCGAACCGCGCGCGGTAGACCTGCAAATTCTCCATGACCCGCTGGACGTAGTTGCGCGTCTCGGAGAACGGGATGCGCTCGACCCAGTCGACGGCATCGACCTTGGGATCGCGCGGATCGCCGTGCTGTGCCACCCATTGCTGGACTCGGCCGCGGCCGGCGTTGTAGCCCGCAAACGTCATGATGTAGGAGCCGCGGTAGTCGGTAAGCAGCGCCGCGAGCTCGGCCGCTCCCATCTGGGTGTTGTAGGCCGGGTCGGATACGAGGCGGTTCCAATCGTAGGAGATGCCGAACCGCTTTGCCGTGTCGCGGCCGGCTCCCGGCGTGACCTGCATCAGTCCCACGGCATTGGCCGCCGACTTGTCGCGCTGATCGAAGGCGCTTTCCGTGCGCACGACCGAATACACAATGCAGCGATCGAGCTTCGACCCAACGGGGCTGTAGGGCGGCACGCCGATGTCGGGGAAAGCGTAGTGGTCGAGCGCGAGATCTCTCGCGAGCGCCGTCTTGCCGATGAGGAGCATCGACCGGGCGTCGTTACGTCGTGCCGTAAGCTGCCCCAGCGCTGCAAGCAGGGCGGCATCGTTGCTCTCTTGAGCGAGGTCGGTCATGAAAGACCTGACGAGGTCGGTTTCGCCGATCGCATAGAGCATGTCTGCCGCGCGCACGAGTTCGGTCGCCTCGCCGGGCGCGGGTTCGGGCGGCGAGCGGAGCGGTGCGATCTCGCCGAGGCCGAGCCGGGCGCGCGCCAGCTGGCCGTAATAGGCGGTGGGAAATCGCGCCGCCTCCTCGTAGTGCGCGCGCATCTCTTCGGACTGGCCGGCTGCCTCGGCCGCGCGACCGCGCCAGTAGGCGGCGCGGGCGAGGACGATCGGATCAGCCGAGGCGCGATCGACATGGGCGAAATGCTCAAGCGCGGTGACCGGATCGGCGAGAAAGCGCAGCGCAATCCAGCCGGCCATGAAATAGAAATCGGCGCGGTAATAAGGATTGGCCGGCGGCGCCGCCTCGTGCACGATGCGATATGCGGTCCGTGCGTCGCCGAGATCGATGAGCTTGCGGGCGAGCATGCGACGCTCGCGCCACCATTCATCAGTGTCCTGACGCGGCAAATCCTCGGGCGAAGCGGCGAGAACCAGTTTGACGGCTGCCGCAATGTCCCCTTTGGGCGTCACGATGCGGCCGCGAACATTCGAGCCTGGCGAGTCGTTGCGCAGCAGCCAGTGCAGACGGCACAACGCGTAGCCCAGATCACCGCGCGCGTCGCCGCCGACCGCGTCCAGCAGCGCGCCGCCCTTGGCGGATTTGGTCTCCGCGGCGCTGCATGCCTTGACGATCGCGACGTGGTCGTCACCGATGCGTTTTGCGGCGCGCATCGCAGCGCCAAAATCCTTGGCGCCGACGCGCCGGTCCATGCGCGCCACATGGTCGGCGCGGGTCAGCACGCCCGGAAACGCGGCGAGCACTGCGGCTTCCATTTCGGCCGACAATGGCGCCGACCGCCACGCCGCGCGAACCTTGCTCTCGGCGGCGGCGCGGCTGCCCTCCCCCATCTCGACACGGGCGAGCGCAAGCCGGCCAGTCGTGCTGGTCGGGTCGTCGCCGACGAAACGGCGCACGGTGGCAGTATCGGGCCGCGTCTGCCACAGCTTCTCCTCGGCACGCCGGCGCAGCAGCGGAATGCTCGGCCAGTCGGGATTGGCACGGCTGAAGGCAGCGTACCGCTCCAATCCGGCCTCGGTATCAGAGCGGCGCAGCAGCGCCCATTCGACGATTTTCTGAGCCAGCGGATTGCCGGTGGTTGCCGCGAGTGCGGTCGCTTCCCCCACCTTACTCTGGCGCGCGAGTTCAATCGCCTGTTTCGTTGCAGCGAGATCGTGCGGCAGCGCTGCTGCCGTATCGACGGCTGCCGGCCGGTCCATCGGGAGGGGAACCGCGTGCACGCTCTTGCGTTCACTCTTGCGTTCACTTGGCCGCCCGCCTGCGCTCCGCTTCGTTTCCCGTGCCGAACGGCCGCCTTTGTGGTGCTCGGTGTTGGCGTGATGCTCCGTCTCGGCGGCCTTTCTCGCTTGCGTCGGCAAGTGCTTATGACTCGCCTGCTTATGGCTCGCCGCCGCGATTGCGAGAGGAGTTCCGAGCGCGGCTGCAGCCAACGCAAAGAGCCCCATCGCGGCATAGCTACGCCTTCGCGCCAGCCGCTGACCGGCGGCACGCGTGCTCCCGCCGCCAACCGGAGCGGCAACATAAGTTCGATTCATAGTCAGCCCCGAGGCACGAATGATATCGTCCCTCCCTCCACGTGTGCAGTCGACATGACTGCAACTTGAGCTTGATCGCTGACCATCTCGCAACCAAGCCTTACGGCCGATCTTCTCCCTAATTGCCTTCGACTTGCTGAACGCCTGCTGAACGGGACTGCTCAGAACTCGGCTTTCGCCGCGATTGGCAACGGATCAGCGCCCTGCGTGAAAGGGTTGTTCATTTCGCCGGCGGCGCAGCGCCACTCGGCGAGCGTGGCCTCGACGCGCCGCGAGCGCTTGGTGACGTGGAGCGGCTTGAGGAAAACCGCCGGATCGTCGATCACGACTTCGGCCTCAAGAAATCTGCCGCCCTCGACCAGGCGAAGGCGCTCGACCACGTGCAGCTTATCGCTGTGCGGCGTGCGGAAGTTGTCCACGAACGTCTTGTCGTTGAGGCCGACGGTATCGATCACCAGCGTGTCGCCCTCGTAATGGCCGACCGACTCACCGTACCAGGATGGCTTCGGATTCTCCGAATGGGGCACGTTCAGATAGATACGCCGCACGTCGTTATCGTGCTGCGCGATCATTCTGACTTGCTGCGGCGTTTGAACAAAGAACATCGGTTGTGCCGGGGTCAGGAGAAAGGCCGGGACGCCGGTCGCCCAGCACCGCGCCGAGCGCGACCACATCGGCTTGCCGGCAAGCGCTTCCTCGTTCGCCTTCTTCAGCTGGTCTTTCGCGAATTGCGTCAGATTGGCATTGTTGACGTCGGCGATGCGAAATGTCGGTTGCCCGCCCGTGTTGTTGGGCACATAGCGGTGGGCGGGGTCTTGCGTGACCGGCGACGGGCTGCCCGGCAGCGGGGTCCATTCGCCGCCCACCGAGACCCATCCGGCATTGTTGGCCGAGAAGTCGGGCGGACTTTGCTGCGGGAGGGCCGGCGCGACGCCTATGCAAAAGAGCCCGGCCAGCAGGCCGGCGGTGAGCGCGTGTCGGGGCTTATTTTCAGGATGCTCGGGCATGGCTACCTCCGTCGTTGCGGTCGTTGACGCCGCAGCGTTAGAAATTCGGCTTGCCAGAGTAGCATAATATCGATGTCATCCATCAGCCTCGTCCTGAGGAGCCGACCGAAGGTCGGCGTCTCGAAGGACGGCCACAGGCGAGACCGTCCCGGCGGCCATCCTTCGAGACGCCGTGCTTCGCACGGCTCCTCAGGATGAGGTCCGTGGTTCTACCTAGGTCCCCATGCGCATCAGCGTATCGCGCAGGATTTGCGCCGCGATGCCGGCGTCCTCCGCCGTTACGGTTTCCAGCGGACTGTGACTAATTCCGCCGTTGCCGCAGCGGACAAACAGCATTCCGATATCCGTGAGGCCGTCGAACGTTGCGGCATCGTGTCCAGCACCGCTGGCCAGCCGCTTCACCGGAATGTTCGCCTTCTCGATGCTTGCTGCGAACAGCTGCTGCAAGTGCGGTGCGCAGGGAACAGCCTTTTTGCGCAGCAATTCGCGGGCACCCAGCCGCACGCCGCGCCGTCCAGCAATCGCCTGCGATTCCGCAAGGATATCCGCGAGCGCCTGCGTTAGCACGTCGTCATCCTGGGCGCGAACGTCCAGCGACAGCTCACAGCGCCTTGGAATGACATTGATGGCGCCCTCTGGAACCTCGAAGCGGCCGACCGTTCCTAACAGTCCCGGCTCCAGGCGTGCGCGCCGTTCCACCAACAGCGCGATTTCCGCAGCCGCCAGCAGGGCGTCGTGGCGCGCGTCCATCGGCACCGTGCCGGCATGCCCCGCTTCGCCTTCAATCGCCAACGTATAGCGGACGCCGCCGGCAATCGCCGTCACGATCCCGACCGGAACATTGTCGTTCAATAGCACCGGCCCCTGCTCGATGTGCACTTCAAGATAGGCAATAATGTCTTCGGGCCTGCGCGCCACGGACGGCAACTGGCTGGGGTCGTGTCCGGCCGCCGCTATGACGTCGCCTAGCCGATGTCCGCTGCGGTCGCGCACGTTCATCATCGCTGCGTCGAGCCTGCCGACAACGGCTCTGCTGCCGAGATAAGGGGTTGCGAAACGAACGCCCTCCTCCTCCGAGAAGCCGATCAACTCGACGGCAAACGGCAGGCGAGCGCCGCGCAAGCTTTCCAATACAACGAGGGCGCAAAGGATGCCAAAACGTCCGTCATACTTCCCGGCGTTGCGCACCGTGTCATAGTGTGATCCGAGGATCAGCGTTCGAGCCCCCGGATGTGCGCCCGGCATCCGCCCGACGACGTTGCCGATGGGATCGATTTCGCTGGCAAGCCCCGCGGCCGCAAACCAGTCGCGTAACTGTCGCGCGACAGCGCGATGCGCGTCGGAAAAGAAAGTGCAAGTCAAGGCCCCGGTCGACTCCGACCAGTGGGCGAGATCATCCGCAAGGTCGAGAATGCGGCGGCCGAGCGTAAGCCGGTCGTCGACCGTGGGGGAGCTGTTTGGCATTCGGTTGTTCGAAGTTTCACCAGGACCATTTCGGCAGGTCTAACATTGATACTGCCTGGTTCTCGTGTTCTGAAAGCAGTCATTCTCGACGGTAAGTTGCCAGCGCTCCCAGGTGCGGCGGGTCGAGGCTCCGATCTAGGCGCTTTTTCTGATCGCAGCGCCGGCGCGAGGCGACGCCCGGCGCCTGCCGACGCGCTCGCGCGCGACGGAAAGCCTGAGCCCGAGGGCCTTGAGGACGTGGGCGACGGTGGAGAATTCCGGGTTACCGTCCGGCGACAGCGCCTTGTAGAGGTTCGACCGGGCGAGGCCCGCGGCCTTGGCAATGTCGGTCATACCTTTGGAACGGGCGATGTCGCCGAGCACCAACTTAAGCAACGCGGGATCTCCGTCCTCCAGAGCGGCATTAAGATAGGCGACAACGTCGTCTTTTGTGTCCAAGGTTTCGGCCGCATCCCAACGGGTTGTCTTTAGCGTCATGTTCTAGATTTCCTGTGCCATCTCGATCGCCCTGGCGATGTCTCTTGCCTGGGTTCGCTTGTGGCCTCCACAGAGCAGGATCACGACCGTCTTACCGCGTTGAACGGAATAAATCCGGTAGCCTGGGCCATAGTCGATCCGCATTTCAGAGACGCCTTTCCCCACCGGCTTCACATCACCGGGATTGCCCGCCGACAAACGGCGGATGCGGAGTCTGATTCGGGCGCGTGCCTCCTGATCGCGCAGTCCGGCAAACCACGCTTTGAAAACGTCACTCTCCCGAACCTCTATCATCTAAGATTGTCTCTTATGGAGCACAAGCTGTCAAATGCCGCTAAGAACGGGCCTGGGGCACCCGGTCGCCGGCTCACTTCCTTCGTGAGGACAAGCTTCGCGGGCGACGACGCATAAGGTAGTAATTCCGTCAGAACGAAATCCCCTGTTAACCAACACAAACGTGTCTGCCATGATCACCGCAACAAACGTACGCCTAGAACAGCTCAACGTCGCGCATCCGGACGATTTCGTGGCCGCGCTGGCGGACATCTACGAACACTCGCCTTGGGTTGCGGGCGCGGTTGCGGGGCAGCGGCCGTTCGCAAGCCTGGCGTCGCTCAACGACGCCATGGCGGCAGCGGTCGGTGCCGCACCGCCCGCCCAGAGACTTGCTCTGATCGAACGCCATCCGGACCTCGCCGGAAAAGCCGCACGCTCCGGTCATATCACGGCGGAATCGAAATCGGAGCAGGGCGGCGCCGGGCTCGACCGCCTTTCGGATGCCGAATACGCACTGTTTGCGCAATTGAGCGACGCCTACCTGCAGAAATTCCACATTCCCTTCATCGTCTGCGTCCGCCGCCACACGAAGGAGTCGATCCTGCGGCAGTACCAACGGCGCTTGCAAAATACTCGCCAGGCTGAACTTGAAACCGCGCTCAACGAAATCTTTCGCATTGCCGCGCTCCGGCTCGGCGACCGGGTCAAAGCCGCCGATGAACTGCCGGTTTCGGGCCGCCTGTCGACCCATGTGCTCGACAACCATGACGGCCGTCCGGCGCAGGGCGTGGCGGTAACGCTTTCCGAGCTTGGCGACGACGGTAGCCGCCGGGCGATTGTCCAGGCTGTAACAAACCACGACGGCCGCACCGACGGGCCGCTCATCGGTGGTCGTCCGATCCCGATCGGCCGTTATGAGCTGCGTTTCGAAATCGGTCACTACTATGCGTCGCGCAACACGCCGACCGCGGATCCTGCGTTCCTGCAATCGGTGCCGATCGAGTTCTTCGTCGCGGAACCGGAGGGCCACTACCACGTCCCGCTGCTGGTTACGCCCTGGAGTTTCTCGACCTATCGCGGCAGCTAGGCAGATTCTGGTGATGTCGATCCACCGCTTTGCTCGTCACCCGCGGGCTTGACCCGCGGGTCCATCTTCTTCGCGTGAAGATGGATTGCCGGGTCAAGCCCGGCAATGACGTCGACGAATGTCCGCGGAACGTGCTCTGGGGCGGGAGCAAATGGCACGGTTCTGGTATAGTGGGATTTCTCTACGGAGGAGGCTTGCGATGCCTGGAGTTCCAGTCGACGAAAACTTGTCTCTTCCGAAGTTGTTCACTTTAGGCATTCAGCATGTCTTGGTGATGTATGCCGGCGCCGTAGCCGTGCCTCTCATCATCGGGCGCGCTTTGAAGCTGCAACCCGAAGAGGTCGCCTTTCTGATAAGTGCCGACCTGTTTGCATGCGGGTTGGCGACCTTGGTGCAAAGTATCGGCTTTCCTGGCGTCGGCATTCGGCTGCCTGTGATGATGGGTGTTACTTTCGCCTCTGTGGGGCCGATGCTGTCCATGGCGGCATCGCCCGATGTCGGATTGCTTGGAATCTACGGCTCGGTTATTTCGGCTGGCGCATTTGCGCTCCTGGTTGCTCCATTTATGAGCAGACTCTTGCCTCTATTCCCGCCAGTCGTGACCGGAACCATCATCCTGGTCATCGGCATCTCTTTGATGCGAGTCGGCATCAATTGGGCGGGCGGCGGCTTGCCGACTTTGACCCGCGTGGTGGATGGCGTGCCGGGCGCCTTCCCAAATCCCGGATATGGCCAGCTCCAAGGTCTCGCTATTGCGCTGTTCGTGCTGATCGTCATCCTCGCGTTAATCCGCTGGGGCAGCGGTTTTGTCGCCAATGTCGCGGTTCTGCTCGGCATCGTGGCGGGCGCGATCCTTGCCACTCTTCTCGGCGTGATGCATTTCGAAAAAGTCGCGTCCGCGTCCTGGATAGACGTCGTCAGCCCGCTCCATTTCGGCATGCCGAAGTTCTCGATCGTGCCGATCGTCACGATGTGCATCGTCATGATCGTGGTCATGATCGAGTCGCTCGGCATGTTTCTGGCGCTGGGCGAAATGACCGGCACAAAGATCGACGAAGAGGCGCTGACCAGAGGACTGAGAGCCGATGGGGTCGGCACCATGCTTGGCGGATTTTTCAATACCTTTCCGTACACCTCATTTTCTCAGAACGTCGGCCTTGTCGGCGTCACGGGGGTGCGGTCGCGCTCTGTGACGGCAGCTGGCGGCATCATATTGCTGGGGCTCGGATTGTTACCGAAGATAGCGGCGCTGGTTGAGGCTGTACCCCAGGTCGTATTGGGAGGCGCCGGGCTCGTGATGTTCGGCATGGTCGCCGCGACCGGCGCCCGTATTCTCACCAACGTCGATTTCCGGACCAACCGCTTCAATCTGTTCGTGGTGGCGATTTCTGTCGGATTCGGGATGATTCCTCTGATGGCGCCGAACTTTTTCAAGAACCTGCCCGACGAATTGCACCCATTGCTGGAATCCGGAATCCTCTTGTGCGCGATCGTTTCGGTGGTGCTCAACCAGTTCTTCAACGGATTTGGGAGCGCGAAGGAGGCGGAGAGCGACGCTATGGCGGTTGCGGCGTCCAGTGAACACGTTTGAGACCGCCATGAAGCGAAGCAGCGGACCATGTGGAATTCGATCATCGTCGATTGGGCCAGTCTGATTTTTCGTTGGCTTCACGTGGTCGCCGCCATCGGCTGGATCGGCAGCTCATTCTATTTCATCCATCTCGATCTCAGCCTGCAGGACCGCAACGACCTGCCTGAAGGCGTTGACGGCGAGGCTTGGCAAGTTCATGGCGGCGGCTTCTATCGCATCATGAAATTCCTGGTCGCCCCTAAGGCCATGCCCGACAAGCTCACATGGTTCAAATGGGAAGCTTACGCCACATGGCTGTCGGGCTTCATGCTCGTGGTGGTAGTCTATTACCTCGATGCCGATCTCTTTCTTGTCGACAAATCCGTTCTCGATCTCACCGCCCCCCAGGCGGCCCTCTTCAGCCAGATCAGTCTGGTGCTCGCATGGCTGCTTTACGAAGGCGCTTGCCGATCACGCATTGCAGAACATGAACTTGCCTTTGTGATCGGCGGTTACGTCTTCCTGGTCGGCCTGACTTACGCGTTCACCCATGTGCTGAGCGGGCGCGGCGCCTTCAACCAGATCGGCGCGATCATCGGCACCATCATGGTGGCGAACGTATTCCTGGTGATCATTCCCAATCAGAAGAAGACGGTGGCGGCATTGCTCGCCGGGGCGCGCCCCGATCCGGAGCTTGGCAAAACCGGGAAGCAGCGGTCGGTTCACAACAATTATTTGACCTTGCCGGTGATCGTGCTGATGATCAGCAATCATTATCCGTTGCTGTTTGCGACGCGCTACAACTGGTTGATTGTTGCGATCGTCCTTGCCCTCGGCCCGGTCATTCGCCACTTCTTCAATTCGCGGCACGCCGGTCAGGGGTCGCCGTGGTGGGTGTGGGGCGTCGCCGCGGCCGGCATGGCGGCCATCGCGTTGTTGTCGGCGGCGGGTCCGCGCGAGGCCAGGACCGGAGAAGTGCCGGGCGCGACTTTCGCCCAGGTCGAGCGGATCGTGCGCACGCGGTGCAGCATGTGCCATGCCGCGGAGCCGGTGTGGCCGACATTGGCGATGGCCCCGAAGGCGATCCGTTTGGACGACGCTGACCACATCCGCCGCAATGCCCGTCTGATCGGCCGCAATGCGGCATGGTCAAGCGCGATGCCGCCGGGCAATATCACCGAGATGACGGGTTCGGAGCGTGCAGCGATTGCGGCATGGCTCGCCGCAGGGTCGCCGGCACGATAGCGGACGGCAGGTCTATCACAGGGCGCCTCATGACCATGATCAGGATCGACGCTGGCCCTTTCACCTTCACGGCACGCACGGAGGTTGAGGCGGCACCAAAGACATGCGCCAAATTCAACTCCATGCTGCCCTACCGGCAAAAGATCATTCACGTGCGCTGGAGCGGAGAGGGCTGTTGGATTCCGCTGGGCAGCCTTGATCTCGGATTGACCCATGAAAATGCGACAAGCCATCCGGCGCCTGGTGAAATCCTTCTTTATCCCGGCGGATTGAGCGAAACCGAAATCCTGCTTGCGTACGGCGCCGTGCAGTTCTCCAGCAAAGTCGGCCAGCTTGCCGGCAACCATTTTCTCACCATCGTGGACGGTCGCGAAAATCTTCGGCCGCTGGGCGAGCTCGTACTTTGGAACGGCGCGCAGGACATCGTGTTTTCGGCGCAATAGAGCTCCTCAAGGAAAGGTTCGGCGATCGTTGTGCTGCGTAGGATGGGTTGAGCTCTTGCGAAACCCATCATGAGCGCGCCGCGTTGAAGGGCCGTCGATGGGTTTCGCTTTGCTCAACCCATCCTACACCGCCCTCCAAGCAGTTTCGCGAGAGCAGCGGAGAGGCCGATGCTGTCTACCGTCGATCGCGCACTCGCGCCCCGGCCGTGATCGCGCGCGGCAAGCGCCGCGCGTGCGCCGGCCTCAACCGAGCAAATAACCGGAACCGGGACCGATCCCTGAACGCTCGCCGCGAGACCGGCGAGCCCCGCGCCACCCAGTATCACCGAGGAGGCTCCGTCTTCGTTCGCACAGGCATTGCACGCGTCAACGAGGCGATCCAGGGCCGACGCCGGATCGCGAGCGATCTCATCCCCTGACTGCTCGACGGTGCGGATAGCCGCGAGGCAGTCGGACCGGCCAAGACCGGTCACCAGCTCGTTGAGCATCGGCGCCCAGGCGGCCCCTCCGGTCACGATGGCGAAGCGGCGACCGAGGCGGCAAGCGGCCTCGACGGAGGCTTCGGCCATCCCCACAACCGGCGCTGGTGAGACTTCCTTGAGTGCCGCGAGCCCCGGGTCGCCAAAGCAAGCCAGATAGACGACGTCACAATCCAAGACATGTTCCGCCAGAGCATCGAGCGCGGCGTGACCGGCAATCGCCGCCGTGGCACGGCTTGCAATGTAGGGGGCGCCGAA
>WNFC01009186.1_pt1 | contig 12703 bp, 9 predicted proteins | sample 5400541 | NCBI WGS metagenome assembly WNFC01 (sample SAMN13153342, study PRJNA577476) | soil metagenome | isolation source: 120 cm saprolite under Douglas fir tree site 2 hole 2 replicate 1 | place: USA:California | collected 2015-04-18
AAGCTCTTCGAATTCTCCACGTTTCAATCGCTCGTAGGCCTCAACCTCCTCTTTTAGCTGCAGGTGGAAGGATTCGAGCGGATCGATGACCCGGTTGACCTCAACGTCCCCAAGACCCGCCTCTTTGAGCCGCGCACGATGCTCGTCGAGCCCCTTTAGCTCGTCGCCCAATCTCTTTGAGGCTTCGTGGTACTCGGCTTCGTTACGGATCATGGTTCCTCCAAACCTCAATTTGATGATGCCGCATGGTCTGCCATTGCGGCGCGATTGACGAAAGGCCGAAGGAAACTCAAGCTCGTGCCCGGCGGTCGGTGCGGCGGCGGCGATCAGGGCGGCGGCGCCGTGATCACCGCCACCATGATGATCATGGCGCCGCCGGCCATCATGATGGTGGCGCTGCAGGCGTGAGCCGCGTGATCACCATGCTCACGCCGCGGCGGCTTCGGCTGTCTCGCGGCGCATGGTCTCCTCGGCCGCTTTCACTAAGAAAGCCGAACGTGAATCGACGTGATGACTGGCAACATAGGCGTCAATGCGTCGCAACGTGATCGCCGGCACCGTGATGTTGATTTTCTCAGCGGGTCCAAAGAAACGCTCGACCTCGACATCGACAATGCCCCATGTCCAACCTTTGTATTCCTCATCCGCCTGCCATTCACTCATGGCTTTTGCCACAGGCAGATCCTTTTTTTCTTCAGCCAAGATTTCACAGTGAACTTTGATGGCCTCGCGCGCGTTGTCGAAGGCTTCCTCGACCGTGTCGCCGGCGCTAAAGCAGCCCGGAAGATCCGGAACCACGACGCCGAACGCTGTCTTCTTCGTTCCTGCCTCGATTGCAATTGTGAATTTCATTTTAAACCTGCCTGCTTGAGTATCCTCTCTACCAAACCTGTGCCTAAGTCCTTTTTCGGGTGGGGTACCGATAGATGACCTGGTTTCGTTGCATGCTTGAAAATGTGATGGCTGCCTGCCACTCGATCCTCGTACCAGCCCGCATCCTTGAGCACCCGAACAAGGTCCCTGCTGTTCATGGTGGGTATAATACCTACCGATACGGACATAGTCAACACTATACCCACCGCGATCATGACGCCGAATTGCCTTCAAATTCACCCTTTAGGAGCCTGACTGACTGTTTTGATCGAAATCAGCGAACAGGAGCGGGGACAGGGCCTCAAGCCAGAGTTGTTCGCGAGAATCCTGAATCATTACAACCGATCCAAGTTGCCCGACGCTGCGTTCTTGAAAAATGCGCTGCAGAAATCATTCGCGGTCGACGCTTCTCTGGCAGAAGAATGCGCAACGGTACTGGTTGCAAATGCGAAGTTCTGCGGCTTGATACAGGATATATCCGGTTCAAAATACGTTCGAATCGTCGAAGGGACTGTCCCGACTAACGGCGACAGCCCCGCCGCGGATCTCGATCCCGGCATCGACCGTCGAGCGTTGGACGTCAATACCCCAGCCCCGCCGGCGCCGGCTGCGCCCGCGAGCCCTGCGCCGCAAAATTCCAATCAGCCGCGCAAAATATTTGTCGCGCACGGCAAGAATCGTAAACCATTAGATGCGCTCAAGAAGGTTTTGGACCAATTCAAGATTCCCTATGTCGTAGCGGTGGACGAGCCGCATAAGGGCCGCCCTATCTCCGCAAAAGTTGCTCAGCTGATGAGTGAATGTAGCGCGGGGATATTTATCTTTACGAAGGACGAGAAATTTCTCAAAGAGGTCGATGGCGACGGGCCGACGGAAGTCTACCGGCCGAGCGAGAATGTAGTGTATGAACTCGGTGCAGCGAGCGTAATGTGGGATCGCAAGATCATCATCCTGCGCGAGGACGGCGTGAATTTTCCGTCCGACTTCAGTGACCTCGGGTACCCGAAGATGTCCGGTAGATTTTATATCCAGGACGGCTACATATACGGGCCGAGCCACAGCGGCCAGTATTACATCCAAGACAAATACATCTACGGCCCAAAGGGAAAAGTGGCAGGTTCTATATTCAGGACGGGTACATATACGGACCGAACGAGGAGTTACCGTGGATGGAGGAGTGAATGGATCATGGCAAAACTGGGAACGATGCAGCTGATTGATCAGATCCCGCTCCTCGAAGAAGATGCCGAATACTTTGGACTAAGTTGTTAGTCGCCGACGATTTGTTTATTAACTTCGACGATCGGCGGGCAGCTGCAGCCTTCGATATCCTCTCCGATTTGGCGACGCGCACCCAAGTGACTAGGAATTGGGTCAAGCAGGCTGCTCGGGATGCAGGCACGGGCGATGAAGGCTTAACAAGCTTGGAACGCAGCACGGTGGCTACGAAAGCTCGCAATCGGTGTTCTTTGGCCGGAATCGCAAAAACAACCTCAGTCGTGCCAGCCGGGAATTCACGGATCTGCTCAAGGGTCGCGAGCTTCGTTTCGTTCATTTTGATGATCATCCCTCGATGATCGATCTAAAACCCCGCGCTCAGCCTCCTATCCCATTGGAAGAGGCTGAACCTTGTGAGGGCCCTCATGGTGTGCCGATAATGCCCATCGCGGAGTGCAATACATGATCACTATTCACCATCTCGGTGTTTCTCAATCGGATCGTATCGTTTGGTTAATGGAAGAGTTGAACCTTCCGTATCGACTGAAATGGTACAAGCGCGCGGAGACAGGCCTGGCTCCGGATGAGTATCTCGCGCTGCATCCAGCCGCAACGGCACCGGTCATTGAAGATGACGGGACGATCCTCACCGAATCCGCAGTCATTGCTGAGTACATCTGTCATCGATACGCCGGCGGAAAGCTCACCGTGGGGCCTGAGCAGTCCAACTACGCCGAGTACCTGTATTGGATGCACTTCAATAACAATGTCCTCGGCTTGTTCTTCGCAAAAAGCGCATTGGGAGCGGGGGTGCACGGCGGGGGTGCCGAAAGGATCAAAAGCGTCATTGGAAGGCGCGAAGGACGGTACTTTAATTACATGAACGCACGACTCGGCGTATCACCGTACTTAGCGGGGCCGGATTTGACTTGCGCCGACGTGATGGTCATGTTTCCGCTAACGACTTTGCCACTGTTTGGCGGGCGTACTGTGGATGACCTACTGAACGTGGTTTCGTATGTGAAACGCATCGAAGCCCGACCGGCATACATTCAGGCGATGGCGATTGCAGGACCAAAGGCTACGCCGGCAGACCGGTAACCCCCTTAGGATTACTTTGGCTCGACGAACGCCAGAAATCGATCGGTTAGGATCTCTATCACGAGCGGATCGGTCGCGATGCCTGATCCAGCGCGGCGTGATTGCTCTGATCCGGAATCTCATACAGCAGTAGTGCCAGTTTCCTGGTGGGGCCTTTTTTTTAGGGGGGCTCAGCAGGCCTCAAAGAATGTTTAATAAATAAAACAATGACCTACGATCAAAACGCGGTGCCCGGCCGTGCCGCCAGTATACTGCTCGCAAATTCGACGGCGTGTCATATGGGTCTAGCAAACAAAACTTTGTTCATCACCGGCGGTAGCCGCGGTATTGGCTTGGCCATTGCGTTGCGTGCGGCTCGCGACGGCGCCAACATCGCTATCGCGGCAAAAACCGCAGAACCGCATCCCAAATTGGCGGGTACGATTTATTCTGCCGCGCAGGAAATCGAGGGCGCCGGGGGCAAGGCGCTGCCATTGCAAGTCGATATTCGCGATGCTGCCGCTGTACAGGCGGCGGTGCAGCGCACAGCCGAAGTTTTTGGCGGCATCGATATCTGCATCAACAACGCCTCCGCTATTAACCTGAGCACAACGGAGACGATCGATATCGCGCGCTTCGATTTGATTCAGCAAATCAATATGCGTGGAACTTTCGTTACATCGCGTGCCTGCGTGCCTTATCTCAAAAAGAGCGCCAATCCGCATATTCTCACTCTATCGCCGCCGCTAACCATGCGCGCGGATTGGTTTGCGCAGAATTTGCCATACACACTGTCGAAGTATGGAATGTCGATGGTGATGCTGGGTATGGCGCGAGAATTCAAGGCGGACGGCATCGCATGCAATTCGTTGTGGCCGCGCACCACTATCGCGACGGCTGCGGTAGAGTACGCGCTAGGCGGTGAAGTCATGCTCAAGCAATCGAGGTCGCCGGCCATCATGGCGGACGCCGCATACGCCATTTTAAATGAACCCGCCGCGGCGTACTCCGGGCAATTTCTGATCGATGACGAAGTATTGGCGGCGAAGGGCGTGACGGATTTCGAACCCTATAGCCACACCGCAGGCTCCAAACTGTTTGCGGACATTTTTGTCGATCCCACAGCGCGGGTCCCGGGCGGAATCGAGTTGAGCGCCTACCGATGAGCTTGATTCATAACCATCCGCGTGGCGCATGGCTGACCCAGCCGATCTTTTTCCGCCCGTAGCCCCCGCCAAGAGCGTTGAAGGCCGTTGGTCGGCGGAGGCGAGTGCCCACAAGCTGTTTGCGCCTCCTATATATCCCGGTGCGATTCGACGCGACGGCATTCTCGATCGGATTTTCAACAACGCGAGCGTCCGGGTCATCTTACTTCAAGGGCCCGCGGGCCACGGCAAATCGACGACCCTGCAGCAGATCAAGAGCGATTATGAGGCCAAAGATTGGCTTACGGCGTGGCTGACACTCGATGATGCAGACAACGATCCTCGGCGATTCGCCATACACATCCGAGCGCTCATCGATTCGCTGTGCGAGCAAGATCTGTTCGGGGACCGACTCGGCCAAGCCGGCGCGCGCCGCGCGCGACGGTCGGATTGGGTGCTCGACAGTCTCTCGCGGCTGCAAAGACCGGTCGCAGTTTTTGTCGACGAATTCCAAACTCTTCGCAATCGACAGTCTCTGACCTTTTTTCGGGAGTTCTTCGATCGCGTTCCCGAAAACGTGAGAATTTTCGTCGGGTCGCGGTCGCTCCCTGAGGTGGGGCTGGCGAAGCTTCTGGTGAACAACGTGGCGCTCGTGCTGCGCGCCGACGATCTGCGTTTTTCGCCCGCCGAGGTGGACCGCTTCTTCGCTTCGGCGCGTGATCTGAAGATGAGCTCGGAAGAGGTCGACGCGATCTATCGCCGCACCGAAGGTTGGCCGGCGGCGCTTCAACTGTACCGCCTGACGCTCGTGAGCCCCGAGGTACGCAATTCGCTGGATGATATCGGCACCTATAGTCCGCGCGAATTGGCGGAGTACCTAGCGGACAACGTGCTCACGCTTCAATCGCCTCGCGTTCAAGATTTCTTGCTACGTACCTCATTGCTGACGCGCCTAAACTCCGATTTATGCGACGCAGTCATGGGTTGGGGCGATTCCCAGGACCTCCTGATATACCTGGAGCGTTCCGGTCTGTTCATACGCAGCCTGGACGCGGAATGCCGATGGTTCAAATATCACGGCCTGTTTTCCGCCATCATGGCCGAGAATCTACGCAAGCTATCCGAAGGAGCAGTGCTCGAGGTGCATGCGCGAGCGGCTCGGTGGTATTTGACGCAATCGCTCTACGAAGAGGTCGTGCATCACTCGATTGGATGCCGAGATTTCACGTTGGCCGCGAATACACTGAATGTTTGGGCCTCGCGGCTGGTTGCCAGTGGACAACTCATGACCGTGGAGCGTTGGTCCGAATGCATACCGTTCGAGCGCGTCGTGGAGCGGCCGGATCTGGCAATCAAGATCGCCTATTCGCTCGTCTTTCTTCGGCGTGAACGCAAGCTGCGGCCCCTATTGGATCTTCTGCGACGCAATATCGACGCCGGCGACCTCGTACATACGACGAACCCCAGGGTCGCTTTGTCCATGGCGGCCGTTCTCGAGGATGACATTCCGGCCGCGGTTGCGCTCGTGGACGCACTGCAACTGCATGAGCGCGACGCTGACGGATTCGCGGCGTTCGAGATCGGCGCGGCGAGCAATCTACTGTCGTATCGGGATATCGCGAACGGAGACTTCGAGGGCGCACGCAAGAGATTGGCGCTGGCGCGCACTTCCAGCGATCGCGGCGGCGCGACATTCAGCGGCGGCTACACCCTCGCGATGTCGGGAGTCTGCTTGATCTATCAGGGCCAGCTACGCGAAGCGATCGATCGATTTCGCAAGGCAATGGCGGAGGAGAGTGCCCATATCGACGGCTCGTTTGCCTCGGCGGCGCTGGCATCTTGCTACATTTGGGCGCTCTATGAGGCCAACGAACTCGACGCGGTGGAAGCCGTTTTTGCCCGATATCATGACAACATCGCCGAATCGGTGATTCCGGATTTCATTGCCCTCGCGCATATCGCTGTGTCGCGCACGTTCGATGCACGCGGCCGCCCGGACAAAGCTCTCGAAGTGCTGGACGAATTCGAAAAAATCGGTCACGACAGCGCGTGGATGCGCCTCATCGGTATGGCTGATTGGGAGCGCGTGCGGCGCGCATTGATTGCCGGCGATATCGAGCGGGCATGTGCCATTGCCGCACATATCGGATCCGGAAAAGAATCGAATTCCGATCAGTGGATTGCGTTGTCGGAGGATTTGGAGGGCGAAGCTCTGGGGCGCATCCGACTTGCCGTGCATACACTGGATGTAACGACGGCGAGCAATCGTATTGCGCGCGAACTGCAGCGACAACCGAATCGGACCTATCGCCAGATCAAGCTCCATTTGATGAGTGCGCAGCTGAAGCGGCGAGAGGGTATGCATAACGCCGCACATCGCAGTTTGCGCAAGGCCGTGCAGCTAGCGAAGCCGGGTCGATATGTTCGATGTTTTCTGGACGAGGGCGAGGGCGTCATTCAACTTCTACGTGAGGCATATCAAAACATCTTCGGCGGCGCGACCCGCGAAGATGTCGATTTGGACGCGAACCAAGCCTTCATCGAAGAGCTGCTTGCAGCGTCGGGCACCGACCTCACTCGAAATCCCGCCAAGGCGAGCCGTCCCCCAATGCAGCCTCTGTCAGATCGAGAGAAGGAGATGCTCATTTTTCTGGCAAATGGGGTTTCCAATAAGGAAATGGCACAGAGGCTGTTCGTTTCCGAAAATACCGTCAAGTTTCATCTCAAGAATGTGTATTCCAAATTAGGCGTCGTGAACCGGCTGCAGGCAATCAACGCCGCCCGCCAGCTCGGCTTCATTGGATAGCGGCCGCTTCGCCGAGGAGTGAGCACTCCGATAAAAACTACCCGTTAGTGTAGCGCCTCACGCGCCGAGGGCTCGTACTCTCGGCAAAACCGGCGTCTCACGCCAGATATAAATAGGGACGGAACTTACGGGGTCGCCCTGCGTGAAATAAGGGGGGGCGCTGCGGTGAATTCGTTCCGCTATCGCATTGCAGGCTTCAAGTACGCACAGATCGAGAAACTCGGCCGGCGATTGAAGGTGGCAAGAACGACCACGGATATCCATCACAGGGGGCACACGATGAGCGTCAATGATGTGAGTATCTACGATCGATATTTGACCAACGCGGCGCTGATGCGTCTCGGCGACGCGTGATGGGGAATCAATTATGAAGGCGACACTAGAGACCTCCAGCGAATTGAGCAGGCTTGTCAACGTGGACAAGGGCGGCGCGCCTGCCGAAGAGACGTCCGGCGAGGCGAACCGGCTCATCAACATCGACAATGGCGGAACGCTCACTGATATCTGCGTGATCGACGGAGCGCGCGTGTATCGCACCAAGACGATCACCACGCCGCATGATCTGTCGAAGTGTCTTTTCGACGGACTGAGAAAGGCCTCGCGCATCATCTACGGCGAGGAAGATCTTCCGAGACTATTGCTGACAACGCGGTATATCCGCTATTCCACCACACAGGGCACGAATGCGCTGGTCGAGCGCAAAGGACCGCGCCTGGGTCTCATCTTCGGGGGCGGCAACATGGACTTGAGATCATTGCAGCCTGATGCCAACGCATCAACCCTATTCACCGCGCTAGTCGGAGAGCGCACGCAGCGAATCGATCCGACGTTGGTGGCGAATGCGCTCACGACCGAAGCCGTCCGCGCGGTCAATATTTTGGCCGCGCAGGGTGCCAATCGCATCGTCGTTGCGTTCGCGGGGTCCATTCGAGAATCCTTCGAAGCGAACTTAAAACGCGATTTGCTGCGTGCCTTCCCGCCTCATTTGCTGGGCGCGTTGCCCATTCTGTACTCACACGAACTCAGCGACGACGGCGACGACTCGCGCCGCACCTGGACGGCGATTTTCAACGCCTTCCTGCATCCCTCGATGGAGCGATTTCTCTACAACGCCGAACACAAGCTGCGCGAATTCAAGACGCGAAACCCTCTATTGATCTTTCGTAATGACGGTTATTCGGCGCGGGTGGCCAAGACCGTGGCGATCAAGACCTATAGCTCGGGACCGCGTGGCGGGATGGAGGGTGCCAGAGCTCTGGCGGCTCACTATCGGTTCAAGCGCTTGTTGACCATGGACATCGGCGGCACCACGACGGACATCGGTCTCATCGAGAATGATGCGGTGCGGGCGCACCGCCGCGGTGAGGTGCAAGGGGTGGCCACTTCCTTTCCGCTTTGCGATGTCGTCAGTGTCGGTGTGGGCGGAAGCTCGATTATCAGCGCGAACAACGGTGGCATCAAGGTGGGACCCGAGAGCGTGGGCAGCACGCCCGGGCCGGCATGTTTCGGTCTCGGCGGGCGCGAGGCCACCATGACCGACGCCTTTCTGGTACTGGGATTGCTCGATCCCAATTCGTATTTTGGCGGCGAAATGAAGATCGATATCGAGCGAGCACGTGCCGCTATCGCCGATCGGATCGCCAAGCCGTTGGGATTGACTGAAATCGCGGCGGCGGAGGCCATGGAAAAGTCGTGGGTCGCCAAGGTGGCGGACGGCTTAAAGGCGTACACGACGATCACGCCCGTCACCACGCTCGCGGCCTTCGGTGGCGCCGGGCCCTTCGTTGTTTGCAAGGTCGCCGAGGCGGCGGGAATAACCGAGATCATCATACCGGGCTTGGCTGCGGTCTTTTCGGCGTTTGGCATCGGTTTCTCGGACATCGGACACGAGTTCACCGCGCATCTGCCGAGCGACGATGACGATGGGCTCAAATCGGGACGCGATGCCTTGCGGCGCCGCGCACTGCGCGGAATGGCGGCGGAAGGCGCGGATATCGAGAACTGCCACGTCGAGGAATCGCTCACTATCGAAGTTGACGGCAATGAACGCTCGATTGCGTTGAACGGATCGCCGGTCCCGAAAGCGCCTCCCGGCGCTCGACTGTCGCTGTCCTTGACTGCAGTGAAGCCGCTCATGCACGCCACAATGGCGGGCAGGTTCGGCGTCGCGACGCATGCGGCGGAATCGGCCGGGACGCGCCGGTTGCGCCTCGACGGCAAAGAAAGTCAGGTACCCCTATATACCGTCGAACAGCAGACCTCTGGGGCATCTGCGGACGGCCCGGCCGTGCTGGAGGAGGCGTTCTTCACCTGCCGAGTCGATACCGGATGGCGCTTCGAGATCAACGATGCGGGTGATATCCGCTTGATAACGACCTCCGCACCCTGAAGACACAGGATTAGTCATGAAAGTTCTCGTCACGGAATATCTGCGCATCGATCTCGAACGCGAGATGTGGGAATGCCGGCGCTGCGGCAAGGAGCTACAAAGCGCCCGCGACAACTATAAGCGCGGCCTATTGGTCTACGACCGGGATCCACGCGAGATTCACAAGCCGCTGCTCGATCCGAAGAAGTACCAACGCACCTACTCCCCGGATCCGACATGGTGTCGAATCCTGGAATATTACTGCCCGCAATGCGGCACGATGATGGAAGCTGAGTACTTGCCGCCGGGTCATCCGCCGCTCTACGACATCGAACTCGACATCGACGCGCTCAAGGAGCAATGGCGGGACCGGAAAGAAGTGACCGAGGAACCGATCGGCCCGGATCTCGCGCTCGAGAAAGCACGAAATCAACGCGCATTGCATGCCGACCATCAGCATGGCGGCTCGCGCAAGGGATCGCCATGAAAAGAGTCTCGGTCGACATCGGCGGCACGTTCACCGATTGCTTCGTGGTTTGGAACGAATGCTACGTGGAAGGCAAGGCGCTGACGACGCACCATAATCTAGCGCTCGGCTTCAACGAATCGCTGGCCGACGCCTGCAAACAACTGAATGTCGAAGCGACGACACTGCTCTCGCAGGTCGATTCGGTTCGCTATGCGACGACCTTGGGCACGAATGCGCTGATTGAACGCAAGGGACCGCGCATCGGTTTGTTGGTGACCACCGGTTTCAAGCACACCATACCGCTGTCGCGCGCGCGCGGCTATGGCGAGGGATTGTCCGAGCAGGAGCAGATGGACGTGCCCAACGCGCGGCGTCCGGAGCCGATCGTGCCTATTCCGATGATTCGCGAAATTCGCGAGCGGGTGGACTACCTCGGCCAGGTATTTTGGCAATTGGACGAAGACGATGTCCGGGCGCGCATCGGGGAGCTGGTCGACCAGGGCGCGGAGGCTCTGGTGGTCATGTTTACCAACAGCGTCGTCAATCCGGCGCACGAGCTGCGCGTGCGGGAGATTTTTCTGGAGGAGTATCCGGCCCATCTACTCGGGGCAATTCCGATGCTGCTGTCGCATCAGGTCGCGGGACGCAAGGGCGAGTATGCGCGCGGCACGTCGACCATCATGGATGCGTTCCTGCACCAGACCATGTATCACGGCCTAGGGATTTTGGAGCTCAATCTGCGCGCGCAGGGCTATAGCAAGCCGATGTTGGTGAATCATAACTCCGGAGGCATGGCACAGCTGAACTCCACCGACGCGCTGCAAACTGTCCATTCCGGGCCGGTATCGGGGATTGCCGCGAGCGAGCACCTGGCGGGGCAAGCCCAATTGGGCAACGTGGTCGCCACGGACATGGGCGGCACCAGCTTCGACATTGGGATCGTCGTGCAAGGCGGACTCAAATACTACGATTTCAATCCGGTCATCGACCGCTGGCTCGTGAGCGTGCCCATGATGCATCTGGTCACGCTGGGGGCGGGCGGCGGCTCGATCGCGCGATTCGAGCGTATGTACAGAGCGATCGAAATCGGTCCGCAATCCGCGGGGTCCGATCCGGGGCCCGCTTGCTACGATCGGGGCGGTCTCGAGCCGACGGTGACGGATGCGGATCTGCTATTGGGATATCTCGATCCGAAGAACTACGCCAATGGCCGGATCCCGCTGAATCCCAAGCGCTCGCGCCAGGCGGTGGTCGACAGGCTCGCCGACGATCTGGATATGGAGGTGATCGATATCTGCAAACTCATCAAGCGCACCGTCGACGCGAATATGGCGAACGGCATCGCCATCGAATTGCGCACGCGGGGTTACGAACCCAAGGAGTTCAATATTCTGGCTTACGGCGGCAATGGGCCTCTTCATGCCTGCGGGATCGCCAATGCGCTCGGCATTTCCAGAATTCTGGCGCCGCCGTTTGCGTCGACCTTCTCGGCCTGCGGTGCCGGCAACGTGAACCAGATGCATATTCACGAAATGTCCACCTGGACCGTCATGTTCAATCCGAACACGAAAAGCTTCTTTACCGATTACGAAGCGTTCAACCGCAGCGTTGAAGAACTCGAGCGCCGCGGAAGCGAGGATTTGATCCGCCAAGGGATGACCTTGGACCAGATTCGCTACCGGCTCGAACTTGACATGCGCTACGGCAACCAGCGCGTGCAAACGGCGGTGGTGACGGAATTGTCCCGCCTGAGAAATCAACGCGACGTCTTGATGTTGATGGATCAGTTCTATCAGCGTTACGGCGAGCGCTTTGGGGAAGGCAGCCAGTCCCCGGAGGCGGGGATCAGGATCAATACGCTGCGGGTTTGTTCGTACGTCGAACAGCCGACCGTGCAATTCGAGTCTCTCAAATTGAACGGCTGCTCCATTGAGGCACCTCCAACTGTCGGCGAACGCCAATGCCACTTCGTCGGACATGACGGGGCGCTGGCGACCCGCCTGTACGATGAACGTGCCCTCGCCGAAGGCACCCTGATCGTGGGACCGGCGATCGTGACCACGCGGGCCACCACCTATCTGATCGAACCCGGTTGGACATTTCGCGCCGCCGCCCAAAAAGCGGTCTGGTTCCTCCGTCAATGACTCGAGAGAAGACCATGAACGATAGCACTGCTGCCGAAGACCAGGCGCTGCGGGAAAAATTTCTCGCCGACAATACGCTTTTTCTGGGGCCGGATCCGGGCATCATGCGCAACCACTCCGTCCTGCCGCGTTCGGCGGCGGAAGACGCGGCGCTGGCGGGCGGTCTCGATCCCCATGAGGTCCATCATGTGCGCGGATTGATCAATGCGGCGCTATCCGAGGCGTTTACCATGGTCAATCAGATGGGGGCGGCGCCGGGCGCGAAATGGGGCGATTTGGTGACGGGAATCTACACGGCCCAGGGTGACCTCGCCATGATCGCGCCCCACGGCATCATTGCCTTCGCGGCCTGCTGCTTCTACCCGATTCGATTCATCATCAAGAACTGGATCAATGATCCGACGGTAGGCGTCAATGACGGCGACGGCTTTATCCACAACGACGCGCGCTACGGCGGGATCCATAACACCGATCAGTCGATGATGATGCCGTTGTTCTACAAAGGCGAGCTGGTGTGCTGGCTGTCCTCGACCATCCATGAGGGCGAGAACGGCTCCTGCGAGCCGGGCGGTTTGCCGGCTTCGGCCGAAAGCAAGTACG
>WNFC01006687.1_pt1 | contig 12702 bp, 14 predicted proteins | sample 5400541 | NCBI WGS metagenome assembly WNFC01 (sample SAMN13153342, study PRJNA577476) | soil metagenome | isolation source: 120 cm saprolite under Douglas fir tree site 2 hole 2 replicate 1 | place: USA:California | collected 2015-04-18
CCCGATGGATCGTCCAGCTGCTGGAGAGCAGGCAGATGGAGAAGAAGATCGGCGCGTGCAACACCGCCGGAGTCGGGCCGCTCGCGCTCTTGCCCACGTAGAACAGATAGGCCACCACGAAGATGACGAAGATCGCCGCCTCCGCGGCAATCAGGCAGTACATGCCGACCCGTCCTCGAGACGGAAGGCTCCATGCAAGCTCGGCGGCGGGCGCGGTCATTCGTACTTCCAGTCCGGGTCCTCGGGATGCTTGAGGTCCCACAGCGGCCGCCGGCTCTTCACCGCCGGGATGGACGCGTAGTTGTATTCAGGAGGGGGCGAGGTGGTCGACCATTCCAGCGTCCAGGCGTCCCACGGGTCGCTCCCCGCTGGCCCGCCCCTGAAATACGAGCGAACCAGGTTGACGACGAACGCCAGGATCCCCGCGGCCTGGAAGAAGACGCCGACGGTGATGACGAAGTTCCAGGCCTCCCACCCGCGGCCGGGCTCGTAGGTGTAGATGCGCCGGGGCATCCCCAACAGGCCGGGAACGTGCATGAAATCGAAGGTGAGGTGGAATCCGATGACGAACAGCCAGAAGTGCACCTTGGCGAGCGTCTCGCTGTACATCCTCCCGGTCACCTTCGGGAACCAGTAATAGAAGGCCCCAAAGAGGGTGAAGATGATGGCGCCGGCGAGCACATAGTGAAAGTGCGCGACGAGGAAGTACGACCCCCCCAGCTGCCAGTCGAACGGCGCCGAGGCCATCATGACACCCGTCAGACCGGCCAGGAGGAACTGGAAGAGAAACGCGACGCAAAATAGCATCGGCGCCTTGAAGTGGATCTTCCCTCCCCACATGGTGGCGAGCCAATTGAAGATCTTGATGCCGGTGGGGACTGCGATCGCCATGCTGGAGAGCACGAAGAAGGTGTTGGCGCCAGCCGTCATGCCGACGGCGAACATGTGATGCGCCCAGACGCTCACGCTGATGAATCCAATCGCGAGCGTTGCGGCGACCATGACCGGGTACCCGAAGATCGCCTTCCTCGAGAACACGGGAATGATCTCGGAAGCGAATGCGAATGCGGGAAGGACGAGGATGTAAACCTCCGGGTGGCCGAAGATCCAGAAGAAATGCATCCAGATCGCCGCAGAGCCTCCGGCCTGGGTATCGAAGAAGTGTGCGCCGAGGTAGCGGTCGGCCATCAACATGATCTGAGCGGCGGTCAGCGGGCTGATGGCGATGACGACCAAGCCGGCCATCACCAGGTTCATCCAGGCGAGCAAGGGCATCTTGCCGAGGGTCATTCCCGGGCAGCGCATGCACAGGATGGTGGCAATGATGTTGATGGCCGTGCCGATGCTGCCGAAGCCGGAGACCAGCAGCGACAACGTCCAAAAGTCCGTGCTGTGGCCCGGCGAGAACGTCTTCGAGGTCAACGGCGCGTAGGCGAACCATCCTACGTCCGGAGCGCTTCCTGCCCCGTACAGGCCGTAGCCGCCGACGAAGCTGAAGTAGAGGAACAAGCCGCTGAATGCCGCGAGCCAGAAGCTGAAGGCGTTCAGTCGCGGGAATGCCATGTCCCGGGCGCCGATCATCAGAGGAACCAGGTAATTCGCAAACCCGAACACAATCGGCATCACCACGAAGAAGATCATCGTGGTGCCATGCATCGTGAACATCTGGTTGAAGACCTGCGGCGAGACGAAATCGTTGTGCGGCCGGATGAGCTGGATGCGCATGATCGCCGCTTCCACTCCGCCGATCAGCAGAAACGTCAGGCCATAGACGACGTACAGGACGCCGAGCCGCTTGTGATCGACGGTCGTCACCAACTCGTGAAGCTTCTCCACCAGGGGCCGCGGTCCGATCCGCGTCCCGGGCCATGCAACGGTATCAGTCGTCGACACGTGGATTCTCCTCGGTGATTACCGGAGGGACACCAGATACGCGGTAACTGCGTCGAGTTGCGGATCGCTCAGCCCCATCGGGGGCATGAGCGAGCCGGGCTTCAAATCGTCGGGGCGTCGAATCCACCGGCGGAGATTCTCGGGCGTGTTCGGCGCGATTCCGGAAGCGATCGTCTCGCGGGACATCAAGTGTGTCAGGTCGGGGCCGAACCGGCCGTTCGCCGCCGTTCCTGCCACCGTGTGGCAGTTGATGCAGGCGGTACGCTCGAAGATCCTGCGCTCTTCGGACAACGAGTCGTCGCTGCGCGCGAGGGCGGCTTGCTGCCGGATCCAACGATCGAAGTCCTGGCGGGATTCGACGTAGATGCGCAGGAGCATCTTCGCATGCTGCGTTCCGCAATACTGCGCGCACTGTCCCAGGTAGACCCCCGTCTCTCGCGGCTCGATCCACATCTTGTTCGGATGGTTCGGGATCAGGTCGGTCTTGCCCGCCAGGCGGGGCACCCAGAAGCTGTGATCGGTGTCCGCGGAGAGCAGGTCGAGGAAGGTCGGCTCGCCGACCGGCAGGTGCAGCTCGTTCGCAGTGACGACTTTGAGACCCGGGTACCGGTACTCCCACCAGAACTGGTGGCCGATGACCGTCACCTCGAGCGAGCCTTTTGGGTGCGGAGCGTCCTGGACGCTGAAGATGACTCGCGCCGTGGCGAGAAACAGCACCAGGACGATGATCACCGGCGTGATCGTCCAGGCGAGCTCCACCTGCGTGCTTCCGTAGACTTGAGGAGGCTCGCGGTTGTCGTCGTCGTTTCTCTTCCTGAACTTCACCATCGCGTAGGCCAGCAGGCCGGCGACGATGAAGAAAATGGCGGCGCAGACCGCGAGCACGAGCAGGGACAGGTCGAAGATCGATTGAGCGGGAGTGGAGACCGGAGCGAAGATGTCGGTCGGGCTCAGCGGCGGCCGCGTGGCCTGTCCCAATGCCGCGATCGAAATCATTGCAGCCCTCCACCTCCGTACCCGGATCGGACGCTGCACGGACCATGCCTGCCGTCAGCAAGCGGTTCGCTGTAGGCGCTGGCGGATCGGCGGCCCGAGCATCCGCGATCCCGGCGGGGCCGTCGGAGATTCGGCGGGTAGGCCAGAACGAAGCTTCGAACGACGAACGGATGCGATGAGTCGTTCATGACCGTCGAACGACCCCGGCGTGATCGATCACCAATGCACCGAGCAGCACTGTCAGATAGGCCAGCGAGAGGGCGAATTCCTTGCGGGCCCATCGGGGCCCGGTGGCCGGGCGCAGGCCATTCAGGCCATGCGCGACGAAGAGCGCGCCTGCAAAGAACGCCGTGGCGAAGTACAGGTTGCGCGCCACGCCGAGCGGCACGAAGAGGAGCGAAACGCTAACCAGGGCCACCGTATAGCAGACGATGTTGCGCCGCGCCTTGCGCTCACCGTCGGGCTCGTTCGGTAGAACCAGCAGTCCGGCGCGTGCGTAGTCCTCTCGTCGGAAGAGCGTGATCGCCAGGAAGTGCGGCACTTGCCAGAGGAAGATGACGGCGAAGAGCAAGACGCCGGGCAGATCGAGTGTGCCCGTGGCCGCGGTCCATCCGATAAGCGGTGGCATTGCGCCCGCCACCGCTCCTACTAGAAGCGCCGCCGAAGAACGCCGCTTCATCGGCGTATAGAGGAGAACGTAGCTGACCAGCGCGATCGCAGCGAGAAGCCCTGGGCGCGGACCAACCGCCAGGCTGAGGAGCGGCAGAGACACGGCGCCGAGCAACAGGCCGAACCAGAGCGCGAGCTGAGGGTCCATCCTCCGCGCCGGCAGCGGGCGGTGCTTGGTGCGCGACATCAACGCGTCGGTATCGCGCTCCAAATACATATTGAGCACGTTGGCCGAAGCGACGGCCAGGACCGTTCCCAAGAGCGTAAGAAAAACGATGCTCAGCCGCGGCCGGATGGGCGCGAGCCAAAGCCCGCTGGCGGTCGTGAAGGCCACCAGCGCGGTGATGCGCGGCTTGGCCAGTGAAACGTAATCAGCGATTCCGCTCACGGCGTCGATTGATGCAATCACGGCGCCACCGCAGCGGCCGCTCGACCGGTCTGGGCGGTGCGAGAAGCTTGCTGCACAGCAATGCGACGGGGGTGTCGGATAACTGCACAAACGCTGACCAATAGCGGGGCGGTGCCACGCCGCAGGGTCTCGCGACCGCGCGGGGATTGCGGCGTATATTGTCGGCATGCGTGGGCAAGGGTTGCCCTCACTGGCAAGCCCTTCGAGAACAAGAAGGCGGGCAGGCCTGGCCTGCCTCACCCTGACCTTCGCGCTGGCGGCTCCCGTCCATGCGCTCGACCCGCAGAAATCGATCACGCAATTCACTCATACGGCGTGGTCCGCGAAGGACGGCATTCCGGGTCCAGTCCGGGCCATCGCTCAGACGCGGGACGGGTACTTGTGGCTCGGGACGGAAGCGGGCCTCTACCGGTTCGACGGTCTTCGCTTCGCTCCGTACGAGCGCAGCAGTGCGCATCCCCACGGGCCCGCCGTCCTCTCGCTCCTTGCCGCGCGAGACGGGAGCCTGTGGATGGGATTCGGCTCCGGCGGAATCGGCCTGCTCCGCGACGGCCAGTTCACACACTTTCCTCCCGGGGAGGGCGTTCCCGCGGGTGGAATCCTCTCTATCGTGGAAGACGCGGCCGGCTCGATCTGGGCTGCGGGACAGTACGGCTTGGCCAGCTTCCAGAACGGCAAGTGGCGCCGGGTCGGAACGGAGATGGGCTATGCGGCCCCAGCAGCGCAAGCCCTCTTGGTCGACCAGGCGGGCACGCTCTGGGTCGCAACCGACGGATTGAACTTCGGCTTGAGCAAAGACCCGGTTCGCGTCAACACCATCCTTGCTCTCGCCAGGAACGCGACGCGTTTCTCCCCGACGGGCAATGCCGTCGGCATGATTGGGCCTGGCCTTCGGCAGCGACAGGAGCATGTGGATCGGCCTCATTGAAAGCGGCCTGCGCCGCGCCCGGGGCATGGGGCGCGATGCCCTACTGGATCGGTTTGGCGTCAAGGAACAGCTCTCGGGCAGCACGGTGTTTGCGGCGCTCACAGATCGGGAAGGCAACCTCTGGTTCGGGACGGGCGGCGGATTGGATCTTCGGGTGACGTCGCTGAGGTGACGCGGCAGACCTTCCTCTCGGCGTACCGTGATCTGCGAGAATGGCGGGGAACGGCCGCCTTTGCTACGTGGCTGTACCGGATCGCGATCAAGGCAGCCTTGGCGCACCGGCTCCGGCACCGCCGGTCCCCACCATGCTCGCTCGAATCATTCCTGCCCAGATTCGACCGGAAGGGCTGTCTGGTGCCCACCATCGACCGCTCGCCCGTGCCCGGCAACGGCTCTCCCGAGCGAATCGGAGTGACCGCGTGCTTCGCGAAGGGCTCGAATTCATGGATGATGAAATCCGTGCGGCATTCGTCCTGCCCGATTTGCTCGAGCTGCCCGTCGACGAGGTGGCTGCTGTTCTCGAGACTTCGCCACAGGACGTGGGCCGACGCATCCATCGCGCGCGGCTGATGCTCCACGGACTCCTCGCTCGGCTCTGAGCCGCTGCCGCCTTGGCGGCCGGAACGCAAACTGCTCAGCCCGCGATCGATACCGCCAGAAGCACGATCGTAATCCAGCCGAGGAGCGCCCCGTGGGCGCGACAGCGGGCGGCACGGATGCCCGCCTGCCCATCGTCTCTCATGCCTGCGCAGCGCATACCCGAAATCTCCAACCAGCGGTGCCGCCGATCCACCGTACTGACCCGCAAATTCCATGCCTCCATCGGTGACTGCGTTCAGTGGCCGCACGCACTCCAGTTCGACCGGTTTGCGCGACCTGGCGGCACTTCAATCCGAGGATCGCGCCGAGCCGAATGCTGTCTGAAACCAGTTCGTCGTCGTCGGATCGCTATACAACTCGCGCCAGGTTCCGGCGGCTCTCGCGAGCGGCGGACGACCTGCGTGCCGGACTCTGCAAATCGGGGCTGGCACGTCCCATGCTGTAGCCACCCCCAGAAGGGGTTGGCCATGATGCAGGGACTGATCGCCAGCAAACACGTTCTTTGGTACGCCGGAAGCATCGTCAGGAACTACGGCGTTCGCCGATATTTGCGATGCGTTGGCGCACTGTTGTCGGGTCATTCCTCAAACAACATGGAGACTCATACGCCGCGGCCGTCCACGATGGAATATCCTCAGGTTGCCGGTCGCCTGCAAGATCGCAGCCGGCCGGCCGCAGCAGGTGCTGCTGCGCCTCGCTACTTCGACAGGGCCGGCAGGAGCAGGGCACCCGTTGCGGTAGCTGCACCGAGAGGGAATTGACTCACCAGGGTGAGGAAGTCGCTGTCATCCGCTGCACGGACGTAGACGAGCATGACTGCCGCTCCGCTCTTCGTGGCCATGATGCCCACCAGTCCCTTGCGCATGGAGAGGTCGAAAACGCCGTATCCGACGGGGTTCGCCGCGGCGCTCGTATAGCTCGTGAATCCTCCGCGGCCGATGTGACCGCATGACACGGTCATGCTGCCGGGGTTGGCGACGCAGACCTCGCCGTCGTCATGCGCCGTCCAGCATGCGGCCAATTCCTTGGTCTGCACCAACTGTACCAGCTCGCTGCCGGCGGCGACGGGGATGGCCGCCTCATTGAAGTTGCTGGCAAGGTGCGCGACGGGCGCCACGACGAGATCATCGGCTCCGGCGACGCCGACGATGGTGCCGGCGGGAATGCCGGCGACCGGCGTGGCGGACCCGATGAGGTTGCCGTCGTCGGCGAGAGCAAACGACTCGAGCGAGCCGGTCTTCTCGGAGACGTAGGCAAAGCCGCCCGCGAGCGCGACCTGCGCCGCGGAACCGTCCGCTTTGAGCAGCGGCCGGCTGCTCGATGACACGGTGTTGCCAGCGGGGAAGAAGAGGATCCGCGTGCCGGTGAGCAGGTAGGCGCCGAGGTCGCTCAAGGTTCCCGACAGCGAGCCTTCACCGCCGGTCTGGAGTGCAATCGGCGAATTCAGCCAACCATGATTCTCACGCAGAAGCGTAGCTCCGCCCGCCTGGTTGGTGACGAGCACGCGCTCGCCGTGGCGGCTGAGGCTTCCGCCGATTCCGCCCGCCGCCGAGACGGTGGCGCTCAAGGGGAGCGACTGGGTCGTATCGCCGGTGAGTACATCTTTGCAAATCAGGGTGCCTTGTCGCCCCACGCCGGCGGCGCCGACGGCGCACACTTGGGCGCGGGTATCCGGCACCGCCTGCGCTGCGCCCGGTAATGTGGCCAAGGTCGCCACGATGACAAGAGAGCTGAAGGCAAGCGAGTTCCCGCGATTCATGTCGATCTCCCGTTTGGAGGCGACGCCGCCCGGGAGATCCGGTTGGCCGCGCGTCCGTTCTCGAGGCAAATCGGCCCCCCGCCGGCCAGCAGGCCGGCGCAGCGTCGTACTCGAGTGCTGGAGATACGAGGCCCGGCCAGAATCGGTTACGGCTCGTCTCCGCGCTTGGGCGGCCGCGCGCGGCACCTCCGCGACGATCGGGGAACCGCCATTCCTCGACCCGGTGAACGTCTTGACATGAAGTATCTTGACATTAAGATATTAGCCGAGATGACGAGATCGATGACGAGAGCAGGAACGCCCGACTCGTCGGGAACCCACTTATGGCTCGTGATGATGAAGGCGCACCGGGCGCTCCAGCGCGAGGCGATTCAGAGCATCGAGTCGTTCGAGGTGGGTCTCTCGGAATTCGGCGTCCTGGAGGTGCTCTTGCACAAAGGTCCGCAACCCGTGAACGAGATCGGCCGGCGAATCGGGCTCACCAGCGGAGCCATCACCGCGGCGGTGGATCGACTCGAGTCGTGCGGGCTGGTCGCGCGGGAGGCTCACCCGACCGATCGCCGGACCCGCGTCGTCCGGTTGACCGCACCGGGACGTGTGCAGGCGACCAGGGTCTTCGCCGGCCACAAGCGGGCGATGGATTCGGCGGCGCGCGGGCTGTCGGGGGACGAACGCGCGACGCTCATCCGGCTGCTCAAGAAGCTCGGCACGTCCGTCGAGGAACGCAGGACCCCAAACGTTGGAGAGATGAATCATGCTGTCGCCTCAGGTTGGCAATCCCGGCCGTGAGATCGTCCATCGCACCCGCGGACATACGCACGGCGCCATCACGCGGCTGGTCAGTCCTTCGGACTTGGGCCAACTCATCAAGCCTTTCGTGTTTCTGGACCTCGCCGCCTTCGATGGCCGGCTTGCGCCCACCCCGATGGGCTTCGGCTGGCACCCGCACTCCGGCATCGCAACGGTGACGGTGATGCTCGAGGGAGCCGTCCGCTACGCGGAGACGACCGGCAGGGACGGTGTGCTGCCGGCTGGCGGTGTCGAGTGGATGCGGGCGAGCAATGGCGTCTGGCACACGGGCGCTCCGGAGCAAGGGCGCGTTCGGGCCTTCCAGCTCTGGGTCGCGCTGCCGCCCGAATTGGAGAACGCGCAGTACGCCAGCCAGTACGTGATGGCCAAGGACGTCCCGATCGAGGGGCCCGCGCGGGTCATCCTCGGCGCGTACGGCGGCGCACGCAGCACCATCGAGGCGCCTCCGATGACGTACCTCTCGGTGAGCTTGAAGCACGGCGAGCGCTGGACGTATCGGCCGCCGAGGGGTCACACGGTCGCGTGGGCGGCCGTTCACGAAGGCGTGCTGCGGCCCCCTGCCCCTGTTCCCAGCGGGGAGATCGCCGTCTTCGAGCCGTCGGAGGAATCGATCGACTTCGTCGCGGACGGTGCTACCGGATTCGTGCTCGGCTCCGCAGCCGCTCATCCGCACGAGCTCGTCCTCGGCAATTACTCGGTGCACACCAGCGCCGAGGCGCTGCGCAGGGGCGAGAGGGAGATCCGCCGCGTCGGCCAACAGCTCCGTGCCAAAGAGACGATCTGATGCAAGTCGGCATCGACAGCTTCGCCGCGGCTTACGATGACGCAAGCCTCGCCATCAGCGCCTCGGAGCGACTGCGCAACCTGGTCGAGCAGATCGAGCATGCCGATCGAGTCGGCTTGGACTCCTTTGGGATCGGGGAACACCATCGTCGCGAGTACCTGGATTCCGCCCCTGCGGTCATCCTGGGAGCCGCCGCGACCCGAACGCAGCGCATCCGGCTGACCAGCGCGGTCACCGTCCTCAGCGCAGCCGATCCGGTGCGCGTGTTCCAGGAGTTCGCCACGCTCGATCTGCTCTCTCAGGGGCGGGCGGAGATGGTCGTCGGCCGCGGATCGTTCATCGATGCTTTTCCATTGTTCGGGTTCCCGCTCGAAGACTACGACTCGCTCTTCGCCGAAAAGCTCGAGCTCCTGCTCAACATCCGCGAGAACGAGCACGTCCACTGGTCCGGCGGGCATCGAGCTGCCCTGACAGGTCAGGGCGTCTACCCGAGACCGGTGCAAGACCCGCTGCCGATCTGGCTGGGCGTGGGCGGAACGCCGAAATCCTTCGCGCGCGCGGGCGCGCTGGGGCTGCCGTTGATGATCGCCATCATCGGTGGTGAGCCGCGACGCTTCAGGCCGCTGGTGGACCTCTACCGCGAGGCCGGCCTGCGGTCCGGACACCCGGCCGATCGTCTCAAAGTCGGCGTGCACGCCCTCGGCTACGTCGCGGCGACGAAGCAGGAAGCCGCGGACGATTTCTTCCCCGGCTACGCCCGCGCCGTCAGCAGCGTCGCCGAGGAGCGCGGATGGCAGCCTCCCACCCGCGCTACATTCGACGCGCAGCTCGACCCCGAGGGGGCGCTCCTGATCGGCAGCGCCGAAGAAGTGGTCGAGAAGATCGCGCGGCACAGCGAGGCGCTGGGGGGCATCTCCCGCATCACTTTCCAGATGAACGCGTCCTCGCTGCCCCACGCGAAGCTCATACGAGCCATCGAAGCGATCGGCACCCGGGTTGCCCCCGTCCTGCACCGCGAAGGCAAGGCTGCGCTATAGGTCGGTGCGCTCCTCCGGCAACGCCTTGTTTTTGTCGATGCCGAGAAAAGCCGACTTGGACCAATCGATCGCCGACAAGTTGGACCTTTTGGCTCCTCCACGCCCGAGGCACGCTGCCGCTCCATATTGGCCCGGAGACGGTGATGAACGCGCCCAGACATTTTCGAACTTATCTCCTGTTGTGCATCATGGCCGTGGCCTTGCGATCCATGGAAGGGTTCGCACAGCAGAATCCAGACGCATCGAAAGCAAGCCCTCCGCGCATTCCCGCGGCGCGGGACGGGCAACACGATTTCGACTTCGAGATCGGGAGTTGGAAGACCCACCTCTCGCGCCTTCTTCATCCTTTGACCGGCTCCAAAACCTGGATCGAATACGAGGGTACTTCTGTCGTCCGCAAGGTCTGGAACGGCCGCGCCAATTTGCTGGAGCTCGAGGTCGACGGGCAGGCCGGTCACCTGGAAGCTCTGAGCCTGCGCCTGTACAACCCCGAATCGCACCAGTGGAGCCTCAATTTCTCCAACCGCAGCGGCGGCACCCTGAGCCGACCCACCATTGGCGAATTCAAGAACGGACGCGGCGAGTTTTTCGACCAGGAGACGCTGAATGGCCGGGCCATCCTCGTTCGATTCGTCATCTCGGACATCACTCCCAATTCGTCTCACTTCGAGCAGGCGTTTTCCGATGACGGCGGCAAGACCTGGGAGACGAACTGGATCGCGACTGACACGCGGGTGAAAGAAGAACCCGACAAGGCCCACTGACGCTTGAAGCGGGGCGATCGGAGTCTCCATGGCCATGCAGATCCTTCTTTCGCTGGCGCTCCTTGCCGCCGCTCCGCGACAACCGCCGGCGACCGTCGCAACCGAGCGCGAAACCACCGAGATCGTAAAGCGCGCTCAAACCCTGTTCGATGGACTGGCTCCCGGGGACGTCGCCCTCTGGAGGGAAGCCCTGACCGAGGACGCGGTCCTCATCGACGAGGTTCGGCCGCCGGCAGACAAAGGCAGAGATGTTGCGGGAGATGCGGCCGCTCCCGGCCGGCTTCTCGGGCAGCATCGAGGTTCGCCGCCCGAACGTGCATTTCTACCCGGCGACGGCCGTTCTCGACTGCGAGATGTTCGAGCAGGAAAAGGTCTTCGAGCAGCAGCTCACCGTCCGCTATCTCGCGACACTCGTGTTCGTGCACAAAGGCCGCGATTGGAAGCTGGCAGCGATGGAGACGGTCACCCTGCCGACCCCGCCGCCACGGCTCGAGGTGGGCGACCAGCCGGTCTCCGACTATCCCGGGATCTACACTTACGGGCCCGGGCGCCGGTTCATCGTCGAGGCCGAGGGTCGCGAGTTGAAGTTCCGCACGCGTCCCGACGGGCGCACGACGCCGCTCGAGCCCCTCGCGAAGGATGTCTTCATGGACGCCGGGGATGAGCGCAACCTCATCCTCTTTCGACGCGACGAGCGAGGGCGCGTCACCTCGCTCATCGAGCGGCGAAAGTTCAACGATCTGCACATGCGCCGGATCGAAGAGTGACGCAGAATCCAGACTACAAAGGAGGCATCATGGCCGTGAAACCGATCCCCGAAGGGCAGCACACCTTGGTTCCGCACCTCGCGCTCAAAGACTGTGCGAAGGCGATCGAGTTCTACAAGAAGGCATTCGGCGCCAAAGAGAACTACCGCATGCCGATGCCCGACGGAAAAATCATCCACGCCGACCTCACCATCGGCGACTCGCATTTCTTCGTGATGGACGAGCCCCCCGGCTCGTCGTCGACACCGGCGGGCGTGCTCATTCACATGTGGTCGCGCGAGCCCGATGCGATCTTCGAACGCGCTACCAAGGCGGGCGCGAAGGTGAGGATGCCGCTTGAAGACATGTTCTGGGGGGATCGTTACGGACAGCTCGTCGATCCGTTCGGGCATACGTGGTCGATCGCAAAGCACATCGAAGATCTATCGCCCGAAGAGATCAACAAGCGCGCGATCAAAGCGTTCGCGGAGAGGAAGGGATGATCAAGGGCTTTGCTGGGTTCATCTTCGACGCGCGTATAGGTGTTGATCCAGTTCACCTCCCAGGTCTTGCCGCCATCGGCGGAGAAGGCTTGTTCCGAGCGCCCGGAGTTCGGCGACACCGCCGAGAAGACGAATCGAACCAGGATCGATCTGCCATTGAACGGTTCCTGGTCGTAAAACTCACCGCGGCCGTTCTTGAACTCGCCGATCATCGGCTGGCTCAAAGTGCCGGCATTGCTGCTGGCGAAGTTCAGGCTCCACTGGCGGGATTGGGGATTGTATAGGCGGAGGGAAAGGAACTCGATACGTCCGGCGGGGCCGTCCAGCTTGATCTCCGCGAGATTGCTGCGGCCATCCCAAACCTTCCGAACGACAACCGTGCCGTCGAGTTGGATCCAGTCGTTCGATCCGGTCAGCGGATGCTGGAGACGCGCAACGTGTATCTTCCAGGTACCGATCTCCCAGTCAAAATCGTGTTGCCGGTCGTGTTGGGCGGAGGGGTCCGGCGCGGACGCCGGCGGATGCGCGACCGATCGCGGCCCGCGCATCGGCGCTGCCACGATATGAAAGGCCTTCCTGGGCTGAAAGCCTGGGGCCCTTCCAGGTCGGCCAGCCGGCACTGAAGGACTTTCCCATCGATACCTGGGCGAAGCTGGCCGGGCGCTCCTCGCGCAGGATGAGGGTTCGCGGACTTCAGTAGTACGCCGGCAGCAGCCCTCGCCAGGGATTCGTCTTGGGATTTGGCAACTCGTCGGCGGCGGAGATCCCCGCAGCCGTGCGCCTGCTGCGCGCAAGCATGAAGGG
>WNFC01018347.1_pt1 | contig 12702 bp, 15 predicted proteins | sample 5400541 | NCBI WGS metagenome assembly WNFC01 (sample SAMN13153342, study PRJNA577476) | soil metagenome | isolation source: 120 cm saprolite under Douglas fir tree site 2 hole 2 replicate 1 | place: USA:California | collected 2015-04-18
TCTCGGGATATTTTTTCAAGATCGACATCTTCACTTCTTCGCGCAGCCCCTCGACCGCTTTTGCTCGCGCGATCTTTCCCTCGGTATGAAGCGCGTCCTCGATCCGGTTGCCTGCAACTTCATACGCGACGTCGAGCAGCTCTTGCTTCACGGTGAGCAGCGGCATCTCGCGCTTTGGTTTGCCGACTTGCGACGCCAGATCCTTTTGAATCCGGATCATCTCGCGCGCATGACCATGCGCCAATTCGAGCGCCTTCACGAAATCGGCTTCCGGAACTTCGTTCGCGGCGCCTTCAATCATGATGATGTCGTTTTCCGTGCCGACATAAACAAGATCGAGATCGCTTTGTTCGCGCTCAGTGTGTGTCGGGTTGGCAACAAATTGCCCGTTGATGCGGCCGACGCGCACCGCCCCGATTGGTCCAGCAAACGGAATATCCGAAATACAAAGCGCAGCCGACGCCCCATTGATCGCCAGAATGTCGGGATCGTTTTCGCCATCCGCGCTGAGCAAGATCGAGATGATCTGTGTGTCATAAAAATAACCTTGCTGAAAGAGGGGCCGCAGCGGCCGATCGATCATGCGGGAGGTGAGCGTTTCCTTTTCCGTCGGGCGGCCTTCACGCTTGAAATAGCCACCCGGAAATTTTCCAGCAGCAGCGGCTTTCTCGCGGTAATCGACCGTGAGCGGAAAAAAATCCTGGCCCTCCTTAATAACAGTAGCTGAGACTGCGCTCGCCAGAATGATGGTGTCACCGCATGAAACGATGACCGCGCCGTCGGCGAGTTTGGCGACTTTGCCGGTTTCAATGGAGACGTTCGTGGCGCCGATCTGCGCCGTGACCTTTTGTTGCATATGTTTTCCTGGATGTGCGACTTCCAGGCCGGTCACCCTGACTGTAGGTTTTAAACCCGATCCCGTCCCGCGGCTGCGGGACGATGCGAAACTAAAACCTAAAATCCAAGGCGCCCTAACGACCTGGTTATCGCGTTGTTGTTATTTTCGAATCGGCTTCGAACCGAAAACGCGGACCTAAAATCGATCCCGCGTCAGCGGGACGGTTATTTCCGCAGGTTTAACCCATCGATCAGTTTTTTGTAGCGATCCGCTTCCGACCGGCTCAGGTAATCGAGCAGACTCCGGCGCTGGGCGACCATTTTTAAGAGGCCGCGGCGCGAGGAGTGGTCTTTACTGTGGGTCTTCAAGTGCTCCGTTAACTGCGCGATCCGGCGCGTCAACAGCGCGACTTGAACGTCTGCGCTGCCCGTGTCCTTCCCATGCAGTTGGAACTGCTTGATATCCGATATTTCCGTGTTCTCAGCCATTTCGAAGCGCCTATTTTAAACAATTAATCCGCCTTCGCAAGCACTATGGCGTGACAGATCCGCCGCGGCGACCTATGGCGCGACAGGCAGGGAATCGCAAGGCCGCGTCCGTTTGAATCAAAATGGCAGCGGCTGGCGATCCGGCGGGATCCAAGTGTCGCGGGCGGCTTTCGATGCGATCAATTCGGGAGAGTAATGACGCCGTTGGCGTCCCAGGAAAAGCGAACCGCGTCGTCTCGAAAAGAAAACGAAGAGGGTTGGCGTAGGTGGATCGAGCGCTCCGCGCTCGATGCTGAATTAATGCGCCTGCGGGCCATACCTAACAACGCGCGCGGAGCGCGCGTTCCACCTGCACATTCAAATTATTTCGCGTAGGCGATAGGTTATCCGGGATTCAATTTTACCCAGACAAAGAGCAAGATGAGCGCACCGATGATCGACATGATGAAACCGGCCGGATGAAAGGACGAGCCGGGCGCCGGTTTCGAAAAGAGTCGGGCGATCAAACCGCCAACAATTGAGCCGCCGATTCCGAGGAGCGTGGTCATGATGAAACCGAGATGTTGCGCGCCTGGCATAATCTTGCTCGCAATCCAACCGACGATGAAACCGACAATGATTGACCAAATGATGTGTAACATAGTTTTGTTTTGGTTAGGGCGCCGAGGCTATCAGGTTAGTGAATTCGAAAGCCACTCTTTTCTCACGCATCATTGATGTAGCGCATGCGTCTCGCCCGCCGTGGCGGGCCAGAGGCTCGCGGTACTTCCTCCGGGAAGATCGACAAGGTGGATCGGTCCGGCAGCTGCCGGAGTGATGTTAATCATTGCGGCTTCGCCGCCTAATTTTAGCATCGAGGTCGCCGCGGCGACGACTGCTCGATCCACCTATCATCTCTGACGATTTGCTTGGTCGAGCGCGAGGTATTCGTCGCGCGGCGGGCTGAACGTGTCGAGCACGCGTGTGTCTTCGATGGTCTCCACTCCGTGGGGCACGTTGCTCGCAAGATAAAATGAATCGCCAGCGGTCAGCTCGTGCGGCGTTCCGTTGACGATCAACTTCATGCGGCCTTCCAAAATATGCACGATCTGCTCCTGTGGATGTTGATGCTCCGGCATTTTGCTGCCGGCCTCAAGGTGCGCGATCATCTGATACATCGTCTTGCCGCTCGCCGCCGTCTGTCTTTTGATGCCAGGACAGATTTCGATCCACGGATTTTCGTTTTTCATAAGCTAACTCCTGTCGTGACTGAGTTTTAATCTGAAATGATAAGAAGTAATGTTCATGCGTTTGAGCAGATAGAAACGATGGGCGTCGAAGCGCTGCACGCCGGAATCGAGCTCGAGGCTTTCGCAGCCACGTCCGCGCGCCTGCTCCATCAGCCAATCGAACAATTGACCGCCGTAACCACGCGAGCGATCTGCCTCGCGAGTGACCAGGTCATCGACGTAGAGAAATTTTCCGGAGAATAATGCTTCGAGAACCCGGTAACCAGCCACGGCCCGGACTTCATGCTCGGTTTCAAGGAAGGCGAGCAAGTAACCTTCGTCTTGCTGCCGCTGTACGCGTTCGACAAATCTTTCGGCATTGTGAAGATGTGTCCGCAACTCCCGCATGACCGGGTGACAGCGACGGATCGCTTCCGGTGTCGCGGCGATTGAGATGCTCGAATTCTTCATGTCGACCTGTCACGCCGTAGCGGAGCCGCGAAGGCGGATTTTGTCTCGCGTTTGCCGTTGTACCAAAGATCGAGCTTGTCGCGGGAGCGTACCGTGCGCATTCCGCCGATCATCACGGCAAACATGTTCGCCAAAATTTCACGTCCCGAATACATCCGCAACTTTCGCCCCGACGTCACGATCGGCTCGCGCAGAACTTTCAACCTCCCAATTTTCCGGAGCGCGAGACTGAAAAAGACTTCTTCGCCGGCGAAAAGCTCTTCACTGAATCCGCCGATCGCGTCGAAGCTTTGGCGGATGGTGAAGAGGAACGCACCGGCTCCTAGATTCAGCCAGAAATAAATTGTGCAGAAAATTTTTATTAAAATGCGAGCCCAGAGTGGAATGGCTCCGCCCACAGTAACGCGTGCGCTGCCGCCTGAATAACCAGCTGCGAGCGCTGCGATTGCATCGACAATGTGTTTCGGATTGATGCGTGTATCGGCATCGACAAAGAACAAAATATCGCCGCGGGCAGCGTGCGCGCCGGCATTGCGTGCGGCCGCGATTTGCCGGCGACTGATCGACACCACTTTCGCGCCGGCACCTTTCGCTACTTCTGCTGTCGCGTCCGTCGATGCATCATCGACCACGATGATCTCATATTGTCGATCTCCCCACAGGACGAGTCCGTCCCACTGGCGGACTTGCCCTGCGGCGTCTTCAATCGCGGCGATTGTCGATGGAAGCTCGAGCTCTTCGTTGTAGGCCGGAATGACAAACGAGATCACACTTCGGGCAACTTTACGCCGTGCAGCGCGTTCAATTCAAGGCAGCGGCTTTGACTGGCTGAGATGAAGATGGAGATATGCAAATGTTAATTCGCTTACTCGGTGCGGCGGCTCTGTGTTGTGCACTGTTGTCGAGCTGCGCGAATACGAAACAAGCTGAACAGACCGATTCGAAGTCTATTCTCCGGAAAGCGGACAGCGGCCAGGAAATTCACGGCGAAGTAGGCGCGATGTACGGCGCTCGCGTGCGCTAAGCCCTGAGTGGCGCAAGTTTCTAACTTGCGATCCAAAAGTTAAAGGCAAGTTGGAAACTTGCCCCACTATTACAGAATCAGATTCAAATCGCCGAATTCGTGCCAAAGATACTTTTTCGCGATCGCTTCTTCGTATGCCGCGCAGATTTGTTCGACCGGCAAAAATGCGCTGAGTAGCTCCAGATGACTTGTTTCCGGTTCATGCAAACCGGTGAGCAAACCATCCACCGCTTTCAAACGATGGTGATTGTCGATCTTTAGCCGCGTGTAATCGTGAGTCTCTTGCACGCGCCCGTCGGCTCCAGCGACTGATTCGAGCGCCCGCACCACAGTCGTCCCCACTGCGATGACGCGTCCGCCATTGTCTCGCGCGGAATTGATTTTTTCAGCGGTCGAGTCGCTGACAAAATATTCCTCCTCCGAAGCGGGATGTTGCGCGTCTAGTTCATCGTCCATGTAAGAAGAGAGCCCGGTGTGCAGAACAATGTAGGCGCTGTCGATCCCGCCCTGTTTCAAAGCGAGCAGCAATTTCCACGTGAACGCCCGGCCCGCGGAAGGCATCTCGGCCGAGCCTGGCTCTTTTGCGTAAACGGTTTGATAATAGTCGAGGTCCCACGGCGCCGAGACATATTCGTAGCGAATCGGTTTTCCCAACCGGTAGATAAGATCGACAAGTTCGGTTCCAGAGCGGGAGAAACGCAATTTCCAGAGACGCGGAATATTTGCGTCGCGTTCGAGCACGGTTGCCGCAAGACCTTCGGCGAAATCAATCTGCATTCCCGCACGCAATCCGCAGCCGAACGGGTCGCCCTGTTCGCAAAGCAACAGCACCAGCCAGGAGTCATCCGGCAAATGTTCGGCCAAGCGCACTTCCATGCACGGGCCGTGCGCCGCACTGCATTCGCAGCCGCGCAGCGACGCCGGCAACGTTCGGCTGGAATTGAAAACGAGCAGATCGCCAGCACGCAAATAATTGTCGATCTTGTCGAAACGCGTGTGCTCGATCTTTCCCGTCGCCCGGTCAATAACGAGTAAGCGCACCTGATCACGGCGAATTCCGCGCCGTTCCGGCGGCTCCTTTGCGCTGAGCTCCGGCGGGAGCGTGAATGTGAATGGGGCGCTCATGAAGATGGCCGGAAGTTCCAAATCTCAAGCTCCAACATCCAGGGAAACTTTAAAGTCCAACATCCAAAAGAAATCATGCGCCGCTGTTTTGAATTTGGGTGATTGAAGCTTCCCTGGAGCTTGGATGTTGGACCTTGGTGCTTTACTCCACGTGTTCTTTCTGGGCGGCGCCCTCCAGCAAAACCGCTTTCCAATCTTCCTGCGCTTGGAAACGTTTGCCGGTAATATTTTTGGATTCGTCGGAAGCGAGAAAAACAAAAACATCGGTCACGTCGGCGGGATCGGCCCATTCGGTTGGATCTTCGTCCGGCTCAGCCGCGCGGTGCATCGCCGTATTCATGTTTCCGGGATCGACCCAGTTGACGCGCACATCAGATTCCTCCAACTCCGAAGCCCATGTCTGCGACATTCCTTCCAGTCCAAATTTGGAAATGCCATACGCGCCCCAGCCCGGGTAGCCAACCTGACCGGCGTCGCTAGTGACGTTGATGATGGAGCCGCCGCGCTCGATCATTGCCGGCAGCGCGTTCTTGATGAGCAAAAACGGCCCGATCAAATTCGTGTCGAGCACTTCGCGAAAATGTTCCACGGGATAGTCGAGGAGGTTTGGCATCGGCGATGGGCCGATGGTGGACGCATTATTCACGAGCACCTCAAGGCGACCTTTAAACTGCGCCAGCGTCGTAGCGACGATGCGCTCGATGTCACGCGGCTTGCTCACGTCGGCCTCGATGATGACGATCTCGATCTTCGGCGCGATTTTGCGGACTTCGCCGCGCACTATGGTGAGTTGATCTGCGTGGCGTGCGATGAGTGAAAGCCCAGCGGCGCCTTCGCGCGCAAACCGCAGCGCCATCGCACGCCCGAGCCCCTGCGACGCGCCAGTGATCAAAATATTTTTGCCCGTGAGTTTGTTCATCCCGCGAAAACACTCGCGCGTGACCGGGCGCGGCTCAACTGTTGACGTCAGAAACAGGATAGCCTAAGAGCCGCCATGCAAAAATTCGTTGTGAGCTTTTTGCTCTGCGCCGGATCGATCGTCCCGGCAATTTCGGCGACGCACAAGGTCCCCGGCGACGAACCATTTGCGAACATCGCGATCCCCGACAAATGGCAAACGAAGGAAGTTGGGGAGGCCGTTCAAGCTACTTCTCGAGATGGCGCGGTTTTCTTCGTCGTGATGCCGGTGGAGCCAGGCAAAATCGCCGAGTCGATGGGCGAGGCGATGCGCTACTTGCGGAACCAAGGCGGCCTTACGGTCAAGGCCGATACACGCAAGGATGAAGCGGGAAAGTTGAACGGCATGGACGTGCAAAATGTTTCTTGGCAGGGAAAGAACAGCAAGGGCGACGTGACAATCCGGTTCGCCAGTGTGTCGGTCGCCGAGAACAGGCCCCTGCTGGTGGCTTATTGGTGCTCGCCCGAAGCGGAGAGAAAACACCGCAACGAGTTGAAGAAGATGCTGCAAAGCATCGAGAAAAGTTAAGCTTTCGGCGCGAGCGGGTTGTCGTCTCACCTTGGGCCCGCCACACCCATTCAAGTTTCTGCACCTCCGCTACCAATCATTCATCGTAAGCTGCTTACGATGAATGAACCGATTCGGAGAACTTGATTCCGGATTTCTGTACTTCGCGATAAGGCAAAAGCCAGATGAGCGATTCGTCGTGAAGATCGACAACCTGGATCCGGTTGCCCCACGGATCGTGAAAATCGCAGCGGAAAGGCGGCTCGAGTTTAAGTTTGTATTTGCCGGTTAATTTCTTGCGGACTTCAGCAAGTTGCTGCTCGTCCCGCACCATGATGCCGAAATGCCGCATATTCGCCGGCTGCACTTTGTCCACTTCAAAGATGGCGAGGAACTGGTGCTCGCCCAGCTTGAAAAACGCATCACCTTCGCCGTCACTCATCTGCTCGAGATTGAAAACATCTTTGTAAAACTCGACCGCCTTTTTGATGTCGTCCACCTCGATGGCGACATGATTGCATCCGTAAACTTGCACGCTCATGCTCCAGCATAGTTTACGTCATGAAAATTTGTAGGGCGTTTCTGGCAGACGCCGCAATGTGAGTTCGGCCATCTGACGAGCCCGGCTGCAGTCGTGTGCCGATCCTGCCACTCGGCTGTTGCTTCGGGGACTCCAGTTTAGCACCGGCCCCGGCCAGATTCTTGCTGTGTCCTGAGGTGTGCAGACGGAGAATTTGATCGATCAATTGGAATTAGTGCTGCCACTCGCGGTAGAATGGGCGTCAGAACAAGAACAACGGATTCTCCTTGAAGGCGAGCCGCTCTCCGGAAGCGAGCTGGCCGATGCAAATGTCGTCGGAGTGCGACATCCGGAGCGCGTCCGGATTTTACCGGTCGAGGCGATTCCGTCTCCGTCGCATCCGATCTTAAAAGCCGCATCCGAGCAGATCGATTTGCTGCCGTCGGCCCCGAGCGGGCTCACTCTGCAATACGGCATCTTCGTCCGCGGCGATTGCCGGCAAGATCGACATCTCGTTGTCCACGAGCTGGTGCACACGGCCCAATACGAGCGGCTCGGCGGAATTCTCCGGTTTCTGCGGAACTATCTTTTCGAATGCGCGACGCTTGGCTATGGCGCAGCACCGCTGGAGCAGGAAGCAGTTGAAGTAGCAGCACGCATTTGCGGTGTGGGGAGCGCACGCGCCCCGCGTGCTGCCGCTGGCGCCCTCGCCAGCGGCTGCTCCGTGGTTGAAATTCACCTTTTCCTGTGTCCGAGCATTTCGCCGCGAACCGTGCGCGGATCGACGTGCGTGAGATTTTTTTCCATTAACGACGTGAGCAGCCGGATGTGCGGGATTTCGCAAAGGTATTCGGCGATAAACCAGACTGGTTTCCCCGTCGTCATCCAGTTGCGATGATCAAACCGCGCGAGATTCACCGGCCGTGAATAATGCCTCAATGTGCGCTCGAAGCGCATATTGAAATAGACATTGAAGTAGCTCATAGCGAGCTCGCGCAAGCTCCGATAAACCGGCTCGCGATAACGGCAGCCGGTGAAGTTCGATTTCGCGACCGCGCCCCAATGTCCCCGGACTTTGAAAATGGCGACCACATGATCGGTGTCGCGCTCGGCTTCAAGATCGAAGATGAGCGGCGGAAATCCGAGCACCCGCAGCGCGGCGGCGGCAAAAATTCCACCCTCGAGACAAGAGGCGGTGCGATCGTGCAAAACTTTACCCGGCGAGCGTGCGGTGTAACTGAGGTTGTAAGGCAATTCATCGAGAAACTTCTGAATGCCCACCGGCGTTTTCAGTGCGCGCAGCAAGCGCAACTCCGAAGCTGCGAAACCGAGATTACTAGGAGCTCGCACAAAGGACGCAAAGGTCACGGTGCAGCCGAAGCAAGAACTTAATTCGGAGGGTAGACGCCGCTATAATCTTGCGTCAGGGCCGACGCGGCCATTTTGCGTCGGTTAGAATCCGACCGGATGTCGCGCTTCAAAGCCTGAAGGCAGGCGGTCCGTTAGCTGCCAACCGGGTGCCCACCGGTCGTGGGCGGTTATGTACGGTGTCGTGTCGAGCCGCAGCCCCGCGATTACGGCAAAGGTGTGGCCATTGCGCGCGTAAATCGTGATCCACTTACCCTGACCGCTCTCGCCGAAGTGGCGGAACTCGGAGGAACTCAACGGCGCCTTGATTAAACCCGCTCCACCGAGCGCGTAGGAAACAGTGCCGGAGCAATCGTAACCGCAATCCTTAAAAGATTTATGACCGCCGCCATACCGGTACGGTTTGGAGCGAAGCTGGTTCGCGGCCCAGATCGCGCGCTTCACCGCCAGCGGCGCTTTTTTTGGTGCGCATGCTTGTCCGAAATGAAGGCAAGCTTTGCCGCTGGTTGTTATCGGACCCGATGTGGGAAACGACCCAGCCATTGCCGGTGGAACGATTAAGGCCAAAGCAGCCACAGCGAAAAACATTTTAGGGCTCGAGTAATTCACAAACCGTTTTCGGAGCGTGTCCTATGTCATAAGACTGGGTTTGAAAAGAAAAAATTCCCGAAAGCCTATTCTCTCACTGGCGGGTTAATCTGGCGGCGGTGCAAGATTTGGTGATATGTTCACCGCGTAATGCGCGGGCTGGCGTTTTTCTTTTCGGCAGCGCTTGTGGTCGTTGCCTTCGCTCAGGAAGATTCAACGACAGACAACGTCGATTCTTTTGATATCGAACCACCGTTGCTAATTCCCAATCGCGGGAATGAACCGTTACCGGATGTCGCAGCGCCAGATGCGGATGTCGATCTTGCGCAGTTGGAAAAGAATTTGGAGCGGGCAGAGCGAAATGCGGGGGGAGCCGAACGGCTTTACAAAATCGGCGCGCTTTCGAAGGTTGAGGCGGAACAACGTTCGCTTCGCGTCGTTCGTTTAAAATCCGATCTGGAAAACGCGCGGCTTGCGCGGGCGAAGGTAGACGTTGTGCAAAAAGAAAAACAGGTGGCCGCCGGCGAAATCGCGAAAGAAGAACTGGCCGAAGCCGAAACATTGCTTGCGCACGCGATCGAAGCGGCTCACGCTGCCGCCGTTGAACGCGAGCGCGCCGAGCTCGAGGCGGCGAAGACCAATTTGCAGCGCCAGCAAAAGCTCCTCGTTTTGGGCAGCGCGCGAAAATCCGACGTCACCCGCGCCGAACAAAAACTGGCCGAACTGAAAACGCCGAAGAATTAGTCAGCTCACGAAAGATCGACATTCGCTGAGTCAACTCCGCTGAACGAGTTTTAGCACAAAGTACGCAATCGACGCGGCGGCGAGCGCGATTCCGTTAACAGCAAATTCGCGCATCGTGGCGTGTGCGAGAATCCAAATGATCGCGACAATCGCGAGCGCGGGCACGATTTTCGCGCCGGGGAAATTGAAAGGCTGACCGTCCGCCCGGACATCGAGCTGGACCAGAAACCAGCAAGCGGCGCAGCAGAGTAGATACATTAACAAGACGGCGACGTTGGAAAGAACAGCCAGCGCTTCGAATGTCGATGTTACGGAAAGAGCGAACGCGACCACGGCGTAGGTGATGATGGCGACATCGGGGGAACGATAGCGCGGATGCACGTGCGCGAACCACGTCGGCAACGCGCCGTCGCGGCCGAAGGCGAAAATCATTCGCGGCGAGCTCAGGATGTCGCTGGTGACGAAACCGAACGCGGAGATGGTCGCGCCCGCGAGCAGAATGGTGCGGCCGAGATTGCCGAGAAATTTCGCAGCGGCTTCGGCAAGCGGCGCCTCCGCATGATTCGCCAGGTCGCTGCCGAGCGTTCCCTGCGCGACGAGTTGGATGGCGATGTAAAGCACGGTCGTAATGAGCAGCGCGAGGTAGGCGGCACGCGGAACCGTGCGCGCGGGGTTCTTTACTTCGCCACTGGGAATTAGTCCGACCTCGATTCCGACGAAGGCGAAGATCAAAAGAATAACGCTGTCGCCCAATGGCTTGCTGCCGGGCCAGCTGGGCCACGCGATCGCCGCGGGTTGAATAAAAAATATTCCGACGCAAACGAAGAGCAGAATCGGCAACAGTTTCGCAATCGTAACGACCGTGACCGCGCCGGCGCCCTCACGCACACCGCGGACGTTGATGGCGACGAGCGAACCGAAAACCAGCAGCATGATAACGAATCGCGTGATTGGGCTTGTTCCCATCGGCAGCAACGCGACCAACGAACTCACGAAAACGTTCACTACGCCCGCGACCGCAGCGACGGCGGTGAGGCCGTAAAGCACCCCTCGCGCACGCGATAAATGCAAGCGGCGCCGCTGAACCCAGACCTTTCGCCACCAGCGCTGGCAAAACGAAAATGCCCGCGCCAATTGTCGAGTTAACGATATTCGCAGTCAGAGCCGGAACGCCCATAGCGCGGACGAGCTGATGATCTACGCGCTCCGCGCGCTGGATCGACATCGCCTCCTCGGCCATGCCGCAATCTCATCTGAGTTTAGACAGGATTAACAGGATTTTTCAGGATTCAGGAAAGGCTGCTGCTTCGCTTCAATCCAATTAATCCCGTTAATCCTGTCTAGTTAATATCCCGCGGCCTGCCCGTCTTTGCGCGATTCGCTGGCGCCGACGTAAACACGCTGACCGTCGTGCATCTCAACTTTGATGGCTTGATAGCCACCGTAACCGCCGACGTCGAAGCGCACATCGTGCCCGCGCTTCTTTAATTCGCGGACGCTTTCGTAGGGAATGCCACTTTCAACTTCGACGTAACCGCCCTTCTCCATTTTTTCGCCGGTCGGTTCATTGTCGCCTTCGTGTTGCCAGCGCGAGGCGTCGCCGGCTTCTTGCACGTTTAATCCGAAGTCGATCTGATTGGTAAGCACTTGCACGTGACCTTGCGGTTGCATCCCGCCGCCCATGACGCCGAATGCTTCCCGTGGTTTGCCATCTTTCATGACAAAACCAGGGATGATGGTGTGAAACGGGCGCTTGCCCGGCGCGTAAACGTTCGCATGTCCCTGCTCCATCGAAAACAGCTCGCCGCGATCCTGAAACATGAATCCGAGCCCGGGCACGACGATGCCGCTGCCCATCCCGCGGTAATTGCTTTGAATCAGCGAGACCATGTTGCCTTCGTCATCTGCTGTGCACAGGTAAATTGTGTCTCCCTGATCCAGCGCCAGATTTCCTGGATCGACATGTTTGCTGCCGTGATTCGGATCAATGAGCTTGCGCCGCTCGGCCCCGTATTCTTTGGAAAGCAAACTCTTCAATGGAATTTTGGCGAACGCCGGGTCGGCATAAAATTTCGCGCGATCAGCCCAGACGATCTTCTTGGTTTCGATCATGGTGTGTACGGTGTCGGGTGAATTGCGTCCCATCGCGCGGAGATCGAATCCTTCCAGGATGTTCAACATCTGGAGCGTGGCGATGCCCTGACCGTTCGGCGGGAGTTCGAACACATCGTAACCGCGATAATTCGTGGAGACCGGATCGACCCATGTCGAGGTATGCTTCTCGAAGTCGGCTTTGCGCAAAAACCCGCCGCTCTCGCGCATGAACATTTCGATCTTATCCGCGATCTCGCCTTTGTAGAAAACGTCCCGCCCTCGCTCACCGATCAAGCGCAATGTTTTCGCAAGCGCAGGATTTTTGAAGATATCGCCTTTGCCTGGCGTATGGCCTTTTCCGTCGAGCGTGTACGTTTCGAGAAACGTGCCGGGAAGTCCTTTGTAGAGTCGGGGGCCGAACGACCAGTAATACGCGATCAAGTCGGTGACCGGAAAACCTTCTTCGGCATAATGGATCGCGGGCGCGAGATCGTCGGCAAATTTTAGTTTCCCGAATTTTTTGTGCAGCCCGGCCCACGCATCGACGCAACCGGGCACGCTGATCGGCAACATGCCAGTCGGCGGAATCGTTTTGCGATTCAATTTGTCGAGCTCCGCCTTCATCTGTTCGTAACTCAAGCCGAGCGGCGAACGTCCGCTGCCGTTGATCCCGTAAAGTTTGTTTTCTTTCGCGTTGTAAACGATGGCGAAAAGATCGCCGCCGACTCCATTGGAGACCGGCTCCATCAATCCAAGCGTCGCGTTTGCG
>WNFC01047168.1_pt1 | contig 12701 bp, 12 predicted proteins | sample 5400541 | NCBI WGS metagenome assembly WNFC01 (sample SAMN13153342, study PRJNA577476) | soil metagenome | isolation source: 120 cm saprolite under Douglas fir tree site 2 hole 2 replicate 1 | place: USA:California | collected 2015-04-18
AAGGGCTTCGGATGAACGACCATGTGATCCAGCTCTATCGCTCTGGCTACCTCGACGTCGCCCAGAAGGACCGCGACATTAGTGAATACGCATACAAGCGTGGCGCGGTGAACCTGCTCGACTTTCTGGATGCGGAGCGCAGCTACCGAGCTACCCAACTTGCCTACCGGCAGGCCTTAGCCTCATACTTGCTGGCTCTTGAGCAACTCCGGGAATCGGTAGGCACGAGAGCCCTGCCCTAACTTGTCATCCAGGTCCATTTAACTCAAACCAAGCATCGGGTTCCGGACTCGATCGCGAAAGGAGCCTGATTTGTGACGAGGCAAGACGTACGGCACCGGATCTTCGAGGTCGGGATCATCCCTGCCATTCGTGTCTCTTCCGCCGAGGATGCGCTTTTCGCCGCGGAGGCGGTCTGCCGCGGCGGGATCCCTATCGTGGAAATTACCTTAACCGTGCCCGAGGCGATCAAAGTCATTTCGCACGTGGTCGAGCGTGCGCCGGAGGTGACGGTCGGAGCGGGAGGTGTTTTGGACGGGGAAACAGCTCGCCTCTGTCTGGACGCAGGAGCCACATTCCTGACCTGTGATGGGCTTGATCCGGAAACCGTGAAATTCGCCGTGCAGCAGAACGTCGTCATCATCCCGGGGGCCTTGACCCCGACGGACATCATTGCTGCGTGGAAACTTGGTCCTGATTTTGTGAAAGTTGTTCCTTGCGGGCACGTCGGGGGCGACAGTTATATCCGAGACTTGAAGGCAATGTTTCCAAAAATACCGTTGATTGCTGCTGGAGGCGTAAATCAGCGGACTGCATTTAACTTCATCGCCGCTGGTGCCGTCGCGCTTGGCATCGGCGGAGAGCTGATTCCGAGGGAGGCGATCCGGCGGCGGCAACCCGATCGAATTGCGGAGTTGGCGCGCAGGTTTACCAACGCTGTCAGCAACGCGCGGGCGCAATGAACCCGAGGCTTGCGGGCATTCGGCTGGCCCTACGGTCGTGGGGATCTCATTCAGTCGGCAGCGTTCTGACAACGGAAAGATCAGAACTGTCGTGAATCAATATTTGGCGGTGCTGACCGCTAGCATTACCACCTTCATAGCCACAAATGTTGATGACGCTTTTCTTCTTACTTTCTTGTTTGCCCGACGGATTCCGGCCCGACGAATCGTCGCAGGTCAGTACGTTGGTTTCGGGGCCATCATCCTCGTCAGTTTGATCGGCGCGTGGGGCGCTCTCGCAATACCGCATCGCTGGATTCGTTTTCTGGGAGTGCTGCCGCTGGCGATGGGAGTCAGACAACTGTTTGGAAGACGGCGAACGGAACTGGAACCCCCGCGCATCAGCAATAGCGGCATCGCATCGATCGCTCTGGTTACTCTATCGAACGGAGCCGACAACATCGGCTTGTATGTGCCGCTCTTTGTAGGCGGCCGGCCTTATCTCTGGTTGATCTTGATGGTCTGGGAATTTACGTCCTGAATTCGTGACAACCTCCCGCTGGAAGACGATCGAGGAATGCGCCGCCAATCATGTTGTCTCGGAACTGTGAAATGATTGTTTTTCCCCCCGAGACTTCTCAAATCATCCTTGGCTCCAGATGGAACTAGGATCGTGGTCCGACATACCAGGGCGCACTCACCGTGAAGATGCGCTCATTGCCGCGGGCGAGTAGTACCCACTCCAGAAGCCGGCCACGCTGATTGTGGAGGAAGAATTCATACCATTTGTCTTCCACGATCTCGGGTATGACCACGACGATGCTGCGATCAGGATGCTTTTTCGAAAGGTCGAGAATGAATTGAACGATGGGAATGATGATGAAGCGGTAGGGTGAAGCCAGGACATGGAGCTTGGGTGGCTCCTTGCCTGCCGCGCGGAAGGGTTGCTCAACGTAGTGTTCCCAGTCGTCTTGAAGCAGTTCGGAATGCTCGTTGGGCTCGACGTGCAAGGCGATCACGTCCGGGGAAAGCCGGGCAGCAAATTCAATTCCCTGGCGAGTGACGTTGCTCCAGCGGTCGATGGCAATGACCGCAATGGGATGCTGGCTGAGGCCTGCCGCATCGACGGGAACCTTGCAGGTGGTGAGCAGTTTCACGGAGTGGTAGTGGCGCCGGACAAGGGTGAAGAAAACAATTGTCAACGGAATGAAAAGCAGCGTAATCCAGGCGCCTTCGACGAATTTCGCAACCAGCACGACGCCCGTGGTGATGCCGGTAACCAGGGCACCGAGCCCATTCACGAGTGCGCTCTTCAGCCAATTGGGACCGCGGTTTTTCCGCCAGTGCATGACCATGCCAGATTGCGAAAGCGTGAAGGCCAGAAAGGCGCCGACGGCATAGAGCGGGATAAGCCGGTCGGTGATACCGCCGAAAAGGATGAGAACGCCGCCACAGAGTACCGCCAGGACGACGATGCCGTAGGTGTAGACGAGCCGCCGCCCGCGGTACCCGAAGGCATGCGGCAGGTAATTGTTTTGCGCGATGGCGCGGCACAGGCGCGGAAAATCAGCAAAGGCTGTGTTGGCGGACAGCGAGAGCACGACCAGGATTGAGCCGATGGTCAGATAATAAAACAACCCTTTGCCAAAAACTGCGGCGGTGAGCATGGAGAGAACGCTCTGATAGCCGGATTGGCCCGGATCGGTTGCGGCAATTCCGTAAGTCTTTACGAGATACGAAATTCCTGCCAGCAGCACCGCCAGTAAAAAAATAATCACGGTGAGAGTGCGCTGGGCGTTTTTCACGGTGGGTTCTCGAAAAGCCTTCACGCCATTGCTGACAGCCTCTACGCCAGTCAAAGCTGTGCAACCGCTGGCGAAAACCTTCAGCAATAGCCAGTAGCTGACCGCTTCCGTCATGGGAGGCGGAGGCGGAAGGGGAGTTGCCGGTGTGGGGTGCCCTCCGCTGAGGAGAACACGGAAAACGCCCCCGACGATCGTTATGAGAAGTGTGCCGAGGAACAGATAAGTGGGAACTGCGAAAGCACCGCCAGCTTCGCGCAGGCCGCGGAGATTGAGGATAGTGATGACGATCAGAATGCCCACGCAGAGAGAAACGGTGTGCGGCAGCAAGGATGGAACCGCCGAGACCAACGCACCAACTCCCGCGGAAATCCCCACTGCGGCCGTGAGAATGTAATCGGCGAGGAGCGCGGCCGCGGCAAGCAGGCCGGCAGGTGCGCCAAGGTTGAACCGCGCCACGGTATAGGAGCCACCGCCGGAGGGATAGGCGGCGATGGTCTGGCGGTAGGAGAAGTACACGATCACTAGCAGCGTGATGATGGCACCGCTGATGGGTACGATGTAACGAACACCGAGAAGGCCGAGGGGGATCAGAAGGCTGAGGGCCGCTTCCGGGCCATAAGCCGCCGAGCTAAGCGCGTCGAGACCAAAGATCGGGATGCCCCGCGCAGGACCGATCTGCTCGGCCCGTTCGTCACTGGTTCTGATGGGCTTACCCACAACGAGATCAAGTATGTTCATGAGGGGTGGTGTCCAATGGGCTGCTCACGTCACGAAAACAAGGTCTATGCAATATATGGGAGGTGGTCCTGACAAGAACTCCCGACAAGAACTTTAGGAACATGAGATCACATTTGACGCTTATCCCCAGAGAATTGTCCATGGGAGACCCAAGATAACATCGGGCGGATTCGCAATCAAAAATCGACTTCCGGACAGGTTACGAGTCGGCCGTGACACGAGAGCAGCGACCCGACGATTCCGGACGGGCTGTCGCTAGCCTCGATCGGAAACGCTTCGGGGCAGGACACTTCGCCAAGGACTGAAACTCGATCCGGTGCACATGCGTTTTACGTGAGGCCCGGTGAGGCCCGCACTCCCACAGACATATCCTGTGCTAACGTGCTACGATTCCGGGCAAGTTAGTAAGCTACGGGAGGCGAATGATGGCAACCGCGCTCAGGCCCCTCACTACCGGAGAATTGCTGGATCGCACATTCTCGCTTTATCGCAGCCACTTTGCATTATTCCTGGGGATTTTCGCTCTGCCCCATCTTTGTGTTCTCGCTTTCCAGTGTCTGGCGCTTGCCTTTCAATCTCCGGGAAACCAAGTGCGTAACGTGCTCACGGCGGCAATTTTTAGCGTGCTAGCGGGGCTGTTGAGCATTGTCGTCATTGCCGCCTCCCAAGCCGCCACCGTGGTCGCAGTTTCGAACGTCTATCTCGATCGCCCCGCCAGCGTGATGGATTCATTTTCGAAAGTGAAGCACCAGATCGGTGGCGTCATCTGGCTTTCGGCTAAAGTGGGGTTCCTGGTGGGCCTGGCCTGCATAGCTTTGATCGTCCCCGGAATTTTGTTGGCGGTACGGTGGTCATTGGCGGTACCTGTCAAAGTCTTGGAAGGTAAACGTAGCGGGGAAGCGATGTCCCGCAGCGCTGAACTTACTCTCGGGAACCGTGGCCGTGTCTTCGTGATCTGGTTCCTATTCGTGATCCTCAGCATCGGGGTCAGCATGCTTCTGCAGTGGCCGATTCAGATCGCGGCGGGAGTGGGAGGCCTGACGGCGTTGCAGCACGCTGCGGTCGGATGGCGAGTCGCATCGCTGGTCGCAACGTTCATTTCGCAATGCCTCGTTGGCCCGCTGGCGACCATTGCGTTCTCGCTGGTCTACTATGACGAGCGAGTACGCAAAGAAGCCTTCGATCTGCAATTGATGATGACCACGCTCGATGCACCTGGTCTTCAGGTTGCCCCGGCGTAAAACGGCGCATGACGGCAAGGCGCACTTATAGTCTCGCTGGGCTCCTAATTGCTGGGTTCATAGCCACCGGTTTTTTCTGCTGGGCAGATTCGGGAGCGGTCAACTATTTTAGCGTCGCCGAATATCGCAGCGAACTGGACCAATTGCTGGTTGCTACAAAAGAGCTCGACAGTTCCGGACGTGATATCCCCCCGATCCTTCGAGATGTGCCGCCAAGCTGGCGAGTCCGCACCGAGCAGCAGGATTTCGCAATCTCCGCGGCAGGTTTGCGCTCCGACGTTCGCAAGTTCGAGCAGGAGAAGAACCTCACCACCGCGAGCGCGATTCGATCGCGGGTTCAGAGCCTCCGCAACGATCTCGACGGCTTCGAAAAAGCTCCCACAGACGCTTCGAGCAGCCGACAGCACCTCGCCGTCCTTCTTGCTCGACCGGAGTTCCGCGATGTGCGCGGGCCGACGTTTCTCGACCGCCTCGCGCAAAGGTTCCTCGCCACCATTGTCAGCTTGCTGGGGTTGCTATTCCGGTCGTCCGCCATTCCCGCCATAAGCAAGTTTTTTGTGTACGGGTTGATTGGGTTCGCAGTGTTGACGCTCGCCTTTTTGGCCTACCGGCAGATTAAATCGGCTAGCGAACAAGAAAACATTGTGCCCACCGATCTTCCGGTTTCGGTGAAGAGTTGGGCGATTTGGCTGGCGGAGGCGCGCGCGTCCGCCGTACAAAACAATTGGCGGGAAGCGATTCATCTCGCGTACTGGGCTGGCATTTCGTTTTTGGAGCATCAAGGCACATGGCGGCCCGATCGCGCGCGCACTCCACGCGAGTACCTGCGCTTGACATCGACCTCAAGTGAGCACCGTGAGACGCTGGCCGCGCTTACGCAGATCTTCGAGCTCACCTGGTATGCCAAGCGAGAGGCAGACGAAGCAACATTCGCGCAGACGATGCAGGCGCTGGAAAGGCTGGGATGCCGCTCAACCTGAACCAGAAAGACCGGAAGCTTTTTCTTGGTGCGGGATTCATCTTCGTTCTGCTGGTCGTTGCCGCGCTGGCGTTCAGTTCCGCCGACCGAGGACAGGCTGAATACCCCAGCAGCTATTCGAGCGCTTCCGGCGGAGCTAAAGCCGCCTACCTGCTTCTCTCGGATACGGGATACAACGTGCAACGCTGGGAAAGGCCTCTGAGCGATCTCCCGCTCGACTCCAACACCCTCACGGTGGTTCTTGCCGAGCCTGACGAAGCTCCCACTCGTGAAGAGCGGGAGCGGCTTAAGACATTTATTTCCCAAGGAGGCCGCGTCATCGCCACCGGAGTGTTTGCCGGCACGTTTCTGCCCGAGAGTACTTGGAAGAAGGCGACGTCTCTTTCGCCCTCCCGAATTACTCGCGCGGCCCCACAGATTGTGCTGGCTCCGCGGGCCTATTGGCAGGGTTCTGCCGCGGCGTATCCCCTCTACGGCGATGGCGACCACGCACTGGTTGTGAAGTATCCTTTCGGACGAGGTGAAGTTCTGTGGTGGGCTGCGGCTACACCCCTGACGAACGCGGGGCTGAAAGAGCCGGGCAATCTGGAATTCTTTCTGGCGTGTCTGGGCGATCAAAAGAATGAGATTCTGTGGGATGAATACATTCACGGCTATCGTCAAACGCTGGCTGGTTCCATTGCCCACTCGCCGGTGAAATGGCTTCTCGCCCAATTCGTTATTCTGGCGGTCGCAATCGTCGCGACGTTCTCTCGCCGCAGTGGCCCGACCTGTGTGCCAACAACCGAGGTCCGCCTGTCGCCGATAGAGTTTGTGCAGACCCTGGGGGGGCTTTACCAACGCGCAGGAACTGCTTCGCTTGTGGTCGACATCTGCTACCGGCGTTTCCGCTACTGGCTGACGCGACGACTCGGTGTCGCGGGCAACACTTCTGCGGACGGGCTAGCGACTGCAATCCGCGATCGCTGGGAATTCGTCGACGATCAATTCATGGCCACCCTTAGAAGCTGTGAGGCTGCCAGCTCAGATCCTTTTTTGCAGGCTCCGACGGCCTTGCGATTGCTGCAAGAACTCGACGGATACGCGGCTCAATTGAACCTGTTTCAAGGCGTTCGGAAGGAGAAGGGTGAATGAAGGCAGTTCCGCAATTGGTCGAGCACATCCGCGACGAGATGGGCAAAGTGGTTGTCGGCCAGAACGAGATCAAAGATCAATGTGTCATTGCGTTACTGTGCCGAGGGCATGTTCTGCTGGAAGGTGTTCCCGGCATTGCGAAGACTTTGATCGTGAAGACCTTATCGCGGCTAATGAAGTTGAGCTTTCAGCGCGTCCAGTGCACGTCAGATCTAATGCCGGCAGACATCGTCGGCACAAATGTGTTGAACATGGCAACCGGCGCATTCCAATTGCACCAGGGGCCAGTGTTCACGGATTTGCTCCTGGTCGATGAGGTGAATCGCATGCCTCCGCGAACCCAGGCGGCGCTGCTGGAATGCATGGAAGAGCACCAGGTTACGATCGATGGTACGGGTTATCATCTTTCTAAGTTCTTTACCGTCTTCGCCACGCAAAACCCGGTTGAATTCGAAGGAACATACCCGCTTCCAGAAGCTCAGCTCGATCGGTTCCTTTTAAAACTTCAGGTTCCCTACCCTGGGTTGCAGGATGAAGTCCGATTACTTTCGAATGTACAGAACGGATTTGAATCTCGCGAACTGGATACGATGGATTTGAAGCCGATCGCCGCAGGACTACTGGAACAGGCGCAGCAGGAACTCAAGTCCGTCACGGTGGAGGAGGCGCTGTTTAGTTACATCGTGCAGATTACCCGGCGCACCCGTGAGTGGCCATCTTTGTCACTTGGGGCCAGTCCTCGCGCCGCGGTCAGTCTCATGGCGGTCTCGAAGGCGGTGGCTGCATTCGACGGGCGCGATTACGTAATTCCAGACGACGTGAAGGCCGCTTCGAGACCGGTGCTCCGTCATCGAATCATCATGAAGCCGGAGGCTGATTTGGAGGGCATTACGCCCGACCAAGTGCTGGAAGACGTGTTGCACGCAGTCCAGGTTCCGCGGTGAACGAGTCGGGCACGTTGGTTCCGGCCAATGTCGAGGGGGCGGCTCACTCCTACAAGCGCGTTGGCGTGGCGTTCGGCGGCCGTTTCTTCGCGCTACTCTTGCTGGGCCTGGTATGGATCATTCCGGCATTCGTCGATCTACGATTTGTTTATGCACTTTTCGCGTGGGACGGTCTCGTCGCTCTGGCTTGGCTTGCCGATCTAGCGCAACTACCGAGTCCATCGCAACTCACGGTACGACGTACGTGGCGCTCGGCGGTGGCGCTGTCGACTGCATCAGATCTTGATCTCACCCTGATTAATTCCTCTGACAGAACTGTGCGGGCGACGATGGTCGACGCGGTTCCCGCACAATTGAGGAATGAGCCTCCTACTCTCACCGTCAAAGCAGCAGCCAGAACCGAAGCGACGGCGAGGTATCGAATCTGCCCGGTGCAACGGGGAGACGTGAAGCTGGGTAATTGTTATGTGCGTTATCAAAGCGTCCTGCACATCGCGGAGAGATGGGTTCGAGCTTCCGTATCTCAGACGGTGCGGATTTATCCTAATCTGGAGGACGCCAAACGCCACTCCAATTTTCTGCTTCGAGGCCGCCAGATCGCCGTCGACAAACCCCGCTCACGAATGCGCGGGATCGGTCGCGAGTTTGAAAGCCTGCGCGAATTCCGGCAAGGGGACGAGTATCGTGACATTTGCTGGACCGCGGCGGCGCGGCGCGGAAAGTTGGTCACCCGCGTTTATCAGATTGAACGCAGCCAGACGGTGTGGATCGTCATCGACTCTGGACGCTTGATGCGGGCACGCGTGGGAGGCTTCAGCAAGTTGGACCATGCGGTCAACTCCGCGCTGATTCTGGCCCAGGTGGCGTTGTACTCAGGAGACCGCGTGGGACTCGTGGCCTATGGCCGTCCGACCACCTTCACGTGGCCGGACGTCTTTTGAGGGACCAGAAACGGCGCAGCCTCATGGTATGGCTCACCGATCTCGCCGAGACCGCGATGACTCCCGAAGTCATCGAAGCGGCGGCGATGATGATGCCGAAACATCTAGTTCTGTTTGTGGTCATCGGTCAACCGGACTTAGGCGAGTTGGCAGCAAAGAGGCCACAAAGCGAAACTGAAATGTACCAGGTGGCCGCCGCGCAGGAGATGGTTCACCGCCGAGAACTGCTGTTGGCTCGTTTGCGAGAACGGGGAGCACTTGCGCTGGAAGTGGATTCCGGAGCAATTTCACCAGCGCTCGTGAACTCGTATCTAGAGATCAAGGAGCGAAATCAACTCTGAGCCGACTGGGGTTCGCGCCAAAATCCGAACAAGTAAGCCGCCAGAAGCACAAACAACGCTCCCGCCATGGAGAACTTCAACGGAATGGGCAGCCCCGTCGGCGAGACGAATGCCTCGATCAAGCCCGCAATTATGAGGATAGGAATTGTGCCCAGAACTAGTTGTACGGCTTCCAGCCCCGCTCGTGTCAGTGATTCTCGCCGGGGCAATACCCCTGGAAACAAGAGACCCTGAGCGATCCGCAGACCCGCGCCGCCCGCAATAAAGATGGCAGGTAGTTCGAGGACTCCGTGCGGCGCCACAAAGCTCCAAAGCTGCAAGCTCATCCCCGACAGCGCGCAAGCCATGCCAATAACTCCAATCAGCAGGCCGTTGAACGCCATCATGTAGATGGTGCCCAAACCTGCCGTGATTCCAACCGCAAAAGTGGTGAAACCCACACTCATGTTGTTGGTCATGATCGCGCTCGAAGCCAGCGGCTTGATGCCGACGATCGAGTGCGTCCACATTTCATGGCGGTCAATCGTCTCCACCATCTGTGGCCCTAGAATTTTCACTTTGAAGTCGGGATTTTGATAAGTCAGGATGGCCCCCGCCCCACCCGCGACCAGAAAGATAAGGACCGCCAACAGGCAATGCTTCAGATTTTGCCGGAAGGTCGAGGGAAAAGTGCTCCAGAAAAACCAAAACATCGCCGAAGTACTCGCCCGGCGACCCGAATAGATGGTATTGTGGGCGCGGACGAGCAGTTGGTTGACGTAGCGGGCGAAGTGCACAGAACCACGATCTTCGCGGATAGCGGCAAGGTCCGCCGCGGTTTGCCGGTAAAGCAGACTGAGTTCCTGAAGCTCGGAGCGGGAGAGCGACTTCAAGCCGTTCTTCGCGCTTTGGTTCAACAGCATTTCCAACTTGCTCCAGTACGGCTTGCGCTTTTCCAACCATCGAGTGGAAATCATCGTGAACTCAATCGACCAACTGAGAATTGACACTCCCGAGCAAATCGCCCTGGAGCTGCCTCTGGCCGGAATCGGAAGCCGCTTCCTCGCCCTGGCAATTGATACTGTAATCCAAAGTGTCTTTTATCTCATCACGGCATTCATATTCATATTCACGCTGCACGCAGGATCCTCCGTATTGATGTTTCTTCCGAAATTGTTGGGTCCGGCCTCGGCGATCTTCATTCTGTTTGCCATCTACTGGGGTTATTTTGCTTTCTTCGAATCTATCTGGTCGGGGCAAACGCCGGGAAAGCGCTATGCCGGCATCCGCGTCATCAAAGAATCGGGCAGGCCGATCAACGCTTTTGAGGCAATCGGACGGAACTTGATGCGTGCAGTAGATGGGCTGCCGGGCATCTATGGTGTGGGCCTAGTGTGTATGATGTGCAACCAGCAGAGCCGAAGGCTGGGAGATTTTGTGGTGGGCACGGTGGTCGTACACGAGAGGCCCACCGAAGACGTCCGGCCTTCGTGGAATACTTCGGACCAAGGAATGGCGGCCGCTGCGGGCGTGACACAAGTCTCGCCCGAGGAACTCGTCCTCATTGAAACCTTCCTGCATCGGCGATGGGACCTCGACAAATACGTCAGAGTGAACACTGCCGTTCAAATAGCGGACAGGATTAAGGCAAAGACGGGGTTGCAGCCTCAGCCTCACCAGCATGTCGAGGAATTTCTGGAGGAGGCAGCCAAAAAGATTCGAGACAGCGGCCAATTCCGCTAGGGGAAGAACCTTAGTCCGGCTGAGCACGACTGGCGTTTTTGGGCAAAGCCTTCCATCGTCCAAGCCCTCGCCGACACCATCCTGGCAACAAGCATCCCGACGGTGGAACCTTTCCGAAGTTTAGGAATCTGTAGCCAAACCTAGTCCAATTCAAACTGCGTCCTATTGTTGCCAACCGCCACCCAAGGCTTGGTAGAGCTGGACCAGAGCGATCAGTTCGTTCGCCTGAGCCTGCGCCAGTCCCAGCTCAGCCGAGAAGGAATTCGTCTCATTGGTCAGTACCTCCAAGTAGTCGGTGGTACCAGCCTTGAAGCGCACCTCGGAGAGCCGTGCCGCATCTTGAGCTGATTCCAGCAGGTGTTCTTGCTGAATTCTGAACTCTCGATTCTTGTGATAACCAATCAGCCCATTCGAGACGTCTCGAAACGCGCCTTGAATAGTTTGTTGGTAGGTCAAAAGCATCTGCTCGTGTTGTGCTTCAGCCAAACGAACATTCGACTTGAGCCTCCCTCCCTGGAATATGGGCTGAGTTACGGACGCGGCCAAGTTCCATATGCCGGCCGGGCCAGTGAAGAGATTCGTAAGCGCCGAACTCTCGTAACCGGCAGTTCCGGTGAGTGAGATCTGGGGAAAGTAAGCCGCCCGTGCCACCCCGATCTGCGCGTTGGCGGCAATGAGGCTGTCTTCGGCTTCTCGAACATCCGGCCGTCGCTCCAGCAGAGATGAAGGAAGTCCGGGTGGAACTTCAGGAGAGTGCGGCTCCTCGGTGAGCCTGAGTCCGCGAGGAACATCGGCCGGGTTATTCCCCAGAAGTATGCTGATGGCATTTTCCTGCTGTGCGATCTGCCTTTCAAAATCCGGAATCTCCGTAGCAGCGGTGAACACCAATTGCTCTGACTGGCGTACGTCCAATAACGAGTTGATTCCGTGTTTCTCCAGCGTTTGCGCCAGTTGCAGGGATTCATTGCGCGAGTTGAATGTCCGTTTTGAGATTTCTAACTCGAGATCCAATTCGCGGAGCTGAAAATATGCGGTCGCCAGGTTCGCTACCAGAGTGGCCGTCACTTGCTTTTTAGCCCATTCGTTGGCGAGCAGAGTCGCTCTGGCAGCTTGGGTGGCGCGGCGATACTTTCCCCAGAAATCGAGGTTCCACGCGGCGGAAGCTGTCAGTTGTCCTTGTGTAATCTCGTAAGCAGGGATCGGACCGATATGCGGGCTTTGCTGGCTGGTGATGTTACCGCCGCCGCTGAGGGAGGGTAGCTGATCGGCGCGAGTGATTCCGAGTTGTGCCTGGGCTTCGAAAACCCGGGCCGCGGCAATGCGAACATCATAGTTATTCTTGAGTGCCTTGCGAATCAGGCTCTGCAGTTGAGGATCCTGGAATACATCCCACCATTTTTCGTCTCCCAAGGACGCGGCAGCCGGTTCGGTCCTGACATGATCGGGTTGTCCTGGTTGTAGTTTCGCGTCTGGATTCCCCGGCGCGTCGTCGGTTGATCCTCGATACATGCCTGGCACATCCATGGTCGGCCGCTTATAGTTTGGGCCGACGGCGCAACCGGTAAATCCGACGATGCCGAGGACGGGAACGAGAAGCAAAAAATGAGTGTGTCTCAGAGTTCGAATCATAGGATTAGTCTCCAGCTCCCTCCTGCAGGCTAAAGGCTGGACTCGTCGAGGGTACTGGTTCGCGCCTCGCCCGGAAGAAAGAAACCCGGTCCAACACTTTTTCCTGGAATTCCTCGAGATAGAGATAGATAGCCGGCGTAACGAACAGCGTGATGAACTGAGAGACGATGAGGCCGCCGACAACCACCTATCCCAGCGGCCGGCGCGACGCTCCGTCGGCACCATATCCCAACGCAATTGGAAGTGCGCCCAGCAATGCCGCCATGGTTGTCATCATGATGGGGCG
>WNFC01006690.1_pt1 | contig 12699 bp, 10 predicted proteins | sample 5400541 | NCBI WGS metagenome assembly WNFC01 (sample SAMN13153342, study PRJNA577476) | soil metagenome | isolation source: 120 cm saprolite under Douglas fir tree site 2 hole 2 replicate 1 | place: USA:California | collected 2015-04-18
TCTTTCATGTAATCCTCGTCGCCGCGTTCCTTGCTTACGGTCTGGGACCCTTGGTCAACGGCATCTGGAAGGGCCAGCCCTGGAGCATGGTCCTCAAGGAATCCTTCGATGGACTCGTCTACGCCTTGCTCACCGCATTCACCTTTGGCTGGCTCTGGCCCCAGTAGTGCCGTTCCAACTTTTTGAGCGAATTGCCGGTGAGGTTCGTCCTTAGCTCCTTATTTTTGTATTTTATTTCACCCCGGCCGGATCACAAAGACGGTCCGTTCGCGCTGGCGGAAGGACGCGAAAAATCCCAGCAACTGTTTCCACGGGAAATACTTCTTGTTGAGCAACTGCATTCCGCGGGCAGCCTCTTCGTCGGTGACGATCTCAGCCCTGGCTTCCGCCCATTCGCCAAGCGCTCTGCCGCGCATGTCGCATGGGGCGATCTTCACGCGCGGATTATTTCGTACGCGTTTCACTTTTCCAGAGACGCCGATCGTGTAGATGTAAAGCTTCGCCTCGTTCGAATCGAGCCTCGCCGCCGGATCCGCAGCAAACCACACCGGCGTCTTCACGCCATCGCCACTTTTCTTGAAGGTCTCGAGGTTCAAATACTTGTGTCCTGCAAACGCCGCAAATCCCATCGCGTCGCTCCTGGTGTTTCGATGCGCGCCATTTTACATGGGTCACAAACACGGTGCGCACAGGATGAGCGCGGTGGCGATCCAGAAAAAGGATAGGACCGCAGGCATTTATAAACCAAAGCGCTCGGCGGAGACTTCTCTCGCGGGTGCACAGGGTAAAAAACTCTGGTTCGGCGGGGCGGCCCTGAAACAATTGATTCTCCAAATGCAAAGGAAGCCGGAGCGAGGGGCTCCGGCTTCCGGTCCGCTGGATTGCCATTGGGGCTGCGATCACGTCACGGCCTGGCGGGGGACAGGCGGGCTACCAGCGTAACTTCAGCTTTGTCGATGCTCGCCACGCGCGTCAGTTCCTTCTCGCGCGGCGATTTCGAGAGCTGTTTTCCTTGGCTATATCCTTCCTTCCAAATCTTTGAAAGAAAATAACGATCACCGTAGCGAGTGAAGACCAGCTTTGATGCGGACTGCGGGTCTCTCGCCGAGGTTGGCATGGTCACAAGCGCCACGGAGGCGTCTGGAATCATACGATTGACCAGAATCACCGCCGATCCCCTTTCCGGACTCTGCACAAGATACTCACCGGCGGGAAGCGCAGCGTTGCCGGCCACGAAGGCAAAGGGAATATTCACCACCATGGAATCCTGCGCCAGGGCAACCTGAGCCGCCGCCATGATGGAGAGCGCCAATACACTTGCTATCACAAAAGCTCGCTTTTTCATGAGAACCTCCTCTTTCATCTTGGTCAGCGCCTTCCGCGCTGACCTGTTTGTTTTTTTTGCTCCTGGCGCCCCTGAAGCGTCATGAGATGCGCACACTCTCGCGCACTCCTCCTGGAAGCGCAATGCACTGGGGGTGAACTAAAGAGAGTCATTCGATGAACTAGGAAGTCCGGGAAAACAGCGGACTTAATCCGATGGAAGCGCCCCAGCGGCGTATTTCCAGAGCCGTGCTATATTCGTGCGATGCATAGAGGTTTGTATGTCGACGCCTGGCTGCTCTCCCCTGGTCATCCGCTTTGACGTTTTTGAGGTGGATCTTCGCGCAGGCGAACTCTGCAAAGCGGGCCGCAAAATCAAGCTGCAAGTCTTGCCGTTTCGACTCCTTGCCCTGCTCCTGGAGCGTCCGGGTGAGATCGTCCGGCGGGAAGAACTTCAAGAAAGGCTCTGGCCCGCGGACACTTTTGTGGACTTCGATCACAGCCTCAACACCGCAATCAAGAAGCTGCGCCAGGCGCTGGTTGACGACAACAAGAAGCGGCGTTTCGTCGAGACCCTTCCGAAGCGCGGCTACCGGTTCATCGGCACCGTGGAGCAGGACGCAAGGGCCTCGACGCCAGCGAGGGCTCAAGCTCCAGCCGCGACTTCGAAAGTGGGCCGCGTAGCAAAACTCCGCGCTGATGGGCAACTTTCATTTACGTTGGTATCCGTGGATGAAGAAACCGCCGCGGAAAGAGAGAAGCTCGATGCCGCGAATGACGACGTGGGCCTGTCTCTTTTGATTGCTTCTCAGCGGCTGCTCATGGTGGCCAACGGGACTCCAGTGAGAATCCTGGAAGTCCAGCCAACGCAGTCGCGCTGTCAGGTCCGAATCCTGGAAGGCGAGCACTACGGCAAGACTGCTTTGGTGCAGCTCGGGGACCTTGCGGAACCAGCCTAGAGCAATACATTCTCATTCATAGCTGAGGGCTTCGACGGGATCGAGGCGGGCGGATTTCCAGGCGGGATAGACGCCGATGACTACGCCGATGAGTGTGAGGACGCTGCGCAGCTTGTGCGCCCAGAGGCTGGAGGCAGAGATGGCCACAGCCTCCGACAAGTTCATCGTGGTTGGACGCGGCATAGCGCCTGGGGACGCAAATGCATCTCATCCTAACATACGCGCCGGACAGCCTTGGAATTACAGGCAAGCACAGGAAGCGGGCACAATGGGGAGCTTTAAATAGAAGAAAACAAAATGGGTAGCCGGATTGTCGGCTAGGGGTGCAGGGCTTTCTGGATCTTTTCGATCATCTGGCGAACACCCGGGGCCATCGAGCCATTCGGATCCAGCCGCAAGTACTCCTGATACTCATGCAATGCACCCTGCGCGTTGCTTTCCCGGAGCATCACATTACCGAGCAATACGTGCGCCGGGGCCAAGTCCGGCATTCCGGCTACCGCTTGGCGTGCGTGCGGTGCCGCATCTTTCCAGCGACCGAGGGCCCAATACGTCTTCGCGAGTTCGTAGTGGCCCGCAGCGGCCTCCGGCTTAAGTTCCAGGCCCTTCAGCAGTGTGGTTTCCGCCTGGGGATATTCCTTGGTCTGATTGAACACCGCACCCAGTTCCAGGTAAGCGTCGGGGAATTTGGGGTCCAACTCATTCGCCTTTCGCAATGCTGCTTCTGCGTCCTTCCAGTTCTTTTGCTCCAGGTACGCTGTTCCCAGCAGGGTATACGCCTGTGGGAATGCGGCATACAGCTTGATCGCTGCGCGCAGATGCGAAACGCCGGCGTCGAGCTTGTTTTCTTTTAATGCGCCCTGGCCCTTCTCAAATTCCTGGCGCGCATTTTCCGGAACGTTCAGGTCCAGCGCCGAGACGAGATTCGGATCGCCCGCCGGAGCCGCCGAGGGAGCTTCCGGTGGCGCTTCTTTGGGATTCGGTTGTAGCTCCAGGGTCGCATAGCCTCTCGAGTTGCCGATCAGCTCCACCCGGACGCTCACTTCCTTGAAACCTCTCTCGCTCATGCGGACCATATACACTCCACTGGAAGGCACGTTGAACACGCACTTACCACCATCTATTGTTTGGCAATCACCTGCCGAACCGCCTTCGGCGGCCTCGAGCCGCACGTGAATTCCCCAGGGCCCTGGCGCTCCATTGGCATACCGCACTTGGACGTCAATCACACCTCCGGAGGAGCGTCCTCCGGTGCCAGCACCTCTTTGGGCCCGAAGCGAGGAAGGAACAGCTAGGCAGGTGAGTAACAGAGGAATGAAATACAGCGAGGTGCGTGACATGAGACCACCTCTCGGCTAGACGAGAACAAAAAAGGAGGGCGCCCGCCGCGGCGGGCGCCCTCCTCGGGAAAAAGTTTAGGTTAGAACACGAGCTTGATAGAAGCTCTCGAGCTGAACGGAGCCACGAAGCCCGGGCTGACCAGCGTGCTCACCGGTTTCTGGAAGTCGGTGTTCTTAACTCCAAAACTCAGATCATTAAACTGCTGGAGTGTGGTCTGGCGCTTCGAGTTTGCGATGTTGAAAACATCGAACCCAAAGCTCAGATGCAACCGTTCGGTCAATCGCCACGGATATTCGACGTGCGCATCCACGGTCCCTGTAACTGGCGAACGGCCAAGATCGCCACGCCCGAAGAAAGGCACTTCACCCTGGTTCTGATAGGCCTGCTGGGCCACGAGGGTAGTAAGAGGGATACCCGACTGGACGGTGACGCCGGCGCCGAGCACCAAGCCCTTCATTCTGCCGTTAGGCAGTACGTAGGTTGTGTGCACGTGTAACACGTGTTTGCGGTCCGAGTTCAGGAAGCCGATGCTCTGTTGATTTCTCAGGAGTCCCAGATTCCCTTCCGTCAGGTCAAACAGCGAGCTGATGCCGGGGTCGGCCTGGCCGTTGTCGTTTCGGAACGCGCCTTCATAATTTCCCCGCAACTGGGCGATGCGGTAGTTGGCAGCGAGCGCCCAGTTGTGGCTGAAGGACTTGCGTACTTCGAACTCTACGGCCTCGTACTCACGCTTCGGATCCTTGTAGGTGTCTGGCTTGCCGTCTGGAAAAAATTCGCCGCCGAAGAATGCGCAGCCGGTCGCCTTGATATTGTTACATTTAGCAGGATCCGAGACATTGGTAGGTAGCAGGTTGCCGCTGGAATCGGTCCAGGTGTTTGTGTTGACGGCAGGGAAGCAGGCGCTCCCAGCGGGAGTAGTGCTCCCGTTAGCGGCAGCGAAACCGTCGAACTGGTTGTAAGCGACAAATGGTGTTGGATTACCTCTGGAATCAAAGCAAGCCGCCGGCAGGGCTGATCCGTCTGTTGGAACGGTTTGACCTACGCCGAACACGATTTCGTTCGGATTGACGAAGATGTCCTGCTTCGCGTTGGGGTTGCCGATGAAGTAGTTCAAACCGCCGCCATTGGCAGCGAGTGCGTTGAACTGCTCGACGGAGATGCCGCCCTGGTCTTCGATGACGCGCTTCAGCCTGCGGTCGATGTAACGCACGCTGGCCACGACGCCGCCGCGGAACTCATGGTCGTATCCCACGAGGAACTCGTCGGTGTACTCCATGCGGGTGCCCGGTGCAAACGGTGAGCCGCCGCTAGCAAAGATCGCTGGAGAAATGGGAACTCCGCCCGACGCATTGTTCAGCAAATGAGCCGAGTCAGGAACGAAACTGACCGTGTTGAATGAATTGAGCACTACGCAAGGGGCCCCTGCAGGAGTTCCGGTCGGGCAGCCGGTCGTGGTGGAAGCCGGCGCCCAGTAGCCATTTATGAAATCATCTTCCGAGCTGAGTTCGCGGACCGCTGCGTCCAGCGGGAGGATGAATGCATACCGCCCGTAGTTCGCATAGAACTTCGACTTTCGATCGCCCTTGGGGTCCACGATGACCCCCACGCGCGGCGACCACGAATCGTTGAACAGCTTGTTAGCAACGTTGCCAATAAGGCGCTGTTGTTCCCAACGCACGCCAACGTTCAGCGTTACGTGCTTGCCCATTTGCCAGGCATCGTTGATGAACGCGGCATGATACTTGCCACTGCTGTTCGTTACACGGCTATCAAACCGTCCGCGCACCCCCTGTAGCACAACCTGTTGCGGTGTGGCAAACCCCGGGATGGTCATGAATGGACAGCGCGTGCACGTAGCTGTCGGATTGGGGATCGGTAGATTGCTTGCCAGAATCAGAAAAAGATTTGCGTCTGACTGTTTTCCGCCGCCGGCAAGGAGCGGGTTTGTAGCATAGCCTGGATCTCCCCCGGAAGCGTTGGTGAGCGGAATCAGGAACCTTGGTCCCGTGTTGATTGTGCTATCGAGATAGACCGGGAACTGCCAGTTGTAACCTGCGCTGAGGGCATGCTGGTTGCCAAACAGGTGGAATATCTTGGTGACGTCGCCTTGCAGGCTCTTGGTGTTGGAGTCGTAGGGTTCGAATCCGCCCAAGCCCTGCGCCTGGAATTGGCCATGCTGTGCCACTCCGTTGTAAACGCCCGGGACGCCCGGAAGACCTTTGGTCTGCGTGAGGTCGGAAATGCCGTATACGTTTGGTGATCCAGGCGTTTCCGTGAAGTGGTTAAAGCTCCACGTGAAAGCGCCATCCACCAGAAAGTTCGATCCGAATGCGCCGTCGTAGCGCACGGCCCAGTTGCGCGTCCCGTAGTCCCATTTGGAGTTGGCGCTCGTATTGGGTGCGGTCAGAAAGGCAAAGGGAGCCGAGTTGGTGCTTGACGGATCACCCGAAATCGTTGATTCGAGAGTGTGGGAATTGTTAATTTTGAACGTCAACTTGGCCGCGTAGTCATAGCGTTTCGTATAACGGTCCGAGTCGCCTTTGTATATCGTAGATAGCCCTGAAGGGACTCCATCTATAAATATGGCGGGCGCCCAATACTCGTGGTTGAAGGACGGATTGAAGGTCCCGAAAAAGAACAGCCGATCCTTCAGTCCATGCAGGGGAACGTATCCCCCGAGCTCGAAGTCACCTTCATAGTTGCCATTGTTTGTACGGCTCCCAACTTTATTGAGCACGCTAAACTTGGGGTCGTCGGCGTTCTCAAAGTTGGTTTGCATGGCTCTCGCATTGAAGTACCCGCCGGCTGTTCCGAAGAACTTAGTGCCACCCGACTTCGTCACCAACTGCACGATGCCGCCGCTGACGTGTCCGTACTGGGGTTCAAAACCTCCCGTCTTGATTTGAACTTCCTTCACGAACGAGAGGTTAATGCCTGTGCCGAGCGGCCCGTAATACCGTGACCAGACACCAATGCCGCCGAAGGCCGGGTCATTGATCGAGACGCCGTCCGCGACATAGAGGTTCTCAAGGCCTGTGGAGCCGGATATGGAAGGGTTCTCTTGACCAGTGCCAAGCCCGGACGTCACACCGGGTGCCAGGTAGAAGAGGCTGCTTACACCGCGGCCAAGTGGAATCTTCGAATAGAAGTCGTCGGAAAAATCCGAGTTGACAGAGGACGCCGACGTATCGACCGTGACGGTGGCAGCGCTGACTTCCACGATTTCTGAGATCTGGCCTGTCTCGAGAATTACTTCGATGCTGGTGGTCTTGTTGATGAGAACCTCAGCACTCTTGATACTCGCGACTCTGAAACCGGTCTTCTGCACTTTGACGGCATAATTGCCCGGGATCAGGGTCGAGAAGAGGAACGAGCCCTCCGCCGTGGTGGTTTGGGTCTGGCTTCCAATGGGGCCTGTAATCGTTACTTGGGCCCCCGGAACTAATGCCTTGGTTGAGTCGTAGACCAAACCACCCAGATTGCCGCGCGCGGAGCTCTGATCCTGGGCTATGGCCGAGAACGAACAGACGCCGCAGAACGCGAACAGTAAGAAAATCAAGATCCACTTATTCTTCATGACGCTAGAACTCCTTTCGATACCCCTTGGATTTGAGAGGTTGATCGTAGCCTGCAAGCTGATACTAGGAAAGTTCAGGGAGTCCACCCCACTCCACTGAGAGCCGAGCGAATACTCTCATAAACCAAGCATAAAATCTGCCAAAGATTCAGTTAACTTTTGAATATCTAAGACATTTAGAATGAATAAGTTGCAAGCTACGGGAAGAAGCTACGTATTCTTGAGAGTTAGTTGAATCCTGATTTTTAAATGAATGTCCAAAAATATGGATTATGAGGCATTGCCATTCGAAGGGGTAAGCGGGGAGGGAGGGCAGTTTCTAATGCTTGGTTGAATCTGTCGTTGAGTAGGATTTACCCCTCTGGGTCAACTCCGCTGCCTTTCGAGCATTCCCGATCTCACTATAGTATTGCGCCAAGGCGAGGTAAAGGGGCCCTTCCTCGGGGCGAGATTGGAGGGCATTCTCGATGACCGAGATGGCCTGTGATGTGCTGCCCCTTTTTTCCAAGCTTGTGGCAATGCGGAGAAGGGTTTCTGAGTCCGTGGTTTCCGTAACGCCGACGTCAGAGAAGAGACTGACAACGGCGGCATAGTCCATCTTTGAAAAGTAGGCGTCCACGAGCCGGGCGCGGGCGACGTCATTGGAGTTGTCCAGTTGCAAGGCGCGGCGGAACCAGACGCGGGCCTCGTCAAACTGACCGAGAGCCCAATAGCATAGACCCCGCTGCTGGTCGAGGATACCCTTTTCGGCGTCCTGGGCGATTCCTGGCTCGATGACATCCCAAGGTTCGGGCGGGGAAGGGGCATCGAGAACTTTGAAATTTAAGGTTCCGAAACCGTTGTGCTTGGTCTCCGGATTATTCACGGTGACGTTCAAAATGTAGCTGCCACTGGATTGTTGATCGAGCGAAAGTTTCTTCCCAGTCACAAGGGAGCCGGCAGCATCAAATTGTTCCCTGCTGATTTCGTCCTTGACCTTGGTGGCACTGCCGGGAACGGCGGGCCGGCCGAAAGCGTATTCCACGTCCAGTTTCTTGCCAAGATTTCCGCGCGGATCCGAAGGCGGCGTCCAAATCTGATAGACGACCTGAAGGTTGGTGCCCGGAGCGAGAGTCGGCGTGCTGCTGGGCATGGGAGTAAATTGCACTCCGCCGATAGTGAAAGGCATCAGTTCGGCGAGGGCAGGATCGGCGTTTTCCGCGGACAGGAACGGCAGCACGCCGGGCACAACCATAGAGTCGTTTGCGGGCAAGGGGATTAAGATTTCCCGCACCGTGTGGAAGGCTGCTTTCTTCGACCAGTCCGTGAACTGGAACTCGAGGTGATACTTGGCGGGCGGGAGAGGGAGCGTCCCTTCGTACCCGAACACCTTGTCCTTGATCGTTTCGAAGCGCTTCTTGGTCATGGAATCGGAAAGAGATTTTTGTTGCGTGAAGATGAGTTTGTTCTCGGAGCTGAAAACGCGAACGCGGAACTCCACAGAGTAGGAATAGCGTCCGTCCTTCTCCTCGGCCATGCTGAGGTCGCTCGGGCTATGCAAACGGAGGGCATAGTCGAGGCGCGTAAGTCCGCGGGAGTCGCGAGCCGGGAAGGTAACGATGTCGAGATTGCGGCCTTCGAGGACCAGCCGAGAAGTAACCGTTTCGCGGTTGGTTTTTCGCCGGAGAATATCGTCGCGATTCGCCGGCAAATTGGCGAGATTCTTGATGCTGTTCAGCAGGATGTCGGATTCCAGGCTCACGATTCCCGTGGTCTCGTCGACCGGTTCGTCGGGCAGGAGCGACAGCGAAATTCGCGCCACCTCCGGCCCGACGGAATTGCGGATCAGGCGCAGGGCCGTCAAGCGCGAATTGATCGCTTCCACACCGGTAATCAGTTTGTCGGGGCCATCTGTGTAGGGGCTATAAAAGCGGTATTCACCGCCACCTTCGCGCTGATAAAACATGACGTAGAAAAACGGCGGCAGAGCGGAGTTGGCGCCGCCGTAAAACCAGATCTCGATGGGATAAAGATTGGCGGAGTTGCGGAAGACCTGCTTTTGTTGCGGGGGACCCAGGGTAATGTAGGTGCGGCCGCGATCGGTGCGCCAGCCTTCCACACCGGAGCCGATGCCGAAACGCGCATCGGCAAAGGCGATGCGCTGGTAAATCTCATCTTTGTACGAGTTGGTGGGCGAGCCGGGAGAGGGATTGCGGATTTCCCAGAAGGTCTCAATGAACTTTTCGCGAGCATCGTCCGTGGTGAGCTTCAGAAAGATGTCGCGTTCGTCCTTGGTGATAATGTAAGCGACGTCCCGCTCGAGCCACTCGCGAAAATGCTTCTCGAGTTTTTGTTTTTTCTGGCCAAAAGCAATCCCGCCAAATGAGAAGAGAATGGCCACAAGAAGCACGATGGCCCTGCGGAAAAAGACACGCAGGCAGCGCAGGCCGCTCACGCCCGCCGAGCCGCGGCGAAATCCGTTCCGATGCAGGTGATCCACCTCGGAATTCGTCACTCAATCTCCCCGTGCCGAACTGCCGTGCGGCACATGTTACCGAAAATAGACCCGCATAATTCTCCTAGCCTTGATGCCGGATGCGTTCGGCGAGGGAGCGGGCACGCTGGCGGGCGATGTCGACGAACCGCGAATCGCCGGCGATCTGATCGAGCATGGGGAGGACTCGCTGCGGTTCCGGCAGCAGGCTGCGGTTCAAATCCGATTCGAACTGCAGCAAGGCGTCGTTGATGCCCAGCCGATCGTATTTCATGCGCCGCGAAATCAAATTCACATGTTCCTGCTGGCGCGCCAGCCCCTCAAAAATCTGCAAAAGCTGTGAGGCCGCCGAATTCAAAGTGTAGTTGAATCTTGCTTCATGGACCTCGGAGCCGGATTCCCATCGGAACGTTTTCGCGCCAAGATTGGCGATCTTGCGATGCACATCGAGATCCTGACCCTGGAAATGTTTGAGCTGCGCCGCCAGCTCGAACATCTTTGTGCGCAACGCGGTGCTCACCTGGAACGGTAATGAGCCGGGGTCGTCATCCAACTGCCGGATTTCATAAGCGGCGCTATCCGAATCTTCCCTCACGGTAATCTCGATGAACTCGGGGGAGCTTCCTTTGAAGACTCGCCGAAAGGTCAGTTTGGCAGCGGACGGAGCGGGGACGGGGAGCGCGGCCTCGGCCGCCAGGGAGGCTGCGGCAATCAACAAAAAGACACGCAGGAGGGAAGTCTTCATGGTCATTTATGACCGCAGAGCGGTCAAGGTCAGGCGTGACCGCAGAGCGGTCAACGCGTCGATACGATGCGCGGCAACCCGCCACGCGTTGCGCCACCTGGCCGAATTTGGTTTGGCAGGCCGATGGAACCTACAGAAGCGCGCAGCGCCCGCCCTTTCGCTGATGATTCCTGATCCGGGAGTCCAAACCGCCGCCGGGCCTGTTCCGTCTGCAAATGGCAAAGAGCGACCGCCAAGGCGTCCGCGGCATCCGACGGTTCCGGTGTCTCGTTCATAGAGAGCAAGGCGCGCACCATCAATTGCATTTGCCGCTTGTCGGCATGTCCGTGACCAGCGACGGAAGCCTTCACCTCGCGCGGCGCGTAGCTATAGACCATCACACCGTGCTGCGCCGCGGCCAGCAGGATCACGCCGCGCACTTCGGCCAGGCGCAGCGCCGTGCGCATGTTCAGCGCGGTAAACACACTCTCCACGGCCATGGCGTCCGGCGCAAATTCTTCGATGAGGCCGCACAGCTTCCTATGCACGTCTTGCAGAGCCGCGCCAGCGCATTCGTTGCGCTGTTTGGTGGCCAGCTTGAATGCACCATAATAGAGCATGCGGCAGCGCCGTCCGTCGCTTTCGACGATTCCGTAGCCGGTCGGCCCCGCCGCTGCAGGGTCTATCCCCAGAACGCGCATGCATCCGTTCTTTTCGCTCTGTCCGCCCGAAGAATTCGTTCCCGCCATGACCCCAAGTCTACGGCCTTCCGCGCATCCCTGCTAGCGCTTTGTACGGTGCGTGTCAGGTAAAAACGCTAGCGGTCAAACAAAAAAGGCCAGCCCGAGCCATGGACTGGCCGTAAAACAAACTACCGAATGGATTAGTTCGCGCCGACGGCCGCCTGGATTTCGGATTCGTCGATGTCGAAATTCGCATAGACGTGTTGCACGTCGTCGTGTTCTTCGAGGGCTTCGACGAGGCGCACCATCTGCGTGGCCTGCGGGCCTGTCAGCTTGATGTAGTTCTGCGGAACCATGCCGATTTCGGCGGATGTGGGCGTGATTCCGGCCTTGGTCAGCGCTTCCTTCACTTTTTCGAGCGCGTCCGAGGGAGTCACGATGTACCATGCGGAGCCGTCGTCCCTCAGATCTTCGGCGCCCGCTTCCAGTACCAGGTCCAGCAGCTTGTCCTCGGTCGCCGCTTCCTTGGGCACGGAGATCTCGCCCTTGCGGTGAAACATCCAGCCAACGGCGCCGGCTTCGGCCAAATTGCCGCCATTTTTGCTCATGAGATGGCGAAACTCACCGACGATGCGGTTGCGATTCGTGGTGACTACTTGTATGAGCAGGCCCACGCCGCCCGGGCCATAGCCTTCGAAGGTGGCTTCCTCAAATTGCTCGCCTTCGAGCTGGCCGGTACCCCGTAGGATGGCGCGCTCAATATTGTCATTCGGCATGTTTTCGTTTTTTGCCGCGAGGATCGCGGTGCGCAAGCGTGGGTTGGAGTTGGGTTCACCGCCGCCGATGCGTGCCGCGATGGAGATTTCGCGGATGATTCTCGTGAAAGCGCGGCCGCGCTTCGCGTCGGTGGCCGCTTTTTTGTGTTTAATCGTGGCCCATTTTGAATGCCCGGACATGACACATCCTCTTTTGTTTCGCGTGCCCCGGCGCGGCCGGAGTCATCGATGGATAGATTTTTCGCCGCAGAACGGTTTCGGAGAACGCCGGCCGCTTTCCGGCCGCATCTTGAGGAGGCCGAGTGGCTACCGAACGTCAAGCTTGCCGATGTACGGCCGCCAAGAAAAACGACACCAGTGCGGAGACTTACGGTGAACCGCAAACCCCTGCGGAACCACGGTAGTTTAGCACAGCCGCCCATCTCGGGAAACGGGTTATACTCCACTGCAGGGCATCTCGTTGAATCCGACAGACTTCCGCAGGGCCGCCGCGCTTCGCCTCAAAAACACAGAGGCCTGCCTTGCCTGACCGCCGGTACCGCGTCCTCGCCGTCGCGACGCATCCCGTTCAATACATGACGCCGATTTTCCGCCGAATGGCCAAGCACCCTTCTCTTGATTTCCAGGTGGCTTATTGCACTCTTCGCGGCGCGGAAAACGGCCACGATCCGGAATTTGGCGCCAACATTCAATGGGACGTGCCGCTTCTCGACGGTTACTCCTGGACGCACGTTCCTAATCGGGGCTCCGGGGCGGAATCGTTCTTCGGTCTTTTCAATCCGGGGCTGTGGAAGCACATCCGCAGCGGAAACTATGACGCGGTGCTCTGTTTCATCGGCTACG
>WNFC01013082.1_pt1 | contig 12698 bp, 10 predicted proteins | sample 5400541 | NCBI WGS metagenome assembly WNFC01 (sample SAMN13153342, study PRJNA577476) | soil metagenome | isolation source: 120 cm saprolite under Douglas fir tree site 2 hole 2 replicate 1 | place: USA:California | collected 2015-04-18
TTGCTTACTCATGTAAATATGGTAGGCAAAGCCTTCGCCAGAATCAAGTAGAAAGTGATGTTCCGGCCAGCAGGATAGGTGCGAATCTGCGCCAATCGGGCCTTCCGCTATTCATTTTTGCGCCGCAAAGTAGCTAGGCGGCAACTGCCCCGCGCAATTCGTCCAAGCGCGCCCTGAGGAAATTCAAGTACTCTTCGATTCCATCGGCCGTCTTGGCGGAGAGCTTTAAGACCTGCATGCCTGGGCGTACCGCCTGGGGATGTTGCCGTACGCGGAATGCCAATCGAGAACCTTCGACTGGTGCTTTTCTCAGTGACCGAGGGCGAGGATAAGCCGCTCAAGTACCCTACAATATTCAATAGTGCGGACCGTCGGAAGTACGGCTGACTATTTCCGGCGTGCTTCATTTTCTGTCTGTTTGCGCCGCCAGGCTGGCTCTTTGTTCAGCGACGCTTGCGTGAATCTCCGGAGCGCCTGGATGGCCCGGCCATAGGTCTGAACCGCAGCGGAAGATAGCAGCGACCCGGGCGGCTGATTCATGAAGGGCATAAACTTATCGGGGAAGCCGGGCATGGTGCAGCCGATGCAAATGCCACCTACATTGGGACAACCACCAATCCCAGCCATCCATCCACGCTTGCCTACGTTGCATTGAACCACGGGGCCCCAGCATCCCATTATGATTCCGCTTAGGAACCTTGTGGGTCTTTTAGTGCCGAGTGCTGCTGAGGACGTTCTTCTGCGGTCACGGCGATCCATTTTGATTTCCGATAGACGTTTGCAACCGCCATCGTCCAAAAAGGAACCAAATCGACTCCGGGCACGAGCTTGGCCAGAAACGAGGGCAGAAATTCCCACTGCCAGCCAAGAAGGTGAACCATCACGGCTGCGACAGCGAAATCTAGGAAGTCATCGGCGGGTGATAAAGCGCCTTCAATGAACAAGGGGAAAACTATGATTTGGAGCGCATCTGCAATGATGGCCAACACCATTGCGGCTCGAAAGCGTGAACCCGGCGAGATTGTGATGGTTTCGTCAGCCATGGCAGCGCTGCCTTCCTGCTGCGTGCCTATTCTAAACCGAAGAACCTACGGAGGTCAGATCCTAGCCTGGCCCTTTCCCAGCCTTTGGCTGCAGAGCATGGTCTGCCCGAGGCTAAAGCAGAGGGGCAGAAGGCAGTGTGAGCTGGAAACTGCGGCTAGACTTATTGATCGCGCTCTTCCGGTGTAAATTTCCATGATGCATTAGGGCTCGCCGGGCGGTAGGAAGCACGTCCGAAACCGCCCCACGCGTATATCGCTAGAATCGGAAGTGCAGGCCCCACTGCATCTGGCGCATGTCGGTCGCAGCATACGTTATTCGTCCTGCATCGGACACGTCCACAGTTGAATTCGGAAGTCCCAGGTTCGTGTGGTTGAAGGCATTGAAATTCTCCCACCGAAATTCCAGGGTCTTTCCTTCCGTGATGACGAAATTCTTGGACAGCGAAAGGTTAAACAGGTACTGCGGCGGCCCACGCAGCGAGCCCTTGGAAGCCGTACCGTTGCGGAAGGGTTGCTGTGGGGAGGTGAAAGCGGCGGGGTTAAACCACAAGTCGCGGTTGGGATTCGGGACATGGGGATTCCCAATGACGTCCGGCCGAACGCTGTTGAAGTCTGTGTTTAGCAGCGGCGCGTTGGAGACGAAGGGCGTGAAGGCAGCGCCGGACAGCAGAGTAGTGACGCCACTGAAACGCCAACCGCCGACAAACGCGTCCGCCACCTTGCTGGTCTTAGCAGCCCAACGTCGCCCTTTGCCGAAGGGAAGATCCCAAGTATGGAGCAGCGTCAAGGCGTGGGTATGGTCCCAGCTGGCAGGCCCGTGGTCGCCTCGGATGTTGTAGTTGTCCGAGAAGTTGTACCCACCCTCGGAGTTGGTCATGGCTTTCGACCAAGTGTAAGTCAGCAGGAAATCCAACCCATGGGAAGTCCGCTTCTGAAGTTTTGTCTGCAGCGAGTGGTAGCTTGAGTTGTCGCAATTGCAGACGTCGTACACTGCTTGCGACAGACCGAATTTGTTGAACGGACGACGCGGATCAAGGTCGCCCGGGCCTGGAACCGCCTGGTTCGTATTGCGGTTGGCAAAGAGGTGCCGGCCGACGTTGCCTACGTACGCGATTTCAGCGGTCAGGTCAGAACGAATTTCATGTTGTACTGACAAGTTCCAGAAATCCGCCAGCGGGATGCGGTAGCTGTCTAGCGGATAAAAGTAGAAGAAAACTCCCACGCCGTCGGGAAGCGGAAAGCGTCCGTTTGAGCCGATCGGGAACAGCGGAGGCAGCGGCGGGCCAGTCGTGAGAAAAGTGGGAACGGCTGGTGAATAAATGTTCGGCGCACTCAGGAATTGGCTGAACTGCACTGGCGGATCGAGTTCTGGATTCTGGCCGAACACGGCACCCACGCCCGCCGCGTTGAAGCTCCGGCCATATCCGGCGCGAAGGACCGTGTCTAGTCGAAGGCGGTAGGCTAGCCCAATGCGCGGCGCAAACCCGGCATTGTACGGCTTGACTCCGAAGTTTGGAGGAACGGATCCGACGCCCGCTACGAGGACATCACCGGTGGTGGGATCAAAGCTTCCTCCGCTGCCCGGTTTCGCGCCAGTCTGCGGCAGGTAGTTTTCATAGCGAAGCCCGTAGTCAATACTCAGCTTGGAGGTGGCGCGCCACGAATCTTGTCCGAAGAAATACAGCCGTGTCTGCCGGATGCTGGGATAAAAGCCAGGAGTGGTGAAATTGCGCGCGATGAAACTGGGCTGGCCGAGCAAGTAGGTCGCAAGGCCAAGACCTGTCGTGGCGCTGCCCGCTGCGATGTTATCGACGTCGGCGCTGCCCGTCACGCTGTCTGCAAAGGTCAATTCGCCTGAGCGGTGGTTCCCGCTATCGATGCGAGTGGTTTGCGCGCGGCGTATATCAACGCCCCACTTGATGGTGTGATTGCCCGTTTGTTTGCTCCAATTGTTTACCCATTGAAAGTGGTTCTCGGTTTCACTGAGTGGACAGTTGCACTGGTTGACGTTCAGCCCGTAGCCGAAGTTGAATCCGCCATCGCCGGTCACGTAAAAAGCTGGCATGCTACTGGTGTCGCTAGTGCCACGGTTGAGGCCGATCAGTCCGGCATCACTCGCTGGATTGAGTCCGAAGCCGCCTGGCCGTACTCGAACCCGATATCTAAACGTGCCAAATCGGACGTCGGTAATTAAAGTTGGGTTCAATGAGTAGGTCCAACCCAACGCGAGGCTCTGGTTGCGGACCAGCGAGCGGCCAGCGAAGTGGAAGGCCGACGGCCCTCCCGCCACTTCCCCATACGCGCCCGGAGACTCCTTGGTAAAGTCGGCGATGCTGTAACGGCCGAAAAAGTGATGTGCCTCCGAAAAATTGTAATCAATGCGGCCGTCGTACTGGCCGCTATCGAACTTCTCGGAAAAACCTGCCGCGAAGTTGTTAGCGACATCACCGGGAGCACCGAAATTCGGCGCAGGCAAAAAGCCGAGCAATTGGATCATGGAAGCATTCGGGACGGGTAACACATTGACCTGGCCGCCGGAGGAGATCGCTTGACGCTTGGTCCCATCGCCTTCACCAGTCGTGGGATCAAAAACCATCCCTGCCCGGGCCTGAACCATGGCACCTTCGGTGGTGGTTACGTTCACCGGGTTGGCGCAGGGACCAGGTGACGTGGTTCCGTTTGCGCAGATGTAATCACCCAGCAGCGCACTCAGGTCGCCAGAGCGCTCCGCGGCTGTGGGGACGGTAGCGATTAAGGCTCCGCCTGTCCTGCGCCGTGTTCCTTGATAATCGAAGAACCCAAAGAGCTTGTTCTTCCGCAGTGGGCCACCGACCGAGCCGCCAAATTGATTCCACCGCAAAGGAGGCTTGAGGTGGGTGAAGGGATCCGCCGCGTTGAATTTGTCGTTGCGAAGATATTCAAAAAGTGAACCGTGAATCTGATTGGTTCCCGACTTTGTGGTTCCTTGAAGTAGCGCGCCCGACACGTTTCCGAACTCAGCATCGTAGTTGCTGGTGGTTACTTTGAATTCCTGTAGCGCGTCGGGGTTGGGATTGACGACGGCGATGCCCAGAATGTTGCTGTGATTCTCGGTTCCGTCCAGTTCGAATCCATTTGAGTAGAAGTACTGCCCGTTGACATTGATCTGCAGTCCGCCTTGAGGATTCTCGCTGGACGCGTGCTGGAAACCGTTCAACTGCGCCCCGGGCAGGGCCAGCACCAGCGTGGTCACATTGCGGTTGAGGATCGGCAATCGCTCCACTTCGTTAGCTGTCAGGGTATTGCTGACGTCTGCTCGGTCTGTTTTCAGTAGCGGACCCTCAGTGCTTACGGTAACGGTTGTTACGGCTTTGCCCACGCGGAGCTGAGCATCGGCCCGCGTGGTCTCATCTACCTGCACGTCTGCGCTCGCGGAAAATTCAGAGAAGCCGGGTGCTGTGACCTTCACCCGATAGTGTCCAGCCAGCAAATGGGTTTGGGTAAAGTTTCCGTCTGAGGTGGTCTTGGTTGTATGGGTGATACCGCGGTCGAGATCTGTTGTCGCAATCTCCGCGTTTGGCACTGCCGCTCCGGTGGGATCCGTCACCGTGCCGGTGATGTTGCCAAACACCGCCTGGCCGACCCCGGCAGGAGGAAAGGCCAAGACTAGGAATGTGCAAGCCACTACTGAAATAATCACTTTCGGGAAATGCATGATGAAAACCTCCCCCTGCAACGTTGAGTTTCACCTGTAATGCCCGATCGACTCCCAACTGTCACTCCCGAACACCCGCCGTCTGCAACAAAGCGCCTCACAGTGCCTTTTGGATCTATGCTTCTCAGCAACCTATGGTGGCATGTGACTCTCCGTCTCGATAATCTGCTGGGTGACGGACGGGCCGGACAAGGGCAGCACGTTGCCAGCTCCAGCGGAATGGAGCTTCTGGAAGAATGCCATTTCCTTTTGCTGGTTGGCTGCGTCGCCCAGCACCTTGTACACCGAGGCCAGCCGAAAATGCGCAACTTCATTTTGCGGCTCGATCCGAACCGCCTCCAACAAATGCCCGAGCGCTTCCCGCGATCTTCCCTGGCTGATCAAGGTGCTGGCTAAAGCGATGTGAGCCTGAGCGAAGTCGGGATGATGTTGAACCGCCTCAGAGAAGTGCGCCAGCGCGGGCTCGAACTCGCCTCGCTGGCGATAGATCTCGCCGATTTCATATTCGGCGTCGGAGTTATCCGGCGATATGTTGAGTTCCAGTTCAAATTCCTGCAATGCTTGCTCAACCGCATTCGGTTCCTTGGAACCCTGCAGAATTGCCCGCCCCAACCGGAAGTGAATTCCTGGCATTCTGGGTTCCATTGCCAGAACATTCCTATACTCCCCGATGGCCAGATCATAGCGCTGCAGGCTTGCATGAACTTCAGCGGTCGCATAATGAAGCCACACTGAGCTGGGAGCAACCCGCATCAGTTGGGTCATCAATTCGTAGGCCCGGTCTGCGTACAGGCGCGATGAGTGAAACAGAATCTCGGGGTCATTGGGATAGCGTTTCAGCAACTCATCAGCAACTGCCATGGCCTTATCCTGCTGCTGCAGACCTTCATAGGCACGCTGAAGGTCCAAGCCGATGAGCCGTCCCATCTGCTTGTCGGACCGGTGGCCGAACGCCGAGGCCAGGATGACAATCGCCTGCTGGTTCCGTCCCAACTCGGCATAACACAGCCCCAACATCGTCTCGGCCTGAGTCATCTTCGGATTCAGCTTTAGCGCCCGTTCAAAGGCCTTACTGGCCTCCAAAATTCGACCGTCCGAGTAGAAGGCCAGGCCCAGGTTTGCCTGAACTTCGGAGACACCGGGGGCCAGCCCTGCGAGCTTTTCGAGGGACTTCACGGCCACGGCCCAATCCTTCGCAGCCATAGCCTCTTGGGCCTGCTTTGAAGTGGTTTCGATTTCGGACTGATTTACTTTCTGCGCAGCAAGGCTCTTCGGGATGCTCTCGAACGCGAGCATGCAGCACAAAAAACAGAACGCGACTTGCCTTGGCTCAGCCCTCACCGGGCCCCCTCGGAACCTCAGACTCACTACTCCATCACCTTCGACTGGCGGTCAACAGAAGTTTCCGATTCCCCTGTATTCGCGGAAGCTTTACACCCGCAGCCCCTCTCATGTCAAGAATATCGACGATGCCGTGGCGTACAAAGTACCTCAACTGCGCCGGCCACGGTTCCCGCTTCCGCTGCGGTGCTACTGCGGAACTCCGTTGTAATCGACGTGCACTCGGAGCGTAACGGAACCAATCGTTTGACCGTCAGCTTCCGCTCTCCACGTCAATTGCTGCCAAGTGTTGTTCTGCGCTTCCGGTGCTACAACATTTATTTGGACCGGGTAGGCATCATGCGCAGCTACGGAATAAATCATCGGACCTGGTTTCTCGGTCCAGCCCGAGGGCAAGACCGAACGCAAGGTGACCTGTTTCGGCGCGTCGGAATCGTTATGAATTAGAAGTGGGACCCAAACCGTCTTGTCAGGCCCGCCTAAGGCGGTTTCAGGCGCGAGCAAGTGTGACAAATGGTCGAGATTGTGTGATCGCCAGAATGCGCCATAATAAGCCCAAGGCCCTCCGAATTCCAATGACACTCCCTGTCGCGCTCTAGGCTCGTATCCCCGTACCCGCACGTATGGAATTGTTCCTGGTGTGATGCCCTCGAAGACATCTCCCGTGGTGCTTCCTTTCACCAGCGATTTTCCCAATACGAAGCGCACGGGCTCATTGAGGTATTGATCCAAATATTTTTGGAGATCAGCTTGGTTCGTCGGCAACTGCGACTTGTCATTCATCCATGCGTCGGAGGCAATTTTTGCGTAGGGAACACCTTTTGAAGGCGACACATCGCTTGTCTTGTATTGCGGTCCGCGGCCCTCAAGGAATGCGAAATGAGTGGCGTCGGAGAAGTAGTAGATCTTTTTCGGCTGCCACGGATGCAGTCCTTCGCCGTAGTTGCTGATGGCCGTGCGGTCGCGGGGTGCTTCTACCTGTTCGGGGAATGCCACAGGATCGCCGGCGAGGTCGAAGGCTTCGGTGGCGAGCACGCCTGCGGCCTGGTGGTCGTCGTGATTTTCGCCTGCAACGTAGAGTGGGAGCCACGTCAGAATTACTTCTGGTCGTGTGAGACGCACTAACCGCACTACCTGTTCCAAAGAGGCGCCGTGCCCCCAGGTCTCAAGCGAATGCAATACGTCCTGGCCCGGAGTATCGGGACCGTTGAGATACCAAACGTCAAGTATCCCCATGGAGGCTAGAGCTCGACGTCCTTCAATTTCGCGTACTGCGCCAAGGGATGCTGCTTGTTCATTGCCCACGGCGTTCCCACCGGAGTTGCCCCGTGTGCCATAAATCACAGATACATGTTTGTGTTCCTCGTAGATGGCCTTCGCTAAATACGGAGCAGCCAAGGAATCGTCATCCGGATGCGCCACGATAAGTAGAATGTCGGCCTTATAGCGGTCGTCCGACGGTGGATTTGGCGGGGCTGCCGGCAATTGGGCCAGCGCGAGGGAGCAGGGAAAAAAACTTAACAGCACAAGTGAAGCCAACGACATTCTTATGATCACGATAAAATTGGCTCCCGCAACCCGAGATTCCTCGAAGTCCACCCCGGCCTCCGAAGGGATAGTTTTGTGTCGGGGACGAGAAAGTATACAGCAACAGTCCGTTTTTCCTTTGTCGCGTGCCTGCGTTTTGTCTGTCTAGTTCCTTTCGAGCAGACGCGCGCTCGGGCTAATGCTTCCGCAAAACATGAGGATCAGCGGGACCCTTTCTCCAGTGCGGTTTGACGGCAAAACCTGCGCAATTGCGGCGATTTCCAGCGATTTTCAGAGGCAGTTTCTCTGCAATCCAGACTGCGTGGCGGGCACGTGGCAAACACTAACCTGGACAGCCGAAGGCGCCGGCCAGAAAATCGGTTCGGTAACGTTGCGCGTGAATGTGGCAGGCAATGGACCGCCGCAGTGAGGTGAACAACACTTTAGCGCAGCGCAATGGCGGGCTGTTCACTTCAGCGTTTTCTGCAGCCAGTCCACCAGCGCTTTCTTGTACCACAGAAATTCGGGATGAGGCTCCCAGTGGTCCATCCCATGCGGAGCGCCATCGATCGTGATCAACTCGCAACGGGCTCCGGCCTGTTTCATCTGGTCGCACATCTCCACCGATTGCCCGTAGGGTACATCTTCGTCTTTCGATCCGTGCATCAAAAGAAATGGCGGCGACTCGCGAGTGATGTAGACCACGGGAGACGCCTTAACGAGCACGGATGCGGTCGTAGCATCAACCGCGCTGATCCCAAATAGTTGGAGCACCTCGGTCGGCACCGGTTTCCATGCCTGGCACGCGGTGATGAAATCATGTATTCCATACAGCGACACGACTGCAGCTACCCCATATGGGCCTTGGCTTCGTGCACCAACGTAGGAGACCAAATGGCCACCCGCCGACTCCCCAATGAGAGCTATACGTCGAGGATTCACCTTATATTTCGCGGCGTTCGCTCTGACGTAGCGGACGGCCTGTTCCACATCGTCCGCAGCAGCAGGAAACCTGTACTGCGGCGCTAACCGATAATTGATACTGAACCAGGCGAAACCCGCATCGGTCAGCGGCCTGAAGAGATAGTTGATGTATTCCTGCTTATCCCCTGCCACCCATCCGCCGCCATGAACCAGAATGGCTGTCGGAAATGGTCCCGCGCCGTCGGGAACATGCGCATCGAGCGTGAGCCGAGCTCCATTGACCGCCGCGTATACGACATCTTTGAGTTCGGCAGCTCGGGCATGGAGGGACAGCACTACGATGATCGGTAGCACCCCTAGAACCCGCACTACTCTGCTTAATATGCGATGGTTTTTCATCGTGTTGGGACCATTTCTGTGGCCAATCTAAGATTTGCAAATGGTTTCACCGGCTGCAATGGCCGACGATCTTCTGGGTGAGTATCCGGCTCAGATATATGTGAAAGAATTCTTCGGACTTCGAACTCAGGCAAACCTGGGCGTTTGGCGAACCAGCAATTGGACGGGTGTAGCCCTTCTCGTCTATTTCGATACGGAACGGCTGGGTGGGGCATATTTGTGGGGCGATTGCAAAGGCCACGGCAACAGGATCGTAGAGCGTAGGTGTCTGTTGTCCCCACTGGTGATAGAGGAGGGTCAGCGCATCCGTCAGCGGAGTGCTCTGTCGGAAAATTAACTCCCGTTGTGTAGCCCAAATCGTTGTAGCCCCGGTATATCGATCCGCCCATGATCACGACCCGCTTGAGCTTCCGAAAAGTCTCAGCATCCCGCTCGATCAAGGCGCCAACATTCGTCAAGGGAGCAATGGCAATCAGCGTGATCTGGTTCGGATAATGCCGAATCTCCTCGAGAATGAAGTCCACCGACGAACCGAACCGCTTGGCCCGCGTTCGCATTCCCTCTGCCCAGCGCGCATGGTCCATGGGGACTTTGCTGGTGGTCTCGATTCCGGCGAGAATTGGAATAGCATCCTTTCCCGTTTCGCAGAAGAGTCGATCGACAATCTGTGCTCGCAGCTGTGCATTGCCCCACGCGGTACTTACACCTAAAAGCTCGATTTCAGGGCTGGAGACGAGCAGAGCCAGAGCAAACGTGTCATCGATGTCGTCGCCGATGTCGGTATCGAGGATGACCTTCTCCCGGACGCGATTGGCTGCCTCCTGCTGGGCACGCGCCAGATAACCGGTCGCGACGAAAATTGTTACCAGCCAGGCTGCGAGGCACCGCTTTCTCATGATCTGCCCTTGCCTTCGGCATTGAAATCCAGAAAAGCTAAGTTCACTTTTCTGTGGTTTTACGATCAAACACCAACCGGAGCAGCGGCGGCATCGACCAACTGTTTACGTCCGATCACGAGCCATGCACACGTGCATGCTATGTCCACCACCGCGCCCGAGCCAAGCGCCGGCATATGCCGAATATGCCGACGGATTGTCCGAGCGCAAAAGCGCAAAGAAGTTCCGTGGCAGAGCACAACGGGTGCGATAAACCTCTTCCCTGCCGCCCGACCCGGGGGATTGAATTTCGTAGGGCCCGAGCTACATGCCAGGGAGTAGCGCCATCCGTGCGCGCCATTATCGCCCCGCGGAAAAGTCTCGCTGGCTGGCGCGTATGGACTCTAGAAGCGGGCGCCTTCGGGATTTCGGTCACCACGGATAACTCCCGAGTGGGCTGCCGGTAGCGAAAGCGGCCCCCAAAAAGCCCGATTCAAACCGATCTGCGATAGGAAGTAAAGTGGTTTCAGGTTTCCTTGTCCACTTGATAAATCACGCGGCCTTCTTTGGCCGATCATCATCAATGCTCTGCACCGAATGATGCAAACGCCCACGAATGGCCCGAGGGTCCGAGAGAGGAAACCAGAGCACTTGGGTTGCACGCCAGAACCTCTCGGGGCCAGGAATATAACTTATCAGGTTGGCTAAAGGCGGAGGTCCGTATTGTTCCATTCGTCTTTTCCACCATTTGACCACTTCCACACACATCATCAAGGTCCCGATGAGAAACATCGTCGAGAGAAGGAGCGTGATGTGGCGTTCGGTTGCGCGATTTTGTGTCGCGTTTTTGCTGACTGAGGAGGTAGAACTCATGAGGTCCGGTTTGAACGTGGAAGGCATTTCCACCAACAGCAGGCGTGGTTGTTCCGGTTGTCCTGAAACCTGAACCCCAAGCCAGTGAATTCCACCGGGGGCAACGATATCCGCTGGCAATCCTCCCATCGTACTCTCACCCAGCAGCACCGTGTAGCCTCCTTCGGCATCCGGATGCACGTTCTGTGTCTCCTGCCAGTACGCCGACCCTCCATAGGGCTCGTTGTACATCCTGAAGTGCAGCGCGATTGTACCCCCGACCAACCCACGCTGCGTTTCAGTTAGGTTTCCGGAGAATTTGGATAGACGCTGCACATTGACGCTCTCGCGGAATGGAGGCGAAAGCGCATGTGCAGAAGAAAACGAAAAACAGGCGACGATGAGGCAGACGAGTGGAAGCTTCACAGTCAGTGACCACGGGATGCCGGCTAGGCATCTCTCACCAGCGCCAGTGTGGTAATGTTTCGCTGCGATTTGCATAAGGTACATCGTGTAGAGACAAACGGAATTTCCCTAATTTTCCACCGAGCACAGGGCATGTATGCCTCGTTGTTCGCCGGCCGTTTCAATCGTGAGGAAGTGGTTGTCGGAGGAAACCGTGTAGCCTAGCTGAGCTAAGCTAGCCCCGCCGCTGTGATTTGGAAAACTTGACGGCCAAACGCATGTTGCAAAATGGTGTCAAACCTCTCCTGGATTCACCTCTTGCCAGGTAAACCGATAAACTGGAAACTAAGCAGTCCATGAAAGCCATTGCTATCATTCCTGCCCGCCTTGCCTCAACCCGGCTGCCACGAAAAGTGCTGCGTGAGATCGCCGGCAAGCCGCTGATTGGCCTGGTCTACGAGGTCGTACGATCTTCTCCCCTGTTGGCCGACGTGATCATCGCCGCGGACTCAGAAGAGATTATGGAAGTCTGCCGGAAGAGAGGATGGAAAGCTCAGATCACTTCGTCCGCGCATCGCAGTGGGACAGAGCGGGTGCACGAGGTTTCCAAATCGGTGGCGGCTGACGTTTACGTGAACGTGCAAGGGGATGAGCCGCTTATCCGCGCAGAGCATATTGCTACGTTGCTCGAGGTGATGAAGAATCCTTCCGTACCAGTGGGAACCGTGATGACACCCGCCGGCGCGGCGGACATCTCCAATCCGGACGCGGTAAAGGTGGTTGCCGATTTGGATGGCCGAGCGCTTTATTTCTCGCGGGCCACTATTCCATTCGACCGCGACGGCACACAACCGCGCTATTACAAACATCTCGGCGTTTATGCATACCGCGAAGCCGCGCTCAACCGATTCGTGAGCCTGCCTGAGTCCAGGCTCGAGCAAAGCGAGCGGCTGGAGCAACTGCGTTTTCTGGAAAACGGCATTCCGATCTATGTGGGCGAGACTCCTTATGACACCGTCGGAGTGGATACAGAACAGGACCTGCAACGTGTGGCTGAGATATTACAGCGCGGAAATCGCTGACGCCCCCGTGGGCCATACGAGTTACGGGCTCGGAGTTGCTGCCCCTTGCGCCCGACTCCATGCTTCGGCAGCCGCGACGCGCTTGGCGATGGCGGGGTGCGAGTGAAAAAGCAATTCTATCCACTCCGAAGGCGTGCGCTCTGCAAGGTTCTGCTCGGCTAGCTTGTTCATCGCGGAAATGAAAGGCTCCACGCTGACGATGGACTCGAAGGCATACCGATCGGCTTGCCGTTCGTTGAAGCGCGAGTAAGCATTCATCGCCGGCATCAGCAACACCGAAAGTAGGGCAGAGACCAGGACAAGCAAAGGCAGGTTGGCAAAGTCAGAGAGTTCTTCGAACATATGCTGATCAACGGCGTAATGAAGCACCCAGTTCGCTGCCCAAAAACCAGCAAAAGTAATCGCTGCCTGCACCATAATGCTCTTCAGAATGTGCCGGTGGACGTGATGTCCCAGTTCGTGGGCCAGCACCGCTTCAATTTCTTCAGGAGCGTAGTTGTCGAGTAAGGTATCGGCCAGGATGATGCGCCGCGTGTTGCCCAGTCCGGTAAGGGCC
>WNFC01011284.1_pt1 | contig 12695 bp, 9 predicted proteins | sample 5400541 | NCBI WGS metagenome assembly WNFC01 (sample SAMN13153342, study PRJNA577476) | soil metagenome | isolation source: 120 cm saprolite under Douglas fir tree site 2 hole 2 replicate 1 | place: USA:California | collected 2015-04-18
ACCAGTCGTCAGCAGCATCGCTACTGCAATCCCCATCACGAAACATCGCCAAAGATAATAAAGCCGCATAGATCCTCAATATAGACGCGAAAGCCGACCGGCAGGAAAGCGGGGCCCGATTCAGTCTAAACCTTGCCCGCTGGACCTAATTTGTTCCTCAGAAAGCCTCTCGCATACCACACTGCTATTGCCTGGAATTGTTGGCAACCTGCGGAGGTATTCCTGTCGGCATCATATCCATAGACTGGGCATTTACTCTTAAGAAGCACGGATCGTCGAAGCGACTTATGCACTTGGAAACAGAGAATGATTGGAGCGTGAAACGGAGGTTGATTCTTCGCGATTCCTTGACCTTTCTCAGCCTGGCTCTGATCACGGTTTTACTCTTCGCAGTTACGTTGTTTCTCTTTCGTACCTTCGCAGCGCACCGCCAGGAGTTGGCCCAACGCTGGGCGGGTCGTGGACTGGCGGCACTCGCCTCGGGCGATCCGGATCAAGCCATCGTCGCTCTGCGAACTGCCTTATCGTATGCGCCGGGCGAGCGCTCTTACGAACTTCTGCTTGCCCAGGCGTTAGGCGACGCCGGCCATACGGAGGAATCCTACAACTACTTCCTCGGGCTGTGGGAGACCCAGCCAGGCGACGGCTTCATTAATCTCCGCCTCGCGCGCCTCGCTGCAAAGAAGAACGATTTGCAAGTCGCAGTTAACTACTACCGCGCGGCGATCTACGGCACATGGGAGGGCGATGGAGTCGTTCGCAGGCACGAGGTCCGTCTCGAACTGTCGCGTTACCTGATAGGCCTCGCCCTGACCCTCGCGCAGCTGCTTGAGCAGGCCAGCGCTCCCTACGATGCCCTGAACTATTACCAGAAGGTTCTCGCTCGGGAACCGAACAACCAACAGGCCCTCGAAGCCGCCGGACGTTTAGAGTACGGATTTGGCAACTTCGAAGAGGCGCATCGCCTGCTCGAGCGAGCCAAACATGAGCATGACACCTCAGCTCCCAACCAGGCCTGGCCTCCTGATTTGCAGGCAATGCTCGATACCTCGAAGCAAATCCTCAGCATCGAGCCATCGAAGAAGCTTCCTGCGAAGGAACGCCTGACCCGCATCCTCAGAGCACGCGATCTCGCAAAGAAACGGTTCGACAGCTGCAATGCCCAGGTCTCAGCGGCGAGCGAAGTGCCCTCTCCACTCCAGACTCTGGGCGCGCGTTGGATGAGCAAAGAAGCCACCATCAATCGTTCTGCGCTTTTGAATGACACGGGGGAACAGGATGCCGTCATGAAGCTGGTCTACGACACCGAGATCCAGACCAGCCAGATCTGCGGCGCACCGACAGGCGACGACGCCGTGCTCCTGATGCTCGCCATATCTCCCAAGGCGGTGGAACCGTAATCACAATGGAAAAACAATCCACCATCACCGGGAATGAATCAACAACCCGCGCTGCAGCCGAAGACATAATCGCTCGCATTGCGCCGGCCCGCGAAGAACGCCTCTTCCTGCTGCTCTCCATCTTCATCGGCGTCATCTCCGGCCTGCTGGTGGTCTCCTTCCGCATGGCCATCGAATGGCTCAGCGTCCTCCTGCTTGGCTCGTCGCCTTACCCACACCAACCCAGACTCATCTTCATTCCGGCGCTGGCGGGACTGGTGATCGCTCTCCTTACCCGCTTCGTCTTCCCTGATGTGCGCGGCAGCGGAATCAATCAGACCAAGGCCGCTCTATATATCCATAACGGATACATCTCCTTCCGTACAGTTATCGGCAAGTTCCTGTTATCGGCGCTCGCCATCGGCAGCGGCCATTCGCTCGGACCGGAAGACCCCTCGCTGCAGATTGGTGCCGGCGTCGCCTCGCTCGTCAGCAGGCGCTTCGGCATGTCGAAGGAGAAGCTGCGAATCTTTGCCCCCATCGGTGCCGCCGCCGGACTAGCCGCAGCCTTCAACGCGCCCATCTCCGCTATCCTCTTCGTCATCGAAGAGGTCATCGGCCAGTGGAGCGCCGCGGTCCTGGGCTCCATCGTGTTGTCTGCCGTGTCGAGCGTGGTCGTCGCCCGCTCCTTTTGGGGAGCGGAGCCCATGTTCCGCATCCCCGCCGTCACACTGCGAGACCCGCGCGAACTCCTGGCCTATGCCGTCCTCGGTGTCGCCGGCGGTTTCGCTGCACTCTTCTTCGCCAAATCGCTGAGCTATCTTCGCCCCAAACTCCGGAGCCAGCCCTCCTGGTCGCAGTTACTTCAGCCCGCCCTTGCCGGCCTGCTGGTCGGCGGCATCGGCTACTTCGGACTCACGCAGGTGATGGGCGCAGGCTACCCGGCGATTGATCAGGCCATGCACTCGCAGTTCGCCTGGCGAATGCTCCTTGTCTTAGCTTTGTTCAAAATTATTGCCACAACGTTGTCCTTCTCCAGCGGAACCCCCGGCGGCATGTTCGCCCCCACGCTTTTCATCGGGGCCATGCTCGGCGCGGCCGTAGGCTCTTTTGAAAAGATCTACTTCCCGCATCTCACCGGCTCTATCGGCTCTTACGCGCTAGTTGGTATGGGCGTCCTCTTTGCGGCGTTCCTGCGTGCTCCGCTCACCTCAGTCTTCATGGTGCTGGAGGTCAGCGGCAACTACTCCATCGTCCTTCCCGTCATCCTCGCCAACACCATCGCCTACGTCATCTCGCGCGTCCTGCAACCTGTGCCCATCTTCGAAGAGCTCACGCATCAGGACGGTCTCTACCTGCCTTCCATGGAGGAGCTGCGCGAAGAAAGCAATCTGCGCCTTGAAGATGCACTGCAGCCGGTCACCGTTCCTGTCCTGCAAGGCTCCGAAACCATCGCAGACAGCGTCAAGTCTTTCGCTCAGTACGAAGACAGCAAAACTGCGCCTGTTGTCCTCATCCACTGTAGTGACGGTCTCTGGTACGCAGCGAAAAGAGAGGAACTGGAATCGCTCTTTTCGGACTCCTCCGCTACTATCTCCGGTGAATTTCCCGCCGACGCGTCCACCCTGACCCTCGAGGAACGTCTAGGGTTTCTCGATCGGTATCAACAGCAAAGGGGCCATAGCCACTAGACGTTCGCCGCAGCCAGCTCTTTCTCCAACCGCTCTCGCAGCGCGGGCTCCAGGTTTCCTCCGCTTAATACCACTGCCACTTTGCGCGCCTTCGGCAACTCGCCGGCATGAAACAGAGCGGCGGCCAATGTCACCGCGCCACTCGGCTCCGGTACCAGCTTGGTCACACTCAGCATCACCCGCATGGCGGCGAGAATCTCCTCTTCGGTCACCGTCACAATCCCATCCACAAACCGCAGCACATGCTCGAAGTTCAACACGCCGAGGCTCTGCGTTCGCAGACCATCGCCAATCGTCCGTGTTGTCTTCGCTGCAGGCCACTCCACCAGCGTCTTCGAGTAGAAGCTCTCCTTGGCATCGGCCGCAAGCTCCGGCTCCGCCCCCCACACTTTTACATCCGGGTCTGCGAGACCAGCCTGCGCAGCCAGCTTTACGGCTGTTGCAATTCCGCTCAACAAGCCGCCGCCGCTTACCGGCGAGATCACCAGTTCCACTCCCGGCAATTGCTCTACGATCTCCAGCCCGCAAGTTGCCTGTCCAGCGATGATCTGCGGCGCGTCGTAGGGCGGAATCATCGCGTAGCCTCGTTCCGCAACCAGTTCTTCCGCCTTTAGCCTTCGATCCGAAGAGGCTGGCCCCACCTCAACAATCTCCGCGCCCAGAGCCCGTGTTGCCGCCTTCTTTACCTCAGGAGCGTTGTTAGGCATCACGATGACGGCCTTCGCGCCCAGCTCCCGTGCCGCATAGGCCACACCCTGCGCGTGATTGCCGCTGGAGTACGTAATCACTCCGCGCTGCAGCGCCTCCGGCGACAGCTGCGAGACCATGTTGTAAGCACCACGCAGCTTGAAGCTTCCAATCGGCTGCTCACTCTCCGCCTTGATATACAGATCGAACTCCGGCTCCGGAAACTTCCCCATCTGCAACCGCGCCCGCTCCACGCGATAAAGCGGTGTCCTCACCGCAACCCCGGCAATCCGTTCCTTCGCCGCCCGAATCTCATCCAACGTCACAAACTCGCTCATCGATCTCCTCTACTTCCTCTCTGCAGCATGCATCACCAAAACAAAAAAGTGCACCAGCCGCCACTGATCCCAAACGTCAGGCTTCGCTCCGACCAAATCCAGATGCGACAGCACCGGGCTGACCAGCACTTCCTGCAGCGCAGTCCCGGGCAGCTCGCTCGCCATCCACAGTGTCTCCGCAGCTGGAATAATATTATCCGCCTCTCCATGCAACAGATAGACCGGCGTCGTCATAGTGTGCAACATTCCGTGCGGCGACAGCCCCTGCATCTCTTCCACATGCTAGAAGATCCGGCCCAACCCGAAGAACCACGCATAGTGGCCGCTGTCGCCGCCGCTCACCCCGCCATAGACCGGCCCGATTAGTGTCTTCACAACCACTGCTCCCGCGACGTCGAACGGCAGGTTCGGCGTTCCCGGGGCTCCGCCCCACACCTTGCCAATCTCAAAAAATCCCGCGCCATAGATCGCATCCCCAATCACCGGATTCAACTTCAACAACCGATAGAGATACCCCGTCTGTGCCAGAAAATAATCGTTCCCCAGCAGCTCCCCTCGGTTGTACGCACTCAATCGCAGCGGCCCGCCCAGCGAAAACCCGGCCAGCCCGAGATTCGTCGCCCCGAAGCTCGTTCCTCCCGATCCGGTCCCAAAGATGATCCCGCGACTTCCTACCGGAATGAAGTGCGACAACGTCGTGTCCCACTGCGAATAGCCGATCGAACTGTTCGGGCTCTGCGTGGAGTACGTATACAGGGTTCGCAACTCTGTACCTCGCGTCGGCACCTGCACACTGTCCTGCCCCAGATATTGAAACCGCGCATTGCTCACAAACGGCGTTATGTGGAACGCCTGTTCAATCGGCGTCCCGATCCTCAGCTTCTCGCTGTACCACTGGTAGTCCTCCCCTAGACGCAGCTCGGCCTTCGAGTTGAATATGTATCCGAGATCGACACCAAACCCATTCTTCTCCTCCGTGTACTCCGCCAGTTGCTGGCTACCGGAAAAAAAAGCGGACACTGTGCGCGCGTAGTAAGCCCGCGGAGCGACAAAGTACCGTTTCCCTACAACCAGCGGTTTATAAAGCTCACCACTGACACCGGCCACCTGCCCCACCGACGCGTTCACACGAACCTCCGACCCAGGCCCCGCCATGCCGAAAAACGTCGCTCTTGCGCCCAGCCCAAGCTGAATATCATTCACATTGTTCGACGAGAGAAACACCCCCACATTCAAAAAAGGCGGTCCGTAGTCCTTCAGCCGCGGCCGCACCAGCAACCCCGTCTTGTCGTCCTTGTCGATCAGGTTATAGCTGATGCTCGAGTAGAGTCCCGTCCCCTGCAGGTCGGTGATCGTATTCTCGATCTTCTGCGGGTCGATGGGCTTGTTTACATACTGCGTAAACTCATTCGCGATCTCCGTCTGCCGCACTCCGTGCATTCCGTAGATGTCCACAAACTTTGGCTCCGGAAGAGCCGTCCTGCGCCGAGAGTTTCGCTCCCTTAGATACGCCCGCCAGTCGGCATCGTTCACGGCATACTTTTCCAACTCCGCCGCATGCTGCTGCGCAACCTCCACACCCTTCGGAATGATCTCTGCACTCTTCTCGAAGTCGCCGGAGGTGAATTTGCTCACGTCCGCCTTCAGCAGAATATTCGCGTCTTTCATGGTCTTCAGCTCATTGGCCGCGATCAATATCTGCAAATTTCTGCCCGCCACACCCACCAGCGATTCCAGAGTCGACCGGTCAAACGTTCCCGTATCCAGGTACACTGCGATCACAATGTCCGCGCCCATCTGTCGTGCCACGTCCACTGGAAGATTGTTCACTGCGGCGCCATCGGAGTAGACCTGTGTGCCGTGTGCAACCGGCGCAAAGACCCCGGGAATCGACATCGTTGAACGCATTGCCTGCGCGAGCGATCCATCTTTGAAGACGTGCTCTGTGCCCGTTGTAAGGTCGGTAGCAACGCAACGGAACGGAATCGGCAGATCGTCAAAGTCCTTCAGGTCGTAGTACGGCAGCATCTTCTCATCCAGTAGCAGCCCCACCGCCGAGCCGGAGTTCAGCCCGTTCGGCAGGCTGAACCCATGCTTCAAACCAAACTCCAGCCGGTTCGGAAACGCGAGCTTGTCTTCTTTCCTTCTATAACTCAAAGCCGGAAATGGAACCTGTCCACTCAACACCGCCGTCCAGTTAATGCCGCCCATGAAGTCCGAAATCTCCCGCGGACTCATGCCCGAGGCATACAACCCGCCCACCAGGCCGCCCATGCTGGTTCCGGCCACGTAGTCCACTGGAATATGGTGCGCCTCGATCCACTCGATTACGCCGATATGCGCGAACCCCAGGGCCCCGCCACCCTCAAACACCAGCGCAACCTTTGGCCGCGAGGCAGGCTGCACGACCGGCTGCTGCGCTCCGGCGGCAACAGGTATGGTCATCAACCCAGCAAGCAGCACAGAGATCGCGCGAGCGCCAAAAAGCGTTTCAGAGAAAATAATCGTGCGAAAAAAAATCATTATGGAAGGCCTCACCCAGATTTTGGCTCTTCATCTCCACGGTGGCCGAGAATCTTGACCGAACATCTTCAGGCCTGCCGCCTCCCCAGCCTAGCCAATCTTATGGCTGCCGTCATCCATTCTGGTTCAGCGAGAATCCACCCCGGCACTATGACCAGCAAAGAAAAAGACGCCCGCGAAGGGCGCCTCTTCTTGTTTCCCGACACAGCGTCAAATCTCCAGAATCACCGGCATAATCAAAGGCCGCCGGCTCGTGCTCTTCTGGATATACCGCTTCAGATCATTGCGAATCTTCTCTTTGATCACGCCATAGTCGGCCTTCTCTTCCGTGGAAGAGCCGTCGAGTGTCCTCTGCACCACCTGGCGCGCCTCCGCAATCAAGCTCTCTTCGGCAATCGCTGTTCCCCGCATCACAATCTCAGGAGCATTCTCGAGCTTGCCCGTCCGCTTGTTGATTTGAATGATCGGCAACACGATTCCGTCCTCGCTCAGGTGCTTGCGGTCACGAATCACGATGTCTTCAACGACGTCTGTCGAGGTCCCGCCCGAATCGATGCAGACCCGGCCGACGGTGATCTTGCCTGTCTTCGCAGCCGAGCCCTTATCCACCTCCAGAACGTCGCCATCCTCCAGCAGAATCGCCTTCTCCACCACGCCCATCGAACCGGCCAGCTCCGCGTGACGCTTCAGGTGGCGATAGTCGCCGTGAATCGGAATGAAGAACTTCGGACGGACCAGGTTGATCATCAACCGCAGTTCCTCCTGGCTTCCGTGGCCGCTCACGTGGATCAGGCCGGAGTGGCCGTCATCGTAAATCACGTCGGCATCGCGCCGCTCCAGGTGATCGATCATCCGGTAGATCGACTTCTCATTGCCCGGAATCACCCGCGAACTCAGCACCACCGTATCGCCCGCCTCGATCTTTGCAAACTTGTGGTTGTTCACCGCGGCCCGGCTCAACGCGCTCATCGGCTCGCCCTGCGTCCCGCTGATCATAATCAGCAGCTTGTTCGCAGGCGTATCCCGGATCTGGCCCGGATTGATCACCAATCCCTGTGGCAGGTCGAGATACCCAAGGTCCTGCGCAATCTCCGTCGAGTTATCCAACGAACGGCCGACAACCGCAACCTTGCGACCATGCTGGTGCGCCAGTTCCATCGCCAGCCGAATCCGATGGATCGACGAAGAGAAACAGCTGAAGAATAACTTCTTCTTGGTCTGCGAAAAAATCTCATCGAGCCGCGGCCGGACCGCACGCTCACTTGGCGTGTATCCGCTGCGGTCCACGTTGGTCGAGTCCTGCAGCAGCACAAGCACGCCCTGCTTACCCAACTCCGCGAACGAATGGAGATCGAACGGTTTATTGTCCGGGGGCGACAGGTCGATCTTGAAGTCGCCTGTATGCAGAACGACTCCAACCGGTGTATGAATCGCCAGCGCGACGCAATCTACCAGCGAGTGCGTCACCCGGATCGGCATGATCGAAAACGGCCCCAGCGTCAGCCGCTTGCCGGGAATCAACTCGTTCAAGTCTGCGTCATCCAGCAGATTGTGTTCTTCGAGCTTGCCCTCAACGTAGGCCAGGGTGAACTCGGTCCCGTACACCGGAACATTGAGCTCAGAGAGAATCCACGGCAGGCCACCGATGTGGTCTTCATGCCCATGGGTCAAAACTATTGCGCGAACCTTCTCGCGGTTTTCAGTCAAATAGCTGATATCCGGGACAACAATGTCCACACCCAGCAACTCTTCTTCAGGAAACATCAGACCGGCATCGATGACAATAATGTCATCCTGCCAGCGGATCGCCAGGCAGTTCATACCGAACTCGCCAAGGCCACCCAGCGGAATCAACTTCAATTTATCTTGTGCCATCAATCTTTAAGCTTACCATCGCGACGACAATCTCCTCTTGGAACATCCGCTGACCCATCGACTGCCAAGTCGTTTCCAGCGGACTGCGAACAGGTACAAGTGGAGACAGATCGCGTAGCCACGGCAGCTTAGTGAAGGGCTTGAACCCGTTGCCAGGAGAGAATCTGTTCCAGAATTGTGATTACCTTGTGAACTTGCAAGGTTTCACACTCCCAAATGATGAACACCTTCCATCCGGCTTTTCGGAGTGCCAGATGGGTACGTCGATCCCTCGCAATATTTTCAGCAAATTTCTGTTCCCAAAACGGGGTTCGCGATTTAGGGGTTCGCGTCGCCTTACAATTTTTGTGACGGTGCCAAAAGCATCCATGAACAAAAAGAACCGCCCTACGGCCAGGAAACACAAGATCGGGACTACCTGGAAGCGAGCGTAGATTGAGTCTGTAGCGGAGTCCCATGGCATGAGCGGCCTTGCGTACCCTCATCTCTGGCTTTGTATCTCGAGCCTTGACCAAGGCCATCTGAGCGCTGCGTTCCGGAGAGACAGTCAAGCTATCCGGAGATACATCCTTGGGATTCGGTCGTTTTGGTCTGGCCGCCATGTTGATAAATATATGACGGTGCAAAAACTCAAAGTAGTCAGGAAGAAAGCCTCATTCCACGGCTTGATAGTCGGGCACCACATCTTCAACCGCAGCCTGTGCTTCTTCGACTGATTCAAGCTCCACATGCTGCCTAAATCCGTCCAGGAAACGATCAATGATTTGTTGCTTATCCGTGAACGGAGGCAATGCGGACAGATGGGTGTCGATGTCTTCACAAATTTGTTCTTTGCTCTTCTTATCCTTCAAGCGATCGCTTATGGCCCATTTTCTACCGGGATGCAGCACATCCCAAGGTGACCGATCATTGGCTCGCGTCGTGTCCTTATCTCCGTGCTTGCTGATTCCCCAACAGATCTTTGTATCTTCATTCCAAATTGGCTCGAACAACGATATTAGGGAGCGTTCCGCAGTGAGTTGCGCATTTGTGGCGACCACAAGACGACGGTATTGGAAATCGTCGATATGCAAAGCGTCCTGGTGTTGATGTTCGATCGCGTACTGTTCGACAGTCCTGATCGCCTTCTGATGATCTTTCAGCCGGCCATATAGTTGAGGGCCTTGCTCACGCGCGGTTTTCGCTTCGGAGGATTTTGGGTCGGCCTTACCGACATAGATGGGAGTCTCTGTGCCACTGATTTTCTGATAGGCCGGGTGTGGCCCGAAATAGTAGATTGCGTAGACGCCCGATCCATACATTTTGTCGAGACGCGACATGGGTATGAGAGGTTGAGCCACCAAGGCAAGCCCCACGAGGCGTCCGGCGATCGATGGCTTTGACGGATCGAAAGTATCTACAGGTTCCTTAATAGGGTCAAGGGCCGCATATGTCTCTCGGAGAGCCGCGATCACTTCCAATAACAAGTGTCTGGTTTTGACAGCCGCCCGGCCCTTGAGGCCGGGAATAAGACTGCCCAGGCGTTGAGCCTCACTCGTTAGCCGTTCAATCGCTTCGCGTTCTGGGGAGGTGGGTCTTGAACGCTTCTTCTTTACTGGCACTATGCTGCCTCGCGGCGTCCACTGTTTTTTTGACTTAATAAACCTAACATAGCCTTCCCCATTATCTCCGCTAGCGCCACCGGAACAGCGTTTCCAAGCTGTCGCATACTTTCGGTCCACGACCGTGGAAATTCAAAATCGTCGGACATGCCTTGTAAACGTGCTGCTTCGCGCACAGTGAAATAGCGTACCGTTCCATTTGGGCACACCAGCATATTCTCACCGCCAGGTACGCCATGATCGCCGGCTTTCAGTGCCTTCGCTGGCTCGTCGAAAGGGCTCCCTGTATGGCCCGGATAAACACGAGCCCCTGGTTGAAAAGCATGGTTGGATAAAGAACCCTTGCCGGGGGCACCGAGTCCCACAAACGCATCTCTGCATGTTTTCCATGGAAGGCCGGACGGAGCAAGCATCCGACCACGAAGTTTTTCCACCATACGCTTGTCAAACACAGAAGCAGGCCCAGACCGAGGCTTCGCTATCCCATGCCGCTCCCAATATTCCCCCGTTATCCATTGGTCCCAGACTAGTCGGGCATGCGAATGAGTCGGACTTGGCAGGTGCAGAACGACATTCAGATCTTTCCGAATTCCTGCAATGATTACTCGATTGCGCTTTTGAGGAGCGCCGTAGTCTGCGGCGTTGACTGGCAGAATCGCCACATCGTAAAGATGATCGCTTGTTCTGGCTTCAAGTCGATTCAAGTGAGCTACCAAGCTCTCATCTGGCTGTCTCTTCAGCTGCGGGGCACGAAGATGCAATTCGATCCAATGTAAATAGTCCGCGAAAGCTGGTCGCAGGAGACCACGTACATTTTCGAAAAGGAACGCTCTGGGGCGAAGCTCACGAACGGTTCGAATAGCCTCAGGCCACATATCGCGACTATCCCCGGGACCCGCGTGCTTACCTCCAATGGAAAAAGGTTGACAGGGGGGCCCTCCCGCTGCCAAATCGACCGAGCCTCCTACTTGAGACCAATCGACTTCACGCGCGTCTTCCTTCAAAATGGGCCAGTGTCGTACATGTTCCACTTTCCTGCTCTTGTTATGGAGCAATGTCGCGAATGCGTCTTCATCCCACTCGATCATCACAGAATGGGAGAACCCCGCCTTGGACAGACCAAGGGCCAAGCCACCACATCCGGAGAATAGTTCGACGCTTCGCATTTACGCTCCGATCCTTACGATCTAAATTCCAGGGGCAGCAAGGGGCCCCCCTGAGCTCGTTCGATTAGCAATTCGACCGATTTGCGCACTAGCCACGCAACTGAGACACCATTTTTCTTCGCCATTTGTTCGAGGGTAGCAAGCTGCTGCCTCGTCAGGGTGGTGGTGACCCTCGCCGCATTTTTCCCATCTTTACCCACGCAGCCCCTTCATGCAGCGTTCCGCGGCACTCCGCGGAACTCGCCACCTAAACTGAAGATTAATACGGCTTTGATGGGCTATGCAAGTCTTAACTGAAAAGCTGTGGATAAGTAGTACTGTCATTGTTTCATTACGGAACGCTGTCAAAACCACCCATCTCGCATCTTTATGTGCGCCGTGAGATTCTATCGCCACCTGCATTGACTGTCTCAGTTCTACCGCTCTACACATCCGACGGCAAGGGTCGGCAATTTCAACTATCCAATCGCAGGGAGGTTACTCATGGCCACCACCCCAGAACAGTACGACGCAATCATCATCGGCAGTGGAGAAGCGGGCAAATACATGTCGTGGACCCTTGGCGCGCAGGGACAACGTGTCATCACTCTCGAGGACAAGCGCATCGGCGGGGCCTGCCCTAACGTCGCCTGTCTTCCCAGCAAGAACGTCGTCCATAGCGCCAAAGTTGCTTCGTTCTTCCAGCGCGGCGCAGAGTTCGGCATGGTCTACGGCGACTGGCGGGTCGATATGGCCGGCGTCAACGCCCGCCGCCAGCAGTTGGTCGATAGCAATCTGCAGGTCCACCTCGCCAACTTCGCCAAAAGCCATGCCGAGATCGTTATGGGCTTCGGCCGCTTCATTGCGGACCAGACCATCGAAGTCGTCCTCAACGCCGGCGGTACCCGCACCCTCCGTTCCGACCGCATCTTTCTCGACACCGGCTCTCGCGCCACCATCGAACCCATCCCAGGCCTCACCGAATCCGCCCCCCTCACCCACGTCGAAGCCCTTGAGCTCACCGTTCTTCCCGAACATCTCCTCGTCCTTGGAGGCGGATTCGTCGGCCTCGAGCTCGCACAGGCCATGCGGCGCTTCGGCGCCCGTGTCACCATCATCGAGCGCAACCCCAGCATCGCCCACCGCGAAGATTCCGACGTCATCGAAGGCCTCGAGCAGCTCTTTCACGACGAAGGCATCGAGATCGTCACCAACGCCAGCCTCACGCGCGTCGAAGGCACCTCCGGCAAAGCCGTCACACTGCACCTCACCCTGCCTGGCGGCGAAACCACCGTCCAGGGCTCCCACCTCCTCGTCGCTACCGGCCGCACCCCCAACACGCAAAACATGGGCCTCGAAGTGGCTGGAATCAAAACCACCCCCACCGGCCACATCCAGGTCAACGACCGCCTAGAAACCACCGTTCCCGGCGTCTGGGCAATGGGCGACTGCGCCG
>WNFC01006693.1_pt1 | contig 12694 bp, 7 predicted proteins | sample 5400541 | NCBI WGS metagenome assembly WNFC01 (sample SAMN13153342, study PRJNA577476) | soil metagenome | isolation source: 120 cm saprolite under Douglas fir tree site 2 hole 2 replicate 1 | place: USA:California | collected 2015-04-18
GCCAACTCGTCCTCGCCGCTCTCGGTGATCTACCTCGACGCGAATGGTTTCAAGGCCATCAACGACACGATCGACCACGCCGCCGGGGACGAAGCACTCCGCACGTTCATGTCGGTGGTGGCGAGCCTCACGGAGCGCATGGGCGAAGGCTACCGCGCGGGCGGCGACGAGCTGGTGCTCATCTTTCCGAACACCACGACGGACCTCGCCTTCAACGTGATAAGCGCGGCTGCGGCGCAGTTGCACAGAGAGAAGATGCCGGGGGACCTCCCGCTTTCGGTGTCCTGCGGGATCGTGACCACCACGGACGCGAACACGGACCCCGACGAGTTCCTGAAGAAGGCCGACGAGGAGCAGAAGCGCGCGAAGGCACGGTCGCGTGGGGACCCACCCCGCCCGAGCGTAATCGCGGTCGCGGGCAGGGGGTTGGAGGTCGTCCCCTGGCGATAGAGACGCCTTGTCGAACCGCGCAAGCGAGCGCTCGCGTTGCGCCAAGATGGCCTCAGCATGCTCGACGTGGCCGAGCAGCTCAGGCAGTCGAAGTCAGCGGTGGACCGGGCGTTGCGCAGGTCGGCGTAGACGCGCGTTCTTGGGCCAGGCTCGCACCTCGGCAACGTCGCCGCACGGCCTGCGGGCCCGGACTCAGCTTGCCGCGCGCGTCCTGGGTCGTGCGCGACGCTCCAGCGGGCTTGCCTGTGGCGGTCGTGGTCGGCGGCGGCCGAGCAGCCGGAGCCCCGTCCGCGCCGTTCCCACTGGGTTCCCACTTCCGAGGGCCGGAGAGGGCCGCTGCGACCCGTATCCCCTCGGAAAGACAGGCACCCCAGACAGCGGGTCCACTTTCGTAAACCGCAGGTCGCCGGTTCAAGTCCGGCTGTCGGCTCCACCCCCTCGGATGTCATTGCCCTGCCAAGAAAAGTTACATGCCGGCCCGAATCGCCGCGAGACTTCGTGCCTCACAGGGATCGGGGGCTGGCGCCGTGCCGGGCCCGCGAGCACGGACAGGGGAGGGCATGATCGGGATCGACAACGAGCCTCTGAGTGAGGTCGAGCTGCGAGAGCTGGAAGGAGTGCTGGAACAGCACAAGGGATTGCGAGGGATCGACCACAGGTACGGCGTCTTCACGTCATTTTGCGTCCCTCGCCTTCTCGCCACCATCCGGCACCTGCACCAAGAGATCGAGCAGGTCACGAAAGAGCGCGACGACGCGCGTGCGTTGCTGCACAACCCGTCCGGGTAGCGGCCGTGCTCGCCGAGAGTTCATCCCACCGCGACGGCGGGATGAAAGCTACGAGCCTGTCTTGGTTTCAGGAGGGTCAGCGCTTCGCCGCGGTCGAGTCTGCAGGTAGTTCTTGCCCTCGCAGCCGCAACGCCCGTTGCGAACCTCTCGGCGTGGACCACCGGACTTCAGCGTGGCGAATTGCCATGACGACCACTTGAGTTCCTGCTCGCAATCGTCGCACCGTGGACCTCGCTCCACGCGTAGATCGTGGAGGCATTAGCTTGGTGGGCGCAAGTTGCCGTCGCGCCCACCCTCGCTCACTCGCGCCGCTCAAGATCCGCGACCTCCAATCGATCCTTTAAACATGCAGATCAAAACGCCATGTGAGATTTGCGCCCACTGTGGCGGCGCTGTCGAATGGCAGCCTTGGTCGGGAGTCGACACCCAGCCCGAAACTCGATCGGATGCGTCGAGCTGGCAAAGGATCGGTCGGTGCAGCTGCGGGTCGCGTCTGCAATTCCGCAGGACCGCGCCGCCAACGCAGACCGGCTCGCTGAAAGCTGCGCTCGGCAGTTGAGACGGCGCGCGCGGCCAGCTGCACGCGAAGTGCCCGCGCTCGACGCGCCTTGAAAAGCGAACCATCCTTCAGCGCACGCCAACACGCGAGTGAGTGCAGCGGGCGCCCGTGCTGGCGCCCCCCGATGCCAAACGTGAGGCTGGGCGCCCGCTGCACGTGGACGCTGGTGAGCATCGTGATCGGCCTCGTGTACAAGCCCGCGGTGGCGGTCCGGACGAGCTAGAGTGCTGCCCCACAGGTGCAGCGGCCTGTGCTGGTCATCCCGGGCCCGTGAAAAGCCGTTTACGTGCGGGCCCGAATTGCCGCCCGATGTGGTGCTTCACAGGATCGGGCTGGCGTGCATTGCTGCACAACCTGACCGGGTAGCGCCGAGGAGCTCCACTTCCGCCGAGCGTGCCGGCGACCCTGTGCGCATTTGCGTGCCGGCCCGACTTGACGTTTCACGTTCTCACGAGCTTTCAGAAGGGTAGCTGGGCGCGCCGTGTCCCAACGCGAGCTTGGAGGCGGAAGTATGAGAGGCAGAGAGAGCGAGCCCCTCGGCGAGGCCGAGCTGAACGAGTTGGAAGGAGTCGTGGAGCAGCACAAGGCGTTGACCGAGGACAACCACGGGTACGGCGTCTTCGCTTCGTTCTGCGTCCCCCGACTCCTTGCCACGATCCGCAACCTGCAGCGTGACGTCGAACTGGTCACGAAGGAGCGCGACGATGCACGGGCGCTCCTCCACAACATGACCGGCTAGGCGTCGGCCAGGCGGATTCGCAGGAATGCCGTGATCCCGCGGTGATGAGCTGCTCCCTGGGCGGATGTAGTCAGCTCGGTCCCTTGAAAGCTACATCCGCTCTCGATCGAGACTCGCCTGAGCAGCTCCTGTCCCTCGGACCCGCTTTTCTTCGCGAGCCAATGGCCGGAAACAAGCGATCGTACACGGTCGTCCTCGCGGAGCAGATGCCCGAGGTGCCGGCTGCCACGGTCCACGAGCTCCGACTCGCCTTGAAGGAGATCGGCGCAGCCTGCGAAGCGGTCCCCCCGGCCAGCCCTTTCTGGACGTCCGTGGCGCAAAGCGATCTGGTCCTCGACGTGGGCCCCTGGCGGTTCGTGTACTCGATCGATGGCCTGGCGAAGAGGATCACGGTGAAAGGCTGCAAGCCGCTGCGCTAGGAGGCGTTTTTGTCGAGGCGCTCCCGGGGCTCCGGTACAGTGACGAGCATGAGATGGCTGGCGCTGCTGTGCCTCGCGACGCTGCCCGCGCTCGCCGGGGAGCACAAGGTCGCGGTGGCGCCGATCGAGGGAGTGCTGGGCCGGGCCGACGCGGTGGCGCTCGAGGAAGCCGTGCGCGCCGAGGCGCGTGGGCTGGACGTCGGCGTCGTGCAGGGTGCGCCGGCGAGCGTCGCGGCGGCGGCGGACCTGGGCGCGACGCATGCGGTCACCGGGAAGGCGGTGCGCCTCGAGGGGGCGCTGGCGGTCATGCTGACGCTGGTGAGGACGGAGGACGGGGCGAGGATGGGGATGGAGAGGCTGGTCGGGTTCACGCTGGCGGACTTGCAAAGGGAGGCGAGGAAGAAGGTGCCGCGGCTGTTGCGAGCGGGGCTGGGGATGGAGGCTGCGACACCGACACCGACACCGACTGCGACAACGACTGCGACACCGACAACGACTGCGACACCGACAACGACTGCGACACCGACAACGACTGCGACACCGACAACGACTGCGACACCGACACCGACAGCGAAACCGACAACGACGGCGAAACCGACAGCGACGACGAGCTCGAGCTCCGCCTCGGCCGCGACTTCCAGTCCGCCGAAGCCCAAGCCTGGTCCGCGCTTCGTGCGGCCTCCCACGCAGATCAGCGGGGCGGACGAGGCGTCCCCGCTGGTCCGGACCATTCGCGAAGTGGTGGAGGACGTCGAGGACGTGCGCGGGCTGTGGCGCAAGACGACGCTCCAGGTGGTCCTGCTCGACGACGCGTTGTTCTCCAAGGCGCTGCGCGCCAAGGCGCAGAAGGAGCTGACCAAGGCGGCGGTGGCGGCGGAGCGCGCCCGGTGGGCGGCGTTCGGGCTCGCGCCGCCGGAAGCCGACCCGGCGAAGATCCTGCTCGGCGTCCTCGACGAGCAGGTGGCCGGGTTCTACGACCCGTCCAACAAGGCGCTCACCGTGCGCGAGAAGCCGCCGGGGTCGGTCGGCGGGTCGGGCGACGCGTTCGAGCTGGTGCTCGCGCACGAGGTCGAGCACGCGCTGCAGGACCAGCATTTCGGGTTCCCGGACATGGAGAAGCTGCCGGACGACGACGCCCGGCTGGCGCGCATGGCGCTCTATGAAGGCGACGCCATGGCCACCATGATCGCGGTGGGGGCGCACCGCGCGGGGCGGCCGGTGAAGCTCGCGCTGGGCACCGCGGCCGCGGCGTCGCGCGGCATGTCGGCGGAGCAGCTCGCCCGGTCGGGAGGGTACTCGCCCGAGCTGCTGCACGCTCCGGCGGTCGTGCGCGAGGAGCTGGCCCTGCCGTACGTCGCCGGGCTGTCGCTGGTCGCGGAGGTGCACCGGCGCGGCGGGTTCGCGCTGGTCGACAAGATGTTCCAGCGCCCGCCGCTGACGAGCCACCAGGTGCTGCACCCCGAGGCGTATCTTTCGGGCGAGCAGCCCGCGCGCGTGCCGTATCCGGCGGCGCCGCCGGGGATGCAGGCCCTCACCAGCGGCCGGATGGGAGAGCTGGGCACGCGGCTCGCGCTGCAGGTCTGCGTGGACGAGCAGGTCGCGCGCGATTTCGCGCAGCACTGGGCGGGAGACGCGTACACGGTGGTGCGCGGTCCGGTCGACGGGGTTTCCCTGGTCTGGAGCACGGCCTGGTCCGGGGACGGCGCGCGCCAGTTCGGCACCCTGCTCGGAATGCAGTCGCCCTGCTGGCAGGAAGCGGCCGACGCCAACCGAGGGAAGCCTTACGCCATCTCCGCCGCGGCGGAGGCCCGCGTGGACGGCGCCAAGGTGGCGCTGGCGCGAGGGTTCCCGCAGGCCATGCTCAGCGCCGCCGCCACGGCGGCGACCCGGTTCGATGCGAAGCCGCCGGCCGCGGCGCCGCCCCTGGGCGAGCTTCCCGAAGGCCAGCAGGAAGAGCAAGCGCGCGTCGTCGACGGACGGTTCGTCAGCCCGCGGCTTGGCCTTACGGCCGACGTGCCGCCGGGGTTCGAGGCCGACCTGGAGCAGCCGCCCGCCGAGATCGTCCTGCGCAAGCCCCAGCCCGAGGCGCGCGCTTCGCTGGTCTTCGTGCCGGAGCCGGTCACGTCTGAGATCGTCGACGGATTCTTCCAGACCGCCGCGGCGGCGTTCGCGAATCAGGTGGGCGGCTCGTCGCTCAAGCTGCGCGGCGCCCAGCGGACGACGCTCCTGGGCGGCGCCGCGCAGGAGCGCGCCTGGGACGTGCAGGGCACGCAGGCGGTGCTGCGGGTGACGCTCGCTCCGGCCTGCGGCGGCAAGGGATACTACGCGGTGCTCCGCGCCGCAGCGGACGAGGCGTCGCGCGCCGCCCTGGAGAAGTTCGTGGGGTCGCTGCGCGGCACGGATCTCCAGGACTCGCCGGCCTGCGCCGAGCTGCAATAGCGCTACGGCGCGGGGTGGTTGAGGTAGTTCAGCGCGATCGCCAGCGCCTTGCGCACCGGGAGGGTCGAGACGTACAGGGCGAGCGCGATGGGGATCACCACCATCCGTCCGCTGGCGATGCTCTCGGGGTGCATGAACAGCATCACGATGACCATCACGCCGGTGAGGAACGCCGTGCTGACGTACATGAAGGCGAGCGACTCTCCGCGCGGGTCGTAGCGCAGGCCGCAGCGCGGGCAGCTCGTGTGCTCGCTGTAGGTGAGGAGGCGGCGGAAGATCTTCCCCTCGCCGCAGCGCGGGCAGCGCAGGCGCAGGGCGCGGCCGAGGAGCTGGCGCGAGAAGCGGAGGAGCTGCCTGGACTGCATCTCAGCGCGGTTCTAACTCGACCAGGTCGACCCCGACGAGGCGAAGTCCGTACTTCTTCTGCAGGAGCTCCAGGTCGGACCGGGCGGGGCGCAGCTTGCGCCGGTCCGCCAGCTCGAGCAGCTGCACCGCGGGGTCGGCGCCCGCGCTGGCGAGGAGCTTCCCGTCGCGCGAGAAGGCGACCGCGTGCGTGAGGGCGCGGGGCAGGGTGGCCACCGGCAGCCGCGTCGCGGTGTCCCAGAGACGGACGGTGCCGTCGAGGCTGGCGGTGGCGATCGTCGCGCCGTCCGGCGAGAATGCGGCCGACCAGACGCGATCCTGGTGCCCGCGCAACAGGCCCCGCTTCTGCCCGTCGGCGGTCCACAGGCCGGCCGTGCCGTTCTTGTACCCGGAGACGAGCAGCTTGCCGTCCGGCGAGAAGGCCAGGGCCAGCGCGCTCTGCGATTTCTCGCCCAGCTCGCGCAGCAGCTTGCCGGTGCCCCGGTCCCACATGCGGATCGGCTGGTCCTCGCCAGCGGTGGCCAGGACCTTCCCGTCCACGGAGACCGCGAGCGCGGCCACCGGGAACCCGGCATCGATGACGATGGGCGCGCCGCCGTGGGCCAGGTCCCAGACGCGGACGGTCCGGTCGGTGCTGGCGGAGGCGAGCGCGCGCCCGTCGCGCGCGAATCCAAGGCCCGCGATGGTGGACTCGTGCCCGTCGAGCCGCGCCCGGATGCGCCCCTCCTCCGCGCTCCAGACCAGCACGCCACCGTCGAAGGCGCCGGAGGCGAACAGCTTCCCGTCCGGGCTGAAGGCCAGCGCGGTCACCGAGGACGCGTGGCCCGGCAGCACCGAGACGAGCTGGCGGGTCTGCACGTCCCAGAGCCCGATCGGGCCGTTGGTCGACCCCGCCACCAGCGTCCGCCGGTCCGGCGAGAAGGCGACGGAGGCCCCGGTGAAGAACGGCGCCACCGTGGGCAGCTCGTAGCTCTGGCTGCCCGTCGCGACGTTCCAGACGCGCAGCGAGCCGTCGAGACCCGAGGCGGTGAGCAGCTTGCCGTCCGGCGAGAACGCCACCGCGGCAAAGGGGTGGCGGTCGGGGAGCCGCACCACCAGCGAACGCGTCTGCACGTCGCCGAGCGCGACGGGCCCGCGCAGCGAGCGGATCGCGAAGGTGCGGCCGTCGCCGGACAAGGCCAGGGCCATCAGGGGACCCAGCTCCGGATCCGCGCGCGCCAGCAGTTGTCCGGACGCCGTGTCCCAGAACCCGACGGTGCCGTCGCGGCTCGCCGAGACCAGACGGGAGCCGTCGGTGGTGAACGCCGCGCCGGTCACCGCGTCGGTGTGGCCGCGCAGCTTGCCGAGCGCGCTGCGGGTGTGCGCGTCCCAGAGGCCGACGGTGCCGTCGCCCGATGCCGTCGCGACGTGCCGGCCGTCCGGCGAGAAGGACACCGCGTTGATCTCGCCGTCGTGCGATCCGATCTCGACGCCTCGCGCCTGCGCCGGGACTTCCCAGAGGCGCAGCCTGCCGTCGCTGCCGCCGGCCGCCAGCCGCTCGCCGTCGGGAGAGAACGCCACCGCGTGCTGCGGAGGGCCGACCTCGAGCTTCGCGACCTGCTCGCCGGAGTCGCCCGAGTACAGGCGCACCGTCCCGTCCTGGCCGGCGGACGCGAGCGTGGTGCCGTTCCAGCTCATCGAGATGACGGTGGACTCGTTCCCTTCCAGCCGCGCCAGCCGCTTGCCTCCCGGGACCTGCAGCACGTCGATGGTGCGGTCGCGGCGGGCGGCGGCCAGCATCCTGCCGTCGTGGGAGAAAGCCACCGCGTAGACGAGCCCGTTCTGCGGGAGCGCGAAGGAGGGCCACACCTCGCGCGGCGGTCCCTGCGCGATGCGGAAGTCCACCTCGGGCAGGTCCAGCTCGCGCCGCGCCGCCGCGGCGAGCACCATCGCGCGGTCCCAGCGCAGGTCGCCTTCCGCCCGCGCCGAGCGCTCGCGGAAGGTGCGCGCCAGCTCGCGCGTCGCCTCGCGGTACTTGAGCGTGGCGACCACGGCCGCGGCGGTGACCAGCACCGCGGCCAGGGCGACCACGGCCGTGAGCTTCTTGTTGCGCGCGACGAGCCGCCGGAGCAGCTCGATCGACGAGTACGCGTAAGCCGAGACGCGCGCGCCGGTCTGCCAGGCCACCACCTCCGCCGCCACCGCCCTGGCGTCCGCGTAGCGCTCCTGCTTCTTCTTCTTGAGCGCCTTCTCGCAGACGGCCGCAAGCTCCCGAGGAGCCTCCTTGTTGAGCTCCCGCACCGGCACCACGGGCTCGGAGTTCACCTTGAGGATCACGTCCATGGCCGTCTTGCCGACGAACGGCGGGCGGCCGGTGAGGACCTGGTAGAGCACCGCGCCGAGGCTCCAGACGTCGCTCTTCTCGTCGACGTCCGAGATGGCGCCGCAGGCCTGCTCCGGGCTCATGTACGCGGGCGTGCCCAGCACCATGCCTTCCTGCGTCTCCTGGACCTCCTCTTCCTGCATCTTGCGGAGGAGCGCGTGGTCGGCGTGCCCCTTCGGCTTGGCCAGGCCCCAGTCCAGCACCACCGTCTCGCCGAACTCGCCCACCATCACGTTGTCCGGCTTGATGTCGCGGTGGATTACCCCGCGCCGGTGTGCGTAGGCGATGGCCTGGCACAGGTTGACGAAGTGGGGCAGGACGCGGAGCCGTTCCTGCGGGGTCGCGCAGTGCTTCAGCTCCTCGGTCAGGGTGCGGCCCCGGATGAGCTTCTGCGTGTAGTAGAGCGTGCCGTCGTCGCGGCGGCCGATCTCGTAGACGGGGACGATGCTCGGGTGCTCGAGCATCCCGGTGATGCGCGCCTCCCGCACGAACCGCGCCCAGGGCGCCGAGGTGTCCCCGCCCGAGGCCTCGGCCATCTGCTCCATCGCCTCGGGCAAGAGCTGCTTGAGCGCCACCTCGCGCCCGATGTGCGAGTCGTGGGCGAGGTAGACCACCGACATGCCGCCGCGGCCGAACTCGCGCCGCACCTGGTAGCGGCCCGGCGTCTCGGGGGTGAGGTTCTCGTCGGCGCGCTGCTCGGGAGGGAGCGTCTCGGGCGCGTCCTCGGAGGAGTGGCGCGCGCCCCCGGGAACGGTCGAGAGGAGCTGCCCCGAATCGGGGATGGTACGGGCAGGCGCGCGCGGGACCGCGGGCGGCGGCCGCCCCGGCACGCGCACGGACGGCCTGCGAGGATCCCCCGCCATCCCGAGGCTCGTCTTAGCGCCACGGTCCACAGGTAGGCAAGGGTGGGCGCGTCCCGCGTACGACGTATGGACGGACGGTCCCCTCGACTCCCCTGTTCACGTTCAGTGAAGTGCGGCGCCCACCTTTCCCGGTGCCGCTCTCCAGCAGCGCAGCTGGCCCCCAGAGGCCGCACAACCGTCGATAACCACCCCGCGTGTGTCATTGCGCGCCGGAGCGTTCCCCGCTTCACTATCCGGGTTCACTGGAAAAGTGAGGGAGCCATGGAACGCCTGCGCAAGGGTCTATCCATCTTCGCGGCCGCCGCGCTACTCGCCCCCGCGGGTGGGGCGCTCGCCGGCCGTCCAGTCTTCCACCACCACCGCGCTGATCACGACGGGGAGGAATCGGACCACGCCAGCGACCGCGGCGCGAAGCCGGCGAAGGGCTCGGCCAGCGATCTGACGCTGCGCTCGCGCGCGCTGCTCGGCAAGGACGGGAACACCCAGCTCGAGATCAGCACCGCGGCGTTCGACGTCGGCGCGACTCCGGCCGGGAACATCTCCCACGTGCAGGTCCGCGCCGTGGATCCGTCCCGCAACGACGGGGACGACGACGACAAGGATGGGAAGGATGACAAGGGCGCGAAGGAGTTCCGCTTCCGCAAGGAGTACGAGCACCTGCGCGACGGCGGCTACTTCACCCGCACCTATCCCGGCCTGCCGCACGGCCTGAACCTGCGCATCAAGGCGAAGGCCCGCGGCTCCTCCCGGCGCGACGAAGTCGAGGCGAAGTGGCTCGACGTGGTCCGCTACCGTCCCGATCTCGTCGTAACGCAGATCAACGCGCCGTCCTCCGCGATCATCAGGACCACCGTGAGCATCACGGCCAACGTGGTCGAGCACATGGGCGACGTCGGCGCGCACGCCGACTGCGTCCTGTTCATCGACGACGTGCAGGCCGACATCGCGCCCGACATGTGGCTCGACGCCAGCGGCTCCACGACCTGCCGGTTCGCGCCCACCTTCCCGGTCGCGGGCAGGCACACGGTGACGGTCCGCGCCCAGAACGTCCGGCCGGGCGACTACGACGACTCGAACAACGCGCTGTCGCGCCAGATCGACGTCTTCAACCCGATCATCCCCATCTACGACGCGAGTGCCACCGAGACGACCACCGTCAGCTCGAACACGGTCGACGTCTACAACCTGGCGACCTCGGCTTCGCCTGATACGCACCAGGTCACCACGGTCACCAACGTCACCCAGAGCCGCTCCTTCATCGGGACAATCCCTTCGGCGCTGAGCCTCAGCCAGCCGCTGAAGGTCAGCTACTCCGACAAGAGCGGCGGCCGCAGCCTGAGCTCGGTGGAGTATCCGAGTGTGACGCTGGACGCCCAGGGCAACTACTTCGACATCGACGCCACGACCGGGCGGCAGCTCTGCATCACGCGCTCGTTCGATCCGGCGAACAACACCGGGTCGACGCAGATCGGCTTGCTCTGGCCGAGCAGCGAGACCACCACGTTCTCGCAGAAGACCTGCAGCTCGACCGCGGTGAACTGCACCGCGGGCGACTTCACCGTCAACCCGACTGCGCTGGTCAACGTTCCGCTGGCGGACGACTACTCGGCGGACGTGGTCGTGGACGACGGCGTTCCGTACAGCGCTCATCCGTCCATGGCGCTGTCGCCGTTCGGATCGACGACGCCCAGCACCACCGGCGTCTGCGTGCAGTTCCGGTCGTCGAGCAACAAGATCGGCAAGCGCTGCCTCCAGACGAGCACCGCCACCTACGGCAAGGCCGGCGGCGTCTCGGTGACGGCGGCGCAGGCGTCGCAGTAGGGCGCTCGCAAGAACGGCTCAAACGGGCCGGCGCGGAGGCAGGAATGCCCCCGCGCCGGCCTTCGTCTTTCTAGGCGGCCAATCCGAGGAGCTGGCGCAGCACGTAGGGCAGGATCCCACCGTGCCGGTAGTACTCGACCTCGATCGGCGTATCGATCCGCACCGTGACCGGCACCTCGTCCGTCTGGCCGGACTTGCGGTGGATGACCAGGCGGGCCTTCCCGCGGGGCTGGGGCTCGGCGATGCCGAGCAGATCGAACGTCTCGGTGCCGTCGAGCTTCAGAGTCCCCGCGTCGGTGGCCTCCGCGAATTGGCAGGGGAGGACGCCCATCATGACCAGGTTGGAGCGGTGGATGCGCTCGAAGCTCTTCGCCACCACCGCCTTCACGCCCAGCAGGGCAGTGCCCTTCGCCGCCCAGTCGCGGGAGCTGCCGGTGCCGTACTCGGAGCCGGCGAAGACCATCAGCGGCGTGCCGCGCTTCTGGTAGGCGAGAGAGGCCTCGTGGATGGAGCTCTTGATCCCGTCGGGCTGGAGGAGGGTCACGCCGCCCTCCACGCCCGGCATCATGAGGTTCTTGATGCGCACGTTGGCGAAGGTGCCCCGCACCATCACCTCGTGGTTGCCGCGGCGGGCCCCGTACGAGTTGAAGTCCTGCACGGGCACGCCGTGCTCCTGCAGGTACTTGCCGGCCGGTGAGGTCGGCTTGATGGATCCGGCCGGGCTGATGTGGTCGGTGGTCACCGAATCGCCGAAGATGGCCAGCGGGCGCGCGGCGCGGATGTCCTCGCGCCGGGCCGGCCGGTCCTTGAAGCCCTCGAAATAGGGCGGCTCGCGGATGTAGGTCGACTTCGGGTCCCAGGCGTAGACGAGGCCGCTGCCGGCGGGGATCTCGGACCACTCCCGGCTCTCGCGGGACAGGTCGCCGCCGTAGTTCTTCCGGTACATGTCGGCGTCCGCCACCGCGCCCAGGGCCTGGTTCAGCTCCTCAGGGGTGGGCCACACGTCGCGCAGGTAGACGGGCTTGCCGTCGCGGCCCAGGCCGATGGGGTCCTTGTCCAGGTCGATGTCCACCCGGCCAGCGATGGCGAACGCCACCACCAAGGGCGGGCTCATGAGGAAGTTCGCCTTGATGCTCTGGTGGACGCGCGCCTCGAAGTTGCGGTTGCCGGAGAGCACGCTCGCCGCCACCACGTCGTTCTTGGTAACGACCTGCTCGACGTGCGGCTCGAGCGGACCGGAGTTGCCGATGCAGGTCGTGCACCCGTAGCCGACGGTGACGAACCCGAGCTTGTCGAGATAGGGCTGCAGGCCGGTCTTCTCCAGGTAGCGCGAGACGACGCGCGAGCCCGGCGCGAGCGAGGTCTTCACCTCGGGCCGCACGTTGAGGCCCTTCTCGACCGCCTTCTTCGCCAGGATGCCCGCGGCGAGCATCACCGAGGGGTTCGAGGTGTTGGTACAGGAGGTGATGGCCGCGATGAGCACGTCGCCGTGCCCGATGTCCACCGGCACCTTGATCGGGTGCAGCTCTTGCGGCGGCACGCGGTCGGGCGTGGGGCGGTTGGTCATCATCTCGGTCTCGGTGAGCAGGTTGGTGTCCTTGTAGGTGATGCCATTCCGCTTCACCTCCGGGACGGTCTCCGGGTCCTGCGCGCCGCCTCCCGCCACGGTCTCGACCGGCAAAGGCTCGGCGACCTCGTGGAACCGTTTCCCGATCTCGTCCTTCGGCTTGCCGTAGCCGTTCGGCGCCGGCGCCTGCAGCAGATCGAGGAACTTCCCCTTGAGGCTGGGCAGCTCGATGCGGTCCTGCGGCCGCTTGGGCCCGCTCACGCTGGGGTTCACAGAGCGGAGGTCCAGGTCGAGCACCTGCGTGTAGTCGATCTGTCCCTTCTT
>WNFC01006694.1_pt1 | contig 12693 bp, 10 predicted proteins | sample 5400541 | NCBI WGS metagenome assembly WNFC01 (sample SAMN13153342, study PRJNA577476) | soil metagenome | isolation source: 120 cm saprolite under Douglas fir tree site 2 hole 2 replicate 1 | place: USA:California | collected 2015-04-18
GCCGTGCGTCGAGAGCAGCAGCCAGCCATCCTGCCGCAGCACGCGGCGCGCCTCGCCGAGGTAGCTGCCGACGTCCCAGACGTGCTCGAGCACCTGGAACGAGGCGACCAGATCGTATTCGCCGTCCGCGCTGGCGAGGCTGCCGTCGGGCTTGATCGCCACCTCGTGCGCGCCGTCGATGTCGGCGCCGCGGTAGTGCGAGCCGGCGTCGGCGAACCAGCGCTCGTAGGGGCGCGCGCCGCAGCCGAAATCGAGCACGCGCGCGTCCTTCAGCGAGAGCGTGGGGTCGGCCAGCATCGCGCGCAGCACGCGCGCCATCTCGCGCAGCACCAGCCAGTCTGGCTGCCAAAAGCGCGGCGTGGCGCGGGGATTCTCGTGCATCACTGCGTAGCGTAAACGGCAACCATGCGGTCGACGAAAACCGCCCGCCGGCGCTCCGGGTCCCAGCGCGGACCGCTGCGATCCGTCTCGGCCACCACGTACCAGCGGATGCCGAGCGCACGCAGCCGCGCCAGGGCCGTTTCGGCGCTCGTTTCGCGCTCAATCGCGCGTAGCGCGATGTAGCGCGGTAGCGCGGTCTGCGCGCGCACGCCGCCGTTCACCATGTGCATGAAGGGGCGGCTGAGGTATGCCGGAACGCCCGACATCGCCACCAGTTGCACCGGAAGATCGGCCGGCACGAACGAGGTGCTCAGCCCCGGCGCCGCGAGCAGATCGCCCGGCTGTGATCGGCTGCGCAGGTAACTCGCGGCCTGCGGCAGCCCTTCGGCGACTTTGTAGCGGTAGGCCCATCGCCAGTCGCCCACCGTGTAGCGGAGCGCCCACATCACGGTGAGGGCGGCAGCGATCAGGAGCGGCAGCCAGACGCGGCGCTGCCGCAGGCCGTAGAGGCTGAGCCAAGCGGCGAAGCCGGCGGCGGTCCAGACGGCGAACACGGCGTAGACGAGGACGAAAGGCCGCTGGGTGAACTCGGTGGCGTCGCCGTGCGGCGGCACCGGCGCGGTGAGAATCAGCAGCAGGTAGCTCCCGAGCAGGGCGACGGGCACCAGGTCGATGAGCTCGAGGCGGCGAGCGCGGCGCGCGGCGAGCACCGAGACCGGATAGAACATGCCGAAAACGCCGAGCGTCGACGCGAGGACGAGCAGCACGCCGACCGGAACGGCGACTTGTGCGCCGTAAAAGGCCATCAGGCCGGCGTACAGACCGCGGTAGGCCACCGGCTGCTGCTGATTGTGCGTGACGTCGAGGAAAATCCCGAGCGCATGCTGGGCATCCGGAACCGCGCGGTAGAAGCCCCACACGAAGACGGCGAAGAGGACGAGCGCGCCGCTCGCGAAGAGCAGCACGCGGCGGCGCACCAGCGGCGCCGCCAGCGCGGCGCAGGCGATCCATGCCGGCAGCAACACCGCAAAGATATGTACGCGGATGAATGCCGAGCCCGCGACCAGCGCCGCGCTGGCGACAAGCGCGCGCGCGTTGCCGGCTGCCGACCAGCGCCTGAGAAACGCGATGGCGATGAGAGCTACGCCTACGCCATAGGACGCGGTGGGCACCGCTATCACGTACCAGTAGTAGCCGAAGAGGCGATTGTGCAAACCGTAGCTCGCGGCATCCGGCAATAGCGTGAGCGCGCCGAGCGCGGCGAAGCCGCCGGTCGGGCCGGCGAGCGCCGCGCCAAGCGCGTAGGCGCCGGCGCAGACGGTCAGGAAACCAAGCGGCACCCAAACCGAGGTGGCGAGCGTCAGGCCCGGCAGGTCGAGCGGCCAGGCGAGCGCGGCAGGCAGCATGTAAGAGGCGTAGTGATAGGGCTCGCGGGCGACATCGGCGAGCTCGACATGCTGCCGCCCGGCAGCGCGCGGATCGCCGAACTGCGAGACCACGCTGCCGTGAATGAACTGGTCCACCCAGGTCGTCAGCACGCCGTCGCGCCAGAGAATCTGCGGCACTTCGGCGAGACCGCGACACCAGTAAGCGGTCGCCGCGGCGCACAGCAGGAGTGCGACGAGCTCACCGCGCTCCAGGCGCCGCGGCGCGCTCGCTGATCGGCGCATGACGGTCCCGAGCCCAATGACGAGGACCGCCCACACGATGAAGGCGCTCGCCGCGAGCAGCTCAAAGGCGAACACCAGCGCGGCGAGCGCGATCGCGGTGGCGAAGATCCCCAGCACCCAGGCCGCCGGCGCCGGCATGTCCGCAGCATCCGCGAGGCGCAGGAGCAGGAAGCCGGCCGAGAAGACGATGTAGGCGATGAGCGCCATCGCGGCGAGCGCGACGGGGAACGACACCGCGCCGCTCAGCCAGAAGAGGAGCGCGAGCGGCGGCGCAACGACAAAGGTCGCCTCAGCGCTGGAGCGCACTGCGGCAGCGGTCAATGACGTAGTCCTGCTGCGATTCGAGCCCGATCCACAGCGGCAGCCGCACCAGCCTTTCGCTCATCGCTTCGGTGACGGCCATGCTGCCACTGGCGCGGCCGTACTTCAGGCCGGCGGGCGAGCTGTGCAGCGGCACATAGTGGAACACCGCATATATTTCCTCGCGTCGCAGGGTCTCGATGAAGCGCCGGCGCGCCGCAGCATCGGGCAGGATCAGGTAATAGGTGTGGGCGTTGGGCGAAGCGTCGCGCGGCACGACCGGCCGCCTCGCCAGTCCGGCTCGCTCGGCCTCGGCGAAGCCCTCGTGATAGCGCTCCCATAGCGCCTTGCGAGCCGCCCCGATGGTCTCGGCGGCCTCGAACTGAGCCCAAAGGAACGCCGCCAGGATGTCGCTGGGCAGGAATGACGAGCCGATGTCCACCCAAGTGTACTTGTCCACCTCGCCGCGAAAGAACTTGCTGCGGTTGGTCCCTTTCTCGCGGATGATTTCGGCGCGCTCGACGAGCTCGTCCGAATTCAGCAGCAGCGCGCCACCCTCGCCCGAGATCAGGTTCTTGGTTTCATGAAAGCTGATGGTCGCGAGCTCGCCGAAGCTGCCGAGCGGCCGGCCGCCGTACGCCGAGCCAAGCGCTTGCGCCGCGTCTTCGATCAGCATGAGACCGCGCCGCCGCGCGAGGCTGTGAAGCGCGTCCATCTCGCAGGCGATTCCCGCATAGTGCACCACGACGATGGCTCTGGTGCGCGCCGTGATGGCCGCTTCGATCTTCGATTCGTCGATGTCGAGCGTGTCCTCGCGGACGTCCACGAACACCGGCACGCCGCCGCGCAGCACGAAGGCATTGGCGGTCGAGACAAAAGTGAACGAAGGCATGATGATCTCGTCGCCCGGCCCGGTCCCGGCGAGGATCGCCGCCATCTCGAGCGCACCCGTGCACGAATGCGTGAGCAGCGCCCTGGCGCAACCGATGGTGCGCTCAAGCCAGGCCTCGCAGCGCCTGGTGAACGGCCCGTCGCCCGAGAGGTGCATGTTCTCGTGCGCCTGCCGGATGTACTCGAGCTCCCGCCCGGTCAGAAACGGCTTGTTGAAAGAGACTTGGCTCATTGCACCTGCGCGCGCCGCTTCATGGAGCAATCCATGACCGGCTGCATGAACGGCGGAATCCACTTGACCAGCCGGTGCAAGCCGAGGCTGACCGCGCCTTTTGCGAGGCTGCGGACAAAGGGCGAGCGCCGGGCGGAAAATTCACGATCACCGACGGTCCGCAGCAGTACCGCCTCGAGCATGGAGCGATCGAAGCTGACCGAGACGTCCGCCAGATTTCGCACCGCGCGAACCACCTTGGGCACGGTGATCCAGTTCAGCGACTTCCATACGCCGGCGGCATCACCGACACGCGTATTGCCGTAGATGCGCCGCCGAAAGAGTTTTTCGGTGAGCGACTTGGAGAACAGGGTCGGAATGTTAAAATGAGGCTCGTAGGGGAAGAGGTAGTTCGCGCAAATGAACCGATACTCGGACCCGGGACGTATGGCGCGCCCCACCCTTTCCAGCGCCACTGCGAAATTCCCGACGTGCTCCATCACGTTGATGGAATAGGCAAAGTCGAATCTGCTTTCCAGGTCGAGCTGCTCCACGGGAATCGGCAGCACTTCGGGCGCGATCCCTCGCTGCTCTGCATAGGCCAATACGAGCTTTTGCAGCTCGGAGAAGGAGGAAAAACCCTCGCCCACCGGCTCGAGCGCGACCAGCCTGAATCCCTCCTTTGCAAGCTGGCAACTCACCAGCATCAGTCCCGCCCCCACCTCCAGAATCGCAGCGCCCGGAGCCAATCGATTCAAGCTGGGCGTCAGCCATTCCCGGCCGACGCGCGCTTCCTGCGCAAAGATGTCCAGCAAGCGCTCCAGGTGCCGAGCATCGCGCCGCACGATGTGGCGCACATCGTCCAGGAGCGGCTCGATGCTAGGATCGACTGCCAATGGCAATCCCTGCCAGGATCAGGAAAACGGCGAGGATCCGCCACGCGGTAATCGGTTCTCCGAAAAGATAGATCCCCCCGATCACGACGGCCATGACGGTCATCCCGATGTGCAGGGGAAATGCCAGGGAAACCGGATAGCTCTCGACGACGAACATCCAGGTCATCGAGCTGGCAAGCGCAGCTACATACGCAGACAGGATGTAGGGATCGGCGAGGTACGTGAGCAACCTCGCCAGCGGCGCGGAAGCCGGATGCGCTGCGTCGGCGAGCACCCCGACCCGCCACTTGATCACCAACTGGCCGTAAACCACCAGCAGCATCGTCGGCAGGATCGCGAGAATCAGCCTCATGCGACTGCGTGCCCGTAGCGGTACATGTCCAGCATTTCCGGCGGAATGCCCCAGTCGTGCGCGCCCACTTTGTCGTGCAAGCGCTCCAAGTCGTCCCGGTGCATCTGCGCGATCTGGGCCGGCATGCGGCTCTTGGATGGCGTAAAGCCGTGCTGATACGAGGCGCTCATCTGGTGCCGGACCGCTTTCTCAATGGCTTCCTGGCGGCTCAGCGAGCGGATCGGCTTGCGCTCGGGCGAGAATCGGGGGAATCCTTCCTCCACCGGCTCGTTGTAGAGCATGGCGACGATCTTTTCGGAGATGAGCGGCGAAAGGTGGAAGCCATCCCGCTTGGTGCCGCTGGCGATGATCAGGTTGCCGATGGAAGTCCGGCCCAGCAGAGGATAGGTATCGAGCGTCGTTGGACGCCAGCCGACATTGATCCGCACCAGGTCGGCCCGATAGAAATTCGCGTTGATCTGCTCGATTGCCCCTCGCATCAGCGTGTCGATGCTGGTGAGGCGGCCGTAGTTGTAGGGAGTCGGGGAAATGAAGCTGCTCGCTCCGACAAGGACGTGATCCTCGGGCGCGCCGGGGCCGCTGAGATAGGGCACGCTGTAGATGCCGCAGGCGAGACCGCGATTGGGCGTTCGGATGCATTTCTTGTGCGGGAAATCGGGGCTCTTGATCTCCACGGAAACTCCGACCCCGTAGAAAACGCGCTGCACCTCGATGCCAAGACTGCTTTGGTTGAGAACGTCGCTCACCGTCGCACCAGTGGCGAGGACGAAATTGTCGCCAGCGATAGCCTGGCCGCTCTCCGTTTTCACCGCGCCGATTCTGTCGCCCTGCCTGACGAGGCTCCTCGCGCCGTCGTCGACAAAGCTCACCTGCGGGTCCTTGGCGAGAATCGCATCGAGCCTTTCCATCACCAGCCGCGGATTCATCCAGCCCTCACGGGGGATGTACAGAGCCCGCGTTGCCCGGTGCCTTTGTTCCGGCATGTAGTTCGGGATATCGCGCGGCGATACGTGCTCGAAGGGCTCGCCGAACTCGCCCAGCGCGGCGACGATGGCATCGAAGTTCTCGTCGTCGAGGTCGTCCGCGGCGGTGTTGTTGACCACATACGTGCCCCAATTGAGGCCGCCGCCGATTTCCTCGTCGAACCTGGGCCACATCCTCGTCGCCTGCCGGCTTAGGTCGAAACGGTAGCGGTCGAGCTCCGATTTCAACGAGCCCGTCTCGATCTCGGCGAACGAATTCAGCATCGCGGCCGCCGCCAGCGTGGCCGACCCCGGACGAGCCCGCTTGCCGACGATGGTGATACGCTCCCTGGCCGCAAGGCGCTTAGTCAGGCGAAACGCAATGGTGACGGCGAGGATGCCGTTGCCGAGGATGACGGTATGCACGAGCCCTACCGTTTCACCAGGTAGCACAGACCCGGGTAGGTGGCCGAACGGTGCAGCGTGTGCGGATACCTGGCCAGGATTTTCTCGGCGTACACGCGCGCTTCGGCGGGAATGGTGTTGCGCGTGAGTTGCCAGAACGCCGTCACGCCGCCCGGAACCAGGCGCGCCCAGATCTGCTCGAAGGCCTGCTCGGTCGGCTCGTAGGAATTCACGTCGAAGAAAGCGAGCGCGACATATTCGTTGGGGCTCTCCTCGAAAAAGCGCGCAATCGTTTCCCTGCAGTCCCCCTTGATCACCTTGTGCTTGCCGTGGTTGTGCCCCATGGCATTGCTCTTCTCGTGCAAGACGAGCAATCGGCGAAGAAACTCAGCGTAGTCGGTACCGCTCAATGCGTAAGTGCCGTCTCGATGCAGCTTGGTCGCTTTGTCCTTGTCGGAGAACCCTTTGTATCCCTCAAAGGTATCGAAGCAGACGATGCGGCGATTAAAGTGCAAGGGCTCGAATATGGCGCGCAGGTTCTCGCACACCACCGCGGTCTGTCCGCGCCACGTTCCCACGTCGAGAATCGCGCCGGGGATATCCACGATCAGCTTGTAGATGTCCGCGATGGCGAGGATCCTCGCCAGCAGCGAGCCTCGCAGGAAAAGCCCCAGCGAGCGCTCCTTCTCTGCGTCGGTGGCCTGGTATGAATTCATCAACTCGAAGATCTGCATCCGTGCCTCGATGCTTTCTTCGGGGGAATAACTCACCACCGCGGATTCATGAGTTTTGCTCATATTTTTCCCTGACGATGTAAAGCGGCCGGTTCTGGACTTCCCTGAAGATTTTCGCGATGTACAAGCCGACTAATCCGGTGCAGCCGAGCTGGATGCCGAACGCAATCAGGCCGATCGAGGCGAGCGAAGCGTAGCCCGGCAGGTAGTCCACGCCGACCAGTCTTTCGGTGACGATGTAAGCCCCCAGCACGATGCCGACGAACGCCACGACGAATCCCGCCACCGCAACGAGTTGGAGCGGCCGATCGGAGAAATACAGGATGCCGTTAACGGCGAGCCTCAGCCGCGACCAGAAGCCGTAGGCCGAGCGCCCGTCCGCGCGCTCGCGGTGCTCGATCTCGACGTACTTGTGCCTGAAGCCGAGCCATTGGTCGAGCCCCTGAGGGAAGCGCGATTTCTCGGTCAGCGAATTGTAGGCATCGACGAATCGACGGCTCATCGCGCGCAGGGGAGAGGTGTTCTGGGGCGTATCGAAGCCGGTAAAGAAGCGAAACAGCACGAAATACAGGTAGGCAGATAGTCGATTCCTCAGCGGGCTCTTGCGCGTCGAATACTGCCCCGCCACCAGGTCGTAGCCGCCTTCCTTCAGGGCGTCCACCAGCGTCGGAATCGCAGACGGCGGGTCCTGCATGTCGACATTCATTCGCAGAACGATCTCGCCCCGGGCGTCGCGCATCCCGCAGGCGATCGCGGAATGCTGGCCGAAGTTGCGCGACAGGTCGATCACCCGAACGAAAGCGAAGCGCGCTTTCGACTTGAGAAGCGCATCGAGCGAATCGTCGCGGCTGCCGTCGTTGACGAAGATCAGCTCCAGCCTATCCTGCAGCGCCGCGCCCCCGACGTAGCTCGACATTACGCGCTCGACCTCCGCGCACAGCGCCTGCGCCAGATAGCCATCGCCGTAGATCGGGACAACGATGGAGTACTGGATGCCCAACTATGGCCCCTTTACGAACCGCATGTAGCGCGGCGCGTCTCTGCCGCAATTAAACAGCAAATCCAGGATCGTCACCTCGTGCGAGAACTCCCCCCACAGCTGAGGATATTCGGGGTAGCCGGCGTAATCAAACCAGGTGAGCTTGATGCCCTGGCTGGCAAATGCCCGCTGGTCGATATAGCTCTTGGCACTCGGCCCTGAGACGTACTCGTGCGCGCCGGCCTGCGCGGCAAGGGACACGAGGCGATCGGTCTTGCCCTCGATCAGATCATAGTCCCAGCAGTTGCTGATCCTGGTGGAAATGCCCAGGTAGCCGCAGACGACCTCGATGAACTCGCGATTGAGCGCCGACAGGTGCGAGTGGCTGCGCTGCAAATAGAGCGGCTCGAAGACGCGAGCCACCTCGGCAAAATGCGCGGCGCGCCCGTAGTTCGCTTCAAGCGTCTTCCAGTGCTTCTCCTGCCATCTGCGGTCGGGCAATTCGACGTCGCGGATCCGGCGGCTGATGTCCTGGCCGACCGGGATGCTGAGCCATTCGAGACCCCTGGGCGTCTTGATCTTGTTCCGGTTGCGCCAGTCATTCTTGGTGAATTGCACCTCGTCATAGAGGATGAACTCGTCCACGGCGGCAATCAGGTCGAAGTAGCCCTTCCAGGGGATGTAGTTCGACTGCACGACGGCGACCTTCTTCATCGGCATGCCGGGGGCAGCGTCGCCTCGGCCCGGTCCCAGTCGGAGAGCAAGCCGAGATCGATTTGCACGTCGGCACGATAGCGATTCAGGATAACCCCGCGGCCGTAGGCTTCGAGACGAGCGTCCAGGCCTGCGTAGTAGCGTGACCACCCCGAACCGAGCGGCTCGGTAACGGAGGTTTGGCCGCGAAACAGCCGGGGACAGGCTTTTTCCATCCGATCGAAGAGCGCGGAAACCTTCCGTTCCCGTTCGACGTCGGCTGGATCGCGCGTCGCCGTTCGAAGCCCGCAGCTCACGACCGAGAGCGGCTCGTGCGGCCTTGGACCACCCGCAAGCGAGTTTGCGACTCGCGAGAGCACGTCATCGCCGTCAGGCTGCCATGGAATCGCGAAGCAGTCCGCCGGGTCGACGCGGTATCCGATGCGCCGCAATCTCGCATCATAGGTCTTCACCTGTTGTTCGGCCGGCTTGCCTTCGACAAGCTCAAGGCTGCGGCCGAGGGTCCGCACGTGTCCGCGGTGGCGTTCGAGCAACGCCGTCAGCCTCGGCGAATCGGTGGGAAGGCTGTGCTGCCCGCGAAAATTCACGAATGACGAGGCAGGATGCACAAAAGGCGCGACCACCGCCATGGGAAGAATCTCGACCGTCAGGTAGAGAGCCGGGTCGCGAAGAGCGCGCTCCGGCACTTCAAAGGGAAACCACCGCCTCGACCATTCCCCCGAAATGAACCAGCGCGGCGGCGATGCGACGACGCTGATGCCGGCCTGCACCGCGAGGAGCACGGCGAGCGCAACGCGCGCGGCATGCGCCGGCAGCAGCCGCTCCACGACTCGCGCAAGACATGGGCCGGCGAGCAGCAGCACGACCATGCCGTAGCGGCCGTTGGCCGAGCTTGCCAGCCACAGGGCGAGCGCAAAGGCAAAGAACGCGAGCACGCGCCAGTCGGCGCCCCGCAGGGCGCCCACTGCGGGCGTGCCTCGCCTGGCCGCGAGCGCCGCGAGGCCCAGCACCGTCACGAACAGCGCGGCGAAGCGGAGGTCCGGGGCAAAGTTTTCCGAATAGATATTCGGGTCGAGGGACACCATGCGGAAGGGAAAGGCGAGCAGCGCGATAGGATCTCTCAACGCGAAGCGCTCGCCGATAAGATTGATTGGGAGCGCGTGCGGCGAGCGGAACCATGCGTTCAGCAGCGGAAACGCCGGATTGCCGAACTCGCGCATCAGCAGCGCAAACCATGGACCGGCGAGCAGGCCGACCGCTACCGCCGCGCCCAGCACGTACGCAAAGCACGCGCGCAGGCGCGAAGCGCCGGCGAGCCCCGGCATTGCAAGCGCCAACGGCAGCGCCGCCAGGGCATAGACCGCATTCGAATACTTGAGCGCCGCGGCAGCGCCGAATAGCGCGCCCGCCAGCGCCGCACGGCGCCCGGCGTGCCGGTCCTCGCGCAGCAGCAAGAGCAGCGCCGCAAGCATCGGCGGCACGAGCAGCGGATCGAGGAAGCTGCCGCCCACCGTCATCCAGTACACCCCGGTGGCGGCGCCCAGCGCCGCCGCAAGGAATGCGAAGACGCCTCGATCGCGCGGCGGCAGGTCCGCAAAGAGCGTGCGGGCGACGAGGTAGAGAAGGCCGATGCTCAAGCTGTGCGCCGTAGCCAGCATGATCGACACCGCGACACTGTGCCAGCCAGACGTGACCATCAGGTAAAACGGCAAGTAGCCGATCGGGTTCAGGTAGCTTTGGGCGCTCGCCGCGAAGAAATCCTGCCCGAGCCGGCCGGCCAGCAGCTCGAAGGGCAGGTAATAGTGGTAGTTGAGCTGGTCCCAGTTGACATCCTTGCCGGCGTACACCGTCCACGCCGCGCAAATCGCGGCAGGCAGGCCGAAGACCAGCCATGGCGGCGTGCGTGTCACGCGCCTGCCTTGCTACCCGCCCCTGCGGCGCTTGAGCTGCTTCACCCGCTCCTCGACGGCAGCCGCCGCTGCCTCGTCCCCGGTCTCGCGATAGTGATCCTGGAGCGCTTTGAAGGCCAGGTTGCCAGGCGCCGGCCAGACGGACACTGCTGTCTCAAGGTCCCGGGCCGCACCCGGGTTGTCGCGCAGGTTAACGCGCAGGATTCCGCGGATGTAGAAGAAGCGCGACAAGTGCTCTTTGGGCACATCGGAAGGCATCGCGTCCCTCGCCCTGTCCAGGAAGCCGCCCACGACCCCCGCCGAGTACCCCGCCTCGTTCGCCATCAAACCTTCCGCGATCCCCAGCGCGCCATAGAAATTCTTCTCCAGGAGATCGAGATGGCGCCGCGTGCGCTCGTCGAGCGTTTGGCCGCGTGGCAGCGAACGGGCGAGGAGCATCGCGTAATGGCGGCGCAGCTCGCCCTGAATGAAGGCTACCCAGGCGCTGGTGTCGTCAACCCCGAGGATCGACTCCTCGAAGAACCGCACCGCCTCCTCGGGGATGTCGACGGTGACCCGCTCCGGGTCGGTTGACGATTTGTCGACCTCGACATAGAGCCAGTGATCGCGCTGCGCATAGCGCGGATAGGTATCCAGCGTGAACACCACGGGGGCGCTCTGCCCGTCGATCATCTCGTCCAGCATGCGCTTCTGCGTCTCCTCGTCGGTCCTCAGCGGATGGAACAGGCGATTTCCGAGAATCAGGCTTTTCGGTTCGTACATCGTGATGTCCGGCCGCCAGTTCTCGATCATGTGGAAATACGCGATCGGCGCGAGGTCCGGGTCTCCCACCACGATTACAACCGCGTTCTTGGGCAAAGCCCTTAACACCGCCTGCGCGTAGCGCGCACCCCAATCGTCGGTTGCGAGCAGGTTGATTCGCGCGCCGAACGCGAAAATCAGGGCGAGCAGCGCGGCTCCCGCGGCCGCCGCGTGCCACGGGCGCCGGGCGTAGCGCTGCACCGCCCACGCGAATCCGAGCCCCATCCAGAGCGCGCAGATCGCATAGGCCGGAAGCGGATAGACGTGAAACATGTGCGCGCGAAACGAGTCGTAGTCGAAGCCGAGGAGCAGCAGCAGGACCGCCGAGGGCATCAGGAAAGCAACAGTCAGGAACGCTCCCACGCGCCGCCCGAGGATGCGCCACTGCACCACGAATCCGGCCACCGCGAGCAGCGTGCCGAGCAGCGCAAACTGCATGACCAGCTGGCCCCCGAGGAACTGGAAAAACTTAATCCGATCGAGCCAGTCGGCCGACACCGAGTGATCGACGCCGGCGTATCCCTTCCGGCCGACAAAGAACAGGATTTCTTGAATAGTCTCCAGGGGACCGTCGAAACTGATCGGCAACGGCTGCCATGAGCGGCGCACCATCCACGCGTAGGGAAGCAGGCCCAGAATCACGAGCCCGGAAAGAACAACGAAGCGGTTGAGCAGCTCCCGGCGCAGCGGCCATAGCAGGATGACGAAGGCCGGCGCGACGAGCAGCATCAGCGGATAGTGATTGCTCAGGCTCAGCCCGAAAACAAGCGCCATCCAGGGTAGCCAGCGGCTCGCGCCGGGGTTCGCGGGCGCGAGCGTGGAGGGCGGGCAGGCCTGCAGCCCCATGAAGACCAGCACGAGGAAGAAGAACGTGTTGAGGGTATAGACCTCGGCGATGATCGCCTGCGACCAGAACACGGGTGAAACGCCAAGCGCGAAAGCCGCGAGATAAGCCGGCAGGCGCCCGCCGATCAGGGCGCGCGCGCAGAGCCAGGCGGCGCCGCCGGTCAGGGCGCCGAACAACGCGCTCGCGAGATGCACGCGGTAGGCGACAGCGCCAAACGGCAAGTAAGTAAACAGATGGCCGATCAGCGTGAAAAGCGGATAGCCCGGCGGGTGTTCGATGCCGAGGAAGTAGCTCGACAGGATGAAAAGCCCGTCGTCCTCGAGCGCCACGGTGCGAGGCGCAGTGGCGGCATAGAGCGCGAAGAGCGCCAGGGCGACGGCCCCGGCCTGCAGCCAGTCTGCCCGCTTGGGCCGGAACGGCTCAGCGGGCAGCATCAGCGCCTTGCCGCACTCGAGCCGCCCCAGGTGAAGGACGCCGTGGTGAAGAAGTTCCATAGCGCGGCGATCGAGGCGCCGCCGAGCCCGGCGACCCAGTAGGGCAGGGATTTGAGGAACAGCCATTCGGCGATCGCGAGGTTGATGAGCGCGCCGATGCCGCAGGCGGCGTAGAAGCTGAGCAGGCCGCGCCACATCGCCCGCCC
>WNFC01007646.1_pt1 | contig 12691 bp, 6 predicted proteins | sample 5400541 | NCBI WGS metagenome assembly WNFC01 (sample SAMN13153342, study PRJNA577476) | soil metagenome | isolation source: 120 cm saprolite under Douglas fir tree site 2 hole 2 replicate 1 | place: USA:California | collected 2015-04-18
GGCACCCCGTTGTTGACTGGAGCAGAATTCAGCACCATCCAGATAAGTGCGATTAGGACGCGCGTCAGGGCCAGGCGATCCGATCCGCACCGTTGGCCTCGAAGGCGATGAATCGTGCGGTCCGCATGCTTCGCCAGGAATAAAAGCAATCTTCCGCGCGACTTCGAAATAGGTCCACATAAAGTCGCGTAGTGCTTACCGGTGAATCGTGAATGATCGTGGCCGGATGACGGGCAATATACCCAGAACTCATTGGTTATCTCTCGGCCAGAATGCTCAGATTCCGGTCACCTTGTAGAGCACTATCCAAGGAGTTCGATCACCGAAGTGATGTTTCCGATTGTAGAGTGGTCGTTGTGCCGGATTCTGTTTAGACGTACTAAAAGATGAAGTAAGCTCTCGGTGGCTCTTGCTGTATGAAAACATACATAAGAGCCACCGAGATTGACTCAACGGCTAACAGCGCACTTAGTACCACGCAAGAATTACCAATAGAACTTGAATGCGAATTGGACATCTCTGGCTGAGAATGCGTTGCCTATTGTGCCGAAGGCTGATCCCGAACCCGAATACTGGTTCGGTGCGTAGAAGTTGACGTGGTTGAAGGCGTTGTACATCTCAGCCCGGAACTGCAGACGAGTCAGCTCTCCGAAGTTCCAGTACTTCTGAATGGCCAGATCCCAGTTCTGGTAGCCAGGTGCACGAAGGGTTGAGATGTAGCGTGGGGAGTTTCCGAAGACAAATGGGTCGGCGGGATCTTTGAAGGCGCTCGTGTTGAACCACTTGTCGATGGTGGGGTGAGAGATGTGCACATCGGCAACGATGTCGGGACGCCGATTGGCACCGTATTGACCCAGAGTGTTATTCGCAGGTGCGATGGAGAGAGGGAATCCCTGTTTGAAGGTGGAGATTCCGGAGACCTGCCAGCCGCCGACAACGGCGTTGACCGGTGCGCTGAGTTTAGAGCCGAAGGCTTTGTTTTTTCCGATGGGGAGTTCGTAGATGTAGCTGATGACGAGGCTGTGAGGGATGTCGGCACCGTCGACGGATTTCTCGGCGGCGAGATTGTAGTAGTTGCGAATGCTGGTTGGACCGGAGTTGGCCCAGCCGTTGTTGCCTTCGACGTTGTCGATGAACTTCGAGAACGTGTAGGAGGCAAGCACGGAGAAGCCGGAGCTGAACCGGTGGGTGTAGGTCAACTGAAGAGCATCGTAGTAGGAGTCACCGATGGGCGCCGCCTGCTCAGCGACGCTGCAGTATTGCGGGAAAGGACGGAGAAGCTGCTGGCGCTGGACGGTGGGTTTGTCCAAGCCGCAGCCGCTGGATGTGATTTTTCCGTAGAGGGGATTGGTAACCAGCGCGCTGAGTGCGTTGCTTCCGAGAGAGAAGTACTGCGTTGGAAGCTGATTTCTCTCATACGTGCCTGCAGACAGTTTGATGCCGCGGTTGCCGACGTAGGCGATATCGAGCAGATCATTGGTACGAATGGAATACTGTACGCCCAGCATCCACTGCTGAAGATAGGTGGAGGCACGGGCGCTTCTGACAGCCGACACACCCTGGCCCACATCCTGCAGCGCGCCGAGTGCGCTGCCCTGGGGAACAAGTATTCCATTCGGCACCGGATTGCTGAGTGTGTTGTAGGGTACGAAGTTCAGGGTGCCTCTAATTGGCGTGGTTTGCGTGTAGCCGTCCGCAGGTCCGTTGCCGGTGTACGACGGGATGAAGAAGACTCCATAGCCGCTGCGGATGACTGCTTTGGGCGTGAGCCGGTAGCTTAGTCCGAGACGCGGCCCGAAGTTGGAGTAGGAGGTGTTGTAGAGACCCCTGCGATTGGATCCACCGTTGAAGACCAGCTGGCCGGGAGTGTTGAGGCCGGTTCCGGCTCCGATGGGGTTGGATGCGTTGAAGTCGAAGTACTGCTGCTTGTTGTGCCGCTCGGTGAGAGCTGTCTGGATCTCGTAGCGGATACCAAGGTTGACGGTAAGCCGGGGAACGACCTTCCAGTCGTCCTGCACGTACCAGCCAATATAGTTCTTCTGGGTTGCGAGCAGAGCGTTGATGCCGGTGGCTCCGCCGTTGTCGGGAACGCCCAGGAGATACGAGGCGAAGCCGTAGCCGGTTCCCTGCGTTACGTTGGCTGGATCCGGTCCGGCCGAGGAGCTGGTGGGAAAGTTGAACTTTGTTCCGTAGACGTGACCACCGAGGATCTGGTTGATGACGCCCATGTAGCCGACGGCCAGCGTGTGCTTACTGAAGGTCTTGGTGAGGTCGGTCGAGTAGGTGATGTAATTGCGTGGAACAGCGTAGGAATCCTGACCGTTGATGGCACCGGGTCCAAGTCCGGCAGTGTTGTCGATCCTGATGCCGGGGAACTGTCCTGCGATGGCGTCGAGGCCGCTGGGTAGACCGAGGGTAGATGGCTTGAATCCATCGCCCTGGGTGACCGACTGCTCGATCCAGCGGTTCATGCCTGCGTTAGCGCTGAGGATGAGGGACTGGCTGAAGATATGGCTGAGCCCCATATCGAAGCTCCAGCGATTATTGGGGTTGGAGACTCCGGGGCCACCGGGGTTGGAGTCGCCGAAGAAATTCGGCGAGTTGATCTTCTGCTCGGACTTGTGGGAATAGCGGGCAAAGATGCGGGAGAGATCACTGATGTTGTGGTCGACGCGAATCGAATACTCGTCGGACTGCGCACTGGCGGGAACGGACGCGAAGAAGTTGTTGGCGAGTCCGCCGTTGGTGGGAGCAGGCCAGTATTTGCCGGCTGCGATCTTCGCCGCTACGGGATCGATGCGGCCAGCCAGATTATTGCCGGCGATAGGATCACGGATGTATCCGGTCGACGTGGCGACAAGGCCGGTCTTGGGGTCGACCTTACCCTGGGTGATCTGGCGCACGCTGTACGGATCGTAGATTGCGCCCTGATAAATGTTGCGTCCCAGGGCATCCTTGCCGAGCACCGTGGTGGTGAGGAGAGAGCTCAAATCTCCGTTGAGGAACGCCGAAGTCGGCACGGTGCCGTTGAGGCTGGCCGGGGTCGACTGCCGCAATCTCTCGTAGACGCCGAAGATGTAGGTCTTGTTCGTCTGCTTGTAGACCCCGGGAATGTAGAGCGGGCCGCCTGCCGAACCGCCGTATTGGTTACGATTGAAGTCCGGCCTCTTTACCCCGTTGCGATTGTTGAAGTAGTTGTTCGCATCGAGAGCACTGTTCCGGTAGAACTCGAACAGGTCTCCGTGGAAACGGTTGGTTCCGGATTTGGAGACGACGTTGACGACGTTTCCGCTGCTCCAGCCATACTGCGCGGTGAAGGCGTTGGTCTGGATCTTGAACTCCTGGACGTTTTCGACCGAGGGAACGTAGACGACGCCGCCCCAGTCCTGCGCGGTGTTCCAGGTTCCGTCGAACAGATAGGCCGCGGTGCCGAAGTGGGTACCGCCGAAGTTCAGGAATGAGATGTCCTGATCGGCGCTGCCCGAGATGCCGTTAGAGTTGACCATCTGAGCCTGGGTGGAGTTGTTGACCGAAGAGTTGAGCGAGGCGAGGCCAAAGACGTTGCGGAGGTTGAGGGGAAGCTCGACGACCTGTTTCTGCGAGATGTCGGCCGAGATGTTGGCGTTGTCGGTGTTAATGAGCGGCGCTTCGCTGGATACCACGATGTTCTGCGCCGTTGGGCCGACCGACAGGATGACGTCCTGATGCGCACTGGCACCGGCGGCGAGACTGATTCCCTTCTGCTCGTAGGATTGAAATCCGCCCATCTCGACCTTGAGATCGTAATCAGCGGGGGGGAGCAGCTGAAAGGAGAAGTTTCCGGCATCGCCGGTGTTGAAGGTTCGGATGATTCCGCGCTCCACACTGGTGAGTTTGACAGTCACCCTGGGGATGACGGCGCCGGAGGAATCGGTGACTGTACCGCTCAGCGTGGCTGTGAAGGCCTGGGTCTGAGCGTTGAGTAGGACGTTTCCCAGCACGAGACTCAGGACCACTGCCGAGATAGCCACGATGATTCGCGGTCTGGTGTGATAGATAAACTGCCGATCGATAGATTGCATTCGCTCGCCTCTCCAAAAACGGCCACACTGCTCCGCAGGTGGACCGTGCTTTCAGTTCTCAGTTCCTAATTGGTCGGAAAGCGAGCACAACCCTAGAGGGCTGTTGATGTCAGTGTCCCGGGTAATTACCGAAACTTTGCCGATGTTTGAGCGATTGACCTGCCCGAGGTTTCACCGATGAAATAAGAGGTTGTTTTTCAACTATTTATACCGGTCTGTCGAGTTGCCCGGACGGTGCACAACGGGGTACGGCGCGTGCGAAGAAACAGCGATGTGTCGACGGACGTGAGTAATCGGCGGGAAGGGGGAGGTGGAACGGTGACTGGAAGCATAGCTTGCGGATAGAAAATCCAAAAAGTCGCTCTACCAGAAATATGAGGCTTCCATCTTCGGCGTTCCAGGCTGACCATCAATAATTTGAGTGCTCAAAACGATCTCCATATTCTTCTTTCCGCCTGCCGCCCGCACAGCATGGAGAAGTTGAGCAAGATCGTCTGGATCGGTTAGGAACTCACCGGCGGCGATGGTCCCACCTCTTCCAATCCCTGCGATGACAACAGCCGGCTTGCCAGTGTTGCTGTCTGTAAAGCGGGCTACGATCGCAAAGTCCTGGTAATTGTTGGTGGCCATCTGTTGCGATCGGTCGATAGACCAACGCATCTGAGATGGGTTCGCGCTGTCTACGATGCGAAACTGCGTCATCTCGGGATTGTTGCTGAAATGATAGTGTAGCGATTTGGTCAGGCGCAGAGTCCAAGCGTTGTCGAAAGCGCCCACAAATATGGATGGGCCGTTTCGCAAGTCCATCAGACTTGTCACCTCTTCGCCCTTCAGAGTGTATCGTTTTCCATTAGCTCGGAGCACGCTGGCGATCCTTACTATGGTGTCCAGATCGTCAATCACAACTGCCGATAGATTGTCCTTCAGTACGACCTGATGGCTCGGGTCGGCAGCATCTCTCAGCGTAATGAAGGTATATTGATTTTGGTCGGCGATACAGAAGAGTGCGGGATCGGGTGTGTTGACGATCGGTCCCCAGAAAACCTCAAAAGCAGAAGGATGAGCGGACCTCCAAAGAAATACCGCCCCCACGCATAGAAGCATACCCACGACGCCAATTGCGACGAGCCAGGGCCAGCGACGAGATTGCCCACTCTCAATGCTTGAAGAATCATCTGCTGTTGCGGGCGAGGCCATGGTGGTAGTCTCTGGCTCCGTCAACCCGTCATTCTTTGGTTCCGCCAACCAGGAGTGCGTCGGGGGGTCCGAGTTCACAGAGAGCGAAGTCGTAATCTTCTTGTCGAGTCCATTCGCCTCCGATCTCAGGGCAATTGCATGGTGACCTCCATCGATCTCGTGGTTCTCGTTTCCCAAAGGCTTTATGGCATGGTCTTTTGACGCCAGGAGACTGGTTGCGGTCCCTATCTCTGTCGTCACGGCTGCTATGAGACGATAGCCCGCTTTGGGGATGGTCTGAATGACATGAGAAGAGCGTGCGTCATCTCCGAACACGTATCGGATCTCCGAGATACAGCGGATAAGTACATCATCCCCTACAAACGTGTCGCGCCAGATTGCGTCGATCAGCCGTTCCTTGGAGAGCACTTCGTCCGGATGCGAAGCGAGATGAACCAACACCTGCATCACTTTGGGTTCGAGATGCCAGGTCTTGCCATTTCTTTCTACAGTGTTGATTTGAGGTTGAATCAACCAATCGTTGATACGAAAATCTCCCTGCACGCCCTCTCCCCTCATCCAGCCACTCTGCTTCCGCATCAGCCAGACGGCCCAACCTTCATCTCACAGAGACGACGATTATAGCGCCCAGTTCTCCGGTTGCGCCTACCTTAATTTAAGGTGGGCTCTGTAGTGAGATTCCGTCGCTCCGAAGTCTTCTAATCCGCGCCCTCATACAAACATCGGCAAAACATCGGAACAGGGACACGCTTTCTTTGGTGAACCACTGTTACGATTTTTTTCGCTGACGACTGCTCATGCTTAATTTCACAAAGTCTACCCTCTATCGCGATGTGGGACTGCACAAAGCAGACATGCTTGGCTTCGCATCCTCACAGCACAACCCGTGTGACCAGTATTTTTCTCTGTCGGGCCCCGTCGTGTCTCTATGGCGCGACACGGGGGTGCAGAGATGCGTCGCGTAAGGGCAAAGCATCCTCTTTGTCCCATCCGGAAAGGAATCACAGGATTCGCCACAATACGATGAACCGACATTGGACATTTTTGACGCTTGCCTCTTTTGCTCTATGCCTCTATTCCGCTCCAGGAAGTTGCGTCGGGGAGGCCCAACCTTCAGCAGTTCCGCCAAGCGCGAGACATGAGTTAGTTGTTCTCGGAGGCGTGACCGGGAGTAAGTCTCTGGAAAACGGGATCGAGATCAAAAGTGGTAGGGCTGTAATGCGAATCACAGCCCTGCGAGACGACGTGCTCCGGGTACGTGTGGGTGCGCACGGCCAGCTGCCGGAGGATGCTTCCTGGGCTGTCCTCCCCGAGTCCCGGACGCATACTGTGGCGGTGTCGCAGGATGGAGACGCCGACAGCCTCGGTTTTCGGACCAAGATGCTCAGAGTTCGAATCGAACGCGCCACCATGCGCCTGCGTATCACCGATCTCAGCGGAGTAGTCGTCCAGGAAGATGCCGCTGATCGGCCCATCGAGTTTCACGGTTCGGCATTCCGCGTTTACAAAACCATGCCGGAGAATGAGCACTATTTCGGACTGGGCGACAAACCCGGTCCGCTTGATCGAAGAGACAACGCCTTCTCGCTTTGGAATACCGACGCACTTAGCTTCCAGGAATCCACTGACCCCATTTATAAAAGCATTCCCTTCTTCTTGAGCCTTCGTCAGGGCAGAGCGACAGGAATATTCTTTGACAACACCTGGCGGTCCAGCTTCGACTTCGGCAAAGAGTCTCCTGGTGCCTACTCCTTTGGCTCCGAAGGTGGCCCGCTTGACTACTACGTCTTTCATGGGCCCGATGCCAAGCAGGTACTCGCCACCTTCGCCTGGCTTACAGGTCCGTCACCTTTACCGCCGCTGTGGTCGCTTGGCTTCCAGCAGTCTCGCTTCAGTTACTATCCAGAGTCGAAGGTAAGAGAGATTGCGAATCGGCTCCGCGCCGACAGGATCCCCGCCGACGCAATCTACTTGGATATTGACTATCAGGACCATTACCGCCCCTTCACGATCGACACGGAACGGTTCCCGCATTTTGCCCAGATGATCGAGGACTTGAAGAAGCAGGATTTCCAAGTCGTCACGATCACGGACCTGCACATCGCTCACCATCCCAACTGCGGGTACACCCCGTACGACAGTGGCATGGCGGGGGACCACTTTGTGAAGAATCCTGACGGGACCCCGTATGTTGGCAAGGTGTGGCCGGGTCCTTCCGTATTTCCAGACTTCACGCGCCAGGGAACCCGCACGTGGTGGGGATCGCTCTATGCGCCATTTGTAAGCATGGGAGTCGCCGGATTCTGGAACGACATGAATGAGCCTTCCGTCTTCGACAGTCCCAACAAGACGATGCCCGACACGGTTCAGCACCGTATCGACGAGCCTGGCTTTCAAAAGCGTACGACGGACCATCTTGAGCTTCACAATGTATATGGGATGGAGAACTCGCGTGCCACCTACGAAGGACTGCTGAAACTTGCTCCAAACATGCGCCCCTTCGTGCTGACACGTGCCAGCTATGCGGGGGGGCAGCGGTATGCCGCAACCTGGACTGGCGACAACAGCAGCACCTGGAACCACCTGCGGCTTTCTACTCCGATGTTGCTCAATCTCAGTCTCAGCGGGTTCGGAATGAGTGGAGCGGATGTAGGTGGATTCATCGGTACTCCTGAACCTGACCTGCTCACGCGGTGGATTGAACTGGCTGCCTTCCAACCCATTGATCGCGATCACTCGAACGACACCTCGGCCTATCAGGAGGTATGGGTTCACGGGCCACAGCAGGAAGCCATCCGCCGCCGTTACATCGAAGAGCGCTATAAATTGATGCCTTATATATATACAACGGCGGAAGAGCTCTCACGCACAGGCCTGCCCGTCGTGCGACCGCTTTTTCTGGAGTTCCCCAATGCAACTGTTGACCTGCACCCTATAGATATTGACGCCGGGAATGAATTTCTCTTTGGCCGCGACCTGCTGATCGCACCGGCTCCGTTCCCCGACAAACTGGATAGCTACGTCGTCGAGCTTCCTTCGGTGAATTGGTACAACTACTGGACCGGAGAGAAGATCAACCGAAAAGCAGCGTCACAAGGCACACAGTCGACACGGGGCGAACAAGGTTCCGTGCCCAACCAGATTACGATCCAGCCAAGCCTGGAGACCCTTCCGGTGTTTGTTCGCGAAGGGGCAATCATTCCCGTTCAGCCGCTCGTCCAAAGCACCAACGAGAAACCTCAAGGGCCGCTGACCCTCCGCGTTTATCCGGGCAAGGACTGCAAAGGGTCGATCTATCTGGATGACGGCCGCTCATTCTCGTTCCAGCACGGAGAGTTCATGCGCATGGACTTTCGCTGTGAAGAAGAGGAACATGGCCTGATGGTTCATCTGGGTGCTCACCAGGGGAACTATACGGCATGGTGGAATAGCGTTAGAGTCGAGGTTTATGGGACTTCGGCATCCCCGCAAAAAGTGGTGCTCACTGGCAAAACTGAGCCACTGCAACCGGAGTTCGAAGCCACACATCATGTTGCAGCATTTACCCTACCCGATGATGGCCACGGCGCCGATCTGCATATGCAGTGGACACAGTAGGATAGCTATGACTCGCATCCGGCACACACGCTCCAATTTGCAGCCGTCCGCCTTTCGCAGACATGTATGGCGTGGTTCCTGCACGAGACAGTGCAGGATCATACTCTTCCTGATTCTGTGCCTGTGCTGCGTGCAATTCTCAGCGGCGCTGGTGATCGGTGCCCAGTCGACAGAACAGAGTGATTTCGAGTCGCATCTAGCAGAGGCAGTTAAGGCGCAGTCTGCGGGCGACTTCAATACAGCCATCGCCGCCTACCAGAGCGCGCTAGCGATTCAGCGGGACGTGCCTGAGGTTTGGGCAAATCTCGGCTTGATGCAGCATCAGGTGAGAGACTACGCAGGTGCATTAGCCAGCTTCACAACGGCACATCAACTGCAACCTAAATTATTCACCCCCATTCTCTTCCTCGGCCTGGACAATCTTGAGTTGGGCAACCGTACCGACGCCGTCCGCTATCTATTGATGGCTCGACAACTGCATCCTGATGATCCCAATATCCATATGTCTCTGGGGCGGGCATACTTCGGGCTCAAGCAATTCGACGCAGCATCAGTCTCCTATTTGCGAGCGACTGAGTTAAACCAGAAGAATAGCGAAGCATGGTACCGCCTTGGCATTGCATATCTCGAAATAGCAGAGGCTGACTCAGGAACCCTTGTCAGGCTTCACCACCAATCCCCGTTTTTTCAGGCGCTCGAAGCGGAATCGTTAGGCAGCCAGGGCCATTTGAATGAAGCGGCTAAAACCTATCGCGAACTGCTTACAACTCAGAATCGGCCACCCTGCATTCGATCTTCATTCGGTCTGATTCTGATTCGACAGGGACAGCTCTCAGAAGCTGAATCGGAATTTCAGCAGGATCAAAAGTCGGGCGGCTGCCTGCTGGCAAACCTTGGATTGATTCGGCTCTACCTTGAAAAAGGTGGAACGGATGCCGCGCTTTCCTCTCTCATTGTTCTGTGGCAGCTCGATCCCGGCTTCGTGAAGACATATATTTCGTTGCTGGCGACTGGCATGGCTCCGGAACGATTTGCAAATCTGGATCATGCTCTTGCTCAAGCGCCGCTGCCTAAGCTGACTGCGGAAGATGTCGCCATAGTTAGATACTCTCTTCACGGAAGCAGCACCGCATCGATCGAACCTGTTTCTCAACATCGTGCAGCCGGAACCGTTGAGGGCTTCCCCAAAGTACTGGAATATTACAGGCGCGGCGAATATCGCAGATGTGTCAATAGCCTCAGGCCGATCACATCCACATCTTCTCGTGACAAGCTTTCAGTTTGGGCGGCGTGCTCATTCTTCACGGGTGACCTCCAAGCAACGCTAGCAGCCGGTAAGCAGCTCCGGCAAACTCCCCGGTTCGATGATGAAGGTCTCTATTGGTTGATTCGAGCCCACCAAGGCTTGGCAGTCAGTTACCTGGTGCACGCAGGAGAAGTAGAGCCAGATTCCATTCACCTTCATGAGCTGCTGGCGGAGAGTTACCGCGATATGGGAAAGTACGGCGCGGCAGAGACCGAGTATACGGTTGCCCTCAACATCAATCCCAGGGATTTCACCGCCCTGATTGGAGCCGCGGCCAATTATCTGCAGGAGTTTCGAATCAATCTCGCGTCTGACATGATTCAGAGAGCGCTCAAAGAGAACCCTTCCGATCCTGAGGCAAACTACATCGCAGGCGAAGTCTTGGTTGAGCAACATAAATATGGTGAGGCAGAATCTTATCTCAAAGTTGGGCTTTCGGCTAAACCCGAGTTGATACCACGGATCCACGCCCTCCTTGGCCGGATCTATGCCAGTCAGGGAGACAATGCGCGTGCAATAGAACAATTTGAGATCGGTATCTCAAGCGATGATGACGGATCTATTTACTTCCAATTGGGCAGGCTCTATCAGAAGACTGGTCAACAAAAGCTTGCTGACGCCGCATTCGAAAAATCTCGGAGTCTAGCGAACAAAAGATAACTAGTGTCCTGAAGTCTAAAGTTCGCGTACAAAAGCGGGCGACGGAGTCGAGGATTTGATCTGCGGTTTTGTGCCAGACGAAGGGTTTGGGTGGTGTTGGATGAAGCTGCGGATAGCGTCTTCCAGTTCTTTGGTGGAGCGATGGACGCCGCGGCGAAGTTAACCGCCATGAAGTATCTGCACCCCGATACCAGTGGGTCTGGTGCTGTCGTCAACCAGAGGAATCACTCGAAGTCGCTGCACCTACTGAAGGCAACAGGCTGAACAGACTCCCACAAAAACTCCCACACTCGTTCTGTGGGAGGCGAAAAACCGTTGTAAGTGATTGAAAGGAATGGAGCCGATGAGCGGAGTTGAACCGCTGACCTACTGATTACGAATCAGTTGCTCTACCAACTGAGCTACATCGGCTTACACGACTATTCTAGCGGCTGAGCAGCCATCGCGCAAAATAATCCGTTCCGCAAAGAAAAAGGCGTAGAGCCAAAGCCCGCGCCTTGGCTCACAACATTGAGCTACCGCATCGGCAGAAACTTTCCCTCGCAGCTATACGGCTGCCCTGTCGCTGCCTTAGCCGCATTCGCCCGAACCACCTTGAGATCCGTTCCGCTGAAGTCGATATTGCTTCCACCCGGCCCCAGCGTCACCGTGGCGAAGTGCCCGTGCACCTGTCCCGGAGCAATGCCCGCAATCCGCACGTTGTTCAGCGACACCTCCGTGCGATTCGCCTCATTCAGCCCCGCGATCAGCACATCCCCCGCAGTCGCGGAGCTCATATTGCGAATCGTGATCGCCTTATAGTCCGGAATCCGGTCCCCCGTGTACTTCGGGTCCTCGTACGGCTCCGTCGTCTGGTTCGTATAGTACGGGCTGATCGCAATCGGGTTCTTCACGCCGCGCATGCAGATGTTCTGGTACACCAGGTCATGCACCGGCCCGCCCCGCGTCACATTGCTCTTGATCCGGATGCCGCTTGTCGTATTGTCCTCGGTCAGTCCATCCACCAAGAGATAGCTCTGCCCTGTATAGGTCTCGCTCCCGATCGACATCCCATGCCCGCTGTCCACGCCGTAAACCCGTTCGTGCCATTCACGCTCACATGGAAGTTCGTCGAGTTGTGCAGCGTGATCTGATACATCACCAGCCCATCGGCATGGTTGGCGACAATCATTCGCGGGTTGAAGTACCTCTCATTCTTCGGCTCCGCCCTCCGCGCCAGCTCCCACCAGCTGTAGTCCTTGCCCAGAATCTTCGCGTACCCTCGCCCATCGATGACGCCCTTGCCCATGATGCCGACATCCTTCGCGTTCATCACACTGATCAGCGGCCTGCACCCTCCGCGAGCCGGGGCTGGCCTCTGCGGAGCAGGAAACACCGGCGGAGGAGCTCCCGTCGCGATCGTCCCGCAGAGCCCTGGTGTCGCACCCTCACCCTTCATGTCATACAACGCCGCATCCCGCGAACCAAACAGCGTCACACCCTCATCGACCAGCAGCGTCACGCCCGTGCGCATCTCCAGAGGCCCGGTCAGGAACGCGTTGTTCGCGCCCCCGGTCTTCAACTCCACCGCCTTGCCTGGCCCGCACTTGTCCAGAGCCGTCTGAATCCGCTCCGTATCCAGCTTGCCCTCATCCGCCTCAGCAATATTGTTATTCGTCTTGTTCGTCAGCAACTGCGCCGCCAACTGCGCGCAAGCCGGCGGAATCTTCGGCTCCGTCACCTGCCGCGTGTCCTGCGCACGGGCCGGCAAACCCGCCGCCACCCCTATTCCCACACAAAAAGCCGCCACGCCCATTCGAGAGCTCAAATACTGCCAAAACATTGGTCCTACCTCCCTAAGCTGCCAATCAAACCTAGCATAAGCGGAGGA
>WNFC01017467.1_pt1 | contig 12690 bp, 8 predicted proteins | sample 5400541 | NCBI WGS metagenome assembly WNFC01 (sample SAMN13153342, study PRJNA577476) | soil metagenome | isolation source: 120 cm saprolite under Douglas fir tree site 2 hole 2 replicate 1 | place: USA:California | collected 2015-04-18
GCGGCCGGTCTGCGCGCAAACGATACCATCGTCCTGGTCAATAACCAGCCGGTCCGTCTCTTCACGGATGTCCAGGCTATCGTTACCAGGATCATCACCGGTGACAACAACCGGCACGCGACCCTGCCTGTAACCCTGGTTATAAAGCATGCTGGCCAGAGGGGCCTGGTTACCACGACGGTCAACGTGCGCGTCCACCCGCCAGCGGGACAGGGGCCGATGGGCATCGAGGGCAAAACAGTGCTTGTCAGTTCCCCGCTGTGGCAGGCTCCCTTCAAGGGCGTGCTCTATACATTTACCACCACCGGCCTGTTCATTCAGGGCATTATCCAGATGTTCACCGGCGCTCTCCCGGTCCAGGTTGCCGGCCCTGTTGGCATCGTCAGAATCACCGGCAGCGTCGCTCAGAGCATCCCCCAGGTCGGCTGGTGGCCCATACTCAGCTTAACAGCCTTCCTGAGCCTGAACCTGGCAATCATCAACATCTTGCCCTTCCCTGCTCTCGATGGCGGGCGCATTGTCTTAATATTGATCGAAATTGTGCGTGGCGGAAAACGCCTCAAACCCGAACGTGAAGGTATCATCAACTTTGTTGGCATGGCCGTCTTGCTTACCCTGATGGTCGTCATCACCTTCTTCGACGTAAAAGGAATAATACATTAGAGCCTGAATTCCTCATGAAAATGGAGCAATAAAACAATGCGAAGAAAAACCCGGCAGATCCATGTCGGCAACATAGCCATCGGCGGCGACGCACCTATAGTCGTCCAATCAATGTGTACCACCTACACCCGCGACGTGGAAAGCACCGTCGCACAGATCCATCGCCTGGAAGAGGTTGGCTGTGAAATCGTGCGTGTAGCCGTGCCAGAAGAAGAAGATGCACTCGCCATCGGCGCAATCAAAAAGCGTATCCACATCCCATTGGTCGCAGACATTCACTATAAACACTCGCTGGCTCTCGAGGCCATTCGCCAGGGCATAGACTGCGTGCGTATCAACCCCGGCAACCTCATCAACGGCCGTAAATCCCTTGAACAGATCGTAGCCGCCTGCAAAGAACGCGGCATCGCCATGCGTATCGGCGTCAACTCCGGCTCAATCGACGCACTCGACCAGCGTGCCCAGATGCAGCGCATCCAGGTCAGACTGCGCGACGATGGCGTGCTGGAGCGCACCGACCCGGCCGAGACCCGCCGCAAAGAACGCGAACACCTGGCGGAACGCATGGTCAACCGGGCGCTTGAATTCATAGGCTGGTGCGAAGAAATGGACTTCCACGAGATAAAAGTCTCGTTGAAATCTTCCACGCCCCTCACCGCCGTCGAAGCCTACCGCCGCTTCTCGCAGCGTTCCGACTACCCCCTCCATCTCGGCATCACCGAGGCTGGCACCACCGTCACCGGCTCCGTCAAATCCGCCGTCGGTCTTGGCCTCCTGCTCGCCGGTGGCATCGGCGACACCATTCGCGTCAGCCTCTCCGCCGAGCCGGAGGAAGAGATTCCCGTAGCCTACGAGATTCTGCGTTCGCTCGAACTGCGCAACCGGGGCGTCACCTTCGTCTCCTGCCCATCCTGCGGCCGCGTCGAAATCGACGTCATCCAGGTCGCCAACGAAGTCGAGCGTCGTCTCGCCAAAGTGCAAACCCCCATCCACGTCGCCGTCATGGGCTGCGTCGTCAACGGCCCCGGCGAATCTCGCGACGCCGATGTAGGGCTTGCCGGCGGCAAAGGCAAAGGCGTCATCTTCCGCAAGGGCGAAGTCGTCAAAACCGTCCCCGAAGATCAATTCCTCGACGCCGTGCTCAAAGAAGTCGCTAGCCTGCTGCCCGAGCGCGAAGCCAGGCTCGTCTATCCCGCAGGCGGTATCCAGGAGACCACCATTCGCCATCGCACCCGCGACGAAGGCATCGGCCAGCCCCTGCTAAAACCGTGACCGTCGCAGGGCGCGATGAGGCATTTCATGCGCCTCCCGTATCAATGGTTATCGTCGATCCGTCCTGCGTGTATTCTAACTTCTGATAGGAAAAGGAAATATCCTCAAATTCAGGCCCATTCTGCTGAGGAAAATATTGTTTAAAGTTGGTAATGAAGGCATTTGTTAGTTTCACCGTGTGGTGGAGTACCAGTGCGCCTCTCAGATTTAGCTGATAGAACTGAAACAGGACCATTAACCGTTCGTTCGTAACAATAGCTTGAATTATCTGAGGTGAGGCGGCGCCAATGTTCTTAGTAATGGTTATCGGGGCGAATTGGCGCTTTCCAGTGGCAGTTGTTGAAAGCTCAAAAGTGAAATTAAAGGCAGGTATGGTATTTACAAAATTTTTCTGCATACTCTCGCCCTTAAATAGGCCTTGCCTGTCCCCTTTGATGGTAACGAAAAGCTCAAATGAGCCTGGTTCCCCCCACGTTGACGGCCGAGTGCCTGGTGCCTGCCTGTACTGCTCCGGAACCACTAGCGCCGAGCATCAGGACCAGCAATGCTAGTAAGGAAATAGCCACCAGAAGAGGTTGGTGCCTGAGTTTTTTGATCATCGAACGTCCCCCCTTAGGATTTAAGAATATTTCTCTCTGCTTGCTTAGTTTGCTGCAAGGAGAGAGAAATAGGAAGAGCCAAAGAGTAAAGATATGGTTGAGATTTAGTTGAGATATTCCAATCTCCTTGCTTAGACAATAACCTCACTCATCTATACTTGTTCTTCTGATCAGAAAAGAGAAGATATTTGGCTCTTCCAATGAAAAAGAGACGACCTCAATGAAGCCGCCTCTTCTCATGATGGGCGATACAGAACTCGAATCTGTGACCTCTACGATGTCAACGTAGCGCTCTAACCAACTGAGCTAATCGCCCCCGGACATGAGCAATAATAGCATCGCTCTAAATAGTTGTCAAGAACATCGCCAAAAAACCACCATCAAGCATACACGAGATTTGACAAAAACTTGCAGTTCTGCGCATTATATACTATCATATAGTTACTAATATTAAATTAGTAAACACAAACAGGAGCTACCACTATGGAAACAAATATTGTCCCTGGGCAGGAAGCCACAGGGCGTAAAGAAAAAGAAGTCACACTGGATGAAACCGTGCAGACCTGGCCTTTGCGCCGGGTGGGTTTGCGTGTACAGGATATCGCGGCCAGTGTTGATTACTACACGCGATTCGGCTTGAGCATCGTCAGGGATGAGCGCGATCAGCAAGGCGGCGGCAGTGTTGGCCTGGGCGTTGGCAATCAAGAAATCCTCTCGCTGCGCGCATTGCCGGGCGGGCATCCTCGACCACCGCGCACGGCTGGCCTGTTCCATTTCGCGCTGCTGCTGCCGGATGAAGTAGAACTTGGCTCGTTCTTACAGCATTGCATCGATCAACAAATCCCACTTGCTGGGGCATCCGATCACCTGGTGAGCCAGGCCCTCTACCTGAGCGACCCCGAGGGCAACGGCATCGAAGTATATGCCGATAGGCCGCGCCAGACCTGGCAGTTCAGTAATGGTCAACTGGTAATGGACACCATCCGGCTCAATGCCCCCGCGCTGCTGCGTAAGGCGCAGCCGTTCGATAGCTTTTCTCCAGGCTTGCGTCTCGGTCATATGCACCTCAACGTAGGGAACCTGGAGCGCAGCATGGCCTTTTATCAAACCCTGGGCATGGATCTGATGGTAGGACTGGCTGGCCAGGCCGATTTCCTCTCGTGGGATGGCTATCATCACCACCTGGGCGTCAATCTCTGGAACGGTCGCAACGCGCGTCCGGTCGAACCTGGTGCGTTTGGCATCGATTTCTATGAAATCCGCCGTGCTGGATTACAACCAGCTACGCTGCAAGACCCGGATGGGGTGACGGTAATTGTGAGCTAAGCGCCTACATTTTCGTTGCTGCGATTCTGCACGACAAAGGCAAGTGAGGTACATCCTCCAGCTCTATCACCCGGCATCCAGGGATTTCGTGCTTTCGATTGCGCCGCCTCCTTGCTCTTCCTGGCATATTCCCAGAAAACGCAGGAATGTGCCGGGAAAACTGCCTCATCAGATCGGGATAGTCTCCCCTTCTCGCTGGGAACCCCCTTCGGATACTCTTGTAACAGATACAGCAACAGTGTGTTTGCTGAAAGTTATTCACTCTGAAAGCGAGGAACTTCCATGTCGGTTTCACAGAATCCAGGCAGCGTAACTGCCACCACTTCCACTCCCGTCACCGTGACCGGGCGATCAGTCACGGCCCTGCGCTGGTACATGCGTATCGCAGGCGGGCTCCTGCTCCTGTTCATGATGATCCCCGGTGACCCTGAGAGCAACAGCTTTTTTTCCTACATTGCCAACCATGGCCCCTACCTGGTACCGGCGGGGGCCTCGATTGTTGGCTCATTTGGCAGGCGCGTCAACTGGCTGCTGGGAGTCGTACTCACCCTGCTGTGGTGCATTCTTGACTACATCTTCATTTTCGGAGGGCCTAACGGGCCAGGCCTGCTCTTTGAGATCGTCGGCTCCGTCATCGCCGTGACTGGCATTGTCATCGCCGTGCTTTCCTACCGGGCATTTGCCAGAGATTTTTGAAAACTGGCCACCATTAGTGTACAATGAGGGCAGGCTGATAGGCTCGCTTGAGGAGGGACACATGAGCAGCGTGCTAGTCACCCGATGCGCACCTGAACGACGTGTCTCCGCCTGAGGGATAACCCACTACGCGATGTCGAACGCGCCGGTGAGCTGGCGCGGCTGGCTTCCCAGTGCCGAATGGCTTGGGCCTGACACCGGCGCGTTCGACCGCTTCCTCACCGCCAACGCCCTTGGATCAGGCAGTTCCCCATCTGCGCTTTTTCGCAGATGGGGGAAAAGCGCACGCACACCGCTCTTTTTGCGCCTCGTAGATGAAGAGAAGTTGAGCGTTGGACGGATATCGTCCGCAAAGGAGAACCCATGAGCAAGCGCACTGCTTTTTGGTTGGCATGGTTCACATGGGGACTCTATCTGGTCATTGCCATCGTTACCTTGCTTTTTAAGATGAAGAATGCGCCCTCGGAATGGCTCAGTGATATTTTTAATGCCCTGGTTCTGCTGGCATTCGCGACGGTTGGGGCGCTCATTGCCTCACGGCACCCACAGAATCCGATTGGCTGGATATTCTGCATCAGTACGCTGTTGTGGGCACTCGGCGTTTTTCTGCTGGAATACGCTGTCTACGCTCTCATTACTATACCGGGTTCGCTTCCAGCAGGAGCACTGATGGGCGTCTTTGGAGGATGGGCCAGGGGGACGGGCTGGTTCCTTATGTTAACCTTCTTGCTGCTGCTCTTCCCGAATGGGCATCTCCCTTCTTCCCGATGGCGGCCCCTGGCCAGGCTTATTGTCGGCCTTCTGGCCGCCTTTACGATTACCTCCCTGCGTGCGCCCTACTCGTCTGATACTCGCCTGGCAACAGTGCACAATCCGATTGGAATTCCGGGCGCAAGTGACCTGTTCGATCTGCTTACCACTCTTATCTCTCTGGGCTTGCTGGCAACAGTTATCCCCTGTATCGTCGCAGTTGTCCTTCGCTTCCGACGGGCACGAGGGGATGAACGACAGCAGTTGAAATGGTTCGCCTATGGGACGACACTGAGCATACTCATGCTCATTGCTATTGTCATCCTGGTGTTTTCAAATAACGGTGCCCCTGATACGTTCTTTTTCCTTGCAGTGGTCTGTATTCCGATCTCGGCAGGCATCGCCATTCTGAGATATCGCCTGTATGATATCGATGTTCTCATCAACCGCACGCTGGTCTACGGTTTGTTGACCTTTCTGGTAGTAAGCATCTATGTGTTGGCTGTGGGCTACCTGGGCGCGCTCTTTCGCACCGGCAGTAACCTCCTGATCTCCCTGATAGCAACTGGCCTGGTCGCGGTGCTCTTCCAGCCCTTGCGAGCGCTGCTCCAGCGCAGTGTAAACCGACTACTCTACGGGCAACGCGACGAACCCCACACCGTCATCACGGGACTCTCCCAGCGGCTGGAAGCGACACTTGTGCCCGATGCCGTGCTGCCGACCATTGTGGAGACTGTCGCCCAGGCACTCAAACTGCCTTACGCCGCCATCCTGCTCCAACAGGATGACGAATTCACGTTTGTCGCCAGCTATGGAAACCAGAAGGGAGAGCCTCTGGCGTTGCCGCTCGTCTACCAGCGAGAGAGCATTGGCAAGCTGCTGCTCGCCCCGCGATCTCCAGGCGAAGACTTTACGCCCTCCGATCTGCGCTTGCTCAACGAACTGACGCACCAGATTAGTCTTGCTGCCCACGCGGTGCGCCTGACCGCCGATCTCCAGCGCTCGAACGAGCATTTAAGGGCCACACGAGCGCGCTTAGTGACGACACGCGAGGAGGAACGCCGCCGCCTGCGCCGCGACCTGCATGATGGTCTGGGACCAACGCTTGCTGCCCTTACCCTCAAAATCGGCGCCGCGCGCAAACTGCTTTCCCGCGACCCGGCAACAGTAGAGACCTTGCTGCTCGAATTGAACGGCGACATCGAAACTACCGTCGGCGACATTCGCCGCCTTGTCTACAACCTGCGCCCGCCTGCCCTCGATGACCTGGGTCTGCCTGGAGCCATCCGCGAACGCGTCGCTCACTACACGATCTCGAAAGAAGCGGACCAGGCCAACGCTCTACACATAGAGTTTGAAGCGACAGAACAGCTCCCGCCCCTGCCTGCCGCTGTCGAGGTAGCAGCCTACCGCATCGTGCAGGAAGCCCTGACTAACGTTGTACGCCACGGCCACGCGCGTACCTGTCACATCCGTCTTTCGCTCGATGACGTGCTGACAGTAGAAATCTGTGACGATGGCGTTGGTCTCCCCACAGAGCAACGCATAGGTGTCGGCATCCGTTCGATGCACGAGCGTGCAGCGGAACTCGACGGCACATGCGTTGTAGAGCCACTGCCAGCCGGTGGCACGCGCGTGCTGGCCCATCTTCCCATAGCGAAGGAGTGATACGACTATGCCAAAAGAGCCCTTACGTGTTCTGATTGCCGACGATCATCCCCTCTTTCGCAGCGGCATGCGCGCCCTGCTGGCGGCGGACCCGGATACCGGGGTAGTTGGCGAGGCGACGACCGGGGAAGAGGCGATAGAGCTGGCCGCTTCACTCCAGCCGGATGTGATCCTGATGGATGTGCAGATGCCCGGAATCAGCGGTATTGAAGCTACACGCCGCATTCTGCACACCAGCCCACACATCCGTATCCTCGTCGTCACCATGTACGAGGACGATCATTCCGTCTTCACCGCCATGCGCGCCGGAGCCCGCGGCTACCTCCTCAAGGGGGCCAGTCCTGACGAGGTGCTGCGCGCGATACAGGCAGTAGGCAGCGGCGAGGCCATCTTCAGCCCATCCATCGCCACGCGCCTGATCGACTTCTTCGCCAACCTCCAGCCCACAGCCTTGCCCCAGGCATTGCCAGAACTGACCGAGCGCGAGCACGAGATTCTCACGTTGATAGCACAGGGATTGAGTAACGCTGCCATCGCTAAGCAGCTCGCCCTCAGCGCTAAAACGGTGAGCAACTACGTCTCCAACATCTTCAGCAAGCTGCAAGTGGCCGACCGGGCACAGGCCATGCTGCGTGCCCGCCAGGCGGGCTTAGGATAGCTGGTACAAGAGTGACATCCTCCTGCAGTCGGCTCCCCCTCAAAAGATCGCCTCGTAGAGACCAACCCACGCCCTTTCCATAACCTGCCACCTGGCGAAGATTCCCTGTAAAACCATCCGCAACCTGAGCAAATCAATCGGAAATAGCGTATAATAGAGAACGAAAACTAGCGAAAATTTGCAAATATTTTACGAAAAAGAGCACCTAGGACGTTCAAATAATACAGCATACGAATGGGCGTAGTCGCGCGATTCATCGCGCCGGGGCAAACCCCATTATTTATTGTTAATCTCCATAATATGAAGTCACCCTGGAGACCAGCCAGCCATGCAGGACCACATACTCGCACCTCCATCGAGAGAACCACTTGAGCCCAGTCACAGGTCCAGGCATGCCCTGCCTGTCCCGCTGAGAGAACCACTTGAGCCCAGTCACAGGTCCAGGCATGCCCTGCCTGTCCCGCTGACCCCGCTGCTGGGGCGCGAGCAGGAAGTGAGAGTCGCCTGCACCCTACTGCGCCGCCCTGAAGTGCGCCTCCTGACTCTCACCGGCACCGGCGGCGTCGGCAAAACCCGGCTTGCCTTCCAGGTCGCGACCGAAGCACAAGACGACTTTGGCGATGGCGTCTCCTTCATCCCCCTTGCGCCCATCAGCGACCCCGAATTATTGATCTCCACGATTGCCCACACCTTCCGCCTTGACGAAACGGGAGCCTATTCCCCGCTTGAACGCCTCACCATCTATCTCTCCAGTAAGCACCTCTTGCTGCTGCTCGACAACTTTGAACAGATCATATCAGCCGCTCCAGTGCTGGCAGACCTGCTGGAAGCCTGCCCGCAACTCAAGATGCTGGTGACCAGCCGGGAGGTCTTACGCGTCCGTGGGGAGCACGAGTTTGTCGTTCAGCCTTTGGCAGTACCCGATCTGAAGCAGAGTACCGAGAGCGAAACACTCTCGCAATATGCAGCAGTGGCACTCTTCACACAGCGTGCACAGGCCGTCAAACCCGACTTCCAGGTAACCGATACCAATGCTAGCACCATCGCAGCCATCTGTGCCCGCCTGGATGGCCTGCCCCTGGCGCTTGAACTGGCGGCGGCCCGTCTTAAGCACCTTTCCCCGCAAGCATTACTGGCCCGCCTCGAACACCGCCTCCAGGTGCTGACGCGAGGACCCCGCGACGTATCCGAGCGCCAGCAAACGCTGCGCAACACTCTCGCGTGGAGCTACGATTTGCTGAGCGCAGAGGAACAGCAGCTCTTCCGATGCCTGGCCGTCTTTGTGGATGGCTGTACCTGGCAGGCCGCCGAAGCGGTGTACAGCGCAGCGGGCGCACGCGAGGGAGACATCCTGGAGGGCTTGGCCGCGCTGGTGGACAAGAGCCTGCTACGGCAAGAGGAACAGGCCGGGGGCGAAGTCCGGTTTGGGATGTTGCAGGTGCTGCGCGAGTTTGGGCTGCAGGCGCTCGACGACGCGGGGGAGAGCGAGGTGACCAGTGAGGCGCATGCCGTGTACTACCTGCGGCTTGCCGAGCAGGGCGGGCCCGCCCTGCAAGGGGCCGAGCAGGTCAGGTGGCTGCATCGGCTGAAGCAGGAGCAGGAGAATATGCGTGTGGCGCTCACCTGGTTGTTGGAGCGAGCTGACAGGCAGCCGGGGGGAGAGCAGGCCGAGTTCGCCTTGCGCCTGGGTGAAGCCTTGGTGCCGTTCTGGGAGTCGCGCAGGTACCTGCGCGAGGGGCAGCGCTTTCTGGAGCGGGCCCTGACCACCAGCGCGGTTGTCGCAGCCCCCGTGCGGGCCAGGGCGCTGCTGGCCGCCGCATGGCTGGCGTTCTTCCTCGATGACCTGGAGCGCGGCGAGGCGCTCTGCGAGCAGGGCCTGGCGCTCTGCCAGGAGGCGGGCGACACGGCGGGTGAGGCCGATGCCTTCTTCCTGCTGGGGTGCATCGCCTTTGAAAGGTGTGCCTACGCCACGGGGCGTACCCGGTTGGAGCAGGCCACGGCGCTGTTCCAGGAGCTGGGCGATAGCCGTGGGCGTGCCGACTGCCTCGCCGAATTAGCCCGTATATTCAAGGCACAAGGCGACTACGCCCGGGCCCGCCTGCTGCTGGAGGAGAGTCTGACACTCTTCCGGACCCTGGGCGATCGGGGACGCACAAGCCAGGTACTCTCCTGGCTGGCAGCCGTGTGCTTTGAGTCACAGGGTGATCTGGCACTAGCCGTTACCCTGACCGAGCAGGGCCTGGCGCTGGCCAGGGAGCAAGGTGACGTCGGGAAAATTGCCCACACACTCATGTTCCAGGGAGAGTTCATCCTGGCACAGGGCCAGACGGCCCGGGCCCGCACGGTGCTCAAGGAGGGTGCTGCGCTCTACAAAGAGATATTGGCTCGGACGAGGCAAGCCGAGTATGTGGCTGCTCTGGGGGAGACCATGCACTTGCTGGGCGACCTGGAGCAGGCACGCGCGCTCTACCTGGAGAGCCTCACGCACTATTGCGAAGGTGGTGTCACGCGGGATGCCATTCTGCGCATGTGGCAGCTGGCAGCGGTGCTGGCAGGGCAGGGAGAGCCGGAGCGGGCAATCCGCCTATGGGGGACAGTCGAGGCGTGGCGGGAGGCCACCGGTACCCCTCTGTTTCCGGTCTACCGTTCTGCTTACGAGCAAGCGGTGGATGCCGCCCGCACTCAACTGGGCGAGCAAGCCTTCACCGCTGCCTGGACCGAGGGACGCGCGATGACGCCAGAGCAGTTGCTTGTCTCACTGGCCGAGCCAGTTCCTGCCGGGTCTACACCTGCCGTCAAGCCTCCACCTCCAGCGATCTATCCGAATGACCTGACCGAACGCGAGGTCGAAGTGCTGCGCCTGGTGGCACAGGGCCTCACCAACGCCCAGATCGCCGGGCAACTTGTGATCAGCATACATACCGCTAATAACCATATGAAATCGATCTTGAGCAAGCTAGGCGTCACCTCGCGCACTGCTGCAACACGTTTCGCCTTTGAACATCACCTTGTGTGAAGACAATCCTTTTCCGTTCTTCACATCCCTTCAAGCACCGTATAGCTAATTCTAGCTATAGGCCCTCCTCATAGCCTCATTTCCTCACAGCGCATAATTGACTTATTCAAGTCATGTATTCCAGCCTCCTACACGCTAGACTGAGAAGGATAGAAGATTACCGTGGAAATGTAGGAGCGACCCTTGCGGTCGCCCTGTAAAGGGGGGCAGGCATGCACGACACCGATTATATCGAGCAAGAAGCAGAAGAAGATATCGAGTTCGAAATCACAGACCTTGGTCAATCTGAGCATGTTGGAAGTAACACGACTTCCTGGTTAGACACCAGACTGCTGGCCTGGCAGCGTCTCCCTCCAAAAAGGCGACACTGGCGGCTGGGCAGCGCATTGGGTGTGCTGCTGTTGCTGGTAACATTCTTCGGCTTGAACAAAGGAGCTTTCTCGCACCCAAGGAGTTTGTTACATTCTTCCTCTGCTGCATCTCTTGCTACTCCATCGCTCCCCCAGCAGGACGGCATCGCGTGCCTCGCAGATGCAGCGTGGTCGCCCGATAGTCAATTTATCGCCGTTCTCGGCTACACCCAGGACTGCCCGCAGGACGAGTATGTGCCGGGCATCGTCAATCTTTACAATGTCCACTCCCACCATTTGACGAAGCAATTGCACCCTGATGCGGCTATTATGCGTTTGTTTAATGGGCCGTTGACTTCTCAAGGGCGACCATTTGGGCAACAACCTCCCGTCAGTGGAAGTAAAGCGCCTGCGCTGGTGCTTTTCTACGTACATGTCACCTGGTCCCCTGATGGTAAGCGTCTCGCTTTCACCTTCGATATAGCGCTACGGCAGCCATTGCTACATGGGGTAGTCTTGATGAATAGCGATGACACAAACGCGCAGGTGTTGCTACAGCATCAATCTGCCTCTGCTCCGCTGTACGCCGAGTGGGATACCCAGCAGATTGGATCTGATCCGCTCAACGCTTCACCCACTGCCCCTTCCTTCACGCCAGCGCCTCCGGCTTTGGCCTATCATTGGAGCACAGGCGGGACCCTCGTGCCCGAGACACTGTTGACGGACAACCAGGTTCCGGTAGCGCCCCAACCGGGTCCCATTGGCAGCCCCGACGGCAATACCTCGTTCACCATCTGGCAGCCTGGCCTGGCGCACATCATTTCCCTTGGAGGTTCGTTCAGAGCGTATGCCTGGAGTACCGATTTCGCGGCATGGTCACCCGGCGGGCGCTATCTTGTGGATGGCATTGGCCTGTCGGGTCTGGTACAGCCCCCTGGACGGCTCTTTCCTGGATACAAGGCATTCATTGCCTCCAGGATAGTACGGGCGCCGCTGCTGCCTATGCACGATGCCACCTTCCTGCAGGTGATCCAGGACGCTACAGCCATTGCCTGGAGTCCCAATGGACGCCTCCTGGCTGCCTACTCTGCCCACAACATCGTGGACCTCTATGATTGTACCAACGGACGCAAGCTGGCTTCATTGCTTATACATTGCTTATACATACCAGCTATGCTGCTCCATCCGTCGGAGCCATTGCCATGCGCTGGTCACCCGATGGATCACGCCTGCTCCTCTCGAGCGTGCCCTGGGGCCTTGTATACCTCTGGAGCGCTAAACAACTATCGTAGAAACCACTCCGGGTGGCGCTCCTTGTGAATACCTCTCCTCCGATAGAGGGCACTATCTGGGGAGAGGTATCTCCATCACGCCGTCTTCGTCCGTGCCACCTCCGTAAGCCCCAGGGCCTTTATGGCGTTCTCACGCAGCACAAACTTTTGTACCTTGCCGCTGGCCGTCATGGGATAGGACTCCACGAACTGGAAATAGCGCGGAACCTTCTGGCGGCTGATCTGCCCTTTACAATACTCGCGCAGCTCTTCCTCGCTGAGCTGCTCGCCCGCCCTGGGCAGGACCACCGCCAGCAGCTCTTCGCCAAAGAAAGTGTCAGGCACCCCGAGCACCTGCACATCGGCCACCCTGGGGTGGCGAATGAGGAACTCCTCGATCTCGCGGGGGAAGAGGTTCTCA